>Ga0210387_10003387_pt1 | contig 12256 bp, 10 predicted proteins | sample IncBWC7OmetaG_FD_160108 | JGI IMG/M metagenome (GOLD analysis project Ga0210387, IMG submission 160108) | Forest soil microbial communities from Barre Woods Harvard Forest LTER site, Petersham, Massachusetts, United States - Inc-BW-C-7-O ... | reverse complement strand
TCGCAGCTGCACGCCGGAAACAACCGATCGCCTCCTCGTTATGGCCCAGTATGTAGACCAGGCCGCCGGCGCGGAACCACGCCTCGGTCAAGGACGGGAGCAGCTTCGTGGCGTGGTCGTACGCAGCGATTGCCCCGCCGATGTTGCCCAGCTTCTCCAAGGCAATTCCCAGGCGGAAATAGGCATCCGCATAGCGCGGGTTGCTGGCGACAGCCAGCTGCAATGCTGCGATGGCATCCGGTACCCGGCCGACCTCGAGGCAGGCCAGGCCGAGATCGTGCTGGATGATTGGGTTAGACGGCTGCAGGAGGGCTGCGTCCCGCAACGGCGCGATCGCCTCGCCTGGTCGCCCGGCCCTGAGCAACTGAGCGGCCAACGCAAGCAGAGGCGCCACCTGCTGCGGCACGGCTGGATTTGGAGACTGGGACATAGCGCGAACCTAGCGTGCAAGCTGTAGCGTGGCCATGGGAATTGCCAGCGCAAATTGTCAGCCTACCATGATCTGACAACCAGGAGAATTTTGCCTGGGCCATTCTGCACGCGATCGGCCGCCATCACGAAAGCAAGTCGGCAAATACAAACCCGTCGCGTTCAACCACTTCTCCCGTCTGCACCCCGATGGGGCGAGAGAACACCGGCGCATCATACACGAATGTATGAAATTCCCCGTTTTCGCCGCAGGGATCGACCTCGGGAGGCAGAGCCTCGAGCAAGGGCAAGTCATAGTCGCGGCCGGCAAACGACTTCGCCAGCTTGGTGGGATCGACGCAGGTAATCTTCGCTCGCACGCCTGCTGCGATCATGTCCCGCGATAATTGTTGCGTCGGAATTTGCCAGACCGGAAACAGCGGTTCAAGTCCACTTCCCTGCAATTGCCGCACTCGGTAGTCGCGAATGTCCTGAAGAAACAAGTCTCCGAATGCAACCGCGGTAATACCCTCAGCGGTTGCCCGCTGGCATGCGGCACGCATCCGCTCTTCGTATTCCAGGTTAGAGCAAGGCCAGGGCAGCTCCACGGCCCAGAGTGGGATCCCGGTACGCTCGGCCTGGGCCTCAACCAGCGTCCGGCGGACCGCATGCATCGCCACGCGGTTCGCTTCGGAGTTAAAGGTAGTGAGTAGCGCGGCCACATGGATGTTCGGTTGCTGCCGAAGCAGGTGCAGCGTCCAGGTGCTGTCTTTGCCGCTGCTCCACGATAAGACAACCTTTCTCACGCGCGGCTCACGCTCACGGGCCGCGAATTCTGCTTCGCAGGCGTTTCTATCCGGCGCCAATGCATTCCTTCGCTTGGCTCGCCGAACGAAATGCCGTGGAGGATTTCGGCAATCACTTCGGCGGTTTGGGAGACTGTCATCCCAGAGCGGTTGAAGAGCAGATTGCCGTCAGCGAATGCGACGTTGCCTTGGCGCACAGCGCGAAGGTCGCACCACCACGGATATCGCTCCAGTATGGTTTGTTCCTGCAGACTTCGCTGCAGGTTGAATCCGCAAGGCGCCACGATCAGGTACTCCGGATCGGCGTCTCGAAGCTGCTCGCCGGGGATGGCTGCCGAATGCTTGCCCTTTTCCCCAAGCAGCAGTTCGCCGTTCGCAATTTCCACCAGCTCGGGACCCCAGTTGCCCATCGCGAAAAGCGGGTCCGTCCACTCCACCATAACCACGGATGGACGGCGGAGGCGCGCAGCCCTTTCCCGGACTGTATCTAAGCGCTCCCGTTCGCGACGGACAACCAGCTCGCCGCGCTCCTCGAGGCCGAGCTCTCGAGCGATCCGGTGAACACCTTCGAAGATCTCCTCCAAAGACGAGGCCGACAGCGCCACTTGCCGCGCGGGGGATGCGCAGGCGCCACTTCGTTCCAGGTCGGCGGGAGTCACCGCGCACACTTCGCAATGCGATTGTGAAATCAACAGATCGGCGCGCAACTCGTGAATCAGTTCGCTGTGGATGTGGTAAAGCGGCTCGCCTGACCGGAGGCGGCGCCGAACCTCCGCATCGATTTCGCAGCTCGAAACCGACACGTCAAAAGCTGGAGCGCTGCAAGCCGGAAGTCGCCGCACCCACTCCGGGTTATCGCACTCATGCGAGCGCCCTACCAGCATTTCGCCGGCGCCCAGGGCACAGACGATTTCGGTGGCGCTGGCTAGAAGAGAAACAATGCGCACGTTATGCAGCCTGTCGTGCCGGTTGGCACAAGCGGTTCAGGATGGTGTAACCGCCGAAGATTGCAACGGTGTAGAATGCGTCGCCCAGCAATTGATTGCGGTAGAACGGTATGCCAGCCAGGTAACACTCCGACAGACCGCCAATCGTCAGCGGATACAAGCGATTGGTAGCCCAGACCATGAAATTTGTGATCAGGAAGAACGAGAAGCTGGAAGCGAAGGCCGCAGCGGCGATGACACTAACGCCACTCCGGTTGCGAATCAGTCTGCCGAGCAGCACTGGAATCAGCGCCGCCCCATATACGTACCAAAAACCGGGGTAGAAACCCAGCACGGCATCGCTGAGAAAGAGCGCTAACAGAGTCGCCAAAACACCCGTGCTGGTCTTTCTCCCTTGACTTCCCGCAAACAGTCCGATGGCCATTATCGGAGTGAAATTCCAGGGATGAGGAACCAAACGCGCACATGCACCCAGAACAACCATCCCTATCCACAAGCGTTTTGGAATTTCCATCGCAGATCTCCTGTGCTGGTCGCCTATTCGGCATTGTAGTTCCTCTCGCAGTGGTTCGCGTCTGAAAATCGACAGTAAGGATTTGGTGACAGTGAGGGCTTGCTGGACACGGAATGACAGCGCTCCTCATAGAAGCGGTCGCCAAACGTTGTGAACCAACTGGTATGATGACGTTCGACAAAAGCCAGATGGTTCTCTTTCTGGAATTGAATCTGAGGTCAACCAAGAATAGTCATCTTTATTCCGCCAATGGGGGACGCATTGACTGACTCGAGCCATAACGCTTTTAATCGTCGGGAGTTCATCTACGGCGCGCTTGCCGGAGCCGCCTTCATCGCATTGCCAACCTCTGCATTCTCTTTAGACAATCCCGGCATCGAGCCGGTGCTGAGCCAAATACCTAAGATGCACGATGAGAATGTGAAGCGACTGCAGGACTGGATCGCTTTGCCCTCGATCGCAGCCGAGAACCGCAACTATCCGCAGGGCCCTGACTATATGGCACAACTCGCTCGCGATGCCGGATTCGCGAACGTTGAAATTTTGCCAACATCGGGCAAGCCTGGGGTCTTCGGCACTCTCGATGTTGGTGCGGCAACCACCGTCGGCATCTATTTTATGTACGACGTGAAACAGTTCGACCCGTCGGAGTGGTCTTCGCCACCCCTCGAAGGCCAGATCGTGGACAAGGAAGGGTTGGGCAGGATCTGCGTCGGCCGCGGCGCGGTGAATCAGAAGGGTCCTGAAACGGCCTTCCTCGGCGCTCTTCATGCTTTCAAGGCAGCGGGGAAAAAACTGCCGGTAAATCTTGTGCTCGTCTGTGAAGGCGAAGAAGAGATCGGTTCGACCCATTTCCCGGAGGTTGTCCACCAGCCCAAAGTTACCGCCGCGTTGAAGAAATGCATGGGTGTGTTCATGCCAGAAGCAGGCCAGGACGCGGATGGAGGATTACAGATATCACTAGGCGCTAAGGGAGTAGTTGAACTCGAACTGGTTTCCAGTGGAGAGCGATGGGGACGAGGGCCCAAACACGATGTTCACTCCAGCCTGGAGGCACAGGTGGACAGCCCGGCTTGGCATCTGGTACAAGCGCTGAATACGCTCATTGAGTCCGATGGACACACGCCGGCTGTGGCAGGTTTTTTTGACAAGGCGAAGCCGCTTACTCCGGCGCAGATGAAGATGATTCAGGATGCCGCCGCTCGCCGCAATGAAGCCACGGTTAAGAAGCAGCTAGGCGTTGAGCATTGGGTGCATGACACAAACTGGCTTGAATCGCTCGTGCTGCTCGAATCCAAGCCGACGATCAACATCGAGGGCCTGGTCGGGGGATACACGGGCCCCGGCGGCAAGACCATCCTGCCGCATCGCGCGGTCGCGAAAATCGACATGCGGCTGGTGCCCGACATGACCGCTGCCGGTACACTGCTGCTATTGAAGGAGCATCTTGCCAAACACGGCTTCGGCGATATCGAGGTCAATATGAGTGGCGGCTACGATCCGACACAGACCTCGCAGGATTCGAAGCTCATCCAGGCGCAAATTGCGACTTACCGCAAGCTGGGTCTGGATCCCGTGTTGTGGCCTCGGTCCGCTGGCTCCTGGCCGGGTTACATTTTTACTTCCGAACCTCTTAATCTTCCCGCCGGACATTTCGGAGTGGGGCACGGGACCGGGGCACATGCTCCGAATGAGTACTATCTGATCGATTCCACCAACCCAAAGGTTGCGGGGATTGATGGGGCTGTGCGCTCCTTCGTCGAATATCTCTACGCTTTGGCATAAAGCAGAGCGAGATGAGAATTATTGATCCTTATCTTATTAATTATTGATCCCCTAGCCGAGCCAAACCTGACTCGCACAGGTCGAATCAAGGCTGGACGCCTGCATAAAGAGGAATCGAGCCGCGCGCACCGTTCTTGTAAACCACGCCGCAGTCATGTACGCGATCGACGCAACTACCAGGACACTAGCCTTTTCCCCCCAATCGAGTAAGATTTTGAGGTGCCCAACTCCGTCAGCACTCGGGCCCACCTGCAGAAAGAACAATGATCGTATAACGATGAGCTAAACAACTGGGAGATCCTGCGCAACACCAACAATCGATTTCCAAGGTTTAACCTTAGAGGTGAGAGCGCTTGGAGAAAAGAAGCGACCAGCAAACCCGGACCGGATCCAAAACTCGGCTCGTTGAGCAGATCAACACCTGTCTGCATTCAGGCGATTACTCGCGCGCTCTGGATTTGTTGCGAGGCACAGCCGCCGAATTCCCCAACGATGCGGAGCTGTCCGAATTGGAAAAGCTCGCTAACGATGGCGTCAAGCGCAATGCCGAAGCCCACCGTCTTATCACCGAATGCCAGGAACTGTTCGCGCAACAGAAATCCGCCGAAGGCATTCAGTTGTTGCGCGAAGCCTACGAACTGGATAAGAACAATTCTCTCGCCCGCGCCATTCTGGCCAATGCCCTGGTCGAGCACGCGAATTCCGTTGTAGAAACCGATTGGCTGGAAGCTGAGACGCTGACAAATCAGGCACTCGCCTTGAACCCTGCGCATCCCACGGCCAAAACGATCCGCAGCCAAATCGTAGAGCAGAAAAGAACCAGCTCTGTGGAGGATTGGGTTGCGCGAGCGCGCAAGCTGCAGTCCTCTGGCGATCTATTCGCAGCCTTGGCTTGGGTTGCAGAGGGAATGGCCGTTCATCCCGACGATCCCAAGCTGCTGCAGATTCACGATGCAATCCAGCGCGACCAGGGATCTCAGCGGCGCCAGGCCCGTCGCGGCGACTTAGAAGACCTACGGCGCTTGCAGCGCGAAATCGATGGGGCGACCGACGTTGCTGCAAAACAAGCTTTAGCCGCGCGCATACAAACGATAGCTGCCAAGCATTGGACGGATGGCGAAATCTTGTCCATTGCCAATGCTCTGCTACTCAGGTTGGGATTAGTCTCCCAGGATAGCTCCAGCGCCTCGCCGCGCGGCAAAGGCGCGGCCCTAATTCTTCACGTCCCGCGTCCGAGCGTTCCGGAGGCATCACGCGACGCTACCCGCCAGATTCCGCCGAGCCAGACTACGCCAAGCGTTGTAACATCGAGCCCGGTTCCAACAAGCCCGGTTCCGACCCAGAACGTTGTGACCGCCACGGTTCCGCCCAGCGTGGCCCCACCCCAGAGCGTTCCACCCAGCACAGTTTCGACCGCCACGGTTCCGCCCAGCAATGTTCCACCCAGCAAAGTTCGTCCGCGCGTGGTGCCGCCCAGCATTGCGCCGGTGCCCTTAGTCCCCAGCACTCCGCCACAAGCCGCCACCCCTCCCACCGCCGAGCCTTTCGAACCGCCAGCGAAAACCACATCTCTACCATCCCGGCCTAAAGATTCCGCAAGTTCGAACTCCACAACGCTGATCCTCATCTCCGCCGCTGCGATAATCCTGGTCGCAGCGACCTTTTTCTTAACGCGAAGACATTACGCCACGGCGGTAGCGAAGACCCAACCAGCTGTTCCCGCGGTCTCTGCCCCGGCCGTCTCCGCCCCCGCACAAACAATTGTCCCACCAACAATTCCCGCACAAGCGGCGCCGACACAAACATCCCCCGAACCATCTCTGTCTGCTTTGGGTACTTCTTCCGACGCGGCCGCCGGAAAAGTCACGGTTGATAATCAGCCGAGCAATGATCAGCCTCCGGCCGAGTCCGGTCACAACCTGGGCGCGCTCCTTGTCGTTGCGGGTGAAGACGACGCAAGAGTTTTTCTCAACGGAAAACTTCAACGGCAACTCACTCAAGCCGGCCAGTTGCGCCTGCCGAATCTCGAGCTCAAGGACTACGTTGTACAAGTCTCAAAAAGCGGCTTTCAGGATCCTCCCCAGCAAAAGATTCGCATTCGCAAGGGCGAACAGGCTAGGGTTGTTTTCAATCTCCAGCCCCAACCGCAGCCTCGTCTGGCCTCGCTGACCATCCAGGGCGGCGCTCCCGGAACCGCGGTTCTCGTCGATCAAGCTCTCGTCGGCACCATTCAGCCCGATGGCACGCTCTCCCTCTCCAGCGTCAATCCTGGAGACCATATTGTCGAATTGCGCAATGAGCGATTCAAACCCCGGCAGTTCAAGAAACACTTCGATGTGGGCGGAACCATATCTCTCGCCGCCGCGGATGCCGCTTTGGAAGCGGCGCTGGGCGAATTGAAAATTACCTTCGCGCCCGCCGACGCCAAAGTTGCAATCGCAAAAGGTGAGCTTCTGAAAATGGTAAGCAGTGGAGTCCCGCTCAGTCTTGCCCCCGGCACCTACACTCTTACTGCGCGAACCGCCGAAAGGTTCACGCGCTCGTCCACTCTCGAAGTCATAGCCGGTCAATCCAAGACGTTGGATTTGTCTCTCGCCCCGAGCGGTATGTCGAAGTGGGATGACCCAGGCGCATGGAAGCATGAAAGAGATTCTTTCATTCGCAAAGGAGGAGACTTCGTCCTATACGGAGTCGTTCCAGCCTCGGGCACATTTGTCTTTTCGGCGATGCTCACCAAGGGTCACCTCTTGCAATGGGTGCTCAACTATAGCGACCCCAAAAACTACGTCCTCTTCCAAATGGACGACAATACCTTCTACCGCACTGTCATTCGCAACGGTGAGAAAACAGACGAGATCAAAGTTCCCGATAAAGGGGAAAAGAAAAGCTTCCGCACCCTCCAAATCCGCGTTAGCCCCTCGGAGCTCGTCCACCAGATCAAGCACGGTGACAGTGTGACCGTCCTGGATCGCTGGAGGCAGCCCGGCACCAATCTCAACCTGGGCAAGTTTGGCTTCTACATACCCGGCAACGACGAAGTAGCGCTCTCCAGCTTCGCCCACTATGTTGACCTGAACATCCGCTAGCAGCCTGCGGCCCAGGCCTTCCATGACCGTCGCAATACTGTTGAGGGAATGTGGCAAGGGATCCGACGAAGACCCTATCCGCAATCGTGATTTAACAAATGCCGTCCATTGACTACACAGCCCATCTGCCGGGAATCTACCCACGATGAGGGGAAGGGCCCTTTTCTTTTCCCATTTGCTCCGCAACGATGATGGATCATGGCGGGCGTTCCGATCAAAGTCATCCAAGGGTGGTTAGGACACGCTCCCGGTTCAAGGTCACAGAGATTCATTACATGCACGCACTCGGGGCCGACGATCGAAATGCGGCCGCTGCAAGGGCAACGCTCCCGGTCGGATCCGCAATTCAGTGAGGATTGGACCTAACTTGGATCTAAGTTTGTGTTAAGTGATTGAAAACATCAATTGCTACTGGACGCATCACGAAAGTAACCTACCCAAAAACCTTGGTTCGAGCGATGATGGCTTTGCTTCGGTGGGCTTAAGTTTGGCCGAAGGGTGGTCCGGAAGTAACCCTCATGCCGCAAAAAATCATGGATGTCCTTATGCTCGGGCGCTGTTCCCACGAGTTCTCCTGGCCAAGACGCGGTGCTGACGGAGACTACTATCAAGTGTGCCTGCTGTGTGCGGCCGAGTACCAATATGACTGGACCACCATGCGCCGCACCCAGCGATTGGAGCATGCGAAGCCTGAAAACACAGTGCGGCGCAGTCATACCCGGGAGAAGCGCCCATCCTGGACGCCTCGCGCCCGTCGTTTGAAGCTCGATACGGCGCTTCGATACCGCGTCAACAGCACCAGCACCTGGTATGAAGGCACGATCGAAAATCTAAGTCAGACTGGACTTCTATTTCAAGGGCCGCAGCCCTTGCCGGTTAACGCTTTGATCGAGATGGTGTTTGAAATGCCGGAAGAAATCTCCGGCCAGAAGAACCGCAACGTGGTTTGCCAGGGCCGGGTGATTCGCTCTCGCGACGTGCTGGCGGAAACCAACGAAAAACAAGATCAGGACACGGAAGCCGGTGCTGGTCCTTTAGCCGCCTCGATCGTCGACTATAAGTTTATCCATTAAGAACTCCCGGCGCACGGCCGGACCGCCGCTGCTACGCTGCACTGGAACGGAATCGCCTAAGTTATTTTTCCACTGCCCAAATTTCCCCGCGAATGTGTCCGCAACGGATAGACTGTAGGCGCTTGTTATCGCTCATACCCCGGGCGAATGTCAGGAGTCCGCTCATGAACAGAGACACACCATTTGCCGTGTTTATTCTTGCGGCAGTCCTAGCCTCGACCATCCTGGCATCGAGCGCAGGGTGCTCCAGAAAGCCGGATGATGCAAAGATTTCGAGGGAAATTCAAGGTAAGTACGGTCAGGACTCCGGGCTCTCGAGCAGACAGCTCTCCGTGCAAGCCAGTAACGGAATTGTGACGTTGAGTGGTGTGGTGGACAATGACGCGCAGCGCGCGGCAGCCGCGCGGCAGGCCGCATCGGTGGATGGAGTGAGGGAGGTTGTCAACAACCTGCAGGTGGGAAGCGCCTCGAACGGCTCGGTCGCGGACAAGCCGGCTTCCAGGGTGGCCCAACCGAAAATCGCAGGATCAATGTCGTCGGATAACTCGCCGAACGTCAGGAAAGCAAGTCATTCTCGCGCTGCCGAAGATGTGAACGCGGGCAACGAGCCTTCCGCCAACAGTGATGGCGCAAACGCGGAGTATTCCCAAACGTCCCCGCCGCTTGCACAAAACCAACCACCCGCTGACACATCTCCATCCGCCGGACACTCGTCCGACGCATTACCGCCCTCGCAACCGTCCGCGCCGCTGCCGTTAAAGGTAACGATTGAGCAAGGGACGCCGATGTCCGTCCGCCTCATCGACAGCATCGACAGCGAAAAAAATCAGGCGGGAGACACTTTTCACGCCACGCTGAATGCTCCACTGTCGGCGGAAGGATCGGAGGCGATTCCAGCGGGCACCGATATTACGGGGCACATTGTCGAGCTCAAGAGCGCCGGCAAATTTGCGGGACAGTCGGTGGTGGTGCTGCAACTCGACAGCATTACGTCGAACGGTAGAAGCTACAGCCTGCAGACCGACCAGTTCAGGAAAGAAGGGAGTTCGCGCGGCAAGAGCACCGCGGAGAAGGTCGGCGGCGGCGCAATTCTGGGCGGCATCATTGGTGCAATCGCGGGTGGCGGCAAGGGCGCGGCCATCGGCACCGCGGCGGGCGCCGGGGTCGGTGGCGGCGCACAGGCCGCCAGCAAGAGTCAGCAGGTCAAGCTGCCCTCGGAGACCGTCCTGACCTTTACGCTGCAAGCCCCGGTCACGGTGATCAAGCCGCCAGATACGAACTCCGCGCGGCCAAAGCTGGACGATTCACACTGAGGCACAGCTCGCGGGGAGGTTTGTTTCCAGACAATGTGCTGCGCTGTTACTTTCCCACCAGAACGATGTCCTTCCTATTTTCGTTATTCCGAACGGCACCCCTCACTTTTTGCTTTTGTTCCGATCAAAGGCCATCGCTGCATAATTCGCTGTATCTCCAACAAAAACCTGATGATCCCGGTCATGATGGAATTCCGCTTGTTCTAACTCCGTAACACACAGCATTTTTTTTTGACGTATCCACAATTTTGCGGTACAAAGCCCAGCACTGATTCTGGACACCCCTGCACCTTCACGGTCCGGATTCATTTGTGCACTCCCGCGCTGTTTCTGTTACCGGACTTCGTCGCCCATCCCGAAAGGAGGAGCAATTCTCCAGTCGACGAATTTCGCCACTTTGCCGGGAGAAGGCAAGACCCATTCCCTCATGCCCCGGGAAATCGGTCCCGGACGTTCCCACCATGGTCCTGTGTGGATCCAGGCTAGCCAGGAAAGACCCTTAAGGAGGTAGTCGTGATCAAAACAGCCAGACTCGCGTCCAGTTTTACTTTACTGATGCTGTTCCTCGCTGGAATGGCATTTGCCCAGACCGACCCCGGAGTGCAGAGTGGAAGCCGCGGAACCGGGGCTGCCCTCTCATCGGTGTTGTCGAACAGCCCCTCGGGAATACTTTCCTTCTTCACCGATGGCCAAGGGCGCTTCCAGGCAGTAGACTCCGTTTCCGGCGGAGCCAACAGCGGCCTGGGACCACGGTTCAACTCCAATAGTTGCAGTTCATGCCATGCCCAACCCGCCATTGGAGGCACGGGCGCTGCTACCAATCCCGAATTCAGTTTCCCCACCAACGGAGTCGCTCCCGGCAATACGGTACCGTCCTTCATAACGGCCACCGGGCCGACGCGTGAGGCCCGGTTCCCGTTCTTCTTTAACAACAACGGTACGGTCAACTTCAATGCCCCCAACGGTGGGGTGGAAGACCTGTACACCGTCACTGGACGCTCCGATGCCAGCACGTGCAACAGCAGCACCACGCTGCCCCAGCCCAGCTTCGCCACTGCAGTATCAGAGAACAACGTTATCTTCCGGATTCCCACGCCGACCTTCGGTACAGGCCTGATCGAGAATCTGGACGACTCAACCCTGTTAAACAACCAGCTGGTCAATCTCAACAACAACGTTGGCGTTTCCGGCTCTTTCAACCACAACGGCAACGACGGCACGATCAGCCGCTTCGGCTGGAAGGCTCAGAACAAGTCGCTGCACATCTTTGCGGGTGAGGCTTATAACGTGGAAATGGGCATCAGCAACCTGTTGTTCACGCAAGATCGTCCGCTGCCTGGGGAAGACCAGCTACTAACTGGGCTGCCGTCGAGTTGCCTCAATCTCTCTGGAACCGGTTACCCGGAAGACGTGAGTAATCCGGCATCGGCGGGCGCGGCGATTCTTGACGACGTCTCGGCCTTTGCCAACTTCATGCGTTTGTTGGCTCCGCCGCCGGTCGGTGGCGTGGTGCTGAATGGACAGTCCGTCTCCTCCGGGACCATCTCGGCCGGCAGCGCTTTGTTTGTCTCTACTGGCTGCGCGACCTGTCACAATCCGACTGTGGGCACCACACAGGTGTCGAACGTCACCACATCGTTAAGCAAGGTCCCCGTGAATGCTTACTCTGACATTGAGATTCATCACATGGGCACCGGCTTGGCGGATAACGTCTCCCAGGGCGGCGCGGGCGGAGATCAGTTCCGCACGGCTCCCTTGTGGGGGTTGGGGCAACGCATTTTCCTGCTACACGATGGCCGCACGACGAATCTGATCACGGCCATTCAGGATCACGCCGGCCACGGCAGTGAAGCCAGCTTCGTCGAAGAACAGTTCTTCAACCTCAACAGTACTCAACAGCAGGAAATATTGGACTTCCTGCGGTCCCTGTAGCCACGTTCTGGCGAGATCCAAATATCTCGCCAGAACGCTTTTCAAGCTAAGAACGGAAAGATAAGCGACGGATTTAGGAAAGCCGGTCCACCGCACTTCTGGATTCGCAGGAGGAATATGCGCTGTCAATTTCTGTGTTGCGCGATCGTTCTGGCGTTGTCTGTGTCGTCTTGGAGTCAGAGTACTAAACCGCAAAACCCTTCCCGAAACGGTGGCGATTTTTCTGACAACGTTCAGCCCGGAAACAAAGTCCCCACAGGAGTCATTCTAGTGAAGGGCGCGTGGTCAAGCGCAAGCGATTCCGTGACTCCTGTGCCGGAGGGCGGAAGCGTAACGAACAATGTCCTCAGCAATCGATACTTTGAAATGACTTATAATCTGCCCGCCGATTT
>Ga0210387_10003386_pt1 | contig 12256 bp, 13 predicted proteins | sample IncBWC7OmetaG_FD_160108 | JGI IMG/M metagenome (GOLD analysis project Ga0210387, IMG submission 160108) | Forest soil microbial communities from Barre Woods Harvard Forest LTER site, Petersham, Massachusetts, United States - Inc-BW-C-7-O ... | reverse complement strand
TAAAGTCATTGTCTCCGACAACCCTACGATCGTCCCCCACTTTCCCACTGCCACCGAGTAGACCGGAGACATCGCCACCTGCGAACACGTAAACCACGTAAACCACATAACTCTTGAAAAAGGGATGTAGTAGACATGTCTTATGTATAGGGTTGATAAGAAGACAACTTGACAGGATCACTCTTCTGAATGAATGCAGGCAAATCAATTTCTTGCATTTTTTTGCCTTGGAAAATCCTCCGTGTCCAGATGAAAACCAATTAAGTATATGATACAGCAGTAAAGGGATCTGCGGCGTGGGCAATGAATAAAGATGATTGAGGGGGGTACTAGATGGTCGCGACGGCAAAACATGAGATCTAACGGACAAAAGAACTGTACCAACTATGGTGCAAAGGGAATGAGATCATGAACATATAAATTAATAGTTCGAAGGCATCGCGAATTTTGTGTTGTGGTGAGCTCAAGATCCAGTGAAAAACGGAGGAAGGCAAAAGGTCCATGAATGAACTTTCAGGATTGTGGTTCCGATGGACGTCAGTCGTCCCGCCTGGACATCGTGAACGCGCTCTCCCATGCAGGCATGCTAGCGTCCTCATGCGCGATACGCCAGTTGCCTACGAAGTTTTGGCCGCCAATGATATAGCCGTAGAAGAATATATTACCGAGTCGGGCATCACGCTGGTGGAACGCAAAACAAAACGATCAAGATGAGGAATTGAACGAGAGGCGATAAAGATTGACAACTCACAGACATGCGCAAGATGCCGATAAGCCCGTCCCATCGTCGAACTCGTCCATAATAATTGAAGTGGTTCCAGGCTTGCCCATGACGCTCGTCCGTCTACCAAAACCCCACCATACATCAGTGACCCATCCCAACAACGCCAGTATGAAAAAAAGTAACATACCTTCCCGGTAAAGATGATGTCCTGAATCCCATTACATGGCAAGACCTTGCTCTCATCGTGTTCCGGAAAGATGGGCGGTAAATCCAATTCCATGTCATCGCCGTCACTCTCTTGACTTGCCAGCCCAACATGATCAAAGAGATGCTCATACGGCTCCGCATCCCTCTGTGCCCTAATCCTCTCCTGCTCCTGCGTAATAACGATGCAATTCTGGCATGTATCCGAATCGTGCAGGTTCGGTTGACCGGCAACATATGTCGTGTATTCGGATGACTCGCCATCAGCGAAGACGGTGACGCTGCCGCTGCCGTCAACATTGGCGGTCTGAGTGTACCACATACCATCTGGGAAGTAGGCGTTGGATAGCCCATCATCGAAGTCGTCGCCGTTTCCACCGCAAGGAATGGGTTCGTTTGGGACCATACAATGGTGTTCCTGGAGGCGCATGAAAATGGGGACGGTGGTGGTGTGGAAATATCCCTCTGAGAAATTAGCGGGGTAGTCCGCCGTGGTAGCGAGGCTGGCAAGGTGGAATTCGCCGGGGATCTAAAGTGAAGTTTAGGTTTCACAGAACGGTGAACCAAAGAAGTAGGACTGACCAACATCCTCCCTTGCCAAAGCCCAGTCATCGTCCCCGGGTTGTAAACCGGTCCTATCCGCTCCCCCCACCACGGACTAAGACACGTCCTCATCCTCCACCAGTCATTATCCCACGCAACGCTGGGGGCCGTCAACCTTTTCCCGACCTCTGGCACCCCGCTTACTTCCCTATCCCACTCCTCCTTCGTTAATTCATCCCACCAATCCCATCTGGTCTCCTTCACCAACTTAGTGTCCTTATGCGAATTAAATTCGATCACGTCCTCCTGCGTTGGCCCAATATCGTGCACCCCCGCCTGGAGGGCGTGCGCGCGAGTGAGGTGGAGGTGTGGGGGTATCCCGAAAGCCATCTCTCGCCGGGAGAAGTAGATGAGTTTTGCTGCGATGGTTATGAGGGGCGGGACCATATTGGGTCGGGAGCCGTAGTGCACTTGGTTCCATGAACGGGCATCGCGATATATCGGATATTCGCCGTGGGCGGTTAAGACGGAGTGGGGGAGGTCAAGGTCGGAGTTGTCAAGGGGAAGGAGGAAATGGCTAGGGGGAGCTTCGGCTGAGGCGTACTACAGTGTATATGAGACAAAGGTGAGACGGTGAGGAGATGGGGACGTACACGATAGGGCACTAGCACGTAAGGCAATACAAGATCGATGATTTCTTGCCGCTGTGCTTCTGTTTCCGCCAGTAGTTTCGCTAGAATGATCGGGTAGAGAGAGCGTTCAGGTGGCAAATCAAACGATAAGATAAAAGTTTACGTACCTTCAGTGGTCATCATCCACATCAGCCAGAGAGCACAGGCATTCTGCGGACTCTCCCCAGGCCAGCCGTTGTAAAGCTCGCGATTTTCGTACAATCTCTCCCTGGCAAACCTATGCACGAACCCATCGAGTCCTGCCCATTCCAGTTGGGCTCTGTTCTTCCCATCGTTCTCTGTCATCATCATCAAGGCCATGAAGAGGACATTATCGATGTCCAAGTAGTATATGTCGCCAGAACGAATAATTTGGAGCAGCTTGCAATAGTCCACTAACTGGTCCAAGTATTGCGAAGAGCGAGGTTTAAATGCGCGACGAGCAACGGGCAGATGGTCGAATTTGGCCTTGAAAATTCGCGCATAAAGATCTACGCAGCCGGGGGGTGAGAGAGCACGGTGTAGATCTTTGCAGGTTAACAAAAGCGGCAATAGGGCAGAAGGGGGACCATGAGGAGTATCAGAAACGAGTTCGAAGGCGATGTTGTCGAGGACCTCAATGGGAACGGAACACAGCGAGGAGCGCTGGGCCGACATGGGAATGAGAACGACTGGCGGAGGAAGAGAGGAAGGGCCCAATAAATTCTGTGAGATATTTAAACTAAAAGGTGACCTCCGCTCCGAATAAGGCAATTCAATGTAAATGCGGGTAACTCCGAAGAAGCCCGTGAAGGCAGAGCAAAATATTCGGAGCCACAATCAGAAACACGCCCATCCTGCGACATATTTTGTATGTACAATTGATGTACAAAGTACGTATACACCCCTTCCTCGTTCCCATGTCGCTCATGACCACAGCACATGCTGAGCTAATTCACCAGCCGATGAGCGTAATTCCCTCCTTTGGTTTAGCGCCATTGTTGAGGTAAACTGGAGCACCTTCCCGCCGCAGATTGCCAGTGCGATTGCCGATTTCTTTTAGAGTACTAGTACATCATGTCTGTGCGTATAATTTGGCTTCAGCAAATTCACTAATTCCTACAGTGTCCCTACAAGAACCTTATCACGAATGTGACGCCGTATTCCTAACCTACGCGAGGACTCGGACTTTCTCCCAACTCCGACAATTCCACCTTACAAGACCTCATCTTTGCGACTGTTTGCGAGAACGCCGCTTGTGAAGCCGACGGAGTGGTCTAGAGCCTCCGGTTATTCATTCGTCACGGAGCATTTTGCGGTATCGCCGAGTCCGACCCTCACGAAAAGTTATTATTATTTTATTTCATCTCATTAATATCGGGTTTCCCTGACTTACTCATTAAGTCGCCTTGACTCAGCGCTTCGTTCACACACCAGCCAATGGCCAATAAACAAAACGTTAATCGTTGTCAGTACTTAGGTCCATCGAGACATACACGAGGATGGTCCTGGTTCCTTGCGCCTTCTCACCCCCTTGTTACTGATCATCGTCCTCATTCGTCCCATTTCATGATCCCCGCTTTTGCGACATTCCCGGATTCTCGCAAACGGATCTATTTTCGGGTCTCCTCACCACCATTGACATTTTTACATCACCCGAACCGTGATTTCCCTCCTCGTCATCACGGTAACTTGGACGACAAAAGTCCTTCCGTACTTTCGGGCTTACTCTTCCACTTCCTATCCCCGCCCACGAAACTGAATCGACATACCCTAGCAGGTGTAGACGACTGCGAGCACAGTTTCCACGATGTCGCCGGGGTCAAAAATCACGGGCTGTATCCAATTCCATCATTAGAAAGCTTTTCTTAGCCAAACCAGACACCAAGATACTTCGAACTGGGGTTCCAGGCTCGTCCTCCTGACTTTCATAGTCCTGTTTATTGGAATCACGTAGTAGGTCTGTTTCAATGATCACCTCTTTTGTGTGGCTGATCATCCTTTGGCAACATAGCGTACTATCCAGTTTCAGGTACAAAGAACAAAAGGACCGGCGACGGCGTCGGTTTGCAATATATTCTGGTCAGCGCATAATGATCGCCGTGGCCTGTCTGTTGCCTTTTATGTAAGTATCCTTCCCTGGGCCTGGCCATGGTTTTGCTTGGCCAATAGTCGCAAGGATGATCCCCGATCACGTCCAGTATATTGTATTGATGTCCATCAGAACAGAACACAATCTAACTTGCTGTGATCAGCATTCCTTTCTTGCCATAAGGTTACACTACTGTTTTGGAAGGACGTATTCTATGTTACAGGCAGCAGTCGCTGATGCCACTTTTCGATATTCATTTGTTAGGCCTCTCAGGAGTGAGTGCGGCGGAAATGGGCTCGATTGGCCGCCACTGCGTGCATCGTTTTCCCTTACCCGTGATTTTATGTACTTATTACGCATTTCTGTGCAGGGATAGTTACTACTTGCCATTTCGGGCAGTCTGTCCGACTCTGTCGTATGGCAATACAGAGTAAGGTTCGTTATGCAGGGCATTTGGTTTGAGACTATCCCCTAAGCATTCTGGCTGCTCCACTTCCACTGATCTATGTATATTTAGATCCTCCTTTTGGTCAAGGGGACTCGAGGGGGGACTTCTGGGTTCGAGACGCGCTTGGGCCATCCCTCAGGCGTGATCGCAGCCTTGTCCAGCCACATCGAGTTACACCCCTCCCTCGACGTGTGGCGACATACCCAGTCGACCGAGCCGCTGATCATGCTACTCTGGTGGTCTCCATTCACGTCAACCCACGGATCTAACTATTCATCACCTAGTAGCATCTCCGGTGGGTCCAATCCAGGTTTGTGCTTCTGTCGTCCCACTTACCTTCATGGCGATTAGCGGAAATCCATGTCTCACTTGTTCCCATGATTGTTCTCCATCAATCGACACACACTTACTTGCAGGGCAGTTACGCGACCATTCAAATGTTGGAAGATAGATAATGGACTCGAGATGGGACAGGGAGATACAGCCTGATATTTCCGCGCACATTTATATTTCTTCGCCTTCGAATGATCATTTCAGCCTGAGGGGCGTATCAGGTCCCTAGACTTGTTGCTTAGCTTACAACCGAAGTTTAAAGGATCTATGTACGTCTGGAAATTTGAACCTGCTGATCAGCTCTCTCCTTCCAGGTCGATAATACTATTTGCAAGCCGACAGTATTTTAGGTTCTCAATTCATTCATGATGACATAATTTCGAGCTGGTGCGTGGAACACCACAAGCTTCACAAACGCAGAGCTTACCAGAGAAACAAGACAAGGCTGTGATACTTCCCACGCGTGTGTAGTTCCCCATTCACCGTTACCCTACCCATTGGGTCACTGATATTCACCCTACAATCCATAACCAGGTCTACAATTTTCGGGGACCTTTCGTAAATCCCACCCGAATACTATTCTCCTTCGCCACCCTTGGACCCACATGCAACGATACATCGGTATTCAAAACATTACAGCACATGTCATGATTTGTGCCGCCGTGCGAGCCGTGCTTGGTCACCACATTGAGTGCATCTTGACCCCATTTTTGAGCGGAGCGCTACCCCTATCTATTACTCAACCTCCGGCAACTCCAGATTCCGTCGGTGCTAGATTCATGGAGGTTGCCGTGTGTACCCTGCAAACCATCAGGACACCCAAGCCCGTCGTTGCCACTCCCCCGTTGTCTTGGCACCACAATTTAACTGACCACCCGCCCCTCATTTCATCTTGTAGTGTGCGAACATACGTCATTTCTGCTTTTGGTCGCGCTGCTACGGTCAATTCACGAATACCTACAGTACAGATACATTATCCCCCTTCAATACCCCTGCCAAGCAGACTCCTTAGCCGGGTTCGACCTGTCAACCTGAATCTCTCGACATTCGGCCATCAAAATTGACAAAGTTGGAATACATTGTTTTGCCGCTGCGACATACGAATCAATCGGAGGTCCTTCTTAGCCTTCTTATTGCACCGCAGCCGACTAAGTCTCCACCAATAAGGAGCGTGGTCAACTTTACGGGAGTAGATCAAACTTTGTACACGGGTTAATGTTATTGCGAGCCCTCTCCTAATTCGCTTGTTTCTTGTTATTTATGCTGTAGAAGCTGCTCTAGGCGTTACGACAGCTTTACGACACAGTGGCCCTCTGTCTTCCTGATATGTTCTGGGTCACATGTCCGCCAAGGCTGCTCCAGATCGGTTACGTGATTGGCGGTGAACAGCCTCACTCGTGTACGGATTAGGGTTATTGTGTTCCGTGGATTCTTTGGCTTGTGCTGGAACCCGCCCTTCTGCTTGTCGACGTCGACCTCGCGCATGTTCGCGTTTCCCTCTGGAAAATAGCCGAGGTCTGCCGTTTTATCGTCCTGCATAGTTCCCTTCCCCTCTGAAAGCTCGCTCATATCTATCTGCCGGTCGCTCACAGGTATTGCGTTACCAGACTTCTTATTTTCATCGCAGCCTAGAGTCCCGTTACCCCACCTCAGCGCTTCGGGTCTTGGTTTTCCCGATATTATTCCCTTCGAAATTTCACTGTCAATTACCACCGTCCGATATAACCGATAACCGCTGGCGATTGCTAAGTCTCGATATCTTGGATCAGCTGTTCTAAAGCTCTCGGTGTTCGTGGTATCGAACATTTTCTAAGCGCCTTTCAATGGCTGTGGCCACATATTGGGTGTTCTTACTTCCCAGCCTCTCGGCCACTCATGCCAGTCGTTTCTCGGCGTCAACAAGCATTGCGGTCTAGACGGTCCCCTACCGGGCGACAACGGCCACCTTTTCTGTTACTCCAAGCTGTGTTGCTTCGGCTTCGGTCTCGCCTTTCCCGCGCCAAAAAATCCGTTGAGGTCAGGTTTTCAAGATGATCTGCAGGAGTCGCCGTCCTTTGCTCCAACGTTGACGTTCCTCGCTTCCGAAGATGTTTATACTTCCTATTACTTGCAGTTTTCCCCATTGTATAGGATTGGCGCTCAGCAACGGTACTTGAAAGCGCTGCCGGTTAACGCCCATCTCGTTGTCGATTGTTCCTGTGGTTCACTATTCCCACCTCGTGTACACTTTCGCGGGAGCATCCAGTGGTTTCAGCCGAGGGCACATCGATTCTCCCGAGACTTCTTCATCCACGGTATGGGAGTACTCGTACTCTGCAGTCAAACGTAATTTTGGAATTGCTGTGGTCAGCGTTCTAGGTGCATCGATTTATCAGCCATTTTATAAAATCCTCTCTGATATCGACTAGGGCAACTATAAACTGGGGCTTTGAAGTCACTCGTTTCATCAGTTCACTCGACAGGTCGGCCGACATTCGATACTCAGCCCGCGGTAATTGGTCGATCTTGTTCTCAAGCTATATGGATTTGTGGTGTTCGGCCGTACCCTCATCAGATTATCTGATAACGATCCCGCTCTAGTTACAATGCACGTTTTCGGCGCTAATTACCACGTTTTGGATCACCTGTATTTCCTTCAGCGCCAATGCCACATTGCTACCCACAACTCGCTGTTGAATTCCTCTTTGGTCCTAGCACTTTCTGCATTGCCCAATGTATGGCGCCTGGGTACGATAGAGAGATCACCCCAACCATGGCAACTGTGCTTCTTGAGATGATCGTTACATATGGCTTTGTTTCCCAAACCATACGACTGACGACCCTGCTGCCTCTTGTATCGGATGAAAGATTCACGCCTTGCCCTGGTTACCTGCCACCATATATGCATGAGCACATACTTTCCCCTCGGGCCGAGCCGAACTCGATAGCACTATTAGCAGACAAAACGATCTGCGAACATGTGTTCGCCAAAGTGCGTGGCTAGCATCTATGAGATTGGGTTATTTCTGTAAGTTGTTTCATACTGGTGTAGTCTGCCTTTCACGTAGTGGCGCTTAAATTTCCTTCTAGATTTTTTTGTGTTTACTTGAAAGCCCGTCCCGGATGTATGTATGCGGATCAAAAACTCTTTTTAAAATCAGATTTGTTCCGAGTTAGAACTGCAGTCCTACACCGTCGGCTCCCTGCGACGTCGATCACAAGTCCTAGTTTCCATTCTGAATTTCTGCAAGGACTCCGCTAAATGCACAGCCTAACTTTGCTGGATATTCTAGGATCCTCACAATGTGGAATAGAGCTGAGTAGAATTAGGCTCTTGATGGACGAGGCCAATTAACCCAATTGGGTGAATCAATGTCCAAAAAAGGCAAGTGAATGTTACACTTCACAGAATTTTATATACGCACGCGACGACGTATAAAAATTCGCTGGCGTGCTGTCCACTCTTGTTCCCGACCACAACAACCTCTCCTTTCCTTCTCGTTATGCACTCCACCGACAACCCTCAATCATTCATCCCCCGCAGCCCTCCCCACTCGCGTCAACCTTCAGGACTTCCTGCATCCATTTGGGCTCCCCAGCCGCAACCTTCAGAGTCAACGTGGCCAAAGACCTTGGATTCTTTTTCTCGCTTTGCAGATAGAGAAATTCACCAAAAATTCCGCCCTGATACTCGCCAGATCTCCAGTTTACCAGTCATCAGTCGCGAGGACGTCTTTGGACCGGTCGGGACCGTCGGGAATGCTCGCTCAAAGGAAATCGGCGCCATCGGAGACGGTAGGAAAAAGAATAGTCCTGACTTTGATGACACTGTTGGGTTTTCTTCCTCGCTTTGTCTCTGCTTCACACGTTAATGTTTTTTTTTGTCAGCATGTTGAACAGTTGCTTCGTACTCTGAACCTTAACTCACCAACTCCTTACAACCAAAAGCCCTCCCTTAATCTCAGCTTCGATACATCTTCTGGTTCTCCGGACTTATCACCCGTTTCTGTCACATCTGCCCTCTTAACGCCCACAGATCTTTCACCTGCAAGGTTCTTTGACTTGAAAAACCACCCTCCTTACGAACTCGGCCTCTCACATCCCTATTTACCTCAGTCTTCTTTGTTATTCGAGTCTCCTAACAGGCCGAGTGACAGTCTGCCCACATCTCATTCATCTTCTTATCGTTCATCTCATTCCCAGTCGTCCTACCTATCATCTCCCAATGCATTCCCATTTTTCGAGCCATTTTCTGAGCATCCATCTCCTGCACCTATCATTCAGTCTCATTATAACTCGCCACCTGCTCGCCGTCCTGAACCCAGCCGTGGTCCTCTTATGGAGTGGCACCAACCACAGCAGCAGCAGCAATTCCCTACGCCTGCTGAGTGGCTTCGGCCTGATGAGAAAACGGGTGCGGAACACAGCTCTGGTGCAGTTGGACATGAGGAACCGTTGCGATCATCCTTCGTCTATCAACCTTCTGCTCACGAAGTAAGATCCAAACACCTTTTACTCTATCTTGTTCGGAGTGCTTATATGCGTCCTGAATCGTGTACTAGCCCATCAACTTCCTCTCCCTCCTTCACCCGTCTTCTTCGCCGCCGTACCATGTCTTCGTCGCACGTATTATCAAGTCCTCAGACCAACAGGCATCTATTTTCCTCCAACAGAAGCTCAAGGTCGCCGACCTTGACGAGCGAGCGAAGATCGTCGATGCTATATGCACACGAGGCTTCGAAATGATGGCCCATCGGTAAGTGTCTTACGTTTCATTGTATTATCTTCTCTGGCAGTCACACTCTTCATTCTCAGCTTCGGAAACTGGGCTGTCCAGAGGTGTCTCGAAGCGGCCTCGACCCTTGAAGAGAGAAGGAAGATTGTCGCGTGTATGAGGTTGGTTACTCTATTCAATTGTTTTGCGTTCATTCCTGACAATTTGCACTCGGAATTCGCCGAAAAGGGGCCGTATCGTCGACCTCGCCACCAATTGTTACGGCTGTCATGTCTTGCAAAAGGCCCTCGACTGCGAAGAAGACATTCGGTTGTTGATTGTGTCCGAGCTGCTGATGGGCGATCCCGCCCAAACCCTGGTGAATAAACACGCTTCACATGTTTGGAGCAAGGTATGTTCAACTGTTTCGGCTGTCCGTTCCCGGCATGTTAATTATTTCCCGGAAGGTAATGGAGTTATCGTGGACACCGCCCGCACCTCCGATCTTTGCATAGTGAGCCAGATCTCGCTCTTTTCGGAGTCTAATTCGTTTCATCACTAAATATACGCGCTAGCGTGAATAAATCCCTAAAAGGCAAGTGGGCGGCCCTCGCTTGTCATGAAACGGGATCTCTCGTTGTTCAAGTACGATTTTGTCTCCTCTTCCATTCGACGGTCCTAATTCTCCCCCTGGATCGAATAGCACGCCTTCGAAAATCTCGAAGACAATGCCAAAGATGGGATCGTAGATGAATTACTCAATCAAGGCGCCGGAGTTTTTAGCGAAGTCGCTAAGAGCCAGTGGGGGTCCTATTGTATACAACATAGTCAGTCTTCCCCTTGTTATTTTGTTGTTTCTGATCCTAAAATTCTTTTTTTATTTCCAGTCTTGGAACATGGGTCGGACAAGCACCGCCAAATGACCCTTGATCATCTCATCTCCGGTCTCCTCGAGTATGCGACTAACGAACAGGGTTCTAAGTCTATTACCAAGGCTATCAAAGAAGGGGGAAAGGAGACTCTGGACAGGGTCGTCAAACGGATGTGCGAACCAGCGAAAGGGTACATCGAATTTCCTTTCCCTTTCTCTGCTATGTGCAGGACCGAAATTGACTGCATTTCTCTTGTGTAGGGCTCGAAGGGCCATGATCGTGGACTTGGCGCTTTCTGTCACGGGAAGTCAGCTGATAGCAAGCACGTTGCCCACTGTACGTTTCTGTCTCGTGGTTTCCTTGTGGTTGTCTGACCTTGTACCTCTCAGGCCGACAAGGATCAAAGGGCGCTTCTCTATGAATGCATCAGAGGCCACATCGTCACTCTCCGAGGTTGCAAAACTGGCTCAAAGGTCATCTGGTTATTGTACGTTTCTCTTCTATTTTCATCCTGTCGATTTAATCCTGGTATTTTTTTTGTCGTTCAGCGATAGAATGGTTCGATGATCGGAAAGATATTCATACTTCCCGACCATAGTTGACTTGCTATTCTAGCGCGCCTATTACGGCTATTGAAAACTATGTTCATCATTTGCAACTCTTCAAGTTATCGTCTCTTCGGCATCCAGTTATTTCAAGTCTCGTTCCGCGCCACTGGCATCATTTTCGCCCTCGACCTCATCTCAAACTTCACACCACCGCTTGAAAACCAACGCAATCTCATACAAGGAGTCCAATCACGAACGACATCATCATACCATCAATCCATCGAACTTCAATCAACTGCAACCCCGGAATATATCGTACAACTGTCCGTCAAATTTTTCAATCACGTATCGCCGGGTCGACGCATAACCCAGTCGACATCATTTCAAGCAAGTACTCTGTTTTCCATTTCTCACTTTTGCATCCATTGCTGTTTTATACAAATCATCCTTCGCATAATATTGTCTTTCTTCAAGCCACCATGTCATAGGTGACCCTCATATACGTTCTCTTGCACCTACCCATTTGTCACATAGAACATTCCAAACATCATTCGCATCCATCCGAGTCGTTCCTCCCATCATGATCCGCATTATTGTGTTATTCTTATGTTGTACCCACCCACTACCTCACATTCGTTTTTGCAGTCGATCCATCGTTCCGAATCATAGTTTGTCGAACACCCACCCACCAACTTTTATGACTTGTTAGAGTATCGCATTATCGTGCTTGAAAAATAACTCATTTGACCCTGATATGGTCAACCGCGTGGCGGAGACTAATCTCGTCAAAATCTTGTGATACTTTGTGACGCGATCGCGACGTGAGATAAACCCTTACTTCTCTCAGCTGCAGGTCGCGCGGATATGAGAATTGAAGCTGAACTTTTGGGAAGATGGGCTGTCAGTAAATCCTCTCGGAATCCTGCCGCGCGTCGTCACTACGTATACGGACGTTTCGCTATACAGCGTCCAACCCTTTCGTGTCGTCCTCGACACCCCACAACTAACGCTGTTCGTCAAGAATCAGTCTACGACATACGTATACTGTGATGGCATGGAATATCTTCCAAAGGTTCAAGTTGCAATCAAATTTTGATGATGATAACACATGCACAGAAAACCGGCTATATGTGTAGCTGCACAGCTGGC
>Ga0210387_10003382_pt1 | contig 12260 bp, 8 predicted proteins | sample IncBWC7OmetaG_FD_160108 | JGI IMG/M metagenome (GOLD analysis project Ga0210387, IMG submission 160108) | Forest soil microbial communities from Barre Woods Harvard Forest LTER site, Petersham, Massachusetts, United States - Inc-BW-C-7-O ... | reverse complement strand
CTCGTTCTTGGCAAGCCCGTACATCGGTGACAACGACAGCGCGTTGGCGATCGTCGAGTCGGCTTCTTGTTCGCCCACGCGCATCTGCTGAAAGCCGAGTGCCTGCCCCGAGGGCAGCACATCGAAGGCCGGCGAAAGCTCGTACTGCTGCGCATCCGTCATGAGCAGCGCGTGATTCTTTTCGTGATCGTCGGTGTTGTCGATCAGAATATTGAACACCATCCGGCGAAATACCTCGCGCATCTGCGCGGCGTAAGCATCACCGTCGGTCACCCCTCGACGGCGCAGCAGTTGTGCCAGTTCCGGGTATCCGAAGCGTTCGCCCGCGGCGCGCAGCGCCACGCAGGCGGATAGGCTGTGCAGGCGCAGACCGCCCGAGCGATCGAAGCGTTTGATGGCCACCGCATGCCCGTGCGTCAGGCGTACGGGCATCGTTTGCGCGGTGCGAATGCCGGCCTTTTGCGCCAGTGTCATCGCCGCATGCTCGATCAGCGGGGTGTCCGCGGGATCTCCGTCGGAAAACTTGATGACCCACTGTTCGCCGGCAATCTCGATCAGCGCTTTGGGTCGAGCACCGCCCATGCTCGCGCCGGGTGAGATCAAGCGCTGCTGCGCCGCCGGGACCGGCTCGTTGTTTTGCACTTTGCGGATCAGCTCCTGAAGCTCATCCGCATCTTTAAGCGTGGGCAGAGGACCCAAGCGCCGTGGCAGGTATTCATCCGGCGAGGTCGATACGCCTAGAGCTCCGAACCGGTCGTCTCCGGCAAAATACAGATACTCCAGAAGCGACAGGCGCGCGGGTTTGTCGATGTAGCGGATCACTCGCTCACCCCACCGGTCGGGCCGTGCGTCGTCCACGGCGCCGGCCGCGGCGCCTTTCTCAGTGGGCAGAAATTCCTGGTCGATGAGCGGCAAATCTTCACTGAGCGGGAAGCCGCGCTGCAACCAAGCGTCGACATAGCGCAACGACACGCCCTGGCTGGAGCGAACGAGATTGAGTACACCGATGGGCACCGGCTGCTGCGGCCGGGTCAGCAACCAGAGATGGAGTCGGTCGGAAGGCTCGTAGCGCACGCCGGCCATTGCTCAACCCTGCTTCAGCGGTTTGCGGGCAAGCCTCGCTTCTGCTGAAGCCGCTGACCGGACCGCACGCCGGGTCGTGGCTGCACGGACATCGAGTTCGAGCGCGCCGCGGTCTTGGGCTGGTGCAGCCAGATCAGCCAGTGCGCTCGACCGCCCGATCAACCATAAGGCAGTGACGTAGATGCCCGCTCCGACCCCGGGATCGCCCCGCTCCATGCGGATCAGGGTCGGAATCGAGACGCCGAGGCGTTTCGCCCAGGCGCGCTGTGATTCGCGCCGCCGGTTCCTGGCTATGCCTAAATTTTCCCCCAAGGCCCGCAACGCCTGAGCCGCGGCCGGCGGCATGGTCAACAGGGCTTGCGGGCTTTTTGGCATAACAAAGAGTTTATCAAAAATGCCTATATAGTCAATTCTATGTTTCTATACCGCAGCGCATCGCAGCATGCAGCGCATCGCAGCATGCTGCGGCTCTTTAGTCGCCGATCTCAGAAATTCCAGTCGCGCCCGCTTCCCACGCCTCCTCCACCCCAAGTCCCGGGACGTACACCGGTACGGCAACCAACTCGCATATCGACGCGATCTCGGCATGCGCGAGCTCATTCCGCAGCACCAGAAAATCCGCGCCGGCATCGCTTCCCGCCATGGCATCCGCAAAACTCGCGCACCAAACTCCGCGCAGGCGCCCGCCGCTATCGGGACCACCCAACTCACCCACGGCGTAGTGGGCAGTCGACGCCTGCGTCAATCTCTCCGGCAAGCGCAGCGCCGCCACGATCGGTCCATCCGCAGGCAGCAGCTCCACCGCCTCCAGTTCCTCTTGTGACACCCAACGCAGCGCCTGCCCGTCCAGGCCCGAAGGCTCGCCGAGGTAGTGCCGCACCACCCACATATCAATCAGCACGCCGCCGTAGTCGTAGGTATGGCGCACGCGAATCAAGGGACGGGGTGTCGATATGGCGATTCCGAGTTCTTCGCGCAACTCGCGCGCGAGGCCTGCCCGGCGATCCTCCCCTGCCATGAGCTTGCCGCCGGGAAACTCCCAGCCGCCGGCGAGATGCTTGCCCGGTGGACGCTGCGCAATGAGCACTCGTCCTAAGCCATCGGTCACTGCCCCGGCGACGACATGGGCCACACTCTTTATGTTGGGAGTCAACCGCTCGCTTGCTGCAGAGTGCCGTGGCAGTGCTTGTACTTCCGGCCGGAACCGCAGGGACAGGGTTCGTTGCGGCCCACCTTGGGCATGGGACGTACAAAGGGCGCCGCCGACTCAGGAATCGAACGCGGCTCCAATTCCATGATATTGCCGCCGCTGCCGCCAGATCCGGTCGGGGGCTGCCCTGAGTCGTCGACGCCGGGCATGGCGATCGGTGAAACGGCATCGGCATGCTGTGCCTGCAATGCGCGCGCGAGGCGCTGCTGCCGCTCGAGTTCTTCGCGCTCGATCTCGGCCTGACTGCGCACTTGAATCTTCGATACCGTCGTGACGGTGTCGAATTTGATCCGATCGAGCATGCCGGAGAACAGTTCAAATGCCTCGCGCTTGTATTCCTGCTTCGGATTTTTCTGGGCATAACTGCGCAGGTAAATGCCCTGGCGCATGTAGTCCATGGCCGCGAGATGTTCGCGCCAGTGTTGATCCAGCGTGCGCAGCGTGATTTCCTTTTCGATGTAGCGCATCACCTGTGGACCAACGTTGATCTCTTTCCGGGTGTAAGCCTCTTCCAGCCCGGCCACGATCTTATTGCGCAATCCCTGGCCGTCGCCGGCTTCTTCTGCCTTGACCCAATCGACAATGGGCAACGCGGGGCCGAAATCGCGCTCTATCGACTGCGCCAATCCCTTCGCGTCCCACTGTTCCTCGGGGGCGCCGGCCGGGACGTACTGATCCACCAGCTGCGCGACCACGTCCTCGCGAATGCCTTTGATCGCTTCGGCAACGTCTTCGGCACCCATCAGGTCGGTGCGCTGCTGATAGATGACGCGGCGCTGATCGTTCGCCACATCGTCATATTCCAAGAGCTGCTTGCGCGCATCGAAATTGTGCTGCTCGACCCGCCGCTGGGCGCGTTCTATTTGACGCGTCAACATGCCGCTCTCGATCGCCTCGCCGGGCTTCATGCCGACGCGGGTCATGAGCGCCTTCATGCGCGTGGGATCGCCGAAAATACGCATCAAATTATCTTCGAGAGACAGATAGAAACGGCTCGATCCCGGATCGCCCTGGCGCCCCGAACGGCCGCGCAGCTGGTTGTCGATGCGCCGCGACTCGTGGCGCTCGGTGCCGATGATGTGCAAGCCGCCCGCCGCGGTCACCTGTTCATGGCGTTCACGCCACGCGGCGTGAATGCCCTTAAGGTCAGCCTCGTTGGGATTCTCGATCGCGTCAATCTGTGTCTGCGGACTGCCGCCGAGCACGATGTCGGTACCGCGTCCGGCCATGTTGGTGGCAATGGTGATGGACCCGGGCCGGCCGGCCTCGGCGACGATATGCGCCTCGCGCTCGTGCTGTTTGGCATTGAGCACTTCGTGCGGAATCTTCGCGCCCTGCAGCAGCTTGGCAATCCGCTCGGACGCCTCGATCGAGGCTGTGCCCACCAACACCGGTTGCCCGCGCTTCACACAGTCTTGGATGTCCTCGAGGATGGCCTGGAATTTGTCCTGCTCGGACAGAAACACGAGATCGGACCTATCCTGGCGGATCATCGGCTTGTGGGTCGGAATCACCACCACTTCCAGCCCGTAAATCTGCTGGAATTCGAAAGCTTCCGTGTCCGCGGTGCCGGTCATGCCGGACAGCTTCGAATACAGCCTGAAATAGTTCTGGAAGGTAATGGACGCGACGGTTTGATTTTCCTCGCGGACCTTGACGCCCTCTTTCGCCTCCACCGCCTGGTGCAGGCCGTCCGACCAGCGCCGCCCCTGCATGGTGCGGCCGGTGAATTCATCGACGATGATGACCTCACCCTGGCGCACGATGTATTCCACATCGCGCTTGTACAACGCATGCGCGCGCAGACCCGCGTTCAAGTGATGCATGAGACGAATGTTGGTGGCGTCGTACAGACTCTCGCCTTCGCGCAGCAGTCCAATCTCGGCCATCATGTGCTCGACCTTTTCGTGGCCGTCTTCGGTCAAGGTGGCCTGCTTGGTCTTCTCATCGACGGCGTAATCGCCCGGGCCGTTTTCCTCTTTCTGTTTCACCAAGCGCGGGATCAAGGCGTTGATCTTGATGTACAGCTCGGTGCTCTCTTCCGCGGGCCCGGAAATGATCAGCGGCGTGCGCGCCTCATCGATCAGGATCGAATCGACTTCATCGACGATGGCAAAGGACAGTTTGCGCTGCACCCGATCCTCGAGACGAAACGCGAGGTTGTCGCGCAAATAGTCGAATCCGAATTCGTTGTTGGTGCCGTAGGTGATGTCGCGGGCATAGGCCGCGCGCTTCTCATCCGGCGTCTGTGCATTCTTGATGACGCCGACTTCCATTCCCAAGAAACGAAACACCGGACCCATCCACTCCGAATCGCGCTGCGCCAGGTATTCATTGACCGTCACAATGTGCACGCCCTCGCCGGTGAGAGCGTTCAAATACGCCGGCAGCGTCGCCATCAGCGTCTTGCCTTCCCCGGTGCGCATTTCGGAAATCTTGCCGGCATTCAAGGCCAGGCCGCCGATCAGCTGCACGTCGAAGTGGCGCATTCCCAATTTGCGGCGCGAGGATTCGCGCACGAGCGCAAAAGCCTCGGGAATCAACTCATCGAGCGGCGTGCCCGCTGCGAAGCGGGCTTTGAGTTCACGGGTTTTCTCGGGAAACTGTTCATCGCTCAAGGCACTGACGCTGGGCTCGAAGGCATTGATGGCCGCGACGGTGCGGCTCAGCTCCTTAACGAGGCGCTGATTGCGGCTGCCAAATACTTGCGTCAGAAGCTTCCACACGCGGGGAGAGTCCTTGAGAAAACTGGGTATTGTACGGATAGACCAGGAGAGCTGGAAATCGTTTCGAAGGCGACCTTTTTCAAGGGCCTTTAGGGCTTAACGATCCTCTCCAATAAAGCGCAGGGGGTCGACCTGAGCGCCATTCTTTAATACTTCAAAATGCAAGTGCGGGCCGGTCGAATGGCCGGTGGAACCCATCAACGCCACATCCTGGCCTTTGCGAATCATATCGCCCTGCTTCACCAGCAGCTTCTCGTTGTGACAGTAGCGGGTGGCCAGACCGTTCCCATGGTTGATTTCGATCATTTCGCCATACCCCGCCCGCTCGCCGGCATAGGTCACGATGCCCGCTGCCACGGCGGTTACTCTCGAGCCCTCCTGGCCGGCAAAGTCCAACCCCTTGTGCATTGCAGAATAACCGGTGAACGGATCCGCTCGCCGCCCAAAATAGGAAGAAATCCAGCCCTCTTGGACCGGCCTGCCTTCGGGGTAGACCTGCTTGCTCAGCTCGCGATTCAAGATCATATTTTCAAGCACGCCCAACTGCTGTTCGCGGCTCGATAGCTGGGACTGTAAATCATCGACCATGGCCGTAAGGTCCGGGATCTGGGCGGGCTGACCGTCCGCGCCGCTCTCCGCGCCGCCAATGGCCGGCGGGTGACCGAAGTCGAATTCGCCGTCGTCCAGATTTGCCATACGGGTCAAGCGCTTGCCGAGGGCGTCCAAGCGGATCACGTTGGCATTCATTTGACCGACGCGCATCGCCAGGGCGTTCACCTTCTCCTGAAGAACCCGCTTGGTGTCTTCGAGCTGCGCCTTCTGGTGCAGCAGTTCCGCGGACCAATTCCCGAGCTGATCGATGGGATTGCCGCTACCATGCCGCGCGCCCAAACCAACACCTATGGAGAATGCCGTAGCCAGGATCCCGACAACCAATAGCGCCCCAGCTGACATAATCACGGGATGTCGCAGGTCAAATTGTTCACTCGGCCCGATTTGCGGCCGACAAAAATGACATTCATACGGATTAATTCTTCCTACGCCGACACGATGCTTAACTTAACGCCTATGTCGTCCGTGGCAATCGATGATGCCCCGAGCAGTATGGGTAGACTATGCAGATAACTGACTCAAAACAAGGATTTCCGCACGGTTTCTCCATATCAATCCAAGGCTTGGTTCGCGGCTGAAATGCAAAACTCTAAGAGTCTCAGCGAGTTACTGGCGAGAGGTGGCAAGAGACTTTCACTGCTGAAGGAAAGGTCTGACGACCGATCGCAGGTTTTGGCTCAGGTGCGAGCCGCCCTTCCCGCCCGGCTCGCCCAAGCGGTCGCCAGTGCCGGGATAATCGAAGGCCGCCTGACCATCGGGGTGGTGGGGGCCGTCTGGGCCTCGCGCTTACGATATTCCACGGAAATCATCCGAAAACGCGTGGCTAAGTCGGCAGGACGCGAAATACTGAACGTCCGCATCCGCGTCGTCCCGCCCACCCCTGACTGTTTGAGCGTTCCGTCCTAGGCGTGCGCGGCCGCAGCCGCGACATAGGATATGGGCGCGTCGGCCAGGCTGTCGAAGGTGACTTCCTGCCACGCGCTCTGCGTCGCCATGAGGGTGCGCAGCAGCTTGTGATTCAATGCGTGTCCCGACTTGAAGCCGCTGAATTCGCCGATCAGGCTGTGGCCCAATAGGTACAAATCGCCGATGGCATCGAGAATCTTGTGCTTCACGAATTCATCTTCGTAGCGCAAGCCGTCTTCGTTCAAAACGCGGTAGTCGTCGAGCACGATGGCGTTGTCCATATTGCCGCCGAGCGCCAGGTTGCGCGCGCGCAGGCTCTCCAATTCGCGCATGAATCCAAAGGTCCGTGCGCGGCTGATCTCGCGTAAAAACGAGGTCGTGGAAAAATCCATGGAAGCGACTTGAGAGTGCTTCTTGAAGGTCGGGTGATTGAATTCGATTTCAAAATTCACCTTGAATCCGTCGTACGGGTCAAAGCGCGCCCACTTGTCGCCATCATCGACCTGCAGTGCTTCCAGGATGCGGATGAATCGTTTCGGCGCTTTTTGCTCCTCGATGCCCGCCGACTGCAGCAGGAATACGAAGGGTCCGGCGCTGCCGTCCATGATCGGCACCTCGCCTGCGCTCACTTCCACCAGCGCATTGTCGATGCCCAACCCCGCCAACGCGGATAGCAGGTGCTCGACGGTGGACACTTTGACCTCCCCCTTATGCAGGGTGGTGTTCATCGACGTATCGCTCACGTTTTCAGCGTGGGCTCTGATGTCGACAGGCTGATCGAAATCGGTACGGCGAAACACGATGCCGGTGTCCGGCAATGCCGGCCGCAGGGTCATAAGGACCTTCTTGCCCGTGTGCAGCCCGACACCGGTGGCACGAATCGAATTCTTCAGTGTTCTTTGATTCAGCATTAAGTGAAACCGGACTATGTTATGTGCCAAAGGTACCACAGCGGACACCCTGGCATGAACCGCGAAAAGTGCCGAAAGGCAACAAGTGCACTGTCCGACCGCAGGACGCTCGCATAAGTTTCGCGTCTTGGCACTTCTCCACCAAACCGGCGCCCTTAAGGGACTCCTACAGAGCGCCAAAATTTGGAATGTCGAACGTCGCCTGCCTAATCCGCCTGTCGCCTCAAGAAAGCCGGAATGTCCAGCATATCCTCCGAATCGACCTCGGCACGCAACCCATCGCCCACCGCACGCTGCCGTTGCACCGTCGGCTTGTCCAACATGGCGTAGTCGGTGGGTGCCATCGGTGATTTGTGGCGGATCACCCGCATGGTGAGCGGCGGCGCGTGATGCGAGACGGCCGGCTGCGCCGCGACCCGCACGACGGGCTTGCCCAATCCGGTCGCCACCACGGTGACGCGAATCTGGCTGGCCATCTCCGGGTCGATCACCGTACCCACGACCACGGTCGCATCGTCGGAGGCGAACTGCTTGATGACGTTGCCCACTTCTTGGAATTCGCCGATCGACAAGTCCATGCCCGCGGTGACATTGACCAGAATCCCTTGCGCGCCCGAGAGGTTGATGTCCTCGAGCAGCGGGCTGGAAATGGCCGCTTCGGCCGCTTCGCGCGCCCGATCATCGCCCGAGGCGGTTCCCGAACCCATCATGGCCATGCCGGTTTCCGACATCACCGTGCGAACGTCTGCGAAGTCGACATTGATGAGACCCGGCCGCGTGATCAATTCCGCAATGCCCTGCACCGCGCCTTGCAGCACGGTGTTCGCGGCCTTGAAGGCATCGAGCAACGTAGTGCTGCTGCCCAATACCGACAGCAATTTTTGATTCGGAATGGTGATCAGCGAATCGACATACTTGGACAATTCCATCATGCCCTGGTCGGCCACGCGCGAACGCTTGTTGCCTTCCATCTCGAAGGGCCTCGTCACCACGGCGACGGTCAGGATGCCGAGTTCCTTGGCGACTTGCGCCACCACGGGTGCCGCACCGGTGCCGGTGCCGCCGCCCATGCCGGCCGTGATGAACAGCATGTCGCAGCCCTCGATGAGCTCGATGATGCGATCACGATCTTCCATTGCCGCCTGCCGCCCCACTTCCGGGTCGGCGCCGGCGCCCAAGCCCTTGGTGATGTTGCAGCCGATCTGCAAAGCGGTGCGCACCTTGGAGTGCTTCAGCGCCTGCGCGTCGGTGTTGATGCAAATGAAGTCCACGCCTTCGAGGCCGGCTTGGACCATGTGTGAGACTGCGTTGCCGCCACCGCCGCCCACGCCCAGCACCTTGATCACGGCGCTTTGACTGTAAGAATCCATCAGTTCGAACATTCCAGTTCTCCTACGTTAAGTTTTCTAATCGACTCAAAAATTGCCCTGAAACCAGGCCTTCATTCGTTCCAGCACACTCTTCATGCCGCCCGCCAGCAGCGGCACTTGCGTGCGCTGCACCTCTAAATTGCTTTTGGCGTAAAGCAGAAGACCCACGCCCGTGGCATGGATCGGATTGCTCACCACCTCGGATAATCCGGTGACGTACTGCGGCACCCCTAAGCGCACCGGCATGTGAAACACCTCTTCCGCGAGTTCGATCGCGCCTTCCATCTTGGCGCTGCCGCCGGTGAGCACGATGCCGGTGGCGACCTGCTCTTCCAGTCCGGCGCGGCGCAGTTCATCGCGGATCAGCCCGAACAGTTCCTCGTAACGCGGCTCGACGATTTCAGCTAGGGTCTGGCGCGCCAGGCGGCGCGGCGGACGATCTCCCACGCTCGGGACCTCGATGGTTTCGTCGGGGTTGGCGAGCTGCGATAGGGCGCAGGCATACTTGATCTTGATGTCCTCCGCGTACTGCGTCGGCGTGCGCATGGACACCGCAATGTCGTTGGTGATTTGGTCGCCGGCAATCGGTATCACCGCGGTGTGGCGGATCGCGCCACCGCCGAACACCGCGATGTCGGTGGTGCCGCCGCCGATATCCACCACGCACACGCCGAGATCCTTCTCATCCTCGGTGAGCACGGCATAGCTGGAGGCGAGCTGCTCCAAAACGATGTCATCGACCACCAGCCCGCAGCGCTGCACGCACTTGACGATGTTCTGCGCGGCGCTGTCGGCGCCGGTGACGATGTGCACCTTCGCTTCCAGGCGCACGCCGGACATGCCGATGGGATCGCGAATCCCTTCCTGCGAATCGATGATGTATTCCTGCGGCAGCACATGCAGGATCTTTTGATCCGCCGGGATCGCAACCGCCTTGGCGGCGTCGATGACGCGCTCCACGTCGCCCTGCACCACCTCTTTGTCCTTGATGGCGACGATACCGTGTGAATTGAGGCTGCGAACATGGCTGCCGGCAATGCCGGCATACACCGAGTGAATCTCGCAGCCCGCCATCAATTCCGCTTCTTCGACCGCGCGCTGAATCGACTGCACCGTCGATTCGATATTCACCACCACGCCCTTCTTCAAGCCGCGGGACGGATGGCTGCCGATGCCGATGATTTCCAGCGCGCCATCGGTCTTGATCTCGCCGACGATGGCGACGACTTTGCTGGTGCCGATGTCGAGCCCCACCAATAGATTGCGATCAGAACGCTTTGCCATGTCTTTTAAAAATTCCTCTACGCGTCGGCGTCGTCTGGACGTTTGGCGGGACCCGATGCCGGCGTACCCTGATTGCGCCAGCCAATGGCGAAGCCGTTGGAATAGCGCATGTCCACGTAACTGATTTCGGTCAATCGATGGGCAATGACCTGCGATGCGGTGTGAATGAAGCGCTCGATGCGCTCATCGACATCGCGCCGGCCCAAGCGCACCGTCACACCGCTGTCCAAATCCATTTCCCAGGCGCCGCGTTCATCGAGACGCAGTGCCGCGATGCGCATGCCGGCCTCGAGCATTCGCCCTTGAGCCGCGAGATAGCGTTTCGCCACCTGCGACTCGGTGCCCTCCGGGCCGCTCAAGTGCGGCAATTCCGCGGGCACATGCGTGGCGGTGCGGACGAAGAGTTCGCCGCGGGTATTGAGCAACCCCGACTCGCCCCAGCGGGCCGCCGCGGTTTGCTCGATCACCGTCACGCGCAAGCTGTTGGGCCAACGTCGCGCGATGCGTGCATGGTCCACCCACGGCAGCGTTTCAACGGCGCGCTGAATATCCGCAAGGTCAGCCGACATGAAGCCTTGGTTCGCGAAAGGGGCCACGGCCTTTTCGATTTGGCCCGGCGAGACGCGCTGAAAGCTGCCGTCGATGGAGATCACCCGCACCGGGCGATCGAGCGTCCAGCTCAGTACGCTCAATGCTCCGACGAGCACCAGCAACAACGCGCCGCGGCGCGCGTAAACACGCCACTCGGCCAGGAAAGCCGGCCACTTCCAGCTCGACCTCTTGGGCGTGGCCCTGCTCTTGAATCGGTTGCGGCGCCATACGGTCATCATTTGCGTTCTCTCGAGAAGCTGGTTTCGAGCACGCGCCACACCAGCTCTTCGAAGTCGATGCCGGCCTGTCGCGCAGCCATCGGCACCAGACTGTGGCTGGTCATGCCCGGCGTGGTGTTGATCTCGATGAAAAAGAACTTATTCGTGGCCCGGTCGCGCATGAAGTCCACGCGGCCCCAGCCGTGGCAATCGGTGACCTTGAATGCCGCCAAGGCCGCCGCCTGCAATTCGGCCTCGTCCTTCGTATTCAAGCCGCTCGGACAGAAATACTGCGTGTCGTCGCGGAAATACTTTGCCTGATAATCGTAGAACTCCGTCGCCGGCACGATACGGATCGAAGGCAACCCTGCGCCGTGCAGTATCGACACGGTGTACTCGTCACCGGTCACGAACGCCTCGGCAAAGACGATGGGATCGATGGCATGCGCCTCGGCGAAGGCAGCCGGCAATTCGTTCGCGGCCTTGACCTTGGTCATGCCGACGCTCGATCCTTGAGAGGCGGGTTTGACCATCATGGGCAAGCCGATGCGCTTCAGCGCCGCGTCCAGATCCTCAGGTCCCGACAACACGGCATACTCCGGCGCGGCATAGCCGGCGCCGACCACCACACGCTTGGTCTTGAGCTTGTCCATGGTCAACGCGGATGCGAGAACGCCGCTGCCCGTGTAAGGTACGCCCAGCCACTCGAGCGCGCCCTGCATGGCGCCGTCCTCGCCCCCCGGCCCGTGCAGCGCGATCCACACCCGGTCGAATCCCTCGCTGCGCAATGCCGGTAGCGGACGGTCCAACGGATCGAAGGCATGCGCATCGACGCCGCGGCGCTTGAGCGCGGCCAGCACGGCATTGCCGCTCAACAGAGAAATCTCGCGCTCGCTCGAATCGCCGCCGAGCATGACCGCGGTCTTGCCGAAGTCCTTTGGGCTTAAGGTGCGCCGGTTGGCGGCATTCATGGTCAGCAGACTCATGCAGGCTCTCCGACGATGCGCACTTCGGTGTGCAGCACGATGCCGTGGGCCGCGGCGACCGTTTTCTGCACGTGCAGGATCAACGCTTCGATGTCGGCCGCGCGCGCCTGGCCGTGATTGATGATGAAATTGGCGTGCTTCTCCGACACCGAGGCATCGCCGATGCGAAAGCCTTTCAGGCCCGCGCTTTCAATCAAGCGCGCGGCGTGATCGCCCGGCGGATTGGTGAAGACCGATCCGCAACTCCACTCGCCGATGGGCTGCGTTTCGCGGCGCTTATCGAGCAACTCGCGAATGGCATCGGTGTTGATACCGGGCTTGCGTTCAAACTCCAGCCGCGCGCCGATGAACCACTCGTTATCC
>Ga0210387_10003381_pt1 | contig 12260 bp, 14 predicted proteins | sample IncBWC7OmetaG_FD_160108 | JGI IMG/M metagenome (GOLD analysis project Ga0210387, IMG submission 160108) | Forest soil microbial communities from Barre Woods Harvard Forest LTER site, Petersham, Massachusetts, United States - Inc-BW-C-7-O ... | reverse complement strand
GATGATGCACGAACGAGGCTTTAGTGTGCCGACCTGAGATGACCCGGCTCGGGGGACCCCCCGAGCGTAGCGAGGGAGGGGAGGGTCATCGAATGGTCGGCCCTCTTCGTGCGCGGTGGCGAAAAACAGTCTCTTACAAAATCTTATCTCACTAAAAAAGCCTTATCTCACTAAAAAGACTTTATCTCACTAATTTGACTTCACAGATGGAATCTCACTATCCCACTACTTTGACCTATACTCATTCATCACGGCAGCTACAATACACCTATATGGGTTCGTGATGCAGGGTCGGCGGAATTCGAAGACCGATTTTCACCTAATTCGATATGCCGCAAGTTACAATGGTCATCCATTGTCATCCATAGTCAAGTTTCGTTGCTTCAAGAAGTTGTCCGTGCCGAAGTGCTCTTGTAGGTCAAGCCCTCAATGTGCGCCTCTTTACATTTAACGCGGAGACCATCCAAAACGGAACCACTGTCATGACTTACAATCATATTAAGGAATCCCGACTCCCTACCGATCTGCGCAAATGAGAACCGGATACACATTTTCACCGCACGAGGAATAGGTTTCTCTCGTTCTGAAATAGCCCACCTTTGTGTGCTATTCTCTGCTCGTGGTGCGTCAAACAGCCTAAATTACAATTCATATTTATTCTATCGAATATCATAATCTTCCAGCCTCATCGTGACCATTATACCTTCTTGCCATACTGAATCCAAGTTCTTCACGATACCTAGTATTATAGTTTTCTACGGATTGAGCGTTCGAAATCTCGCGATTCTCCTTACATAATCAACCATAGAGAGGCTGGACGGGCCAGCACGTGATTCAACCTTCACTGTGTATTTGCGCTATATCCTCCCCATGCACTCAATACCTTTTGACCCTCCTCGAGCTGATACAAGTTCATGTTAACACACCCCTGCGGATGCCCCCGGCCGCCGATCGCCATGGTAATATCCTTGGTACTCTACCGAAACTCGGAATGACTCTGTTTTATTACAGTTTGCAACGGCTCCGAAGTTGGCCGTGTTACGAGTATACCTCTTTCAATTTTGGCTTCCGGAGGCTGATTGGCTAGTGACCTGTACCCAAATCTTCTCACTCTTGTTTCCTCCTCCAGCATACCACGACAATTCTCTAAACGTGTCGGAGGAAGGCTGTGTCAAGCTGTGAAGAGAAACGTCACACAGAACTTTCCTGGTTACGACAGATCTAGAGGGATTCACCGCCGGGATGCGACGATAGGCTAAACCTTAATATATTATTTCGACCCACTACCCTTTCCTTGCAACCTGGTTTGTTTTCCTCTGCTGCTGCTACTTGCCGCCCAGGATCCTCGGTTGTCGAGTTCGCGGTTTAGGGTACTGTTTCATTGATACGCCACGGTTGCGACGGTATAATGTCGGGTCCGTTCATCCTTGAATCCTTGAGTTGCGTGCCAGTACTAGTAGTACAGAGAATTGATAGCCGTTACTCAGGGTAGACCAACGCCGATTATCATCTTGTCGCGTTGTCACACTAAATAAAACCACATCCAGAATATTTCCCCATCACTCAATCCGAGGGCCCACACCCGTAGAATGAATGTAGAACGGAATCGAGGAGGGAAGCCCAGTGGGAGAGTTTTCGGCTTGTGTGGCGTGACATAATACTTTATTTGTATAGTGAGGCAATGTAAAAACGTCACTAATACAGTAATACTATTAGTAATACTGGCTGTGTGACACGTGTCCATCTAAAGAAAAACAACGGGGGAATGCTGCTCAGATCTATTAAAATCGCATTGGACCTTGAGCTTTAGCGTTTGAGCACTTTGAGCACGAGGCGAGAATCATTTTCACAATCCGCAATCCTGCGAATTTTGAAACGTCGGGTCCAAGAATGTATATCACGTGATGATTGTAATATATTACCAAATCGGGAATTGCTCCCTCGCCTCAGGAAGAAGTACCATTTGGAAGGAAGTACAGCCTCACTAGTCAGCAACTGTGCTCTCCGTATACCCTTTGGATACCGGGTCCTTCTCACACTGCTTCATAACACTTTCGAGTGTTGGTGTCAGGACGAATTGTTATCTATTTTCAGTCGCACCGCTTTGATTGTGATTTTTCGTTCTCTTATTTCCGATAATCGTGTCCCCACAAAGCTTGTCGGCGACGTTACTGGGCGCTGTTCCGTCCGGGGAGCTTCCCTTCTGGTGCCCGACATGATTGTCCCGCGAAACTCGCAGCTAGTCTCAATGACTAGGATTGACTAGTACCTCGCCTTTCTACGTCCGAACAGATATGTGTACCATATTTGGCGAGACTTGCTGATCCCTCTTTAAAGCTGCGATGTTACATATTCCACCCGTTTCCCAATGTCGCGACACGGCCAGCGTATCCCAATGGCGCCGAATGCCCCACGTAGGCCAATGATTACGCTTTACGATGTTCCGTCTAATAATCCTCAGCCATGGGCACCCAACATCTGGCGGATTCGGTACGCAAACCGACCTTTTTTTTCCATTTTCATTCTGAATTTCTTTTCAGATTTATCTTGAATTACAAACGTCTTCCATACAGTACCGTTTGGGTCGAGTTCCCCGATGTCGAGACGACTCTACGGTCCATCGGAGCTCCTCCAAGTGCCACTCGAAGCGACGGTCGGCCAATCTACACGCTGCCTGTCATCGTTGATCCAATGCGTTCACCGATGTCACCAGAAGTCCTCTGCAATACTAATACCATCGCTGAGTATCTCGAAGCCACCTACCCTGCTCGTCCAGTCTTCCCCGAAGGCTCTCGTGCTCTCCAAACACTCTTTGTTCACTACATCCAAGAGGTTTTCGCAAAACCTCTACTTCCTATCATGGTTCCTCTCAGTCACCAGAGGTTGCCTGAGCGGAGTCAGTCTCATTTCCGTGGTCACCGGGGAGCCGCTCCCGGTTATCCAGGTGCGGGAATGTCCATTCCAACTCCTGATTATACCCTTGCTACAGGGCCACAGCGAGAACAGGCTTGGCGTGCAGTCAAGGAGCAATTTGACTTTCTTGCAATGATTTTGGATAAGAATAATGGGGACGGGGATGGAATTGTTGCGATGGGTCATGATGTCACATATGCTGATTTTGCATTGTGCTCGGTGTTGATTTGGATTGAGAGGGTGGCCGCTCATGATGGATGGGCCCGAATTAGACATTGGAATAGTGGTCGATGGAACAGGTTATGGGACAAGTGCAAAGACTACATGGACGAGTGCTGAAATTTCTTGCTTCGAACATTAATCCGAGGTCTGCAGGTCTAGAGTACCTCTTATAATCTATTTATGGACAAGTAGAGCACCGAGGACTGAATCTTGTTTCGTTAATTCATAGTCTATCGAGTAGTACCAGTAATGTAGTTTTCCGGACAGTATAGTCTCTCATCCCGGTACGTTTCTGGGAATGTTACAAAGGTACATTCCTCAAACTGACGGGACCCGAGCAAAATTAATGCTGGTCAATAGTATATATGTAGCCATAACACATTCGTATTTGCCATACAAACTACCACAACCCCCGGGTAGCAAACCGATAGCGTACCTCTTGTACTAACATAACGTCTCGGAAGGAAGAATGAACGTTTACCTGCAAAGCACGATCACCAGGACGACGCAACCAACAATCAAGCACATGCATTACAACCAAGAATGTTAGTGACAACTTGAAAGCGAACACGATAACAACGAATAACGGAGGGAACAATAATACACGAGACGCATGTCTCAAACATTCTTGATAAACTCCAAAGCCAGTTTTGGGCTGAGAGGTGAATAAGTAGGGCGTTCAAGTCGTGCATTAGATGATCAAGCTTAAACTTGCCTGTCAGCCGGTTTGACGGGGATTTTCTTATCCAAAAGTTTGCCCCCTTTCCCAAACACGAAGTGACTGCGCTTCGTCTTGCCGCCTTCCCCAGCTCCGAGCGCGGTAATCAGGATTCGCTTGGGGTCCGATAAAAGAGGGTACGGCAATTCTTTCTGGAAATCAATCCGTCAGAAACGGAATGTACCAATCAAAAAAGAAACGCGCACTTTCGTCTGCCATTTGGTTTGGGCAGTGGGTGTGTCGGCACTCAAGCAGTATACATCATAGTTCAAGGACGTGAAGTCAGGGTAAATATCCCGGAAACCGCACGCTTGGGTAGTGCACCCCGCTGCAGTTTAACGAGCAACAATTGATAGTCGTGTAAATGAGTGCCTGAGGAATCTGGGAGATATTCGAACTCACGGGTGTCGGCTTTGGGCACCAGGAAAAATATAACACCCTTCTCTGAGGCAAGAGTAGCAACATCCACATCCTCGCCTTTCTCATTTTTGAGTGTTAGAGTCGGTAGCGAATCGCCAATGTCGATATGTGCAAGTTTCTCGAGTTCCTCCGAGTCGTCCACACCTTCTTCTTTGCCTGCCTCTGGCGCGTCAGATTTCGCCTGTGAGGTACCAAGAATTTATTCAGAAATTTGGGGTCACCATTATGTGAGGAGAAAAACTACTGGCCTTTTTTTTGGATGTTGTTTTTCCGACCGGAGTCCCATCATCCTCGGCGCTCCGTTTCTTTGAATGCCCACTTTCCTGAGTTAACGTGGGTAACGAGGATATTCTTGTTGAACGCCTGGGCGTTTCTGTTTCTGCCGCAGGAGCGCCAGCTTTACGAGGCATGGTGGACGAGGAAAAACAATAGTTAAATGTAATAACTGAATTGGACGGACTCGGAAATAAACGGCCGTATACAATACATACGTTTTTTACACCGTATTAACAGTAAGAATTACGTCGACCCATCTATACGAAATAGACTACTTTAGTGAGGGAAGGATAAACCAAAAGTAAATTAAGTCCAAAGATCGACGAAAAATCCGAGTCCGATGCACTCTTCCGTCAATAATTTGAGCTATAGAAGACCGTAGATTGACTTTTGATAAACACGCGGGCTAGTCTGTCGAACCGCTTCATGTCAGTCGAGAAATATCAGAGCTGAGAATAAACTTAATCGCTCGCAAGCTTCAACAAACCTCAACGCGTCTCATTAGAGGACGATCGACTTCGTGGTAGATACAGTGGTCTTCCGCTCGTCCCCAATGATGATGGTGATGTTGGACTCAAGGGGCTCCTGGGACTGAAGGTTGCGGAACTCGGACTTGGCGTCAGCGGACTATCTGCCTGCTGCTCGGACGGCGAGCCGATTGTTGGTGAAATGATACCCATGAGCGACGACGACGACCGGGAGCGGGAAACGTAAGGTCGCGGAGGAGGTTTAGTCGATTCGGTAGGTGAGTCCATAGAAGGCGAGGGCGGTGGTGGTTCCTGTTCGAGAATACTGCCATTGGCAGCGTTGACAGCAAACTCGATCCCGAAATCATCGACCAAGGGACGCGGGGGAGGACGTTCCACCATCGCTTCGAGAAGCTGACCGTGAAGCACAATTCAGAATTAGTCCATTCTCCCATTCAATAGGGAAATGTCCAAACGTACCTCCTTTCTCAGTTCCTCGCCATCAAATTCCCCTTCCATTTCCTCTGGTCCCAAGAGGACAGTTCCTTTGCGGAAAACTTCACCTTCCTCCTCCACCCAGATTCTTGAACTGCATTGTGTGCTATGATCAGGGACACCACCTAGGATTCAATATACGTAACAGACTCACCGATCAGTGGGTGAAGGCATTCCGACGTTATCGCTGTCCTGGACAGAGAGGAGTCTGTGGCCATCCTCGTCTTCATCCTCTGATTCAGGGATCACGAAGGTTGGGGTCAAAACTTTCTCATGTTCTACTGGTTCAGGTTCGGCCTTTCCTTTTCCCTTGTCGATTTTCGGCGTCCCAGGTTCCGGGCCGTCCTCTCCATCTTGGTGATGATTTTCCTCCGTCGGGCTCTCGTGAACCGCTTGGCCATTGCCATTAGACAATACGGTCTGTTTCTCTTCGTTCCCCGACCCGTTTATAGCCTGTATTGGGTTAGTATCCCATAAGCCTAAACCCTGCAGCGTCAGGGTCGGTCGCACGGGCTCTGGCACTTTCGCCAATAACGCTGTCAATTCGTCGTTGATACCAAGCAGCTCCTCCAGTCGAGCAGGATTTTCAGTTTCCTGTATGACGGCTGACAACTCCAAGATAATAGCCTTGGCCTTGTTCGAGACCTCAGACTCAGGCTTATTCGTTCCTGAGGTGTGGGTCGACGGCGAGGACGACACAGAGGATGAGATCGGCTGTGAGGGCAGCGAGACGATGTTGCTGAGCTGGGTTATGCATGACCGAGCACGGACGACAACGTCGCTATCAATCTACTCAAATTGAGTCCAAAGTTCAAGGTGGCCAAAAACCATAGAATCACCTTCTTTTCTTCGCCCAAACGAATCGTCTTTGCTAATTCGCTTTCCTCAATCATGCCCCACACGCCTTTCGCAAGTCCACGCCCGCTCCCCCCATGACCACTCGGGGCTTGGGCATTCCTTTCTGCATCCTCCGTATTCCGCACACACGAGTTTAGGATATCTCGGCACATCCTTCACGAGACGTCTCGTCAATTTCCTCAAATATTCAGGGAATTAAATTGTGCATAAACACCTACCTCGCAAACTCCTCATCGCCAGGCGGTATATTCAGATCCAGACACCGCATTGTATAATTTGCCTTGAGCCCAGAGCTGAGCGCCATGACGCCCGCAATATCTAAATTGTTTACTGTGAGATCGAGGTGGAGAAGAGATGTTGATTCCGGCAGAAATTCAGCTAGAGCGATGGCACCTGCAGAAGTCATTGATGTGGAAGCTAGGAACAGTCGCTTGAGGGCAGTGTTGAGCGTGAACGCCGTACGCAGCGATTGGATCTGCCAAAACAGCATGACAATCAATTGCACAGATGACCAGTAATCTGACTGACCCCCTCTAGCCCAGGTCCTGAACATGGGTTCTTAGATAAATCGAGAGTCTCGAGGCTCAAATTGTATTTCTACCGCGAACAATTAGGTTCCTTGGAACACTGCACCATGACGAAACAACTCACCAGCGCCTCCGCGATAGCCACGAGACACTGCACATCGAGTTTATTTTCGCTCAGGTTCAAAACCTTCAACGTGCGGTTCCTCTTCAGCACTTGGGCGATGTATGAGATCCCGGCCTGATCGTAGCTCATCAGCAAACCCATCCGAGACAATCTGAAGAACGTACTTACCCTGAGATCATTTCCCCGTAAATCTAACGTCCTCAATGCGCCCAGCCTGGGCAATGCATCCAATGCCCTGACTTTATCCAATAAGGCCGCGCTCGGACCCTGGTTATGCCGCGGTATAGCCTCGTTAGGGGAACCGGGCACATCGGGAACAGGATGCCGTGTAGTGACACCGCCTTGCGAAGAAGATGTAATGATTGGGATTTGCTGCCCAGAGACCGACAGCGGATTGGGTGAAGAGGATGGACGACCGCGGCGCGCTCGAGGGATGTATGGTGTGTAAGTGGTTTGCGGGCCAGTAGGTGGATGTCGAGGTGGAGGGAGGTGAGCTGGGCGGAGGGGCACGGATGTCGGTATGGGGTCTGTGGAAGTGGGTGTTTGGGGTGGGGACAGCGGAGGGAGGCTCGATAGGGAGGATAAGGAGGATAAGGAGGATACAGGTGAGGGAGGTACAGACGGTATCAGAGTTCCGGTGGGCGTGGATGAGGGTAAGGGTGTTGGGGCTGGGACGACGTCTGGGTAATCCCTGATCATGAGGGCAATAGCTACAGCACCGGTTGGGTTGATGCGGTTGTGTCGCAAGGATATATTTCGCAGGGAGGATGTGCGAACGGCCCGAGCTTGTTGGCTGTTAGTGTCACGAATTGATCGGCGAGGTAGAACGCAAACTTACAAAGGGTTTCTAACGCTGAAGGCCGCAGAGAACAATCGTCTAGGCGCAATGACACCAACCCAGGGGTTGGTGCAGTGGCTAATGCGGCTACAATGAATTCTATAGACTTTTTGTCCAGAGGATTCTGGGACAAATCGAGAAATTGAAGACTTTCGGCCTGAAGGGGTTGCGTTATGCGACGTTTAATTGAACTCAGAAAAAACCAGCCACACCTTGGAAACATAGGCACCCAGCAATCTGAAAGCTGGAGCTTTGAGACGCCGGTTAGAAGCAACCGAGAGAAATGAGAGGGTCCCTGGGATCAGCAGGGCGTGCAGCATAGGTTTCAATGTCTAGCCAGAAAGATCGTCAGTAAACTGAATTGGAAGCAAGTTGCGATGACCGACATGCTCGTCGAGGTCACATTCGCGAAAAGTAAGTCTTCGTAAACCCCATTCGATAGTAAAAACATCGGACAGAATTGCAGAGGAGGTGGAGGTGAGTTGCACCCCGGACATGTCCAGCGAACGTGGATTAGTGGGGTTTGCATGCTATATTCCGAGGTCAAAATCCAAGTTATCCCAAGTTAAACCACCACACCTTGAAAGCAACGGTTATGGCTGGATCGGGTTGCTCCTCACAGCCTGCACAACATTCACGGTAAAATGATTCGACCTTGTCCAAACTCCACCATTCCTCAGTATCATCTGTACCAGGACCCAAAGAATTCCCTCTGACGATTCTTCTCCTTCGCTCTGCCTCTCGATCCTCGATCGCTCTCTTCTCCTCCTTTAGTGTGGGTGTTGAGGGAGGGTTAATGGAAGATATTGGATAGACAGTCGCAATCTGCGGTAGAATAAAGTGTGCCCTTTTCAGAGGCCTCGTGTCATCGCCATTGAGTCCCTGAGATTGGTTTGGGGTCGGGAGGAACCTGGTGATCCGCGAAAATAGCGATTGTGGAGTCTGCGGTGGACGTTTCAATATGGATTTTCCTGGAGTGGGAATGGTGACCGCCGACGAGGATGGTGATCCTGACGACAGCGCAGCCATGAGTATCCTGATGAGCTGTTCACTGAGCCATTAAGAGGAGGTCGCCAGATCCGTGATGGTGGCGATGACCAAATAGATAAAGTCCCATTTTCTGTATTTGATGGCTTGGCCAGTGCCTCTGTCCGACCTCTCTGTCTCACAACTTCATTTCTGTGATCCATGTTTTCACTGGAACTTCCTCCCGAACGGCTAACCCACCGCTAATTAGTCGCAAATTCAACGGATTCAGCACAGTTCTCTCTCCAGCGCAGAGGTTCTCACAATGTCTGTGAAAAGGTTCCACTCTTTAGGCCACTATCAAGCAAACCACTGGCATCTGAGTCGGCACACTGAATTCTCCTCTCTGGGCCCGTGGTTATCCAGAATGAGACTCCTGACTCTCTCCGCATTGCGCAACATCTCTTTCCCGGTCGATCGTACGTACTTTTCACTTGGAAGGAACATTATGACATCCGTTCGGTAACACCAGTCATTGCTACGCTGTCTACGTTGTTCCTCCTCTACGGCTTTGTGGGTTTGTAGCCTTGACCCGTCACCAACAAGCCAATCAAATATTCATTTATATATTCCGTTGAACTTTTGCTTCATCGTTGGACGACGTCGAAGTTGCCACCCGTATGGCATGGCTTAATATTGATTTCTATTTGAACAGGGAAGCGACAGGCAGAGACTGGTGGAATGACAGTTAAATGACTGATGTTCAAGCCTTCAGTAATCCTGCTATACTCCATCGCGTTCCTGCTCACCACACCCTCGCTCTGCAGAACGAATGTCACTTATCCTCATACCCACGATCGCGAGGCTGTCCGGGACGATGGAAAGCCTTGCCGCCTTGCTTTTCGGAAAATGGAACCCTCGTTGTCAGCCCCTTGGAGGAAGTGTACATGGCTTGGAATGAAGCCTCATTCATGTCAAGGTCTCGACGATCTTGGTCTGACACTTCATCCCGTTAATGATTGGTACATGCTGCCATAAAATTCAAATAATCATAATCCTTTCCTTGCATGAACTTATAATGAACATGGAAAATTCGTAGATGTCTGGCGGAGCCCGCCTACGGGTCAGATGTTTGATATCTCCCACTGTCTTTCATGCAAAGAATGTTTACTGGCCGTTGAGAATCACGCAAGGCAGACGTCGATGTCGATATTGTGCCTTCCTTCTGGTATAACCATTGTTATAGCTCCTGACATGCGAGTACGGTAATAATGCTCTATTGTTGGATAAAGGGGACATCACCATCGAATTCGTGCCTGGCTTTGTCCTCCAAAGCCTTGGCACCGGTATTGACTGGATTTGGTGCTTTTCATCATCCCCGTTAGTTTTGCATCTTTCATCACAGACGCGGCAGCAGCCTGACGGGGACAAATTATCTACTGGCAAGTCTTACTTTCGACTTGCTGCCCTTTTCCTCCTTGTGTTCAGTAATTCTATGCAATGACAGGATTAACGCCAACATTCCTCTCCTCTTTTTCACATTACGTTCTGTGATAAGAAAGAGTTAGCTTTATTATTACCAGCTATTCCTAACTCGAAGGAGGGGGGACTTACTGCGTCTGCATTCCGTGCCGCTCAAGGAGTCTCGGCCTTCTCATCAATTGACGTGCCAAGCACAGCACGGCGTTTGGCTATAAACGCGTGCAATTCGGTTGCAATCTCATCTGCGTCGGCTACCACAGTAGATTCAAATGCTTCGATATAATTGTCCGATAGGCAATCTCCCAGCATTATCGTTTTACTTATCCATCTCATTCGGGGCGTGTCCGTTCCGGTTGGATACCAAGTATCCGCCCACATTCGAGCCCAAACAGTGCCGCCTAAGAAGTTGCATGTAAATTTGGGTGGAGCTCCGTGAAGGGGGGGTACGGACAAACGCACTTGGCAATCTACATCTGATGAGTGTCGGGCATATCTTCCCCCACCGGCACACTGTCTCGACTTCACGATCGAGGTCCGAAAACTCGCATTTGACAACACAGTTGCAATTCATTTGGATTTCCAAGGTCGCGAGGGATTTCAATTGTGGAAGAGCTAATCCCACAACCCGAAAAAATACCTGGACAGATGTTAACCGAGAATATTGATGAGAAGAAAGTCCAACACTCGTACAAAATTGTCATCCTCATCAATCTCATGAGTCATGTTCGTTATTGTCATCATCGTAATCTCCTTCACAAGCAAGTTGTGTTGCTGAATGGCGGTAAACAAAGGAATATCCCACCCGAATCGTTCACTGCACAGCAAGGAAATTGGGGTCTTCGTCGAAGCCAGGGCGTCAATGACACTCTCAACGTGTTCAGGGTCAAGCTGATCCCAGTGAATTGTCCAGTGTTCGATTGGGGATTGAGTGGTCACAAAAGGTAAGATAATGCTGGAACCAACATAGGAATTGAGGGCCGGAAGGTGCAGAGTAGGGGTACTGGGTTCCGGCACCCAGTCTTCATCATTTATTAGAGTAAGAGCTCGAAGACCCGGGTGGCGATTGAGAAAAACAATGATCCCAGATGAGAGAGGCATAAAACACTGAAGTTCGCGCAGATATGGGAAAGTGCATTCGTCCACGATATCGCACCACTTATACAGCGAAGCAGTGATTTCCAGGTAGTTGATTTGTGTGAGGGATCGCAAGGCGGCGGCAACGATGGAACAGGAGAGTGTGAAACTGAATGTAGAACTATGCAACAAACAACCGCTGTATCCAGGAATCAGATAGTAGAAAAAGAGGATACGCCACGTACTCGCAGCATATTGAGAACTTTCTCACGGCTAGGGCAGCAGAGCGGTTGGCGGAGAGAGTTCGGCAGCATCTGTCGACTGGGCCATGCCATTTCAAATCAATATCGCGGTAAAGCAATCGAGTAGAAATGGTGTTGAAATATTTTGATACGCAGCAGAACGCCAGCAAATCATAACGTGGGATCAAGCAAACAACTTGATCAAGTAGTTCTGTCGGGAGACAAAGAATTGACGAGTCGCTGGAGTCCATTTGGGCTCTCGGAGGTGGGAAATTCTGGAAGGGTTTGGCACGACAGCCAACCTCAGGAGAGTCATGGTGCATGGACAATTACGTCACACTATTTGACTGCTCAGCCTGAACCAAACAACGGTAAACTTAAGTATACACTTGAAGAACAGTTCGAACTTTGTCGAATAATGCACTACGATTTTGGACCCACCTCATATCGGACTCTGTCAGACGGCACCTGTTTTCTATTATGAATTCCCAGGTTTACCATATTCTCTCACTCACGTGGATAACATCCTCAAGGTGCTGATACCTTGCCGATCGAAGGTCCACGTGCGACCGCCGGCTGTCACTTATGGTTCCCTCGCGGTCAACTGCTTCCTCGGCTACGCCCCACCAGTCTTGCTC
>Ga0210387_10003379_pt1 | contig 12263 bp, 10 predicted proteins | sample IncBWC7OmetaG_FD_160108 | JGI IMG/M metagenome (GOLD analysis project Ga0210387, IMG submission 160108) | Forest soil microbial communities from Barre Woods Harvard Forest LTER site, Petersham, Massachusetts, United States - Inc-BW-C-7-O ... | reverse complement strand
AGTCTCCCTATTTTATTCAAATAACGGCTGGGACTGCGGCAATTGCCGGACTTCTGTTCGGCTTCGACACCGGAGTCATCTCTGGGGCAATTCTTTTTATCAACAGAGAATTTGGACTAACACCGTTTACCGAAGAATTCCTTGTGAGCGCGGCCCTCATTGGCGCCGTTTGTAGCTCTATCTTGAGCGGAAGACTCACTGACTTAATCGGACGCAAGCGCGCAATCCTTGGCACCGCATTCATTTTTACACTCGGGTCGATTCTGTGCGCCGTAGCTACGTGCGCCGGACTATTAATAATGGGGCGCATAACGCTCGGCATTGCAGGCCTCTTTTTTTGTTTTCGTTTTGTCCCTGAAACCAAAGGAGTACCACTCGAAATCTGCGTGCTGGACGTCCGTTACGCGGACCTGGGAAGAGCTTTGTAAGTGAAGGCTGCCAGAATAAACGGGGCTTGCGACCGATCTGACACTTGGGAAAGCAGAAAAATAGAAACTGGCAGACGGGTGTGAACTTGTCAACGATCTGAGAGGCGCAAGCCATTTAAACTATCCGAGTATGAATCCCGAGCTTGAAAGATTGGCAACTGACAGTGAGCGGAAAGAAAATTGGAAACGCTGGGGTCCATATCTATCCGAGCGGCAATGGGGCACGGTGCGCGAAGATTATTCCTCCGAGGGCGGCTGTTGGGACTATCTGCCGCACGATCATGCCCGCAGTCACGCTTATCGATGGGGCGAGGACGGCTTGCTCGGGATCACCGATCGGGAATGCCGCCTGTGTTTTGCACTGGCTCTATGGAACGGTAAGGATCCGATTTTGAAGGAACGTCTGTTTGGCCTGACCGGACCGGAAGGTAACCATGGCGAAGACGTCAAAGAACTCTACTACTACCTTGATGCGACCCCGACCGGTTCCTACCTTAAAGGCCTCTACAAATACCCACAGACTGCCTACCCGTACGAGTGGCTCGTGGAGGAAAATCGTCGGCGCGGCAAGCACGAGCTCGAGTTCGAACTCATCGACACCGGCGTATTTGCAGCGGACCGTTATTTCGACGTCACTACGGAATATACGCGAAGAACGCACCGGACGACATTTTCATTCGGATCACTGTAACCAACTGCGGTCCGGACCGCGCCACGTTGCACGTTTTACCCCAACTCTGGTTCCGTAATACGTGGTCTTGGGGCAAGACATTCGAGTACAAGGGCAGTGAGCGGCCCCGCATCTTTGGATCGGACGAGACCGGCAAGGTGACGGCTAGTCATCCTACCTTGGGCCGATACATCCTGAGCGCCGGGCCTGGACCTGACGGTCATGTTCCGGAAGCGCTCTTTACCGAAAACGAATCTAATTTCCTTCGGCTCTACGGCGTTAAGGCGAGCGAAACCAACTACTCGAAAGATGCGTTCCACCGTTACTTGGTCAACAAGGAGCTGGGCGCAGTAAACCCGTATAAAGAAGGCACCAAGGTAGCGCTGCGATATGTGATGGAAGTAGCGCCCGGTGTGTCGGAGGTACTACGGCTGCGGTTGTGCAGGGAGGGTAGCACGGCGGAGATGCCGGGCGGAGAGGAGCGAGTTTTTACCGACCGGATTAGCGAGGCTGATGCCTTCCACGCTGAAAAGATCCCCGACAAATTGGGTGAGGACGAACGCCGGGTGGCGCGCCAAGCCTATGCCGGGCTCCTTTGGTCCAAACAATTCTACCACTACGTCGTTGAGAATTGGCTTGACGGTGATCCGGCGCAACCCAAGCCGCCGTCGGAGCGGTTGAGTGGACGCAACCACGAATGGCGGCAGCTGTTTGCCCGGGATGTAATCTCCATGCCCGACAAGTGGGAGTACCCTTGGTTCGCCGCTTGGGATCTCGCTTTTCACATGCTTCCGATTTCCCGTCTTGACCCCGCATTTGCCAAGGAACAGCTGTTGTTGCTTCTGCGGGAGTGGTACATGAATCCGAACGGTCAGTTGCCGGCGTACGAATTTGGTTTCGGCGACGTCAATCCGCCGGTGCACGCCTGGGCGGCCTGGCGCGTGTACAAAATCAGTGCGCAACGGGGCCAGCGTGACCTGGATTTTCTCGAACGTGCTTTTCAGAAGCTGCTTCTGAATTTCACGTGGTGGGTGAACCGCAAGGATGCCAACGGGAAAAACCTTTTCACTGGCGGTTTTCTCGGCCTGGATAACATCAGCGTGTTCGACCGTTCTGGACCGGCTCCTGGTGGCGGAGAACTTGAACAGGCGGATGCTACGGCTTGGATGGCGTTTTATTGTGGTGTAATGATGGCGATCGCATTCGAATTGGCCCAAACCCGCGCTCCTTACGAGGATATCGCGAGCAAGTTTTTCGAACATTTCGTGGCCATCATCGACGCGATAAACTCCGTCGGTGGCGGACTTTGGGACGATAAGGACGGTTTTTACTACGATCAACTGCGCTGGCCAGCAGGACAGAAGTCCCTCAAGACCCGCTCGATCGTCGGGGTGATTCCTTTGTTTGCCGTCCAGGTCTTTCGGCAGGTGGACATCGACAAGCTGCCCGGATTTCGAAAGCGGTTGGCATGGTATCTTGAGAATAAGCCGAAACTGGCGGAGCACATCAGTAACCGCAAATCTACCGACGCTCATTACCAGGATATCGCGTTTCTGGCCATCCCAACCTTTGATCACCTCAAGCGGGTACTTCGGTACGTGCTCGATGAAAACGAGTTCTTGTCCGACTACGGCCTGCGGGCGCTGTCTCGGTACCACCGGGACCACCCGTATGAGTTTCGGGCAGACAGTCAAACATTGACGGTCCAGTACGTGCCTGGGGAGAGTAATAGCGGTCTTTTCGGCGGAAACAGTAACTGGCGCGGCCCGATCTGGTTCCCAGTGAATTACCTCCTGGTGGAGGCGCTGCAGCGTTATCACCTATTTTACGGAAACGATCTGAAGGTAGAGTGCCCGACCGGTTCTGGTCGAATGTTAAACTTGTTGGAGGTGTCTCATGAGCTGGTCCGACGACTGTTGTCCATTTTTCTAAAAGACGCTTCGGGGAGGAGAGCCGTGCACGGCCGAGCAGACGTGTACGCTAAAAACCCGACCTGGCAAAATCTGATTCTTTTCTATGAGTATTTCCACGGTAATTCCGGTCGGGGCGTCGGGGCCAGTCACCAAACTGGGTGGACAGCGCTGGTGACGAGATTGTTGGAAACACATGCGCAGGGACGATAGAAGCAAATCTGCACGGTGCCAGGAGGGAAAGCCTGGAAGCGTCCCTCAACTTGGAGGAATGGTTGCACACCTGCACGATTATCAAGCGGGTGAACCTGAATGATTCTGGTTAGTGAGGAGTAAGCGAAGGCGAAAACGGTGAGATTCCAACAAAGATATCGGAACTTTCTTAGAATCTGCGATTTTTGGGAGTGCTCCAATGAATAGACGCAAACTTCACGAACAGGCTAGGCGTGCGATTGAACGGCTAATTGCCGATCGAGGGATTAAAGCGGGCAGCCGGATTCCCAGCGAGAGTAAGTTGGCCGGAGAAATTTACGTCAGTCGGACCACAATTCGCAGGGCCCTAAAGGATTTGGAGGAGGAGGGCAAAATCGAGCACACCCCAGGCGGAGTGACCATCGTGCGGCAGACTTGATCGAAGAAAGGGCCGAAACAAGATTGGCAATCCCCGAAAAAATACTCTCCCGTTAATAGGAGCGCTCTGCCCGGTCCAAGCTTTGAGATTCGTTTGTCCGATCGGATCTAAGAATCAATCTGAGTCTGCCACGCCAAATAAAAATAGGTTTGTTCGCCGCGGACTGAGAGGCGAAAGCCGCTTTCCGCTACCCGAACGTAGCCGTTGAGCGCCAATTCTCCAGGGCTCAGCCAGGAACGATCTCAACCAGGCAAAGTAATTTGATATCAACTCAGTTCACGAAGAGTTGCCATTACCATGGGCACATAACTTGACTACGTTGTAGACGCCACTTCGCTCTTGACTCGAGACTGGCGGTTTATGTTCGCGCTTGGTATCGTGCCGGCGGTGGCTCCCGGCCTTAAGTCTGCTCACCAGGATAAAGCGAAAACCTACCAGGTACTGGCCCGCAACCGTGGTACAAGCGATATCCAAACCGAAGTAAACGACATTTTCGGGCACGCCGAGTCCGGCCACGATGAGCTGGTGCATTTGTTTTCGGCGGCTCTACTGCGGGTGCTCTTCTGTGGCCTCGCACCAGCTATTGTTCAGAAAATCACAGAAATTCTCCGATGATGATCCACGCGAAACTAGTTAGTTGCGTCCATGCCGCTTTGGTCGAGTAGAAGTCCGCCAGATCTGGCGATTTCTGATGAAAGGGGAGGCCACGGTACCTTTGAGCGTAATTGTTTAAGGACGCGCGAGGACTCGGCGCGGCGATTCCGAATTTCGACCTTCTGAACTTCTCCGTCGGCAAGATTAATGGCCTTCTAGTCAGGTGATTCGTTAATGCGCCTAGGGTATCCACGCCTGGAGCCAGTCGGGTCGCTCTTTTTCAACGAAGTCTTTAAGCTCAGAATATGTTTTTGGGGATTGTGCGGCGAATTTAACGTGGACGGGTCTACACTCCGAGGGGGAGGAGCCATTTGTGGTCTACGATTTAATTCAATCGACGGTAGCATTAGACAATTCACCAGCAATCGAGATGCCCTGGATCAACCTAGCTACCACCGTGAAAAGCGGCGCGGCAATTCCGATGGCGAATATCACTTGCCCCATAGCCATCGCCGGAGAATACTACCGCAATTGCGATCGTGATGGAGTAGCCCATGGCATTCAATCAGGCAGGTTTTCCCGATCCAGCATTGCGTAATCTCGAAAATCTCCTCCCGGAGTTGGAAGCCCTTTACAAGGATGTGCATTCGCATCCGGAATTGTCGATGCAGGAGACTCGCACGTCGGCTCTGGCGGCAGATCGTCTTCGCGCCGCAGGTTTTGAAGTCACAGCGGGTGTCGGAAAGACCGGCGTCGTCGGCCTGCTCCCCAATGGCGATGGTCCAACGGTAATGCTGCGCGCGGATATGGACGCGCTGCCCGTCGAGGAAGCAACCGGCCTTCCCTATGCCAGCAAGATCACGGTGAAGGATCGCGACGGAAACGCCGTCCCCGTCAGTCATATGTGTGGCCACGATATGCACGTGACCTGGCTCGTCGGCGCCACCAAATTGCTCGCCGAGGTCAGAACGACGTGGCACGGGACAATAATGGCGGTCTTTCAGCCCGGCGAGGAGACGGCGGAAGGCGCGCAGGCCATGATCGACGACGGTCTATTCAACCGTTTTCCAAAGCCCGACGTGGTCCTTGGTCAGCACGTCATGGTGGGGCCGTCGGGCACGGTTGCCGGACGTGAAGGTGCGATCACTTCAGCGGCGGACAGCTTGCAGATTCGCCTGTTTGGTCGTGGCGCGCACGGGTCGATGCCGCAGGCGAGCATCGACCCGGTGGTGATGGCGGCCGCGACGGTGATGCGGCTTCAAACCATTGTTTCGCGCGAGGTTGCTGCGTCCGAGGCGGCCGTCGTAACCGTGGGCGCGTTGCAGGCGGGGACGAAAGAAAACGTCATTCCGGACGAGGCTATTATCAAACTGAACGTGCGGACTTTCGACGCTGGCTCCTGATCCGCACCTAGAGAAAAATCGAGCCCACGGTTAGTGCCGGCTTATGAAATATTAGGCTAGTTCGGTTCCGCGCGTTTCCACACGAGGAACGAATTGACCGTGCGGCCGGATGACTGGATAGGCGAGGCGGTACCCAGGTGCGGGGTGACTCCTTCGATCTTCACCAACCTCGTACATGTTTTTAGCTCGTCCATCCAAAACTTGCTACTTCCGACGCGGCACTAGTACTAGTGGGGTCGACCATGATTGGAATTTTTGAGTCTACTCTCGTTGCCTTGCTAGATTGTATGTAAGAAAAGGGGTACACTATAATAGGTGCCGAAGTCGCTAAAGAAACGAGCAGGTTCTGACCCGTAATGATGAAGCCGGCGAATGAAAGTTCTTTTAAAGACTTCAAAAACCCGTGACAAATCGGATCAGGCACCAAACACTCCCGAGAGTTAAGTGCTCTTTTCCGTTTAAATGATTTATTGTTTGGGCCGAACGACTGAAGGACTGAACTTTACGTAGGCGTTTACCTCACTTACCGTAGAGAGAGTCCGGGCAAGCAAGGTGAGGGTTGCTGCCGTAGCGCGAGGATTCGGCCGATCGCGTTAACTCTGTCGCCGGTACCCGCGTTCCTGAAAGCCTCACCAACGCACGCCAAGTGTGCTAAACAGATTTCCCGACGCTCAAGCGAAAGCGAATCTTTACATCAAAGATTCGCTTTTATCGCATTGATCATCTCCTGATATTCCGAAACGGTAAGATAAACTGTTTGCGGATTCATTGCAAATACCCCACCGAAGTCCGGTCCCCCTTCATATTTCGGAGCCAGATGAAAATGCAGATGGGAAAGCTTATCCGAATAAGCTCCATAGTTTATCTTTGCCGGATGAAAAACTTTGTCCATCGCACGAGCGGCACGGATCACATCCGCCATAAACGCATTACGCTCTTCATTACTCAGCTCAAACAAATCGTTCACATGCTCTTTGTAGGCCACCAAACAACGTCCCCTGTAGGTCTGTTCTTTAAAAAGAAACACTCTCGAAACAGACAACTGACCTATCTCAATCATCAAACTGTGTAGCGTCTCATTATTCTGACAATACAGACAATCTTTCGGATCACTCATTGTTACGTTTATTAGGTGTTAGTTTTATATTTTTCTCATATCTCTTTTCAGATATTCTGACAGGTGGTCAAAGCTGCGCGATCTTGGGCTGATGGACACGACCGAGATCCTCAGCCTCTCCGGCTTTCGACTGGTTGGTTCTTCAGGCGCCACGGTACCACCACGAAGTTAACCGCACCGCGTTTGCTTAATTCCCGGTGATACCAGTATCCACACGCTCCGGCCTCGTAACAGCTGTAGACCTTGATCCCTGACTGGACCCACTCTTCGACTTGATCCAACAACTTCCACGGGTCCCCTTCTGCACTGGCTCGGCGTTGAACTATCCAGTTGGCGACACTCGGTAACCTGGCGCGCGTGCACGTCCAACCCTACATCTACAGACACTTTGGAGCACATGTTCCTTTATTTAAGCGCCTATTCATCCCGAATAGCGCATTCCAGCGTCGAAGTCAGAAAGTCGGGTTAATGATGCATGATATCCGCCAATTCCAGGGGGGATTTCTCATATAGGGATGGAAGATTGATACGGGAAATCCGCGGTTATCAATGGCAAAAGCTTTCTGCCGTTGAAAAACAATTTGGGCAATTATCGCAAAGGGATCGCGAATTCTTCAATCGTCATCCCGATCACGATCCCGTTTCTTCAACGTCAACAGAAAGGCGCTCGTCGGCCCAACCGAAACCTCGAACGTCCCGTTCTGCGAACGGATGAACTCCCCATAGCCGGTACCGACCGGCTTGCCGTCCTGGCTCCCGTCAAAGGTCTGGCCGGCGATGGTGATCCCGGTTGTGGCGCTGAAGGACGGTGCGAGCAGACGCTTGACCAAGCCCCGTTTGTACCCAGGAACCGTCAACTGAACCGACCCGGATGCGGTTATGTCCTTATTGATGATCGCAATATTGACATTGCCATTGGTCGGATCCAGCGTAGCCCAAGCCTTCAGATTCGCGGAGGTATTCAGTGTCACTGGCAGCAGTCGTCCCTGGTGAGCCGTTGCCTGGGCGAAAAACAGCATGCCGTAATACAATGATTGGATTTCTCTCACTTCGTATTGGCTGGTGAATTGATTCCCGGGCGGAGGCGGCACTGGGCCTGGAGCCGGAACGCCATCTGCGGCGGAATAATGAGAATAAGCCGCAGTAAATTGAGCCTCAGGCACGTAGAAGTGGAACGCAGCGTAGGCATCCCATTGGTTGAAGCTGTTCCAGTCATTGCTGTGGAAGTTGACTCCAACTGCGCCGATTTTGACATATTCGAACATGATATCAGCGGACCAGAGTGTCTGTTCGAACGCGTTGGTGATGCCAGCCTGGCCTGAGCCCGCTATCGAATTCATTTCCGAGATGCGATACGGCTTGCCTGCCTGTTTCGCGATTGCTGAGTACTGCGCCGCAACTGCAGGGCGAGCAGTCGTCGCAGCGGGCTCCAGCAGTACCCCGGGCTGGGGATTTCCACCAACATTGGTACCGAAGGTTGTGTAGTGATGCTGGCCAACCGATTCCAGTGAGAAACGTTCTTGCTGCACGAAGGAGCTCATGTTGGCTGGGGTAAGGTAAGTAGTTACGATCGAAACTGTACCGCTCGATAAAGGCAACGCAGGAAAGGATGCGTCCGAAGGGCCATGTACGGGAGGGCTATTGGGAACCGCGGCAAAGATACTCTTGCGCCAAGTTAGAAAATCCTCGGCGTGGTCCGCATAGTCATAAGTGCTTGGCCGGTGGTGGCTCACTGTGGGGTAGAAATCGGGTTCATTCCCGATCTCAATGGCCCGAATAGATCGTCTGGGCATATTCTGCGCAAACACTTGTGCCTGGTTGGTCGCCAGTGCAACGACGTCTGAGCCCAGGTTCACACCGAGGTAAAAGAACACCCCATCGGCATGTCGTTGATCTTCGAAGAGTGCCGCAAACGGGCTCACCGTACTTGCATCCGGCAGCGCTGTGGTATCCGTGCTATTGCCGCCGACGCGGATTGATATCGGTCCGCCCCCGTACGCAGTTAAATTGTCCAGCAGTTGGCGGTAAATCGGATTGGTTCCGATGGCGGGATCGCCCATCAGTAGCTGGGCTTGACCCCACTCATGGGAAAAGCCGATATAGCCCGACGGGACGGCATTGCCGGCCTGCGTCGGATCAATCATCGCATTCGCGATCGATGGATCTGCCGCAACATTGATTGTCACTTCTTTGCATACGAATATGTCCCCGTTCGTCCTTGCCGTGAGGGTGTAGGTCGTAGTGTGGCTGGGCGCGACTACTGCTGACGAGGCAGGAGTGGCGGATACGCCGCTCAGCGTTACGTCTTTCGCCCCTTCAACTACCCACGTGAGCGTAGTAGTTTGACCAGCCGTGATGGTGCCGGGACTCGCCGAGAACGATTGAATAGGATTTGAGCTCGGGGGAGAGGCCAGGGCCGTCGTGGCCATTAACAGCGCGGACTTAATGATGCATGATAGATGCCGATTCCATGTGGGATATTTCATAAATGGATGGAGGGTTGATGTGGGAAATCCGGGTCTTTTCCTTCGCGAAGTAAATTAGATTTAGCTTAGCTAGCTAACCGGGTTTTGCGGCCTTGGAAGGCATCGGTCCTCTCCAAGACGCTTTTCATCCAAGGCGTCAACGATTTGCTCGATTACCTCCTCAATCGAACGATTGGCATCAACAATGAGGGCGTTTTGCGGTCTCTCCAAGGCAGCGAATTGGCTCTCGAGCAATCCCTTTGGAAAAAAGTGGGCCTGCCTTGTTCCCAATCGTTCCGTCAACGTACCTTGATCAACGTCAAGGAAGACAAAGTCGATTCGCGACAAGCCTTCCTGCATAATTTGCCGGTACGATTCTTTAATCGCTGAACAGCCCAGCACTATCGAGGCGCCCGACCCGAGTCGGTGCTCTAGCTCGTCATGCAGACGGCGAAGCCAGGGCATCCGGTCTTCATCGTTGAGCGGGATCCCATTACTCATCTTCTGGACGTTTGCTGCGGGATGAAAATCGTCGGCGTCAAGAAACGTCCAAGCCAGCCGTTCGGCCAAGTTAGCACCGACCGTGCTCTTGTCAGAACCGGCAACGCCCATGAGAAGCACCGCTCTTGGTTCAGTATCGGGCATAAAAGGGGAAACTAACTAGGCGCCTGCTTACACTTTGGTTGAAACTTAATGCAGGCCTAGATCCGATCTGGTGAACCGATGATTGTTTCCCAATCAATCGACCTGCTTTGGTAGACGAAGCTGATCATCATTTCGCCAACTCGGGAGCGGAGATCTCCTCGAAACTGGGCGCGCACAGATGGTTAAGCCCGAAAGCCACCAGATAGGCAAAGGCGCAGATGAGGAATAAAACGGTGTAGCCTCCTGTGACGTTGCCGGCGGCTGTAAACTTGTCTAGCAAGAGCCCGCAGACAATGGGGAAAATCATCCCTGCAGTGGAGCCAGCAGCACTGCCTAACCCGATAAGAGATCCTACCGCATGCTTCGGGAACATATCGGACGCCGTTGAGTATAGGTTCGCCGACCACGCCTGGTGCGCGGATCCTGCCAACCCAATCAAGAAAACTGCAGCCCAGTCGCCGACACGTGTGACAAAAAGTATTGGTACCACACAGAGCGCAAAGATGAACATTGAGGTCTTGCGGGCGCGAGTAACGCTCCAACCGCGCTTCATCAAGTGCCCGGGTAACCATCCGCCAATATTACTTAGCACCGTGATGATTAAATAGATGGTCGCCAGATGCATCCAGCTATGCGCGATGCCGAGGTTGCGCGTCTTCTTAAAATAATCGGGTAGCCAGATAAGAAAGAACCACCAAACGGGATCGGTCATGAATCTTCCGACGATGATCGACCATGCTTGCCGGTATTTGAATAGGCTCAACCAAGGGATTTTCCCGGCACTCTCATCATGCGATTCATCGCGGTCACTCTGAATGTAAGCCAGTTCGTCAGCGCTAAGGCGCTTCTGCCGCTCCGGCACCTGGTAAAGCGGCAGCCAGAAAGCCAACCAGATAAACCCCCCGCTGCGCCTGCCACGATGAAGGCCATGTGCCAGCCCCAAGTGAGCGCAATCCAGGGAATGATGATTGGGGCAATAATTGGCCCGAAGTTTGAGCCCGAATTGAATAAGCTCGTCGCGAAGGTCCGTTCTTTCTTGGGGAACCAGAGCGCCACCGTTTTAATCGACGACGGAAAATTGCCGGCTTCACTTATTCCTAGGCAGATGCGAGCGGCGAAAAATCCGCCTACACTGGACACGAGCGCATGACCCATGGCTGCGAGGCTCCAACCCGTAATCGAAATGGCGTAGCCGATTTTGGTTCCCAATCGATCTACCAAATATCCGAAAAGCAATCCGCCGATTGCGTAGGCACCCTGAAAGGCTGAGTTCACCGCACCAAACTGTTCGTTGCTCCAGTGCAGTTGGTTATCCAGGATCGGCTTAAGCAGGGACAGAATTTGCCGGTCCATGTAGTTGACAGTCGTCGCGAAAAACAATAGCCCACAAACGACCCAGCGGTAGCGGCCGATGGTGGTGGGAGGAGTCTCGGGTTTAGCTTTCAGGTCCTGTAGCATTTCTTCCCCTTTATGGAAAATCTCCTGTGAGACCGGTTCTAACTTTGGTCTGCATTAGTGAGCTTTTCCCATACTATTTTAAAAGACTTACGATTGCTTATTGAGTATCTGCCGGCAAGCCTGAATCCAGATAGTAAAGCCTATCGTCAATCCGGGTCATAACGTTCATCGAACGTTGCCGGTACTGCACTTTCACCAAGTCCGGCTTAAACCCTTACTCGCTAGGATTTTTCAATTCGAAGGGCTCATTGAAGGAGTCCGGTGAACGCCATCGCAACGTTTTGCTATTCAAGATCTATATAACAGTTTTACACGAGGTATATTTACAAAATAGAGAAAAGAGGCTTCTGGCGCCACGCGGATTCCCATTTGGGATCGGCCGTCACAACCGGATTCGCTCCACGGCGTTCAGAACACCCGTAACGGATTGACGCTATCTGACCGCCATCGAACGCATACATTTTGAGTGCGAACAGCGGCAATGGTGAAACGGTCTCCGCAGCCTATGGCCTTTCGCCATCTTTGACGGGGTGTTTTGCCTTCAGCAGGTTAACGATTTGTTCGACCACGCCTATGAGCTGAAGACGTGCGTCCACTACAATCGCATCCGACGGCCTTTCCAAGGCCCGCAAAATTGGCTCTCGAGCAATTCCTTTGGAAAAAAGTGGCCCTTCCTTTTTCCCAGCCGCGTCAGCGTGAAGCTGATCAACTCAAGGAAGACAAAGTCGATTTGCGACAAGCCTTCCCCTAAACTTTTGCGGTAGAATTCTTAGAACCTGTCTGAGAATGCATGAAGTATGGTGGTGGGATGAATGAGCTTCCCTGTCCGAGCGATCTGACGGCGGCGCAGTGGGCGCTGATTGAGCCGCTGCTTCCAGCACCGAATCCCAAAGGACGAAAGCGGAGAGTTGATCTGCGCAAGATTACGAATGCCATCCTTTA
>Ga0210387_10003377_pt1 | contig 12268 bp, 9 predicted proteins | sample IncBWC7OmetaG_FD_160108 | JGI IMG/M metagenome (GOLD analysis project Ga0210387, IMG submission 160108) | Forest soil microbial communities from Barre Woods Harvard Forest LTER site, Petersham, Massachusetts, United States - Inc-BW-C-7-O ... | reverse complement strand
GGCGAGCGGCGAAGAGGATGCCACCGCGAGTGCCAAAACAACGGCCGGTAACCACCAAAACATTCGTCTCCGCCATCCCCTGACATCATGACTTTGCAGTGCTGACGCGCTGCCCGGCAAACTGCGAACGTTGGAAACATTGAAGCGTCAGCAAAGGGCTCATCGTAGTGGTCGATAAGATCGTCAAACACACTCAGCAATTCGGTCGAGGAGAAGTGCACTTCATGATGGTCAGAACCGATTCGTTCCGCGATTTGCCTGGCGTAGGGTGCTTCGTTGAGTTCTTCATCATCGAAGGACGCGCAAAACGTCGTTAGGGAAGCGTGCGGAAGCAGGTCCCGGATCGTGCCGACCACGAGCGTCGAATCGATGCCGCCAGACAGGAAGGCGCCCACGGGTACATCGCTGCGGAGCCGTATGCGCACGGCTTCACGAAAACGATCCCGGACAAGCTCGATTGCTTCCGTTTGGCTGAAAGGCCGATGACCATTTGAATTTACAAACTCGGGTCGCCAATATCGAAATGTACGTTTGTCCGATCCAGGGCCGAAGACAATGGCCTCGCCCGCCCGAAGCTTGGACACCCCATTAAGATGAGTTCGTGGCGCGGGGAGATAACCCAGCGCCAGAAACTGGGCCACGCCTGCCACGTCCAAGCTAAGATCCACATCTTCGAGCGGCAGCAGAGCTTTTAGCTCTGAGGCGAAGGCCAAGCCTTTTCCGTTGCGGACAGGGGCCCAATAGAGCGGCTTCTCCCCAAAGCGATCGCGAGCCAGAAAAAGCTGCTCTTTGCGAGTGTCGACGATAGCGAACGCATACATGCCCTCCAAATCGTCGAGTAGCGCGGCTCCTTTTTCCTCGAATAGATGGACCAGGACCTCGGTATCGCTGTTGGTGGAAAAATGGTGGCCTTGTGCCTCCAATTTCTCGCGCAATTCCAGGTAGTTGTAAATCTCGCCATTACAAACCACCCAGATGGTTCCATCTTCGTTACTGATCGGCTGGGCACCGCCCTCGATGTCGATAATCGCGAGTCTCAGATGACCAAGCAGGCAGCGCCCTTGCATCAGTGTCATGCACTGGCGCCCGTCGGGCCCTCGGTGCTGAAGGCGCAACTGCGCTTCTTCAGCCCAAGCATGGGCAGAAGTGCCTAAGGGGCGTGCTGGATCGAGGATGCCAAATATCCCACACATATTCAGGCGCTTCGACGTTGGGCGACTACTTCTTGAAAAACCTCACGCCATTGCTCGGCGATCTGATCCCAATCGAATTTCTGCGAATGACGGGCAGCGGCCGACGCCATCGACTGCCGCATTGCTGAATTGCGCAGCAGCAGGTCCAGGTATCTGGAGAGTTCTGCATCTGACTCTGCCAGGAAGCCAGTCTTCCCATGCAGCACGTACTCAGGGTGGTACACGCTCATGGCGATGGCTGGCAAGCCGCAAGCAGCCGCCTGTCCGAGCACTTGAGGATGACCCTCGACAATACTGGGGAAAAGAAAAACATCCGCCCTTCGCATTTCTTCCCCAAGCTGCACGGGTGGCAGATGCCCCAAGAAAGAAACGTTGCCACACTCGTACTTTTGACATAAAGTGCGGCATGCTTGTTCGGTTTCACCGCGCCCCGCCAGGCGAAACTCTACATTCGAACAGTGAGCAGCCTGCTCGATCACCAGTTCGACTCGCTTCCACGGTCGGAAGGATCCAGCATAAAGAACGGTTAACGCTCGGGAGTTACCATTCGATGCTGCGTCGTGATTCGGAAAGAAGAACCGCCGGTCGATTCCGTTGTAGATCGTTCCTGCTGGGACGCCAAACCTTTGTTGTACCGTTTCCGCAACATAGGATGAGTTTGCGAACACGGCATCGCCCTCGACAATGGAGCGCGCGACCAAGCTGTTTTCCACTGCCTTGCTCATTACCGAAACGATGTGTGTCACCACCGCCGTCCTGAGCCGAAGACTCTTGCGCAACGCGAATACTACCCGATCGAGCGGACCGAACCTTGGATAGAAGTAGATGTCAGGACGGTAAGCAACCGATCGCATGAGCAATTGTGCGGTGTTTCCGTGCTTGTAGTAAGGCAACAGCTCGGTGTTCTTGCGCGCGGTAATGCGCGGATCAGGTTTGCTCTCGGAAATCATGATCACGCGAAACTGCTCTGCTGGCAGGCGGGCAACAATCTCTTTCACGGTAAGATTCTGAGCGTTTGTATCGTCTTCGTCGGCAAACGACGGCGTGAAAATTGTGATGGGTCGAGTTGAGGACTTTGTTTTCATTATGTGCCAGCCAAACAATCACAACCGCTCGCTTCGTTCCGGTCGCCGTTTGAGAAAGCTGTCACCTGTTGCTTGCAACGGGCAAGGAATAAGTTCCCGAGAAAAGATCCTGCAGGCCGTCGAGTGCAATAGCCTTCTGAGGCGCCCCCTGCTGGACTGATTTGTTTTCCCGGTTTGCAAGCAACTCTGGAATTTCGCTGATCTGTTCCGGAGACTCCAACACATGACCTACACCAAATCGCGCGTATTGCTGAACATATCCGGCCCATGAATCTCGTAGCCATGCGCACAGGAAAACAGGAATGCCAAAGGCACAGCACTCAACAGCGGTTGAAGATTGCACCGTCAAGGCAAATCGCGTGTTGCTCCATAATTGATCTGATGGTGGACCTGCAAGCACTTGTATCTGGCGCTCATGCGACGGGACGAGGCGGCGTAACATCTTTCGGTGGCCTTTGATGCTTTCAAAGGGATGAAGCTTGAAAACCAGTTTCAGACCGCAGGTCTGAGCGAGGGCGCACAACCGCGGCAAAAGATCGCGGTAGACTTCATCACTGCGCCACCCGCTGCTCGCATAGGGTTCGGTGAAAAAAACCAGCCACCGAGCCGAGCGGCGTAACACATGCGGCGGCTTCGACGACACTGGCGGCGGCGCGACGACTATCTTCTCCGGCGCAAGGCGGCAAATGCGCCGCAGGTAATCGCGCTCCATTTCACTCTTCGCCAGATAGACATCCGCATGGTTCGTCTTGAACGCCATTTGGTAGTCGAGCGCGCCGTGATGGCAGGCGAGAACTGGAAGCCCGCGTTTCCGGGCCATGATGAGCGGAATGCTTGAAGGAGGATTGCTGTCATCAGCGCAAAAACAAGCGGTTACATTCTCGGACTCGAAGACCTGGCTCCAGGCATCGCGAAGGGCCAATCCCCAACGCAGAAGGGCAGGAAACCGTCCAAGCAAGCCCATCGCATCCGCCATGTTGAAGACTTCGGCGCCATAAACAAGATGCTTTGTTAAACCGTGCCACGAATCGAGCAGGGAAGCGGTTTCCAGCTTGTTACTCGGTACGAAGTATGGCGACAGCGATGCCGATCTGACATTGAGCGAAAGTGCGGGGACCTTGGCATTATTCCTGGCGTGGACTAACAGGAACTGATGAACGGGGAGTTGTTCGGCGTAGGAAAGCGCGACACGAGAGACATTAAGGTAAGCTGACGGGAGCAATATGACGGGCATACTCGTCGGGCGTGTACGGCGAACAAATCGGCGGCGGATGGAATGCTCGTTGTCGAACTTGTCCGCAATAACCTGGGCAAACTCGGAAGTGTCGAGGTGCGAGAAGGCTTCGTGATAGTGACGCATCCGGTGGATGACCGCTCGGCAATTGCTTTCCAAGATCGTCAGCGTCGCGCCAAGAAGTCTCTGCAGAGCCCCGGCAAGGGGATGGAGCCGAGTTGCATACAGCTCGCAATGCTCGCCCAGTTCTTTCGAAAGTCGGTGTACGAGCATCAGTTGCCGAAGCTCAGCCACAATCTCCAGGGACAATACATCCCACCAATCGATTCCCCAGTGGTCCGCCAGGTAGCCCGTTCCAAGTTGCAAGAGTTCCCGCGTGACTCGTAGATCATCGACTTCTTCAGCGAACTGGTAAAGGCTAAGGACCGGACAACCGGCCTGGCGGCGCCAGTTCTCGTAGGCACTGTCTGGGGCGTGCGCAAAATCAATGATCAGATCCCAACGCTCGCTGGGGGTGGGCCATGGAAGCGTGTCAGCCGGATGAAGCAGCAAGACTTTCAACCTTGGCCGCCTCCGACAGGTACACGTCCCAGTATCCGCCGAACACCATGCTCAATACGCGGAGAAGACTTGATGGCAGTAGCAACGTGATAACGAGCAGCCTCGCTGAGGTAATGCGTAGTCGAGGCAGTGAGGGTAACGTCCAACGTCTGGCGAGTGCCTGTGGCGAATCGCTCTTTGTAACCCTCCGCGCCCAGCCCCAGATCAATACGCTCGATTGCAGGATCGTCGCAGGCAGCTTCCACGATTTTCGAAAGCAGGCAGAACCCAGGAGAAAACTTGCGCCAGCCACAGTCAAACGTCGGCTGATAATAGAACCAGCTTCCTGAAAACTTGAAACCATAGTTCCACGCCACCGAGTTATCCCCAACTCGGAGGCAGGAAAGCACAATCCAGCCCGCGGTGGAGAGCAAGCCAGCTAATTCGATCAAGAACACTTGCCGCTCCGGACGTGACAAATTGCTGCGCCGGCCTGTGGCGGAAAATCGCGCGATGTGCGCTCGTATAAACTCCGGCAGCGCTGTCTGAAGATTCTCACGCGATTTCAGATGATCGATACTTAGGGGGCCCCGCCTTTCCAGGCTTTTTAGGAAATAGCGAAGAGCCTTGCGATTGGCCACGACGTCACGCAGTTTTCGACGCTCCACAAACGATCCCAGCGCAATCTGAGAACACAGATGGGCCGGACGGGAAAATGCTCGGTAGCCTTGCGGCTCAGAAGTTGTGGGAAAAGTGCTGGAGGTAACAGAATCCGCTGGCAAATTCGCAGCCATTAACGCAGGTATTTTTAATCTCCGCAATTCCCCAAAGACCAGACTTACAAAGTCCGCTCGGTTAGCGGGCGATGAAATAAAATCGCAATAATCCGCCGTTGTGCTGGTCAGGAAGAAAGTTCCTCGTCGCATACTATCGGTGGCCAGCGCTACCACGCCGACCAGAGAATCCTGGTCGTAAGCCAGAATCAACAACGGTGCGACGGAACTGCCGTAGGCGCGGCTTACAGCCAGCGCCCATTCGTAAGTGTAGAAAACCTCCGGACACTCCATTTGCAGCACCAGTCCATTCCACTGGCAGGCCAAGCGGTCGTCTTCGGGAATTTCTCGATGCAGAACTAGGCGCAAAGCGTTTTTCTCATCAGATGAGATTTTGCAATTTCGTTGTGGCTACAATTTCTTTTCAAGCGTTCGACCCCGCAACAGCGCTCAGGCTCGCTGGACTAAACAATTCCTGCAATGAGCGATGAAACCCCGAAATGTGTGCTTCGAATTCCGCGAGACTCATATCAGCTGTAATGTGGATGCGCGGTAGGGCGAATTTCGGAGTTTGCCTTCTGAAGGCGCCGCCCGCGTTGAGAAATGCAGCTTTAAAGCCTGCGCGTTTCGCCATTTCCAGTTCTCGCGACGTCACTGAAGACGAATTGCCAAACGGATAGGCCAACGCCCACATCTCTTGTTCCAAAGCCAGCTCCAAATTTTGCTTGCACTCTGAGATTTCGCTCCACGCCACGTCTTGCGATGACTGCGACAGCATCGGATGAGAGATGGTGTGCGCGCCGATGCTCATCCCAGCCTCGCGGAGCTGATGAAGTTCAGCCAGGTTCAACATCAAAAATCGCCGGCTCAGTACAGGGTCGTCGTGGTATCCAGCATCCCATTTCTCAGACAGCCCCACCTGCATCCTTATCCTTGCTAGAAGAGTTCTCCGGTGATTCAGGTCGTATTGCGAAAGTTTCGTTACCAGATCCCACCACCAAGTGCGTCTTTCTTGCTGGCTTACCTTCGCTCGTAGTCCGATTTCGAGCAACTCCAGCGTGAAGCATTCAGGAGCTGCCACGAACATCAGATAAAGTTCCTCGTACCAGAGCATTGTGGGCGTTGAACCGAGAGAAGCGCCAGTGACAAAGAATAGGCACTCAAAATCGAATTCCTGAAGAATTGGGAGCATGTCGAAGAGCGAGCTCCGCAAGCCGTCATCGCAAGTCAGCAAGACGGAACGCGGAGCCAACTCATGCCCGCCCTCAGACCAGAGTAAGAATTCTTTTGGAGAGATCACGTTGTTCCGTTTCGCGATGAATCGGAGCTGCTGACGAAATGAATCCGCACTCAACAGATTGCCGTCCAGGAATGGATCGACAATTTTGTATCCAGCGGGCAAAACACCGTGATACGTCAATACGGCGGGTCCGGCTCCGGCTGCACGGCGAAGGTAACCAGCCTTGGACAGGCCGGGATAAACAACGTGCTTCAAGAACGGACTCATCAGCCTCATGCTTCGCCCACCAGGTCCCAGGTCAGCGGCGTGCCCTTCTCGATGTCACGAGAAGCACGCTTGCCGACGATCTGCGGGAGATGCCGAGTGTGCAGTCCGTGACCGGGACGAATCGAGCGGATATTTTCCGCGTTGAAAGGTTCTCCCTGCCTCACATTCTGGACAACAAAAAGCGACCGGCGAAAGACACGGCTACTTCTTTCGCTGTGAGTCAGGCCGAAGTGAATCTCACCCAGAGATTTCTCGGCGACTCGAACTGCTTCCACCATAGCTTTGAACTCTACCGGCTCCAGTGAAAAAGCGCTGTCGGGTCCTTTCAGCGATCGGGACAAGGTGAAGTGTTTTTCGATGATGCACGCGCCCAAGGCCACACCCGCCACGGGTACTGCGATGTCCATGGTGTGATCCGATAATCCGACAGGAACTTCGAACCTTCGCATAAGCTCGGGAATCGTACGCAAGTTCATCTCACTGGGGAGAGCGGGGTAAGCGCTGGTGCACCTCAGCAATGCGATTTGCTTGGCGTCTTCTTTGCGAGCTGTCGCGACAGCTTCCTCAATCTCCTCAATTGTCGCCATGCCCGTCGAGATGATTAGTGGTTTGCCAGTACGCGATATTCTCTGGAGAAGCGGAATGTCGATTAGTTCGCAGGATGCAAGCTTGTATGCCGGCACTCCCATGCTCTCTAGAAAGTCCACGGCAGTTGAGTCGAAGGCAGAAGAAAAGAAGTCGAGTTTGAGATCATCGGCGACCTGTTTTAGTTTGGGCTGCCAATCCCAGGGCGTGCAAGCTTCGCCATACAGTTCATAGAGGGTGCGGCCATCCCAGAGGGTGCCGCCGCGAATTTGGAAAAATTCACGATCACTGCGGATCGTAATCGTGTCCGGCGTGTAGGTTTGCACTTTGACGGCGTCAGCCCCGGCTTCCTTGGCGGCCTCGATGAGACGGATCGCCTGGTCAAAGTCCTGGTTGTGATTGGCGGAAAGCTCGGCGACGACGTACACCGGTTGGTCCCCACCGATTTGCCGATCTCCAATTGTCAGACCAGTGTTCATCGCGCTCCCACATCTACAGAAACCATGTCGCTGATTTCGTCTGGCAGAAATGGAATCCGCCGTCCGCTCCGTAGGATTTCAAGCGCTCGCTCGCCCTCATTGAAAATCAAATCGAGAATGGAGGCATACGGACAGAACGGAGGAAACAACTGCCGGTACTGCGGATGCTCGTAGTGCTGGAAAGCGACGTAGAGGTCCTTTTCGAGCAGTACATGAATCTCCTGCAGCAAATACGCTGAGGATCCGAGAGGTGAAAGGTATTGCTTGGCGCCGAGCGACTCGCATATGTTGGCCAACAGTTCCGTCCGCCTGCCTGGTTGCTCCAGGCGAGACGAGAGCAATAAACGCGTTTGAATCCCCAGCACGTCCATGAACCATTCGATTAAGCGGATGTCCAGATCGGCGATCAGCGTGGCGCACGAACTCGTTGTCCTCATCCGGATACTCAGATCCTGGAAGTACTTATCGAAAAACGGCGCGCGGCGATAGTTCAATTCGATGGCGCGAAGGTGATTGCGCGAGAACTCGATATCGCGAATTTCGACCTCGTTAATTAATTGGCCAAAGCGTCCGCGGAATAAGACGGGCACGGTGAGCCATTGCAGTCCGGCCGGAGTCTTAATTCGATTGCGGTGTTGCCAAGACTGCTTTTCGAATTGAACGTTATTTAAAAGGACGAATGTGTCCACCTGATCGATCAGGTCGAAGTAGCCGAGCCAGGGCAGGTACGTGGGTTGCGAAATCGCTATCTTCATCTCGTCACCCGGTCTGCTCCGTTTAGTACAAAACGTTCAGTAACCTTCTGGAAGCCTAACGATCTCCAAAGATCTGTGGCACCAGCGTTGCCCTCGACCACTTCCAATTGAATCTTCGAAGGCGACGACTTCCACAGTTCATTAATGACCTGTTTTGCGCAAGCTCGAGCAATGCCTTTTCTACGCTGCTCAGGAATGACATAGACCTCATAGATTGCGCCTGTGAGACGCGGTAGAAACCGATGTTCTTCCACCCCGAAAAGAATGAATCCCACAGGCCGCCCGTCGACGATGATCCAGCGAAGCGAATACTTCCGATCGTTCTCGATCTTCTCGAAGTAGGATTTCTTCCAGTCTTGCGCTGGCGTGAACATGGCATTCAATTCTCGGAAATGCTGCTCCGCCATTTTCAGGAAATCCTCGTGCTCATCAGGTTCGACCGCGCGCATGCTGAGCGCGGGACAATCCGCTCCACTGCGCAGAACAGAATCGAGAACCCGGCCAATTCCCTCGCCATCCACCACTGTCCTTCCCAGTTGAGCCATCCGTTCTCTGCGATCCTGGCACGCCATAGTTTCTTCTACGGCACGAACCAGATTGTTCTGGTCAAAACCTTCGACTGCACCCATACTGTGTACCGCCCCCATATCATTGAGTTCTGCAATGATCTGTCCCTGAACTGGGGTACGAAAATAGCTTAAGGTCGCGCAGCCCATGTACAGAAGTTCCCAAAGAGTTCCCCCCGCGCAGATAATTGCGACGTCAGACTGCGCCATCAAGTCGGGCATGTTGCTGGCATTGCCTACAAGGTGGATTGGCAGATCTAACTCCGCTACTCTTCGCCGCAACTCAGCCAGTTGCGGATTGCTACCGCCGGCGACAACTGTGATCTCAAGATCTGGAACAGAAATTCTGGGAAAAGTCTCGATCAGACGCAGCGTAAGGTTATCGGGATCGCTGCCGCCCATGGTGATTAGCAGCTTCCGGCCAAGCTGGGGAATCTTGCGTCGCCAAGCGCGCCGTACCTGAAACTCGCGCCGTAGCATGACATAACGCGGACCGAGCAGCAGCTGGGTGTAGGACTCGCGATTTGCATACATCTTCTCGCTGGCATGAACGTTTTGATCTAGCACGATATCCGATGTGTAGTGCTTGCATTGGCCAAGGTCGTCTATAAACAACAGTTTCAGGCCCCTATTTTTCAGGTTGCGCTGATACTCCGAATCGAAGCGATAGCCATCTACGATGACCCATGTGGCCTGACGATCGTTTGCCAGTGCTGAAACATTGCGGACGTCTTCAATGCTATTGGGAGAAGCCTGAACTTGGACAATTTCCATCCCTTCAATACGCAGGCGTGCCTCGATCGCGGGAGTTGATTCCGCCATGGCAAATACGACATTTCCGCCGGCATCTTGCCACGCCTCAGCCAGCGCCAGGCAACGCATCACATGGCCTGTAGCTATCGCGACACTGGCGTCGGCGCGGATGATTAGGGTCCTGGCCAACATCAGGCTCCGTGCAAGGTTTTTTGGATGACGTGCGAGTTTAATGCGACAAGTTCGGGCTCGCGCTCCATGAGCTGAATGACTTCTCGCCAGCCAAAATCGTCCTTGTGACCGAATCGCGCATAGATTTCGCGTAGCAGTTCGCGGTCTTCTTTGGTGTCGAGCGTCCACCGATATTCGCTATAGTCAGTCTGCCCTTGGTGCGAAACGAGTCGGAATAATTCTGGATGCTCGTACAAGTATGGCGTCACGTGTTCTCGTTCGTAGGGCTCGTAAGCATCGCGCCAAGCCTGTTCAAGGGCGTTCATGGTGAAAACTTCCGTATCCAGACCACGCGGATAAGTGCGTGGAAATGAGTTACTGCAGTAGTCTCCGCATTGCAACTGAAACGCGCGAATAGTTTCGTTCACCAGATCAGGATCGACCACAGGACAGTCCGACGTAACGCGCACTACGACTTCCGCCGCGAACATTCGTGCGGCCTGGTAGTAACGGTCCAGAAGATCGTCCTCGGAGCCGCGGAAACATGAGACTTCGAGTCGCTGGCACTCACGAATAATCGCATCATCGGCTGCAGAATCGGTGGTGGCGACCACAATTTCGTCGATCATAATGGCTCGCCGCAATCGCGCAATGACCCGGGCGAGAACGGTTTCGCCGCCCAGATCCATCAGGACTTTGCCGGGCAAACGAGTGCTGCCCATTCGGGCCTGGATGATTGCAACGATCTTCATCGGAACCTTGCCTGCGCTGTCGAGCTCGAGCACCTAACTAGTTGCGTTAACTCGACGCAGCATAAACATCGAGTCAACATTCTGATTCCCTATGTAAGGAAGCCGCTGCTCCAACATCAATTCCAAATCGTCGAAGCGCGCCAGATACTCCCTCGCGTAGTCCATCTTCCAAAGCAGTTCACTGTGACCCCGATAATTGATTTCTGAAGCGACCGGTGCGTAATACTCGGATCCCCAGATGTAGTCCTTTGCACATCGATGAATTTCTTTCAGGGCGGCCGGTATATTTTTCGGCGAGATATGTATCAGGACGCCCGAGGTGAAAACCAGATCGAAGTATTTATCTTCGTAAGGCAGCGCGAACGAGGAGGCCTGGGCAAGATTCACATTCTTCGTTCTGGATTTCGCCATTTCCAGGGCATGGTTCTGGACGTCCACCCCGTGCAGATTGGAATAACCCGACTGCTGGAGGAGCAATAACTGGTTGCCCATGTTGCATCCAATTTCCAGGATTCGCGCGTCGGTTGGAATCCCGGCAAGGAAGAGGCGGTTCAGTTCAGTTCTCGTGACGCCATAGTTTTTTACCCAAAGTGCGTCCACTTGTTGAGGAGTGAGACAATTTCGAATCGTGTATTCGCGGCCAAACTCTCCGCGCCATTCCCCAAGCTGCGGTGTCTCTTGCGCTGTTGACATCAAGCCCTCCCGACTTCTCGAACCCTAGTTTGCATAGTGCATCACGACTTTGCGAACTGCGCAGACCACGTCTTCGACATCGTTATCGCTCATGCCATGAAACATCGGCAAACTAATCAGGCGCTCATAGGCAGCTTCGGCCACGGGAAACTCCCCGCCCTTATATCCAAAGCGATCGCGGTAGTACGGATGACGATGAACGGGGATGTAGTGTACGTTCACGCCAATATTCTCCGCGCGTAGCGCCTGAAAGAGTTCGCCCCGGCCAGCCGATAGCCTGGTCAAGTCCAGACGTATCGGATAGAGATGCCAAGCGGAATTGACATCCGGGCGAACGACGGGGGCGACCACACCAGCCACGCCGCAGAACTCGCTGGTGTACCGGGCCGCGATTTGCCTGCGTCGCGCCAGATTTGCTTCCAGCTTTTTGATTTGCTGAAGGCCGAGAGCACAAGCAATGTCGGTCAGGCGGTAGTTGAAGCCCAACAGAACCATTTCGTAGTGCCATTGGCCCGCGCGCTGCCGCTGCCTCGCATCGCTGGAGATCCCGTGATTCCGAAACCGGCGAAGAGTCTCGGCGAAGGCAGGATTATCGGTCGTGACCATGCCGCCCTCACCGGTCGTCAAATGTTTCACGGGATGAAAACTGAAGACGGTCATATGCGCGACACAGCCCACACGCCGTCCGCGGTACTCCGCGCCCAAGGCGTGACAGGCGTCCTCGATCACAATCAGCCCGTGGCGGTCAGCCAATTGAAGAATGGAATCCAAGTCCGCAGGATGGCCGGCGTAATCGACGGGAAGAATTGCTTTTGTTCGCGCCGTAATCCGGGCCGCAACCTGTTCAGGATCCAGGTTTAACGTATCTTCGAGAACATCGGCGAAGACCGGCATGGCGCCCTGATAAAGCACACAGTTCGCCGTGGCGGCAAAAGTCAGCGGAGATGTAATCGCCTCATTCCCCGCTTGCAGCCCGCAGGCGAAAGCCGCCGCATGCAAGGCGGCGGTGCCAGAACTGAAGCTGACCGCATATTTCGCGCCCACACAGGCAACCATTGCTTCTTCGAACTCACCGACCTTGGGACCTGTGGTCAGCCAATCGGAGCGCAGCGTTTCCACCACGGCCTGAACGTCGCTCTCATCGATCGATTGTCGTCCGTATGGCAACAAAGTATTGCGGAC
>Ga0210387_10003376_pt1 | contig 12269 bp, 14 predicted proteins | sample IncBWC7OmetaG_FD_160108 | JGI IMG/M metagenome (GOLD analysis project Ga0210387, IMG submission 160108) | Forest soil microbial communities from Barre Woods Harvard Forest LTER site, Petersham, Massachusetts, United States - Inc-BW-C-7-O ... | reverse complement strand
CGGAAACCCAATCCCCCATGCGCCTTTGTTTCCTTTGCTGCCTTCTGTTCAAATTTTCTTCGCTGCCTTTTGTCGGGCATTGATCGAAGCGGTTCAAGCGAGGACGACGACGATAGCGGAACGATGCCGCCCACGGCTCAGTCCACGATCTCGACGGGTGTACCCAACTCAACGTTATTGAAGAAAGTTTCCGCCATCTTTCCAGGCATCCGGATGCATCCGTGGGAGGCGGGGTAGCCGGGCAAATAGCCTTCGTGCATGCCAACGCCTCCCGTGATGCGCATGAAAAAAGGCATCGGGGCCCCTTTGAAGAGCGCTCCGGGAGGTTTCGGATCCTTCCCCGCTTCAACATCCTTTTGCACGACATTTCCTGTGGTATCCACATAATCTCCGTAGAGGGTCGAAGCGTGATCCTTATCTTTTTGAATGATCTTGTACCTACCAACCGGTGTATTGTGACCTTCTCGTCCGGCCGATACCTGGGATTCGCCCACGAGCACATCGGCCTTGTAAAAATAGGCCCGTTGCTCCTTGAGATAAATCTTGACGGAGGGCTGTCCCTGTACGCCGTCTCCGTCCCAATAGGAGATTGGGTCGTAACTTGATCCTGGTTCGGGAGAGTTACCGCCGGTCGCCGGTAGATAAGTAGTGTTCGGATTTGCCAGGCGCGATTTTTCGCTCTCACCGCACCCGGCAAGGAGCAAAGCCGCCACAATTATCGGAAACCATCGAATACTCATAGGCCGGAAATCAGCTCGGAATAAACTCGATTCCGCGAATCGTCAAGTAACCTCCATTACGTTTCCCGGTGACGGAAGGATGCACGCACCGTTTGCCGGAGCGGCCAGCGTCTGCTATATCGTGAGCGTCACCTATGCCCACCTACGAATATAGATGCGAAAAGTGCAATCAGACATTTGACGCTTTCCAGTCCATGAAGGACGAGGCGTATGCCGTTTGCCCGGAAAAATTATGCCGGCAAGAGGTTTGGGGCGAAGGGAAGGTGAAGCGCCTGATTGGGACAGGTGCAGGACTGATTTTCAAAGGTTCCGGGTTTTATACCACCGACTACCGAAGCTCGAATTACAAAGAGAGCGCCAAAAAAGAAAGCGAAGCCGGGTCACCCAAAGAAAGCGGGTCGTCCAAGGAAAGCGGGTCGTCCAAAGAAAGTGGGTCGTCCAAAGAGAGCGGGTCGTCCAAGGAAAGCGCATCGTCGAAGGAAAGCGGGTCATCGAAGGAAAGCGGGTCATCCAAAGAAAGCGGATCGTCTAGGGAAAGCGGATCATCCAAAGGCGACGGCGCCAAGGGCGGTTCGGACAAGGGTGGGGCGGATAAGAAAGCCGGGTCTTCCGGATCGGCGCCATCCACGAGCAATTGAGGGTAAAGGTGTCGGACGCGTCGGGCCAGATGACAAAGCAATTCAATGGCATATAGTGAACAGATGTTCAGGTTGACTCGGGGTGAGCAATTGCTGGTTGCCGCGCTTGGCTTGGCGCTGCTTCTGGGAGCCGTTGTTAAACACGTTCGGGCAACCGTCGTCCAGCAACAGCAGGTTGAGTCCAGGTAAAGAAAATGCAGAGATCTTTTAACGAAGTCGTTGAACAAATCATCGAAAGGGATCCACGTTACGGGAAAGAAGCCTACATCTTCCTCAAAGAAGCGCTCGAATTTACGATCAAACAGAAGAAACGTGGAAAAACCGAAGCTGGATCGCACGTGAACGCCGGTGAACTGCTCGATGGATTTCGACAACTCGCATTGAAAGAGTTCGGACCGATGGTGATGACGGTGCTGGAATACTGGGGCGTACGGGCTTCCTGTGATGTTGGGCAGATGGTGTTTAACTTGATCGGTGCAGGTGTTTTTGGGAAGACGGAATCCGATTCGGTCGATGATTTTGATCAAACCTTGGATTTTCGGATGGCATTTGTGGCACCGTTTGAGCGTCGTAGTTCAAATCCGGCAAATTCCTGAAGCTCGAAAGAATTTCAATGGGGATTCCGGAAGTTCATCCTACCCTTTTCGAACTCTCGAATGGATTGACCGTCATTGTCGCTGAACAGCATTCAGCGCCGGTGGCCAGTATTCAGGCCTTTTGTCAGACCGGCAGTGTTCATGAAGGAGAGTGGCTCGGCGGCGGGCTGACCCACTTGCTGGAGCACATTCTCTTCAATGGAACGGAGAACCGGACCTCAAAGCAGATCAGCGACGAGATTCACAGTATTGGCGGTTACGTGAATGCCTACACATCGTTCGATCGTACGGTTTTCTGGGTTGATTGCCCGGCCGCAGCGGTCCGACAGTCGATCGATATCTTAGGCGATATGCTGTTTCGGTCACTCGTCGAGCCGGAACCTCTCGAAAGGGAGATGGATATTATCCGACGCGAGTTCGACATGGGGCTGGACGATCCGGACCGTGTTCTCAGTTACCTCATGTTCGGAACGGCTTTTCAAGTCCATCCTTGCCGCTATCCGGTGATCGGCATCCGGGGAGTGTTTGATCAACTGGCTCACGCCGACGTCCTCCGGTATTATCAGCGACGGTACATTCCGAATAATCTGTTTCTTGTGGTGGTGGGGGATGTCGACCCGGACCGGGTCCAAGCCGACGCGGAAGAACTGCTTGGATTCGCCAAACGCGGGCCGTTGGAGCCGGTCATCTTGCCGGAAGAACCTCGTCAACTGGGTCGTCGGGAGACCTCGCAAAGTTTTGCCTCCGATCTCGCTTATTTCAATCTTGGCTGGCACGTGCCTGGTGTTTCGCATGATGACATGGCGGCGCTCGACGCGGCTTCCGTTGTTCTGGGCGGCGGCGCGAGTTCGCGGCTTTATCAACAGCTGCGCGAAAAGGAGGGCCTCGTGTACGGGGTCGGAGCCTATGCGTACACCCCGGGTTTTCCAGGTCTGCTGACAGTTTCCGGGCAATGTGCCAAGGAAGTGGCGGATCTCGTGCCGAATCGGATTGTGGAATGTGTCAACGATCGACGGCAGCGCCGATTCTCCGAAGAGGAACTAAGGAAGGCGAAGCGGATAATCACGGTCAACGCGATTGAGCAGTTTCAGACCGTCAAAGGTTTGGCATCCGATCTCGGCTTGAACTGGTTGTATGCGAGGAACCTCGATTTTAGCCGGCATTACCTGGAGCGACTGCAGGCCGTAACTCCGGCGGAAGTGGAACGAGTCGTTTCCCGATACCTCACGGAATCCAATCTAACCGTCGCGGTGCTTCGCCCTGGGGATGAATCGAAGCGGGTATCGATTGGGAAAAAGAAGACCGCGGACCCGCAACTCCATGTGATGAGCAATGGAACCAAGGTCGTTCTGGTTCCTGATCGACGTCTTCCGATGATCTACGCTTCCGCGGTTTTTCGAGGCGGTACACTCTATGAGACGGTCGGAAATAGCGGAATCCATCGGTTACTTACGCAAGCCATGCCCAAGGGTACGAAAACCAGGTCCGCCGAGCAAATCGCCGAGCAGATTGAGGGAATCGGTGGCATGCTTTTCGTCGAATCCGGGTTTAACACGATGCGGATCGCGGCCAGTTCGTTGATCGAGGATTTCAGCGATGCGTTTGCCGTGATGATGGACGTGGCGGTTAGTCCGGTTTTCCCGACCGAATCGACGGAACGCGAGCGGGAAAGTCAGATCGCCGCCATCCGCGCGGAGAAAGCCCAGCCACAGAGCATCGCGCGGAATTTGTTGAGAGCAGAGATTTACGGGGATCATCCATATGGCCTGAACCCGCTCGGCCGCGAAGAAACGGTGCTGCAGATTACGCAAGCCGATCTGGTCGGCAAACATCGGGCCTGTTTTATCTGGCCCAGCGCAGTTTTTGGGTTTTGCGGCGATTTCGAATCTGAGCGGATCCTTGAGATGATCGAACGTGCAACACAGGATTTACCGGAAGAAAAACCTTTGCCAGAGCCGTTGGTCTCGGTGCAGAGCGATTTCAAAAGCCGGCTGGTCACGTCCTACGAAGGCAGACATCAGGCAGTCGTTTGCGTCGGCTATCTTGCCTGTACGATTGAAAGCCCGGATCGACTTGGTCTCGAAATACTCGATGAGGCTGCGGGTGACTCGAGCTCGCGGTTTTTTGTCAAGGTGCGCGAGGAACTAGGATTGGCCTACTCTGTCGGAAGCTCGTTGTTCCTGGGAATTGCTCCGGGAATATTCAGCCTGCACGCGGCAACCGCTCCTGAGAAAGTAGAACAGGTCGTGGAAATTATGACGCGCGAGCTGGAGAGCCTATGCAAACATGGGCTCGAGCCGGAAGAGTTTGAGCGAGCCAAAACAAGAACACTCTCTCAACTAGCTTTTCAGCTCCAAAACATGGATTCCAATGCGCACAGCGTGGCGTTCAATGAGTTATACGGCTTGGGATACGATTATGTCCACCGCCGCAGGAAGAAGATCGAGAGTCTGACGATCGATTCGGTCAATGAAGTCACTCGGAAATATTTGATGGATAAACCGGCGATAACGGTCATTGTTAGGCCTTGAGTGCAACGGAAGATCCGATATGGCAGAATACCAGAATACGACTGTTTCTTCGGGCGAGATGACACAGCGGTTTATCGAGTTCGTGATGATGCAGGCCCAGAACGCAGCCTTCATGCTGGGGCAGATACCGCATCCTCAAACGGGGAAGGCGGAAGTTAACCTGGATATGGCCCAGATGCTGATTGATCAGCTGGTGATGATTCAGGAAAAGACCAAAGGCAATTTGAATTCCGACGAGTCGCGCATACTGGCCGGGGCCATTTCGAATTTGCAGTTGGCTTTCGTCGAGGCAGTCCGCGAGGAGCCGTCGAACAAGACGGTCATTCAACCTGAAGCCTCCCCGCAGGTTGAGGAAAAGCCCCGCGAGGAATCGGCGCCGGAACAAACTGACCCGGACGGCAAAAGGAAGTTCGTCAAAAGCTACGGTTCCGGGTAAGCCGTCTTGGCATCGGCCGGAGACCTTGCAATTTTGGTCAGGCGGTTTCCAGGCCAGCCTTTGAATAGTGAAAAGATTCGACATTCGGGGCGTGGAAATTGGCGGGGGAAAGCCTGTCTATATCCTCGGCCCGTGCGTGATCGAATCCGAGAAATTCGCCCTGTCCATCGCCGAAGATCTCAAGACCATCTGTGACCCATTGGGTGTTTCGTGGATTTTCAAGGCTTCGTATGACAAGGCAAACCGGACTTCGGTGAAATCGTTTCGCGGCCTTGGACTGGAAGCTGGTTGTCGATTACTCCGTAAGATTGGGGATGAGTTAGCGGTGCCGGTTACGACGGACATCCATTCGCCGGACGACGCACGTGCAGCCGGGCAATTCATTGACTTTCTGCAAATTCCAGCTTTCCTCTGTCGGCAGACCGATCTGATTCGAGCCGCAGCCGAAACGGGGAGAGCGGTGAACGTAAAAAAGGGGCAATTTCTCGCCCCTTGGGATGTTCGAAATATTGCGGACAAACTGGAAACCTACGGATGCTCATCTTACGTCTTTACCGAGAGAGGCGTCAGTTTTGGCTATAACAATCTCGTTGCGGATATGCGCTCGCTTTATTGGATTCGGGAACTTGGTTATCCCGTCATCTTTGACGCCACGCATTCCGTTCAGCGTCCGAGCGGAGCGGGAGACCGTAGCGGCGGTGATGGCGTGCTGGCGCCGGTGCTGGCGCGGGCTGCGGCAGCTGCGGGTTGTGACGGAATATTTATCGAGACCCATTATGATCCGAGTCAGGCGCTTTCAGACGGTCCGAACCAAATCCCGCTCAGGGATCTTGCCGCTCTGCTGGGAAAGCTTAAGCAAATCCATGAAATCAGCCAGTAAAGCTCTTGCGGTGATCTGGCTGTTGGGGAGTGTCTCAGAAATGTTGCTGGCCGACGATGCGCAGGGTCGCAGAATCGATCTGCCGGTTCCCATCGGGCATGACGTCAAAGGCCTGCGCGTTCCGATCCGGAATGATCAGGGGAAGATCGAGATGCAATTCGATATGGAGTCCGCCAGGCGCATCGATGATCAAAATATTGAAATGCACACGGTCATCATCCAAACGTACAATCAGCAAACGTTTAAGCCGGACGCAAAAATCGACTTGATATCGTCGACAATGAATCTGGATACCGAGGTCATCACGACGAAGGAACCGGTTCGAATCACGCGAGATGATTTTTTTCTCACAGCGGATAGCGGGCAATTCAATTCAAAAACTCGCCAAGGGACGGTGTTCGGAAATATACATCTGGTGATTTATAATCGAGCTGAATTTCAAACGAAGCCTGGCTCCGACGGTCAACAACATTAAGTAAGTGAAGAGATTAGTCATTTTGTTCGGAGCGATGGTCTGTTTTGGTACGGTCGCCGGCGTGGCACAGCAAAAATCCGCTACCCCGGCGAAATCGTCGGCAGCGCAGGCTGCGGCGGCCAAATCTCCCGGGGCGAAACAATTACCCGCAAATTCCAAGCAGGCGCCCAAAAGTTCTGCGGCGGGAACGCAGTCGAACGATCTATTCGGCGACAGTGGCGGCGATCGTCCGAAAGGTCCGACTGAAATTACCGCAACGCAAGAAGCGCAGTTCGACACTAAGACGCGAACAGGAGTATTCATTGGCAACGTCAAGGTAATTGACCCCCAGTTCACGCTGACCGCTGATCGATTGAAAGTCCATCTGAACAAGGACGAAGATGGGGGTGGTTTGAATGACGCCGAGGCGCAAGGGAACGTTGTGATCGTTCACCTCAATCAGCCCAAGACTCAGGCGCCGCCCACCCAGACGGCGGGCGCGTCAACGACCCCGGCTGCGCGGACCGCAGCAACCGGTTCCGCACCTGCTCAGGCTCAACAACCGACGACCTCGACCGGGAAGGCAGACAATGCCCTCTACGCGGCAAAAGACGGTTCGATCACTTTAACCGGATGGCCGCAAGTGACGCAGGGCGCCAACACGCATATTGCGACTGCGCCAGGAGTGAAGATGGTGCTTTACAAAGACGGACGGATGCAAACCTACGGCAGTACAAGGACGTTGATAGAGGATAGAACCGCGACGAACACTCCAAATGCGAATGGCGCCCAGTAGACTAGAAATTGAGTCACCTGTCCTGGAGGCAAGACGGCGAATCGAGAAGCCGATTCTTCGTACGGATAAAGTGGTCAAGATTTATGGTGGCCGCTCGGTGGTGAACGGGATTGATATCCATGTAAACGAAGGTGAAATCGTCGGCTTGCTGGGGCCAAATGGTGCTGGTAAAACGACCACGTTTTATCTTATAGTAGGGTTAGTCCGGCCCAATAGTGGCCGAGTTTATTTCCAGGATCGTGACGTGACCGGGTTTGCGATGCATCGGAGAGCCCGAATGGGTATGGGTTACCTTCCCCAGGAAGAATCCATCTTCCGGAAACTCACCGTCGAAGAAAATATTCTGGCCATCCTGGAGACTCTCCGAATTTCTCGCAGGGAACGACACCGCCGCTGCGACGAATTGCTGCGGCAGTTCGGAATTGAAAACCTTGCCAAAAATCAGGCCCTGACATTGAGCGGCGGTGAAAAACGTCGTCTGACGATCGCCAGGTCGCTCGTCACCAATCCGAAGCTCATGATGCTTGATGAGCCATTTAGTGGCGTCGATCCGATCGCCGTCTCAGAAATTCAGCAGCATATCTCAAATCTCAGAAAAGCGGGATTGGCAATTCTGATCACCGATCACAACGTGCGTGAGACGTTGGAGATCGTGGACCGGGCTTATCTAATTTTCGATGGAAGAGTTGAAAGCCAGGGCACCCGCGAGTTCCTGATTAGCGACCCGATCAGTCGGCAGCTTTATCTTGGTGAACGTTTTCGAATGTAACCATTCCATGCTATTTCGGGGAAAGACTAAAATCATGTTGTTGGCCATATGTTCCCGTAGTCGAGACCACGAGGTCTTCTCCTTGGGTTTGCGGGTACGTTTTATGCTCTATCTCGCTGATAGCAGATCACTTAGCGGTCATTAATCCAAACAGAAAGCGCCCAAATATGCAGATACGGAATGCAAATCCACCTATCCAGGTGACTGGGAGACATGTCAGCGTCACGGAGGCAATGAAAGAGTATTGCCGACGCAGGTTGGCTTGCCTCCACCTTGATTATCCAAAAATTATCGAAGTACAGATAATTTTGGATGTTCAAAAATACCGTCACACTGCAGAGGTGATTTTGCACTGTAGCAACCACATCACGCTTGAGGCAAGCGCCGAGAGCGATGACATGTACGTTTCCGTCGATGAGGTCGTGGACAAAATCGCACGACAGATGCGCAAATATAAAACCCGCCTCATGCGGCAACACCGGCCTCGAAAGCACACCATTCGCCACCTGGAAGAAACGGTGCTGCGCTGGGAATGGGTTGATGGGTTGGAACAGGCGTCGGAAACGGAATCCACCACCAAGGGTAGCCAGGAATCCGAAACGAATCTTTCGGAGCCGTCTGTCATCCATAGCGAGAAATATCCCGTGAAACCGATGTTCATCGATGAAGCTGTTCTGCAGATCGAGATGTCTTCGAAACAATTTCTTGTCTTCCTGAACGCTAAAACCGAGAGAGTTAACGTTATTTACCGACGGAAGAACGGGGACTTTGGGCTAATCGAGCCGACGTTCAACTAAGTCGAGCCGCAGAAAATCGTGCCCGGGGGACCTGGCCTGCTGAAGGCGCTAACCCGGGCACTTTTTGTGTGCCGGCAGCGGGACAATAGATGGCCAATGGCGCAATTTGAAATGGATGCTCCAGAGAACTTTGCTACTATCTTGCCGGTGAATGCTGCGAACCTGCCTTGATGCGTTCGTGGGATCGAGACAAGGAAAACGTGACACGCCAAACTGCCATGAAGCCAGAATGAGACGAGGGAAGTTACCGTTTATCCCGGTCGGCGAATTCTACACGCGGCACGCGGACGCCTTGCAGCTCAAACTGGTTGGACCCGCCCTCGGCTTCGAGCGAAAAATTCGCGAACCTACCATCAATCGGCCTGGTCTGGCGCTTTCCGGGTTTTTTACTTACTTCGCGGGCAAACGTATTCAAGTACTTGGAAACGCCGAGTCTAGCTATCTCAAAAGCTTATCGGAACCGGAACAGCAGACCCGTTGTCTGCAGCTCTGTGAACAACATATCCCCTGCGTTGTTGTCTCCAGGCATTTGGCCGTCCCGAAAGCGCTTGCGGACGCCGCCGCACGTCTGGATATCGCTATCTTTCGTACCCCGATGGTCACCATGCGGTTTATCAACGCCGCGACCATTGGTCTGGAAATGGATTTTGCGCCAGCCACGACCGAGCACGGAAGTATGGTCGATATCATGGGCATCGGGACGTTGGTACGTGGCTCGAGCGGTGTTGGCAAAAGCGAGTGCGTTCTTGGGCTGATCGAGCGCGGTTACAGTTTGGTCAGCGATGATGTCACCCGGTTACGTGTTCTCGATGGACGGGAGCTCGTCGGGACCGCTCCGGATCTGACGCGTTACCACATGGAAGTGCGTGGTCTGGGCATCATTAATGTCGCCTCCATTTTCGGGGTTGGTAGTATTCGGATCGAAAAGCGGCTCGATCTGGTGGTGACCCTTCGGGACTGGCAGGAACTTGAAGAGGTTGACAGGATCGGACTTGAGCAAGAATTTTACGAAATACTAGGGATTCGTATTCCGCACATTACTATCCCAGTCCGGACGGGGCGCGATCTGGCTCGATTGGTGGAGGTGGCGGCGCTCGATCAAAAGCTGAAAAGCCTTGGTCAAAACAGCGCGGTGGAATTTAATCAGCGGTTGTTGAACTTAATGCAGACGAGCAAGGAGATGTGATGGGTTTGTTGGGTAAGCGATCAGCTTCTGGAAAAGTTCAAAAAGAAGTCACTATTTTGAACAAGCTAGGCTTACACGCCCGTCCGGCGGCCATGTTCGTCCGGGCAGCCAACAAACACCGAGCCGAAATCTGGGTTGAGAAGGACGGGGAACAGGTCAACGGCAAGAGCATTATGGGCCTCATGATGCTGGCTGCCGGCCAGGGAACGAAACTGATGCTTTCGGCCGAAGGAGCTGACGCCGAGAAGGCCATTCAGGAACTCGAACTGCTGATCGAGAAACGGTTCGATGAGGAATAGTACCTGAATGAGCGGTCCGGAAGTAAGATTTCAGGGTGTCGGCGTTGCTCCGGGGATCGCCCGGGGCGTTGTGTTTATTCATCACCCTGACGACGAAGAGCCACCGAAAAAAAAGATCAATGATTCGGAGATTGCCAAAGAGATCGTCCGGTTCGAGTCCGCCCTGATTGCCACCCGGGCGCAGATCCTGGAGATGCAACAACGAATCGCCGAAGCGATTGGAGCCAAGGATGCGAGCATCTTTGATGCGCATTTGCTCGTGGTTGAGGATCGCACGTTAATCGATGAAGTGCTGCGCAATCTCGAGCGGGAAAAATTCAACGTCGAATTTATCTTTGCGGAGGTCGCTAATCGGTACGCTCGTACTCTCAGTGAAATCGATGACCCCTACCTCAGAGAGCGGGCCTTTGATATTCATGATGTCACCCGGCGCGTTATTCGCAACTTGCTCGGTCGGTCGGCCAAGACCCTGGGCACCATCGATCTGCCGCAGGTCGTGGTGGCTCATAATATTACTCCTTCGGATACCGCGACGCTGAATCGTCAGCTAGTTCTCGGATTCGCCACTGACGTCGGCAGTCGGACTTCGCACACCGCGATCATGGCGCGTTCGCTGAATATTCCGGCGGTGGTGGGTCTCAAAGACATCTCCCAGCGCTTGCATCCGGGCGAACATATCCTGCTGGATGGGACCAACGGCGTGGTCATTCTAAATCCGACGGATCAGACCCTTTGGGAATACGGCGAAATCGAAATAAAGTTGGAACACGTCGAGGAAGTTTTGACGGGTCTGCGCGACACGGCGAGCACCACAGCGGACGGCCGTCACGTCATCCTCTCGGCAAATATTGAACTTCCCGAAGACGTGCCGTTGGTTATTGAAGCCGGAGCGGAAGGAATCGGTTTGTACAGAACGGAATTCTTCTTTCTGAACAAAAACGATTTGCCGAGTGAAGAAGAACAATATGTTGCGTACCGGGCTGTCACGGAAGCTATTCTACCCCAATCGGTCATCATTCGTACGCTCGACCTGGGTGGCGACAAATTTCTGAGCCACTCACACCTGCCTACGGAGATAAACCCGTTTCTGGGATGCCGCGCGATCAGGTTTTGTCTCGAGCGCCCCGACATTTTCAAGGTGCAGCTGCGAGCGATTCTCCGGGTGAGCGCCCTTGGCAATGTTCGCATCATGTTCCCCATGATCTCCGGTCTTTCCGAGCTTCGGCAAGCGAAAGAGATTCTGGAAACGTGCAAGGTGGAGCTCCGGGAAGAGGGTAAACCATTCAATGAGGACATCGAGTTGGGGATCATGATCGAGGTGCCGAGTGCGGCGCTGATTGCAGAAGCCTTGGCGCGGGAAGTGGCTTTTTTCAGCATCGGGACCAATGACCTCATCCAATACACGATCGCGGTGGACCGGGTGAACGAACGGATCGCACATTTGTACGAACCGACTCATCCGGCGATCCTGCGGCTGATCGAAATGACAGTGGCAGCGGCGCACGCGCAAGGAATCTGGGTCGGTGTGTGCGGCGAAATGGCAGGAGAAATCACCCTCACGCCGCTGCTCTTGGCACTCGGGGTGGATGAATTAAGCGTGAGCGCAGGCCTGGTTCCGCGGGTAAAAAAAGCAGTACAGACTTTGGATACCAAGGAATGCACTCGATTGCTGGAAGAGACGCGGGGACTAGCTTCGGCCAGTGATATTCTGGCCCGATGCGAAGATTTGGCGCGCCAACATTACCCTGAGCTGCTGAATTAATATCCCAGATCGGCTTCACAGAAGGAAGCGAAGAGTAATTGAACAGAAGGTAACAAAGGTCACAAAGGGGTTGACCCGTAACTCCGGGCGTCGGTAGAGGCTCCCTCCGAGCCGTGTTCCGGCTGAGGTGGTGGCTCGTTGTCAATCCGCCAGCATTTGAGCGCCGGCTTCACAGAAGGAAGCGAAGAGAAATTGAACAGAAGGTAACAAAGGACACAAAGGGATTTTCTCGTAACTCCGGGCGTCGGTAGAGGCTCCCTCCGAGCGTGTTCCGGCTGAGGTGGTGGCTCGTCGTCAATCCGCCAGCATTTGAGCGCCGGCTTCACAGAAGGAAGCGAAGAGAAATTGAACAGAAGGTAACAAAGGAAACAAAGGGATTTTCTCG
>Ga0210387_10003375_pt1 | contig 12271 bp, 17 predicted proteins | sample IncBWC7OmetaG_FD_160108 | JGI IMG/M metagenome (GOLD analysis project Ga0210387, IMG submission 160108) | Forest soil microbial communities from Barre Woods Harvard Forest LTER site, Petersham, Massachusetts, United States - Inc-BW-C-7-O ... | reverse complement strand
CTTTCGTTTGACTTTGAGACGAGATTGTTGAGAATGAAGGGCAGCCTTCAAGGATTTGCCAAATTTTCCCATTGAAAAGGGAGATTTTCGGGTGGATGCTGTTTGGATCGCAGGTCTTCGCCAAACGTAGCCAAACATAGCCAAACATTAATCTGGCTCCTCAATAATCAATTGCCACGTTCATCTGAAACTCAGCTGTATACTAAAAGTAACATCGACCTCTCAAACAATCCTACGCTCGTTCATTCTTCAAAAATGGTATACCACTCCACGTTTTCGCCCTCTGCAAACCAACAACATTAATTCAACATTTCTCTAGCCCACCGAATTCGAAATGCGTCAGCGGAATGCCAAGTTCGCAAAGGATGCTCGGTCTGGCAAGAAACCAACGAACCAATCACGTCAGGAAAAGCTGGCAAAACGAAGCCCGCTTAATATATGGGCTCTGGGAATCGTAATATTTGTTGTGGTTGGAGGAGGTACGTCTGCAGTCTGCTCACACAATGAATGTGATTAACTGACGTTTGGCTCGGAATCGTAGTACTGTTTGAGATTGCGAGACTGCTATTCCTGTAACTTATGTGTTCGTCACACGCTGGATCGGGGCAGGATGTCCGGAGGGTGTACTGTATATCACACAACTTTCGAGTTGTCATTCATTTTCATTTCTAATCTATTAAACTCACATTTTGTATACGTTCTTCGATTTGCATCTGTCAACCTATTGGGGCAAAACTGGAGTTGCACTATATAACACCATTACTAACGAACTCCAATTCACCCCTCCATCAATCATCTCCCTCAGAAACGCTAACACTCATGCTCTGGCTTCTGAGACTGCCCCCGCTCCCCGTACTCTTCGCTTTCTCTTTATCCGCTCCCCCACTGCCACTTCGGCCAACCTCAAGCGCACTCTCAACACCCTCCATCGCGTCACTTTCTAATTCCTTCTCATCCACCTTTACCTCATCCCCTGCCCAGACCCGCATTGTCGGTTGCCATACCATAACGATGTTATCCTCCGACGCGCTCGCTGCAGTCCAGTTCTCAGCTTCTCCAGGGGCCCAGCAGAAATCTGTCGGACGCGCCGTGTGACCTAAAATTGAGATACGAACAGGCACGTCAGTAACAATAAATACGGAAAGAAGGCAAGCCAGTAAATGAGCGAATAAACCCGACATACCGCCATGAACGAATAGCAATTCAGGTGGCCCGTCCTCCTGATCATCAGGTGTCTGCTCCACCCCAATCAGCGACAAATCCCAGATATTAATCCGCCTATCGCTCGAAGCGGATGCAAAAATCGTCGGGTTGTGCGGAGACCACGAGAGGTGGAGAACTTCGTCTGTGTGGGATTCGAATACGTGGAGTTTCTTGGCTGGGGATCGCATGTCGTGTAGAATCGCCGTCTGGAGGTAAGTATTCGTGTACCTAGTTAATGTCTGGGTCGTGGGTAAGGGGAGAGGCGGACCTTGTCTGCACTTCCGGTAACAAGGAGGTGCTCAGCAGCTGGACTAAAGGATACGGCGAGGATCTCCCTGTCGTGGGCATGTATTTTTGTGACAGCTTCTGCAGGTGTTCTGGTATCCCAGCTATCGTTGAGCAATGTATTAGTTAGTTATTGGAAACGTATTTGTTGTCGCATAATTTATACATCATTAGCAATTTATCATCTCCGACACTGGCGAAGACGCCTTCTTTCGTCGCATGCCAGTCGACGTCCGTTAGTGGTGGCATCAGCATTGTAAGTCGAGGATAGAAGAAGACTGGGACATACACCGACGACCGAGGTGTGACCTCTGAATACATTTGTTGGCTCAATCGAAGTCTTTGCCTTAATGTAAGAATTGACGTCCCTGGAGTGTATCCGTTCAGTTAGTGTACAGCTATAGAAAGGCAATCTCACCAATGACATATCGTCATGTCCTCAGATGCACCCAACACATGCCCAGCTTTCACAGGATTCCACGCAAGTCCATACCTAACGGATTGACAACGACTGAGAAATGGCCACATCAAAAAAAACGAGGCACGCACCCTTCCCTAGTCTGCCCTACCAACCTAATGTCCGGCTTGCATACCCCCCCTCTCTCCGGCTCACTCGAATGCTTGGTCCGATCAAACACAAGGACTTCTCCCGTAATCGCCTTCGTCGCAATCAAATCAGGATTCTGCGGCATATACCGCGCCCTATTGACTTCCCCCGCATGGTTAATCTTCTGTATGATCTGAATGCGTGGTTGAGGTGGAATAGTATGGCCGCCCAACTCGCCCCGGGTATCGTCGTAGTCCGCACGGTCGAGCTTGTCTGCCGATGGGCTAGAATCGCGCTTAAGGATTTGGACCGTGGCTATTTGCAGGTAGTCTTGGGCTTGGCCGGAGGTGTGGGTCCCGAGAAGGAGGCGGTGTGTTGTGTATGGTTTGTTTGCGGGTCTGGGCTGGGACACTTGGTCTCGATGAAAGGTAGAGGTAGGGGAATAGGGCGTACGACTCTTTATCGGGGAACCATTGGCATGTTAGGCTGGGCCAGTCGAGTGCATGGGTAATGACTACGTCGTAGAGATATGGTGCATTTTTTTTCCTTTGGGTGATTGCGACAATCGCTTAGTTAGTGCGTCCCCGGGTCCGAGGATAGTAAAATGGGATCCACCATGTTTTATATTCCTACGTTTATGGCGTGATATGAGATATCAGAAGTGAATGAAATGCATCGTACCTCGTTGATCAACTTGTTTTCCTCCTCGGCAGCCAAGTCGTCCTCCACTTCCTCTACTTGAGGTTTCATTGTTTACAAATCCTGCGTCTTTTATCACAGGCCGTTTGAAGGAATGAAAATCTGAATGAAGTTGGGGGGTAGATACAAGGTAGATAAAGCCGAGAAAATACAAAACAAAAGGAACATTGGACGCGACTCCGACTCGGACGCGCTCAGGCTGAGTTCTCACGGTCAACAGCCGTCAACATGAACTCTTTTGACCGAAATTCAACACTTGCAGGAAAGGCGCAGAGAAGTACTGAACGTTAACCACCGGTTGAGAGCCCAAAATTCGAACATGGCGTGTTCACATACCCGCAAGCGCTGAAACCTTACAAAAGTATTCAAGCAATCTATAGATTAACGAGTGCGAAGGTGGAGTGTACAAGATTATGACGCAGTCTCCCACTTTGCAATTAGTTTCTCCAGGTCAAACCGAGGGTCCTCTGGATTAGTTACAACTGTGAAGGTTAAGGTCAGAGGTCAGGACGAAGTGAACATTCCGAGAACAATGCGGATAGCGAAGTGATTCCGATATGCTTCGCGAGAGAGCATGCATGAGGGAAAGGACGGTATGATGTGAAGCCAAGTGAATGACAATGCACACGCAAATTCTCTTTGGGACTACGCGAAATTAAAAACTCACCACTAGTATCCTTTGAGGCCTCCTGCTGCTTTTGCCATGCCCTTTTAGCTTCCCCAATTAACCGCTCCCTCTCATGCGCTGCATGTTGTAGTTTGTGCTCGTCGTGGGCTGCTTGTAATGATCGGCGATGGTACCAACCATAGACCACACCGGAGAAGAGGGCGGTATATCGGGCGACCTATATAGGATCGGACGTGGAAAGGGAACTTGAATTTGATCATTAAGAACTTCAGAGAAATGTAATGACAGCGCACGTTGACAGTTTGCGAAACCATGTTATGACCTTTTGTTCTCGACCAGACGCGCAGACCAAAGGTTGGAGGCAGGCAGTCCCCTTTTCAATATACCAGTTTTGAGACAGAAATATTCAGCGACCCTATTGTTCCGAGACTCTAGAAACTCACCAGAATTTGTGGGCGGGGCGCGAAGTAATGACGAAGGTGTTAAACCACGGAGGTTCTCGGTAGATGGCTTACATAAGACGAGCACAAATTCATCATGGTGATTTTCTCTTTTTCCTTGACCAACCAAAATAATTAAGCTTTCATGATCCAAATCACCTCCGTGTGGGTATGCGTATGAAGTCGTCGATTTGGCGTCGCCCTATATATGCAAAGTAATTAATTTGTTTAGAATTATTTAATCTATCAATTTGCATTAAATTACGTAAAACTTAAAGAACGCTAGATATTTAAACGCTCTGGCGAAATATCAATACAAACAAACACAAGAACTTGGATGTCAGTGTTTCGTGTTTCCGACTGGGTCGAGTATGAACCCACTGTAGAGTCTCGAAACTATATTCCCAACCGAAACAACGAAATGGACGGGGACATAGACATGGATGCACCGCAAATTTCTACTCTTCGTGAAGAGGAGACCCCCCCTCCGCAGCGTACCCCCACACACAGCAGCAGATTTCGCGTTAAACTCGTGGCAAAGGAGAGCGGGAATGCCCCATCACCGTCAGGTTCAGATCCTTACTGGTTTACAATAGGCCCCCCTCGAAGCCAGCAAGGAGGTGCTGGACACACCGAAGATGAGGACGACGACGACGACGACGGCTCAGACGAGGAGGATCAGCTAATTGACGACGACGACGATATGAAACCATTTCCCGACGCTAAAATGGCCGCACTACAGGCCTCTCACCCTGCAGAAAATTCCCCAAAGCGCAAACAGCCGTCTCACAAACGGAAACCTCGGAAAACTGAGAAAAGAATTGCAGAGGAAGAGAGAAAATCACGAGAACAGGCTATGCAAGCGGATGCAGCAAATTTTGCAGCAACGATGACATGGTTTGAAGCCATCCCATCAGGGTCTCACCCAGGGGAAGAACCTGGGCATGGGGGTGGCTTAGATGTGGGGCTCGGCATCGATGTTGTGCCCTCTGAACCGATCCTCCCGAAGGCCTCACCGAAGAAGAAGCCTTCGCCAAGAAAAGCTCCTCCGGCTCAGCGGCCCAAGGCAAAAGCTCCCCACAAGTCAGTTCTTTTTCGTTGACTAGGTTCGTGTTATACTGAGATTCGTTGCTAATAGGATCAGACCTGCTCTTCTCGCCGATGAAGCAGGAATGCTCAGTGAAGGTTAGTCACATTCAATCATTTCTCTACACTGTGAATTGACCGGGCTACCAGGCTACTCCGTCACCGCTGCCTCATCACCAGTAGCTGCTCACTTCGACGGCAACTCGCCCGAGCCAGACAACATGGATTCCTTTACATCCTCCGCACCATTGGTTGAGGACATCAACCTTGATTCCATCCCCCTCCCGGTGTTTCCATTACCCTCTAAACCTTATCCCGTGCAACCACCTGTTAAAATCGGCACCGGCTTCGCCCCCATAATCCCTCTCGACAAAAGTCGCAAGAAAGTGCGCCACTGGCGAACCGCGAACCGGGAGATCAGGGGAATAGCAGGTGGCCGGTGGTTTGCTCGTTCATGGGTGGGCGAGAAGGAGTCGGAGTTCGCATCGGCTGTCGCTGCATCCACCAAGGATGGTGATAAACAATCAGCGTCTGGAGCAGTCGCCTTGCCAAAACTGTCTGCGGTGTCAATATCAGCACCCCCTTCAGGGAGGGGAAGGTCGAAGGCGTCGAAGGCGTCATTAACAGGGTCTGCTATTCCGTCGCGTGCAGGTTCGGCGATACCAGATCACACGGCGCCTCCTCGTGCACCCACTAAAATGCGAACAATTCTTTCTGCGGCGCCTCCGTCCGAAGAAGGCAATGACTCGGATATGATGGCACCTCCAGGAACTTAGTACATAATGTTATTGATGTAGCTTAAAGTTGTATCTGCTTTCCACGTATCCATGTAGGTGTCAGTGCGACATGCGACATGCGCAGCGTTGTCTCGTGAGGCGTGATGTCACAACGTGACTGGAATTCCTTAACGCGTCAACAGTGTTTTAGCAATTACTACGCAACTCATTATCGGAAACTACTCCAAGAATCGCTTGAACGATCCAACAAGCCACTAGTCTTCAGGCGTGGGGCCTGGTCACCTCCAACTGTCATGTCCTCAAAAACCTCCATGGTCCCAGGTGCTGCAGGGTTGGGAACTGGTGTTATGAAAGGTTCCGCATGGGTTTCGGCCAGAACGAACGAACGTGGTTTGTCCATACCTCTGTTCAACAAATGAAACATTGAGTAACCACCTCGCGAGAATAGCCCTAGCGCAACAGACATTTGCTTCTGATCCCAAGTACAAGAAGTACACCCAACAAGTGGAAAAATGTCTCAATTCTTTCGATAATGTACACGAGTGGGCGGATTGTATCGCGTTCTTGAAGCAATTGCTTAAAGTATGTTCGTCATGTATATTGTGAATATAGCTTGGGGCTTAATTGTCTTCAGACATTCCAATCCTACATGCAATTCAAGGAGATACCGCGAAAGTTGATTGTCGCTAAACGCCTTGCACAATGTTTAAATCCTGCATTGCCCACTGGAGTCCATCAGCGTGCTTTAGATGTATATGCACACATTCTGGCGGTTTTGGGAGTGAGTCCTAAACGGAGAGGATGGGGTGGTGTACTGAATCATCACACCAGTCAGAAGGTCTGAAACGTGATATGTCGCTCTGGTCGTCTGGCTTGTTCCCTTTCTTCGAATACGCTGCTACGTCGGTCAAGGTGCGAATGGCGATCGTCACTTTACTGACAAGGACTGACGGATTGTCCAGCCCACGCTATTGAACCTTTACGATACACATTACTTGCCATTACAGGGCGACCTACGACCAGTGATGAAGTCGTTCATCCTTGCCTTACTCCCAGGCCTCGAAGAAGAGACAGGGGAGTTCTTTGAAAAGGCAGGTTTGTCTATGTAACTCAGCTTGACACGACTCTGAAAGCGGACTAGGTGTTGAGTCTGTTGGATCGACTCTCTGGAACAGTCTCCACATCATTCTTCTTCCAAAACATTTGGCTGGTAATGCTGACCACTCCGTCTGCCCGAGGCACATCCCTTAATTTCCTCTCACGTCGTCTCCCTCGTTTGAACGCGAATGAAGGTAGGGTTAGAAGTCAATGAAGTCTCCCCTTCTGTCTGATTTCGTCATCGTTAATACAGATACAACTGCAATCATCGGGCGTGACATTGGCTTGATGATCCGGGCATTTTCTGCCGCACTAGAGGATGACAATCTACTAGTGCGAAGAGGCGCACTGGATCTCTTGCTGCAGTCAATGCGAGCCGATAGTGCGGCCATTCAGAAAGCCAAAGCAGAAGATCGCACCATTCTTATGCGGGCAGCTACTAGTGTTGTGTTACGACGCGACCTGTCCCTCAATCGACGGTTATATAGTTGGCTGCTGGGATCAGATGAGAAAAGTGACCAACAAATTAATTATCTGCGAGAACATGCTCTTGAACTGCTGAAGTCGACACTCAAGGTTGTGTCTCCTTATATTATATATTTCAAATGCTGATCCCGTACTTCTCAGGACGAGATGTTCTCCCCATCTGGGGATTATTCTGAGTCGAGACCGTTCAAAATATTTATCTCTTTGCTGGACAAATGGGAGATTGGCGGTGCCCTGACGGAAATTCTAGTATATGATTCATTCAAGGCTATCAAACAGCTTATCGAGGCAGCGTCAGACGACAAAGAAGATGTCCGCACTTAATTTTTCAATATTTTAAAATGTCATCCTGAATCATTTCGCCTACTACAGGTCACCATGACTGCTAGCACTCTGTACGAGGCGGTGGAACCGCACATTATATGGAAGCAATTGCTAACATCCATTTTCATGGAAATTACTGGGGATGGAATGCATTTCGAGGTACGAAATAAGTTTCTTTATCCTCCAAACCTGGAGTTGACTCTGATACAGGCAATTCGGATGGTTTTGTTCATCTTGAAAACTTTCTCGCAAGACGAAGAGATTCAAACGATACACCTACCTATTGTTTTCTCCGCTATCATGGACATCGTGGATGTATGTTAAATGTCCAATACCCATGCTCGTCGCATGTTGACGTGAGCTATTTTTCTAGCTTCAGGTTCATGGGGACGTCTCCAAAGCTTCCTCTCCGTCGATACGGGAAAGTCTGCTTCTTCAAGAGGAGATGCTGCGTCATATTCCCCATATAGCTCTCATGCGACGTCCTGAACTTACAGGTGGAATTCAAGCAGCAAGCAAATCCCAGCGCCCGTATCTATTTGCTTGCACCTTCTACGGTATTACGCCAACAGTGAAGGCGCCCAGTCCAAATGGATCTTTCAATATTCCATTTGCATCCGCATTCGAGAGTTTAATCACACTCAGCATTCATTTTGCCCAAAGTTTGATTAATGGATCTGGCAGCCCTTCATTTTTACGGGAAGTGTTTTCACAGTCACTGCTACTCGTAGATAGACTTGTCGGCAGATTGGGCTCCTCAATTGTCGTGTTGTGGGATCCAAAGAAATGGCTTTCTGTTGTTCTGGGAAGCATAGGACATGAGGTATGATCCACGCCCACGGTTCACGTTTGAATCTTACCATTTTTCGATCAGTCCGCCAATTTTATGACGGTGGATCGCACTGTTGCCTTGGTTGTGGCTTTACACCAAACGAAGGGTCTAGAACCAGAACTGTCTATGGATGAACGGCCAATCATAGCCAAGATGGTCAACAAACTTCTTAAATATCTTCGGCCGGATTATGCGGTTTACCATGTCCGTGCTGTTAATTTGATCTGGTCGTTGGAGGCCTTGACAAAACGATCATATGTGGAGTCGATTTTGGCCCACACGATGACTTCGCCGGAGTCGCGTAATGTTCAAGAATCCTACGAGGCATTTGGCGTGTTATGGAGATTGACTGGTCAGTGCTCGGACTGTCTTTGAACAAAACGATGTTGAATCTCTTGAACAAGAGGATACTCTTCTTCCTGGCTTCCGTTTCAAGGTTCCAATGATGATTGTACTGGACACGCTCAAGAATGATGACCCCAGTTTGCGCCGCATCGGTGAGACCTGGATGCGTTGTAGCCTGAAGTCCTATCTACGGTACGTAAGTTTAGCAAAGCATGGTTCAAGTGTTGTCTGATGTAGTGTAGTGTTCTTGATCCCATTCTATTCGAACTGATGGATCCGTCTATTCGTCGGACTCCAACGGCTGCCAAAATCCGAGGCAAAGAGCTTCAAGGTTTCTTGTACGAACGTCCCTTTGACCAGCGATACACCACGCATCTGTTTGAGATGTTGCTGTCCATTATCCGTTTTGGTGGGCAAGGATTTGCGAAGACGGCACGTAGCACACCAATCAGGCGGTCACATCATACTGGTCTGATTCAAAGAGTAGAATCTGGTGAGCAGGTTTTCTGAATTGTGACTGGGACCTTGCTTCATTAGACTCCTGTCCTCCAGGTGGCATTCCTGATCCAGATGCGAGTTATCTGGATGTCTTGGTGGAATTACTCCTCAGGTAAGATTGGTCTCAAATTTGCGATAAATATACCTCTCATTACACGACATAGATTCCTTAAGTCAGAGCCGAAGCATTCACACGGTGCCGTAATGCAACCATGCAATGCAGCAATCCAATCGACGTGCGTCGATATATTACAAGCAATCATTGCTCGTGGAGAAATCGACATCATATCTGTGGAGGTCATCGAAGTCACTGTTGTTGGCAAACTGTACTTCTGCATTCACGTGAACCGACTTGACCTCCAGAACAAACTGCTGCATCTCCTTCACTCTCTCATCTCTGCATCCACGTCGAACGAGGAATCTTCGGGCAGAATAATAGCTGGCAAACGGCAGGATGACGGTATCCTTGAAGATGGTAACACACAAGATGGCTCCTTAGAACCTGGCAGCCGAGGGTATCCCGTCAACCCGCTGTTGATACAGACTCTCGTGGATGGCATCGCCATCTCAACAAATCGGCCCGTCCTGCAACATTGGCTTGATTTCATTCTCATGGCTGTTCCACAATTCCAACCAGCTCTACATGCAGTTGTTGCTCCTTTGAACGATTGCATATGTCGGCAGGTACTTTCGACTTTAGGGGATGTCCTCCAGGCCGCCTTGAAAGATCAAGGATATGAGGAAGATATTTGCTCTACCGCAACTGATGCAGAACTGATTATGCTGCTCAATGGTTTGGAACGGCTTGTATTACTTAGTCTTGCATACACATCGGAAGCAAATTCTTCCGAGGATGAAATTGGCGTCATCGAGAAAACCGGCCAAGAAAACAGTGGCCTTCTTGGCTATGTCTCGAATGTTTTCAGCTCTGATACTGTCACCAGTGTGGCAGAAGACCAGCTCACGGTACGTTGCGTTCACCATTCAACCGACGTTCAGGATTGACAAATATCGGATGCAGGCCCGTTCTCCTGGTTATAGGTCACTGCATGAGGCCGTCCGTGTTTTATTCTCGATTTGGGCCACACTAGCATGGACAAGTCCCCAGCCACCGAAACCCAAAGATGAATCTCTGTCTATTATTTACAATCGAACCCGACTGCGATGTCGTCGAGTACTTGAGCATCTTTTCCGTGTTCAATCCGGTGAAGTGTTCGAATCCATTGTCGACTGTTGGAATCGAGATATTCCGTTTCCGGTTCGTCGAACTTATTCTTCTTTCATCGTCGAGGCTGATAGAATACAGGATTCGAAAGTACCCACTGATGCTGCCTTTGAACTCGTTGATGTACTGATCGCCAATGCTCAAAGTGTCGTTCACATGATATGTGAAAGCATATCGTGTCGAGTATCTGGCATCTCAGAGAGGACTAAAAAGCAGGCCATAAACCCTAATTTGTTGGTTCTTGAGGATGACTGTCATCAATGTGCTGATTTTCTTTCTTTCTTTCCAGGACCGATGTGGTACTGTTCAGATTTCTTGAGCAATATCTGCAACGACTTGAGGGACCTTTGGCACTTCAAGTATGGGCCCGCTTTTTGCAACTGGTAAAGGAGATCATTGGCAACACGCGAGATTTCAAGGTGCAGAACTTTCCAGCCCTCCGGTTAGTTTCATAAAACGGTTTCCATTTTTCAAGCTAAACTTTGAGTGGATCCTGCAGCTGTCTGTCAGTGTTGGCTGAGAAGATGACGCAAACAACATTCACGGACGACCGCCGGGTCCGTAAAGAACTTCAGGTGCTGGAGTTTGCTAACTAGTCGATGCGGAAATGTACTCACGCGATCCTAGGATACTTTCGGGAAACTTCTCGATTCATGTGTCACATTCGTTGGCCGTTCATCTGATCAGGGGTCGTGGATCCGTCGCAACGCTAAAGAATCGCTCAACACAAATGGTAGGGACTCGCCAGTTCCTCGTGGTGGTAAGTCTGTGAATTTCTGGTCCAGGCACCGCACGAAACTTCATTCTACTTGAATGCAGATACCAAAATGGATGAGAAGATGGACGCGAGCACTGCTTCTTTGCCACTAGAAACTCCTAAACTCGGAGCATCTACGGAGCTAATCGCCCAGGTAGAGTCTGTGATGGACTTTCTGAACTACCTTTTAACAATGGTCTAGATCAACCAGTTCATCGCAGCCACCGCACTTCCCAATCTGCGGAGATTCCTCATGGAGAACGACAAAGTGACAAGCGCATGTAGCAATATCGTCTACTACATTGTCAACCCTGCGATGAAGGGGAAATCAAGGTGCCGTTCTTTGTTTCCTCGATACATGGCAGCCGTTTGACGTCAGTGTAGACCAACGGATGTGGACAGGAATGTTGTAGAAATTATTAAAGAGATGGTCAGAATCCCTGCAGCCCTCAAGGCATGGCGCACGCCAGTCGCCGAACTCCTGAATGACAACCGGCTTTTCAACTGCAATTCCGAGGACGCTGAAAGGTGGAAACCCATTGTGAAACAGTTATTTGACGTTGACAAGACTGCATTCCCTGAGCTTCTCGGTAAGTCTACTCTCAGTGGCTCTGGATGCACCAGATGACCGATATCTTCTTCAGCCAAAGTTGCCACAGCCCCTTCTGCCAATATCTTTACCAACCGAGAATACGAGATGTTGCTGCGGTCACTGAATCTCCGGAGACTATCCTTTGTCCTTTTCAATGGCGACAAAAATCATTTCATCACACAGTTGCCCACCATACAAGAAAAACTTGTGGACATTCTGCGAAACGTTTCGGCACCGATCGTACAGAGTGAGGTGTATCTATGTATACGAGTTCTCCTTTGCCGGCTGTCGCCCCACAATCTGACAAGTTTCTGGCCGGTTGTCCTCACGGAACTCGTCAGTCATTTCTGCTATGTTGAGCATCCGCTGACGGTGATGCCTTTAGCACCGTCTGTTCGAACAGGTGATGACAACGTTGCCGTCGGACAGCTCTGAAGATTTGCAATTAGTACTTGCTGCAAGCAAATGCTTAGACATGCTGCTCGTCTT
>Ga0210387_10003374_pt1 | contig 12272 bp, 17 predicted proteins | sample IncBWC7OmetaG_FD_160108 | JGI IMG/M metagenome (GOLD analysis project Ga0210387, IMG submission 160108) | Forest soil microbial communities from Barre Woods Harvard Forest LTER site, Petersham, Massachusetts, United States - Inc-BW-C-7-O ... | reverse complement strand
CTAGGCGGTAGCTGCTGCTAGTAGGGCGACTCAATTCTTGGTTCGTTGTTCGTCAATTGGGCACAGTGCGCGTGAGAACACGTCGTTCGGGATCACAAATATTATAATATTATAATTTGTGTCGGAAATCGGAAATTTGTCCATTTATGGAAGACTGTTTAGACAGTTTAGTACACTAACTTAGTGTCGGCTGTCTCACCGTAAAAACACAACAAAGAGTAAGACGCTGTTGGAATTTGATATTGAGTCCACCTTATGATGTACAAATAGTTCAATATGTACACGCGTCGTCTTAGCTTACCTCTCTATTGCAGTGACAACTTGTCCTTCCACATTCCAGGTGACATACTGGTATTCCAACTTCTGTTAGTGTCTCAAATCGGAGTGACTCAGACATCTGCGTCTCTGCAGTGGAGGCAGAATGGATTTGTGAAAATAAGGGAACGACTCAGTGCGGTTACTCATTTAGGAGGATCATAGAATACATTTGCATGAGGAATTCGAAATGTATATATTTGGATGATGCCTAAGAATACACTCGAGCTCCTTGCAGGTCACCTCTGGATGACCAGGAGAAAGGCGCATCGACGAGGCGCTGAACAGAATAAAACGGACATAGCGGGGTCAAATTGCAAATCAAGATAACTGGACTTGACCAATCCGCGGATCGTTGATACGCGTTGCTCGTAGAAACAGATGAGCGGGATGCCCGAGAATAATACAGGGACACAGACATACTAAAAACTCTTCTCGGGAGCATACCACTCTCTGGCCATCCCGTGCATTTGAAAATGGATATCTAATGAACGACCTTTTTAGTAAGGCTTGTGCCTATTCTTCTTCAGGTCCTTCTCCAGCTGCTTGGCCTTCCTGTGGCCGATCTCTACTGGCCGTATGGCAGTATCGTCGGCTTTCTTCAACTTGACGGGACGATTGCCCACATATTTGCCTAGAAGGACATCAGCATCTGCAAGAGGAGATAGGGAGTCTTCGTACCGTCCATCTCTTTCCAGGCCTTTAGAAAATCCTCAGGATCAGAGAAGGCAACAAACCCGTACTTCGCCTAGACACAATCATAAGATCATGTTTTCAGTGGAAGACAATTGAAACAGCTCACCTTCTGGCTTAACCTATCGCGGATTACGCGGGCCTTTTGAAACGAAGTATACTTGTTGAATGCATTAGAAAGGACATCATCTGAAACATCGTTGCTGAGATCGCCGACAAACAATCGGAACCAGGCTGTAGGGAGACAGTAAGGAAGTGATCAATATATCATTCTGAGCGACTCACAAGGATTCCATTCCAGCAAGGTTTGATCCTCCCAGACCTTTCCTCCACCTTTGCGCAGTACCGTCGTTCTCTTGCCACCCTTTGCAAGCTTGCCACCCGCACCACCCCGTTTATCAATCATAGCGCCGGGAACGTAGACGCTCTGCTGGGCAAGAATTCCGACATCATACTCGTAAGCGTTAGCGGGAACAGGAGCACTGTGAGAAGTAGAAGATCCAGGAACGGGGTAGGAGGGACCTTGGTAGGGTTTATAGTATGGGTTAACATCGTACCCTGCCTGTTGCTGCTGGCCATACTGCTGGTAGTTCTGGCTTGTGTAATCCATGAATGAGTTGGCAAAACAACTTGCCGGTGAAGGCCTGTAACCAACGAGTCGAGTCACGTCCTGGGAACATGATCTTACGTAATACTACCCTGTGACAGCCGGTTTTGGTGACAATCACCAACATTTTGGTCTCATCGTCATTTCTACTCCCCTCGCCCTCCTCAAGGTATGTGTTCCACCCTTCTGGTGATTCTTCCCGTATCGTATGTTCGCCATCTTGTTGGATTTTTACAAAAAACGCCTGGAATTGATGGATGCTACGCCAAGACGCGAGATGGAGTGTGTACTCAAATCTGACAACCCGTTGCAGATGCCATTCGTCAAAAAGGTCAAGTCCGACGCATACTTCTCACGTTTCCAAGTCAAGTATCGCAGACGGAGGGAAGGCAAAACCGACTGTGAGTTTACTGTTCCGCAATTTATAACCTGCGCACTCATGTCCATTCCAGACTATGCTCGTAAACGACTTGTGACACAGGCGAAGAACAAGTAGTAGGTCGACTTGTCACTCTTACAACAGTTTGCATTTGACACCTTACCTGTCTAGTAACGCCCCAAAATACCGCCTTGTCGTCCGCTTTACCAACAAGGACATCATCGTTCAGATCGTCTACGCCCGCCTCCAGGGCGACTTTGTTTTGACCGCTGCCCGCTCCAAAGAGCTGCCACGATACGGCATTAAACATGGCCTCACTAACTGGGCAGCAGGTGGTTCTTGATCCCATCAGAGTGTATCAACCCTAACAATTGATCTTCCCCAGCTTACGCGACTGGTCTCCTCTGTGCCCGCCGTGCCTTGACCAAACTAGGCCTTGCCGAAAAGTACGAAGGTGTCGCAGAACCCGACGGTACCCTTTCTCTAACAGAAGCTCTGGACGAAGAGGATGCACCTCGACCTTTCAAGTGTTATCTTGATGTTGGTCTGAAGCGCACATCCACTGGTTCCCGTGTCTTCGGTGCTCTCAAAGGTGCCAGTGATGGCGGCATCTTCATTCCTCACTCCGACAAACGTTTCCCCGGTTACGACCCAGAGAGTAAAGAGTTGGATGCTGAGGTGTTGAAGAAGTATATTTATGGCGGTCATGTAGCCGAGTACATGGAAAGCTTGGAGGAGGAAGATGACGAGAGGTACCAGAACACTCATTGAATGGCGTGGACCAAGTTTGACTTTGTTCATAGATTCAAGAAGCAGTTTGCGACATACCTAGCTGACGGTATTGGCTCCGAAGATATCGAGGAAATCTTCACGAATGCTTATGCTGCCATTCGAGAAGACCCCACCTTCAAACCCTCGGACAAGTCAAAAGATTGGAAGTCGGAGAGTTTGAAGCACAGGTCACGCAAGCTCACCCACGCACAACGCCAAGAGAATATTGCTGCTAAAATCGAGATATTCAAGGCGGGTGGACAGGCAGTGGACATCGACGAGGATGACGAGTAAATGGTTCATTTCGGATGACCGTCCTACAGTCTTCCTGCTATGTCTCTTATGCTTCAATTTCATACCGCGAATAAAATGCTTGTTTTCACGAGGCGAGCAAAGCTCGGTTGATAATCCGTTCCACCCATGACAATAAAGGTACTCCACGTGAGGAATATGTCTCCAATTCTCCTTCCTGGCCAGTACCTCGATCGAGACGAAAAGCAGAACAACCAATCGAAAAATCTTTACCAGTGAAAATGCGAAAATTCCTGAAATAACTGTAACAATAAGTTTCAAGGTTGAACCAGAGAATCAACGTACAAAATGCATCCTTCCCATCTACCAACACATCGACTCAGGTCAACAAACCAGGTTCCACTGACACGGTCGCACATTTCGCTCCCTAACTCACATATTCTATGCAGAAAACAGCGTTCGATCTCGTCCGAGAGCAGCTGACAGAACTGCGGAATTGAAGATATGGCAAGGGTTGCTTGAGGAAGGTGGGCAGTCAAGGAGGAAGGAGACAAAAAAGTCAACCGCACAGTATGTCTGTTAACAATGAAGACTGCATCAGATATCGAAATAAATTTTCAGTGGTTGATAAATAAACACACCTGTTGTCTATCCTCAAGACCGCCTCTCCGCCGATAATTTTACTGTCCTTTTCGTCAAAGAGGTTGACAAGTTCCCGACCAATTTCCCCAACGGGATCAAAGCGAAGAGTCGAAGGTATACCAACTGCCGTTAATGCTTGCACAACGGTGTCGATTTCTGACTTGACGCGTTCGCAGAAAACTTGGTACTGCAGTAGATCGATTATTGGTTGTAATAATAGCCGAGGTGGGGAAGTGTCTACAGCGCTGGGAGGACGGAATATTCCAGCGGTGCCAAGGCGTTGGAGTTTTCGATGGCCAAGCATACGGAGTAGAAGTGCATGGAGAGCAAAGTATATGAGATTGCATTTCTCCTCCGATGAGTTGATTGTCAACTCTGGTGGTACCGACTCGGCATCTATCTAATGTACTACTTCAGAGAAGAGCGCGGGATGAAGGCCAACGACTTACAAGTTCAAATTTCAGCTCCATTCCTTGAGCTGCGTCAATAACAATCAACCTTTCGGACACCCGAGCAGAAGCCGTTGGCAAATTTCCGGCTTCTTTGACAAGGAGAGAAAAAATCTCTTGTTCGACCACTTCCTGCTGAGCAACCCTCAATGACCCTTCAAGGGAGATAGTATCCGTGGCAATAGTAGAGTTATGTGAATAGAGATGCACGCCAGCTGCGTCCACACTGCCCACCGAAACTCGAAGCCTGGTGTGCTGATGATGCGGAAAGACAAGACAATTAGATGCCGTCTCATAGGTGGCCATATGACCGACGGCCCGTCGCCTGAAATGTGGAGGAGCTGGATCAAACAGTTAGATGATTTTTTCATTGTATAGTAGGATGGATACCAGACATTCTTCCAAGCCAAAAGAAATCAGGAAGTCTTTCGATGTTTTATCTGCGCCTTTTCCAGTGGCAGAACCGTAAGGAAGCGGCGCAGGGATCAACCCCCAATTTCCCCTTCGAATTTTCAGAGCATCCACCCAATACTTTTCACCTCTGATTCTGCCCCTTTCCATGCTCGTTGCAGCTGATTTGAAAACGTCCGCGGCTTTCCTCAATGCTTCGTCTTTATCCCCGATTGCTAGCTGGGCATTGAAGGCTTGTACTGGAATTATTGGGGGGGGCTTGGTCACAATTGTCGCAGAAAGAGTAGATGACGGGGATGCTGGTGCAGAGGAAGGCTGAGGCAGTGTTGACGACAGAAGTAATGTCAGCAGTTCCTTGGCATGAGACATCTCTCCGAGCGCGATGCTACGTGCAATGAGCTCATTCTGTATACATAGAGCGTGCTATCCAACTCACAATAATTGTGGTAAGATTTCCATCCTCATCTTCATCAGTTCATCGGTGGTCATGGTCCTTGACGAAGCTTCGTCTTTATTCTCGGGGGCCTCCAATTTATGATTGACAGTATCCTCGACATTAGACCGTTCCTCCACATTCACCACACCCTCTTCCAAACTGCGTCGGCTATTTTTTTCAAAAAAGTCCACACCACGCTCAACAAATATTCGTCTTAGGTTCTCTCCTAGAACCCTTGATGGGTTTTCCTTACTAAAGGAGGTTAGATTCAGAGTAAAGACAGAGTTGAATGCGTACGGCTCGTATATGTGTTGACCTTCGGGCGTAATATCGAGGAGAGCGGGGATATCCTCGCCATTGTCGTCCTTGTATGGTCGTTCCAGGGACAATTTAATCTTCTTCCAAGGAGGTTCTTCCATGTGACAATTCTAAGGAAAATGTGAGCGGAATCAGTCAACGGTCGGACTCGGATGGCACGAGTTGTTGAACGGGCCATCGGCCCGGGACCACCGGACCTCAATCATTCGTTTTCGGTATCGAATTCCTCCTTCAGTCACGGCCGCCATACACGTTGATGGTCAAGTCAACCACTCATACTTCACCCATTTCCCCAGGCTCTACATCCACCAAGAGGAGGAAAGTGGAAGACGAGGATACCAATGGCGTATCTCCAAATTCAAAGAAGCAGCGAACAAGAGTTAGGTATGTCGAAACCACTGATTTACACCATATATATCTTATCCTAGAGCAGCTTTTCATGCGGGGAATGCCATCGTCGAAAGCAAAAGGTTATTTCGCCTAAATCAACCCTACGTGGCTCGCTAATTTTACGGTTAATCAGTGCGATAGACAAGTACCGTGCTCGCATGTCTGAATCTTTCTCAACTTTACCGGCGCTTCTGTACTGATATGCCTGCCTAGTGCGTAGCCCGCAAGGTACCGGATCTGTGCAAGGCATATACGCCAGGGAAGGCGGATCAAGACTTGAGTGTGCGGCTGTCAAGACTGGAGCATATCATCGAGTTGGCTTTACCTCAATTCTGTTCACCGGGGACACCCAACTCTTCTTCATTTGATGCCAGTGCATCTCTTGAACGCCGTCGTTCGACTTCAGTACCAGAAGACGATAATCGATCTTTGACGGAGGAGCAGGAACCCAGTGGTGGCACATTCCAGAGCGGAAAGTGGTACGGAAACAGCGCCTCTGGAAGTCTTGCACCTGCTACCGTCCTTGAGCAAGTATGCAGATTTTACTCCAGCGTTATTTTCACCCTCAAGGCAGATATATTGAACAGCTGCAGAATGCGGTTATGCCAGGTGCAAACCAAACCGCACAAGATCGCAACCAGTTACCTTTACTTGACTCCAGGAAATTTGACCTAGCGCAGAAAACGAATGAGATCGACTCGGTTGGACAGGATTCGGAACCCTCCGCTGCTGATAATCTGAAGAGTCTTGTACAAGAGTGTGGTGTTTCGCCTCACAAAATATCCGAACTTCTTCAAGAGCTTCCTCCACTAAGGTCTTCCGATGTGCTTATTGAATATTATTTTACCTCGATGTATGTTTCTTTTGTATGTTAATGTGCCAAGGATACCTTTTGACATTTCGTTGTGCGGAACAGAAATTGGACTCGCTACCCTGTTTCAGAAAATGACTTCCGCAAAGCATATCGTTCAATATGCGCCCATGGTTCAAATGGGATTGGTGCCACTAATCCCAATGACGTTCGCTTCCTCCCTCTTTTGTTTGTGGTTCTCGCTATATCGGTAAGACTGGCGCCAGAACATATTGCTGGTGATGCTCGCAGTCGAAGGGTGATGTCTTTGCGATATTATTGGTCCTGTAAGATTGGCCCTTTAAGGCAATCTCAGCATCTTCCTTGAGGCAATCTTCTGACTTGGTTCCCAAGCTCGTCGGTCTCTTCTCATTGCGGCTGCGATCCAACCTGATTCATTAGACATAGTCCTAACACGTCTCCTGGTTCGTCGCAAGGTTTATTCCATCATAGCAGTCCTAAACGATCTATAGAGTGCTCGCTTCTTGACTTTCGATCGTCGCATCACTGAATGCTGGAGCCAATTAGGCGCGGCTGTACGAACGGCGCAAGCTCTCGGTCTTCACCGTGATGGCTCTACCATGGTGAGCTGTTCTGTCGCAAACCAGACTCAGTTTCTAATTAGTGGTTTGTAGGGCATAGATGCTGCTAAAGTCGAATATCGTCGACGTATTTGGTAAATAAGTTTCAATTGATATTCGTTGTCGTTCAGCCGAAAATAATTTACTTTCCAGGTCATACCTTTACCACGCAGACCGCTCTTATGCTCTCGTTCTAGGGAGACCCAATTCGATACAGGACGATTATACCTCGACACAGCCTCCTCTGAACATCGACGACGAACACTCAGCCGCTCACATTCATAACCCTCCTCTCCTCTCGAGCCCTACACGGATGACTTTCGTCATTCTGAGGCATCAGTTGGCAGCTATCATTGGTCGGATGGTACACCATTTCCAACAAGTCCGAACAACAAGTCACTACTCAGAGGTTCTGGCTCTTGACGACGAGGTGCTTAAATTCGTCACCAATCTTCCCCCACATTTCTCCCTTGAGCCCGATATGTCCCTTGACGAAACATCGAAGTTCATCCCGGTACACCGATTTCTCCTCATAACGGAGATCCTTTTCGTCAGGATCAGTCTCCATAGACCTTACCTTTTACGGCGACTGAGCTCCGATCGTTATTCTCGCTCCAGAGCCGCTTGCTTTGAGTCGGCCATCAAGGATTTTCAGGTTCGGCAGACATTCCGTGAATCGATGCCCAAAGAAACTCGAGATTCCCTTAGCAATGCTTATCGGGAATTCCAGACCGCCATGATAAGCGGGATTTATCTTGTGCTCGACCCGAGGGGAAAAGACGCCGTTGCGATGCACGCGATTCTGGACGGATTCATGAAAGATCATGAAGGGGTGAGAGAGGTGGATGAAACCACTCGTAGGGAGCTCAAGACCATCGAGTTCTTGAAAAACAAAGCTTCGCAAGTAGAAAGTCGAGGAGAGGTCCTAGGCCGAACTCATCCCTCTGCGATGGCTGTAGACCCTACATCCAACGGCAATGGTACTGAGCATCCTGCACACCTGTTGTTGGGCTTGCAACAGTCAGCCTCTTTATCGTCACCCTCACGACCACCCTTCCCGCCTCTCGTGTCTCACGATGCCCTGTCCACATCTAACTCCACCCCACACACATCCCCATCATTGGCTTATTCCCATGCTGCGCACGTCGCTCATTCGCCAACGTTCCATCGTCTACAACAATCTTCGCCAGGAGATTATGCACAGTCGCCTATCGGATCTGGTAGCCCTAGCGCGGATGACGAATCTGCGGCACAGTCACTATTGGACCATTGGTGCAACACAGTGAGCAATGGTCCTCCAATAGATGGAACAACGGAAGCTATGTCTTGGGGCGGACCCGGAGGTGCTGATTTCTCGGGATGGGTGGGAGTTGCACCAAGTATGCCCGGAACCGATCCTCGCCTACTGACTGGATTGGACGGCTCAGACTGGAATTACTGGGAAGCCTTGGTAAATCAGATTCATCGTGTACCTTAGTCCACCATGCTTTACTCTTTTCATTTGCTACTCATTTGTAACACCATTCTCCCTGTGTGTTCTAGTTGTTGAGATCTGTGCATTCCGATGTAATTCCGATGTAATATCAATCAGTTTCATTTAGTCAGGATTCTTGTACTCGCTTTTCAAATTTAATCTCTCATGTGCTTGATAGCTTGTCGGTCAAACAGAATTATTATTGCATCGCATACGCCACAACGAGGAGGGCGAAAAGGGATCAATACATGACGCTGCCATCGCCAAAACGACTGCCGCCATCGTTCGCCGCTGGTATACAAGGAAAATATCATCGAAGACGTATTCAAACCTGCTACACAAGTCGGTTGGGCTTGGTTGGGAGGAAGGCTGACAGTCGAAACTGATCCACGATCATGCGAGCTGAAAGATGTGCGCTGTCTGTGTAGGGAATATGGTCACCGTTTGGTTATGATTGGTCTGGAAGAGAAGTCTCTCATGAGGCTGAGACAATCTGCCGCCGAATCTTAATGATGACTAAAGGTGTAAATTTCGTATGAGAACGTACTGTGAAACGCGTCGTCCACTTTGGGTTGCTTTGGTCTTCTCCGCTGGTGAACAGTAATCCTAGTAAGGGATTTACTCTCTAACAAGGATGAACTTGATAGAAATAGATCACTAATTTGGGAAACACATTAGGGCATCTTCAAGTTGTATGGTGAGAGACTGGGGTACGTCGAGGTTATAAATCATTTTGGTAACGACTTGCATCGCGCAGTTGGAGCCAGACATGAGACCTGCGTGGCACGAGAGACTAGTCTGTCCGTGGTGATGGTGGCCAGTTGGAATGCACTGGCAGGACACAGTGATTGACGTTATCCGATCATAGTACTTTAATTATATTAGTAAGCATCGGTAGCATTTGGACAATGTTTGGCATATATTTGGCATGACATTCCCACGCAATTATATATGGGTTTCCGGAGACAAGCAAGGTAATATTGAAAGTAACTGCGCACTGGCATACACCCGTTCGAGCACTGGCTGGAATACAATGCAGACAATCAACCGATTTCTGTACGGACCAACACCCGAGGAAAGAGTACGAGCATGGCAAACCAAACTACGTGCAGAGACTCGGCAACTTGACCGGGAGATGAAGCAGGTTGGATCCAAGGCCACCACGTCTGCTCGACGACTGACCGATATTTTAGCTCGATGCCGTGACGAATAAAGCTCGCCAATCTGTAAAACAATTGGCCACAAAGGGGGATGTCAAGTCTGCCCGAATACTAGCGAGGGAGGTTGTGAGGAGCAATAAGCAGAAGGACCGCTTGTCAGTAAGCAAGGCGCGATTAGGATCTATCGGGACGCAGTTGTCACAACAAATGGGTCCGTCGTTATATTTTGTTTGTGCTATTGCGAAACTAATGGTATATGTCCATTGAGCGATGGTCAAAGTGACGGGCTCACTGCAGAAATCCACCGAGATCATGAAATTGTCCAATGCTCTCATTAAACTTCCCCAGGTCAGCCAAACAATGCGGGATATGAGCATGGAGATGACCAAGGTGTGTTCTTCCCAATTCTTGTCGGAAGATCTGCTTACTTGCACACTTCACTACAGGCAGGTATCATGGAAGAAATGCTAGAGGACACTCTCGACATGGAGGACGATGAGGAAATCGAGGAGGAAGCTGATGCCGAAGTCGATAAAGTATTGTTCGAATTGACAAACGGCAAACTGGGCGAGGCCGGTTCCGTTGGCACAGAACTTCCAGTATGTTGTGTGTTATTTATTTTTGATCCTTTCTTGATAGTTGGTACAGTCGTTGCAAAACAAATTGGAGGAGGAAGAAACAGAGCGAAACATGGAGAAGTATCGCCAGCAGCTGAATGGTTTGCTGAGCGGGTGATTTTTTTCGTTGATATCTTTAGAGGAAAATACTGTATGACATCTGTCTGAAACGTGACGTACTCACGTGAATTTTGAAACTCCTGGAACACTTTCAAGTTATCTTGAGATTCAATTTCTTGACCAAAATGTTGACTACCGGGTTCCTCGCTGGCATTGCGCAGCGTGGATTGAAATTTTCACAAGTTGGTTCTCGAACCCTCAACTATACTTTCCTTGTCTTACTCTTTTGTAGCCTATCCGAGTCCGAAGATATGCTGCTGCCCCACCTACAGCTGCTTTCGCTGGTCAGAAGGGTAGTAATGTGAGCGTTCAATGATACCTGTTTCATCTCCCGTGCCTATAACTTTGTAAAGGGAAAATACACGGTCACATTAATCCCAGGAGACGGTCAGTGCACTCCGTCTTGTTAATAATCACCATAACAATGCTGAAGCTCCTCCGTTCAAAGGCATTGGCCCCGAAATTAGCGAGTCTATTAAGGATATCTACACCGCGGCTGGTGTGCGTGCAATGACTGCTGGAGCTTGTCACTTGGCTTATATTTGATTGATCAGGTTCCAGTACAATGGGAGGAAGTTAGTGTGACTCCCGTCCTGAAGGGCGGGAAAACTGTCATTCCGGACAACGCGATTCAGTCCGTAAAAAAGAACACAGTAGCTTTGAAAGGTGCACACTAACTTATCATCGAGAATCTGAACTGTAGGACTAATCCCTCCATGTAGGCCCCTTGGCAACTCCCAGTTCGTTCCTAATATTTTTGCCCAACTTAAAACTGACAGGTTATATGTAGTTGGAAAGGGTCACGTATCTCTGAACTTAACTCTGCGACGAACATTCAACCTTTTCGCAAATGTCCGCCCTTGCGTTTCCATCCAGGGATTCAAAACCCCGTATGACGATGTGAACACCGTATTGATCCGTGAAAATACAGAGGGAGAGTATTCTGGAATCGAGCACGAGGTGTGTAGAGCCTGCATTCTAAGGGAAACGGAAAACTGACACAAACGCCTACCTTTAGGTAATCGACGGTGTCGTCCAGTCGATCAAACTGATTACTTGGGATGCATCTGAGCGTGTCGCTCGCTACGCCTTCCACTATGCGCAGTCCAGTGGGAGGAAGCGTATCACCGCCGTGCATAAGGCGAACATCATGTACCTCTCTTCGTGTATAATTCATCTTCGTTTCTGATCCAGATTCCAGGAAAATGTCCGACGGCATGTTTTTGTCGGCCTGTCGTGAAGTTTCAAAAGAATTCCCGGATATTGCCTATGACGAGGATCTTCTGGACCGTGTCTGCCTTCAGGTTTGACATTCCAAATCGACGTTGTACTCCTTTTTCTTAAACGACACGGCGCTCAGGTAGTGCAAAACCCTAGACCTTACTCTGATCGAGTTATGGTAATGCCCAATCTGTATGGTGACATTCTTTCCGACATGTGTGCCGGTCTGATTGGTGGTTTGGGTCTCACTCCTTCGGGGAACATTGGACGCGTGCGTTTCACGTTTGTTGGCCCCATACGTTAAACATTGTTTGATGCACAAGCTTTGCAGGATGCGTCTATTTTTGAAGCTGTTCATGGTTCAGCTCCGGATATCGCGGGTAGGGAATCTGGCGTTGCTGTTCACTGACATGTAGTTAACCTTGCTTGAAAACAGGAAAGGGCCTGGCCAATCCCACCGCACTCTTGTTGTCTTCCCTCATGATGTTGAGGTCTGTCAATGCATGCCGGACATGTAGCAGTATTGACAAGTTTTCTGGTTTGACAGGCATATGAATCTGTTCGATCATGCAGACAAGATTGAGAA
>Ga0210387_10003373_pt1 | contig 12275 bp, 9 predicted proteins | sample IncBWC7OmetaG_FD_160108 | JGI IMG/M metagenome (GOLD analysis project Ga0210387, IMG submission 160108) | Forest soil microbial communities from Barre Woods Harvard Forest LTER site, Petersham, Massachusetts, United States - Inc-BW-C-7-O ... | reverse complement strand
CGGTAGTAGTCAAAACCGTCAAGTATGGCTGGGTCGCCATTTTGACCTCGGGCTACGACAACGCCGATGGCTTTGGATATCTCTACTTCGTCAATCCGCGGACGGGGGCCTTGCTGGAGAAGGTTAAAACGCCGAGTCAATCGATCGGACTTACGCAAGCGTCTGCGTTCGTCAAGGATTTCAGCGACGAGACCGCCGATTCAGTTTACGTGGGCGACATGCAGGGCCAAATGTGGCGTTTGGACCTGACCGGGACTTCCGGTTCGTATCCGCAACCGGTACTGCTGGCAACCGTCACGGACCCGATCAATGGTTTGGCGCAACCCATCACGACCGCGCCACTGATCGAGATCCACCCGGTCACGCGCAAGCGATACGTCTTGTTCGGCACCGGCGTATTACTGGCGATCACCGACGTGCCCGATACCCAGATGCAAACGTTCTATGCCATCATCGACGGCAACGCGAGCGGCTTCAACGCCGTAAGCACTCCCATTACGCGCGCCAACCTCACGCCGGTAACCAACTCACAACTTAGCTCCACCACGCCCAATCCGATATTGTCGACGGGCCCGATGGGCTGGTATACCGACCTGGGCATCGACGCTGTTTCGGGCATCGGCTGGCGTATGGTGGTGAATCCTTCGGCGTTCAATGGCATCGTGATCTTTGCCACCAACCTGACCACGGCCACCGATCCCTGCAACCCGAAAGGTTCAGGCCGGGTCTATGCCGTTGACTATGCAACGGTCCAATCGGTGCTGCAGCCGTCCGTTATTGGGGATCCGAATCCGCCTTTTGACACGTTATTCGCGGTGATCAACCTCAGGCTTGCCGGCGTGAATGGAAGACCCGAGATCCTCGCCGGAGGCAACGCGCCCAACGGGTCTAATATTCAACAGGTACTCGCGAACCTGACCGGTACGCTCGCCACCCGGATATTGAACTGGCGCGAGATACCCACGGTGGAGTAAAAAAAACAGAGCGGTTTCGCACCGTCGGGTGCACAAAAAAAACCCGCGCAGGAAGCGCGGGTTTTTTATTTCCGACTGCTCAACCCTTATCGAGCGCTGTAGCCTCGTCCTTCAACGCAGGCCACCATCGCGCGGTTGTAATCAGATCCATTCTGCGCGACCTGTCCGGCCTGATCCGTAGCCCACTTCTGGCACTCGGCGCGATCCGCTGCCTGCTGCTCAGTGCTCTGGCCATTCTTCGGGTACATGAAAATCTGACCTGCTACCGGACCGCCGGGACCAGGGCCGCTCTGATTCTGGGCACCCGCATCGCTCGGCGGCGGGGCGCCCACATCAGCTGAACCGCTGCTCGAGTCAGCTACCGGCGGCGGATCAGTTGCGACATAGCCGTCATACGTGGGATTCCAAGTGTAGTAGACGTCATTGGCATAGTAGTAAGGAATGCCGGAATACCAGTACGTCGCGTACGCCAAGGGCAGAATGGGCAGGAACCAGGCGAACCCGGGGCCGTAAAACGCACGCGGCCAGAACCCGCCACGCCAGTAGCCGCCCCGCCAGGCGCTACCGCGCCAGCCGCCCCACGAACCGCCGCGCCAACCAGTCGAGTATCCGTGGCCGCCGGCATACCCCGGGCGTCCAACGAAGCCCGCACCATGCCCGTATGCGCCGCCATGATAGGCAGAGGCAACATGGCCGCCGCCCGCGAAATGACCCGGCCCCGCAAAGTGTCCGCCGCCCGCATGCCCAACCGCAGCGTGGCCCCCGCCCGCGGAGTGGCCTCCACCACCTGCGTGACCGCCGCCACCACTATGTTGCGCTAATGCCGGTCCTGCGCCTGCCAGAATCAACCCTAGCGCGCTAACCGCCAAAAGAACGCTCTTGCCCTTGATAGTCATTTCTCTCTCCTTAACCGAGCCCCGCGTACGGAACCTTCCAAGACATACTCAATAAGACCCTACTTGTATAACGCGGTTCAGGGCATTTGGTGCACATAACGTCAGCTTAATTACGCAGCGCCGCATTGAACATTATGTAGGCCGTCCGGCCGGGCGCGGGCTCGAAAAACCTCGAATTGCTCTCATTCACGATCACAGAACCTACATAAGCTCGATTTGCCAGATTATCAAGACGGGCGAATTCGCTGAAATGCCAATGCCGGGTTTCCTGCTCAAATCCGGCGCGCCAATTAGCGACCCAGTACCCTGCTGCGGCATCCGTATTGCGGTCGTCGGCGTAAATTTTCGCCCTGCCGAGCGTCTCCAACGTAGTTGAAAATCCCAGCGGGGCGTAATTCCAGCTCACGCCGAGATATAGGGAATTTCGCGCGACCGCTGGTAGGAAATTTCCTGCGTTCACGGGAAAATAATTTGGCGGCGGCCGCCCGGTCGGATTGTTCAGCGGATTGCAGGGCGCCGTGACACAGGTGAAATACTGCTGCGCAACCACCGCCTTGATGTAGGTGTACGCCAGCTGAGCAGTGAATCCACCGCGCCATTTCGCATCCAGCGCCAACTCGAGTCCGCGCCGCGTGGTCTCGCCGATATTTTGGTCCACCGTTCGGCCGTTTGAGTTCTGCAACACGGCGAGTTCATCAACGGTCTTGATGTAGAAGGCGGCAAGATTGGCATGCATGAATTCATTGCCTGCTTTGATGCCCGCCTCGTAGTTGTCGCTGCGCGCCGGCTTCAAGCCCAGGTTGAGTCCGGGCAGGCTGCCATCGACGGACCGATAAGCCAGATCGTTCAACGTCGGCGTTTCGAAGCCCTTGCCATACGATGCATAAGCATTGATCGCGGAACTGACACGGTAGGTGACGCCGGCCACGGGATTGACTGCCGAATACCTCAGTTCACTATCCGCAGCGTCAAGCACGGCCAGGTGTCCATGCGATGTGACCTGGACCGTGCTATTGCGCACGCCGGCAACGATGCGCCATCTATTCGCCGGGTCCCACTGTGCTTGGAGGTATTGATCGAAGTCATAGACATAGTTGGCCTCATCGCGGCGTAGCGCTCCTTGCACGCCCAATTGCGCACCAATGTAATTTAGATATCCCTTGCGCGCCTCGGCCAAATCATCGTAATTCACGCCCGCGACCAGCAACAGCGGGGTACCGCCGATCGTGCGCTGGTCGCTCATGTGCAAATCCACGCCCCAGTAAGCGCGGTCCAAATCGATGACGCCGCCGGGATAAAGCGGAGCCGCCTGCTGCGTCGCCTGAGGAATTGCCTGAAACTGAGTTGTGGCGCGATGCCCGGTATAGGCGCTCGCGACCAGATCATCGGCGGCGCCCAACTTATTGTCATACACCACACCGAGCTGTTCTTGCGCGAGCGACTTGCGCGTGTTGTACGCGATGGCGTTCACACCCGCCTGCGTTGGATCCGCGGCGAGTTGCGCGCGCGTGAGTCCCAACGGGTCCTGGACAAATGGCGTTTGCACGGCGTTGGCGACAATGGTCAGCTTCGAGGAATCGCTCAGGCTCGTGCCGGCCTTTGCATTGAAGAGATTTCGCTCCGCGTCGGAATGAACCCGATAACCATCCGTTTGGAAATGCGAGGCGTCGACGACGTAGTTGACCAGACCGTTGTCCCCCGTCGTCTTCAGTGCGTACCGCTGTGTGTTGAACGTACCGTACTCCACCGCGCCGCCGACCAGATACCCAGGCTTGGCGTCCTCGGTAAATATCGCGATGACGCCGCCCGACGAGTTGCCGTACAGCGCGGAGAAAGGGCCGCGCAGTACCTCGATGTGATCGGCGCCGCTCAGGTCGAATTGCGAAAACTGCCCCTGGCCGTCCGGCATGGTGCCGGGAATTCCGTCGGAATACAGGCGCACGCCGCGCACCCCGAAACTCGAGCGGGCGCCAAAACCGCGCACTGACAATTGCAGATCCTGCGCATAATTCTGACGGCTTTGCGCGGAGACGCCGGGCACGGTCATCAATGATTCCGACAGGTTCACCTGCAGCTGTCCGGTGCGAATGGTCTGGGCATCGATTCGATCGATCGATACCGGCAGATCGCGGCTATCTTCTGCAATGCGGGTGGCGGTCACGACCACCATGTCCAGCGCTGCGGCGCTCTCAGCGCGCGCCGTCCAAGGCGCGCTCAGGAGCGCTGCAAATAAAAAGCTTCCCCACCTCGAGTCCATGTTATGTCCCAAGCGCCGAAACGCTAAAGTACTGCCCTCTTTTGCCGCTATTTAGGGACTTGAGCAAATCTTCGCACAATCGGGGGTTGAACACGGCACGTATCGCATTGATTGTTGCCGCCAGTGTCACCGCGGCCGGCGCAAGGGACGTGCATTCGGACTTTTCCGTGAGCGTCATTGTTCGCCCGGTCGCCCACATAGAATTGCAGTCTGCGCCGGCCGGATTGGATATTTCCGCGGCGGACCTGCGGCGCGGTTACATCGAGGTGATGCAACCAATCCAAGTCACGGTACGCAGCAATAGTCCGAACGGCTACGCCCTCGAGGTCCTCACTGTCGCGCCCGTGCTCACGTCCATGATTGTCGAGGGCTTGAATTCGGAGCTGGCTTTGGGCGCCGAGGGCGGCACCGTGGTACAACGCTGGCAAAAACCTCAGGCCGTCAATTTGTCGCTGAAGTTTCGCTTTGAGCTCGCGCCCGGCCTTAGTGCAGGCAGCTATCCGTGGCCGGTGCGCCTGGCAGTGCGTCCTCTCGAATAAACTAGTGCGTCACCGCTGTGATGACTAGTAGGTCACCGTCACGGTGATGATATCGCTGTAAGCACCCGGGGCCACATCCTGAGACGCCGGAATCAGCCCATACAACGTTCCGGTCGCGAAATTGCTGCCGCCCGCCGGCACGACGAAAGGTCCCGCGCTGCCTGCGAATGATCCGCCGGTGCCGTCGCCGATGATCTGGTTGTACGCAGTGCTCCAGTAGATGTTGTAGTTGAGCGCGTTGACGCCCGAGAACATCTTTCGCGTGGCGTAGCTGCCGCTCAGACCGGTGCTCAAGGTCACATTGACCGTGACGTTGGCCGAGCCTGTTCCGCTGCCATTGCAAGTCACCTTCAGAGTGCCGGTCGAGGCATTGGCCAGGGCGCTCAACGGATTGTAAATGCCGAATGCGATGCCGCTTGCGCTCGCCGTGCAGTTGACGGTCGTGGCAGCGTGTGCGGGCGGCGCGAGCAGCGCACTCAAACACGCGCCGGCAATGATTCGTGAGACTGTCATCAGTTGCGCACCGTGGTCTCGTGAGTTTCATGACATTGCACCGTGCCCATATCGGGGAGCGGGTCATCGGGCGGCGGCGGTTCCAAGCGGAAATTGCAGTGTCCGCCGGACCAACTGGCCTCGGCCGACATGCCGTGATCGTAACCGGTTACGTACACAAGTCCGTCCTGGACCACTGGGAATTGCGTGCCTTTAAGCGTTACTACCGCGCCCACGGGCACCGGTTTGCCGTCGTCGGTAACCAGGCGAAACGTGCCGCTGCGCACGCGCTCCACCGGAAATCGCGCGATAACACCGCTGCGGTAGGGCGGCGCCATGATGGTGCTGCTGGCGGCAATGGCGGTATCCAGCGGCAAGTCCTCGGGCGTGATGCTGATGCGGTTTGACTCGTAGGGCCGCAGGTTGTAAAGCAGCGCCCTGCCGGTGGAGTCGGTGTGTGTGGTGAGCTGGTTCTCTACATACACCGGGACATCGGCGAGGCCTGCGACGTCCACCATCGCAAAGCTGCCATTGACCGAGCGCGTGGTATTGAGCTGGCCGTCGAGAAAGGTCATCGCGCCGGATAGATAGGCGCTGCGGCCGTCGAGTCCCTGATTGCGCGCCGCCTCCAACTCCAAGTCAGCGCCGCTGAACTGCTGACGCCAATCCGCATCGTAGTTTCCTGCCGTCGATGCGCTTAGGCGATAGCCCGTGCCGGGACCCACCGGCGGACTCTGCGTCAGGGAGGCAATGACCTCGTTGGCGGGTGCGCCGGGGCCGCTGCCGCCCACCGTGCTCAAGGTGGCCGCGCGTCGAAAATCCAACGGCAGCACGAAAATCAAATAGGCGCTGGTCGAATTCTGCGCGCCGGTCGAGAATTGCGCCGCGGTACGGGTTTGAGTAAGGGTCAGATTGAGCGACCCGATGCTTCCTAATCGAATGCTGTGAGTGAGCCCCAGTGTTTGTTGCGTGGGCGAATCGCGATAGGTTTGCCGCACGTAGGCGAGCGACAGGGAACCGAATTTTCCCAAGCCCATGCCCGTCTGCAAGAGGCTTCGCTGCCGCATGCGCATTCCCGGATCCAGCGGCTCGCCTACCTGCGAGAAATCGCTGCTGGCCCATAGGCTGCTGGCGATGAAACTGGTATTGGTGCCTCGATGCTCGAGCCCGACGCCGCTCAGCCATCCCGATCCCGACGAGTCGCCGCCGTTGGCGGCAGTGAAATTGATGACGCCGATTTGACCAAGACCAAAGGCCGCATTCAGGCCCGCGGCGTGCGCATCGCCGGCCAGATACTCGGCATGACCTTCCAAGGTTATGGCATCGGTAATGCCGCGCCGATAACTGGCCTCGCCCAGCGTCGGACCATAGTCATTGCTTTCGAGGGCGTAGTTGTCGCGAATTTTGCCGAGATTGAAAGAGTACTGCGACAACCCTTGCGCGAGCAGCGTGACGCTCGAATAGAAGGACTGCGTGAGCACTTCCTCGCGCCCCAGCGCATCGCGCACCACCACGCTGACATCGCCCGTACCGGACACCGTGGGCAATCGATCAATGACGAAGGGCCCTGGCGGCAACTGACTGCTCGTCACCAGTTGATTGTTGACGAAAACATCCACTGTCGAGGGCACGGTCGCGGTGCCCGACGTTGCCAACAGCGGTGTCGTCAATAAATCGGGCCGCAGGCCGAAATTTCGGCTCCAACGCACGCCGGCGTAGCGCACGGCGTTGCCCCAGCTGCCGCCATCGCTGATGGCATCGCCGAGATTCAATGTCTCGAGCGTGGCCGGGAAATCGCGTGTGTACGTGGTATCCAATCTGACCAGTTGATTGTCGTCGTTGCCATAGCGCGCGACAGCCGTGCTGGTCAGCACCCCCGCGCCGGCGAAAACGCCCAGCTCCGCAAACGCCCCGCCGATGTTCCGGCCGTCGATTTGCTGCGCCGAGAGTTGATAGTTGAGGAAAGCCCCTGGCGCGGCAGGCGTAATATCGGGCGAGCGTCGCTCAGCCGCGCTCAAATGCGTCGTGTCGAGCGACGCTGGGGGCGCCGTGATTACCGCGCGTTGCGCGGTCTCGTCGATGGTCACGGTGCAGCCCTTGATGGCCTTCGGATCATAAAAGCGCCGGCCGTCATGCACGTAAGGCGCTGTGGGCGGCAAGTGCAGGCGCAGGCGCGCGAAATCGCCCTCCTCCAGATATAGCTGCCCTTCAGGGCCGCGCAATACGACAACCATTTCCCCGGGCTCGGTGTTGCTGAGGCTGACTTCCAAGACTGCCTCCGTCAGTTGCGGTGGATCGGCCGCAACCGCGGACCGCGCCGCCAGACACAACATGATGATCAGCACTCCAGAATATGTCTGCAGCGCGTAGGCAATTTGAATCAGCCTTGTCATGGACACGCGCCAATCGCGACTCTTAGAGATCGCTGGGCGCAACGTCGGCGGAAAAATCTCCCTGGTCGCTGTGACCGCGGATCGGAATCATTCCCTGTTTCTTTGCATCCGCAGGCGCCGTCAAAGTCCAGCTCATTCGGCTCCCCGGCAGCACGTACTTCGAGGCAATGCCGCGCAGCGGCATTAACGAACCGGGGAATTGCGCTTCGAAATCCGTGATCTGCAGATGGCCGTTGCCGTTGTTGGTTGCGGCGACTTCGAGCTGTCCATTGGGAAGCCAGCGTGATTCCCAAGCCAGTTCGGCGTTGGCCTTGCCATTCGCGGGTGCGACGAACACGGGAATGCTCAAGCGCAGCGCAACGCGCAGACCGGTGAAATCCTTCGGCGCCGCCTGCGGCACCTCCTCGAATATCACACGGTAGGTGAGTTCCTGAGCGCCATCCGGTTCGCGCCGCAACGCGACTCGAACAATTTGCTGGCTGTTCGCCGGAATCTGCAGCACCGGCGGGGTCGCCAGCAGTTCGCGAGTATCCTCGAGTTGCTCGGCGCCGTCCTTCTGCGACCAGCGCACGACCCGAATTTGCACGACGACCGGACTGTCGTCGGCGTTCATGATGGTCAGGGCTTCGGTGCGGTGAGCCACGTTAAGCTGCGCGCGGATGGGTGAAATATTGAATGTGCTTGCGCTAGCCGGTGCGGCGAGGGCGGCGAAGATCAGCAGCGCAACGAGCGATCGCATCCTAGTAGGTGACAGTGACGGTGATCGTATCGGAATAGCTTCCCGCTACGGCGGCCTGGTTGGCTGCACTGTCCGGCAATTGGCCGAACACCGTCACGGCATTGGCCGTCGCCACGCCGGCGCCGGTGCCCGTGACAGTCTTGCTGGTGCCTGAACCGTCTCCAAAAATCTGACCGAACGCGGCCGTGGTGAACAGGTTGTATTGCAGGGTATTGGCGCCTGAAGCCATCAGTCGTTGTGCGATGGTGCCGCCTGCGGTGCTGCCGCCGTTCAACGAAATCGTATAAGGCGTGTTCTTGGTGCACTTGACACTGATGGTGCTGTTGTTTGCCTTCGCACCCGCGCCCGGCGTGTACGCGCTGAACGCGAGCGTGGTAGCTGTCGCCGAGCACGTCGCTTGCACCGTCTCAGTGACCGCAAAGGTCGTGGTGGTGGTTGCGGAGTTGGCGACACCGGCCGCCCATACCGCACCAAAGATCAGCGTCATTGCTTGAACCTTGCGCATCGAATCCTCGAGAGATCGAACTTACAACCGGGACCTCTTGCGGCGGTCTGAAACCGCCGCAAGGGACCGGAAAATCAATACGTAACCGTGACTGTGATGGTGTCGGTGTAGGCGCCGGGAACCGCTGCTTGGTTGGTCGCGTTGTCGGGAACTTGGCCGAAGACCTGCACCGTATTGGCTGTCGCGACACCGAGGCCCGTCCCGGGAATCGTGCCCGTGCCGCCGGTGCCGTCACCGAATATCGTGGCAAGCGCAGCGGTGGTGTAGAGGTTGTATTGCAGGGTGTTGGCGCCTGAACCCATCAGACGCTGCGCAAACGCATCACCCGTGGTCGAACCTGCGTTGAGAGCGACCGTGAACGGCGTGTTCTTGGTGCACTTGACGCTGATGGAAGTATTGCCAATCTGCGCCCCGCCGCCCGGGGTGTAGTTGGGGAACGCCAAAGTCGCGGCCGTCGCGGAGCAAGTCGACTGCACCGTCGCCGTCACCGCAAAAGTCGTCGTGGTTGTGGCAGCTTGCGCAATGCCCGCAGCCATTACTCCGGTTGCGAGGGTTGCAGTGAGAATCTTATGCATGAAAGCTCCTAAAATTGCCGTGTGACGTCATTGCCGGGAAACCCCGAGTGCCCCTATTTTTGCTGGATACCCCGAATTCGTTGTGACCCCGCTCTCAGATCAGGTACCTGGAGCTCAAGTTTTGGCGCAATCTGCCGGCCCCATCTCAATTTATGGGCAAAAGAGCGAGCACAGGCTGCGCCCGCGCAGCCGTCGGGAACCGCATTGTGTGAAGCAATTCCGTCGCAAGCCTCGATCTCTCGGCGTGATGGTTCACGCGGCAGCGAGGGATGCGCGCGACTACAAGTATTCGAAGAGGGTTTCCTGTTAACACGGACGGTGCTAGCATTCCGGCGTCTCTCTGTTTAGGGCTGACCTTGTTCAATCGGTCTAATCGCATCGAATTTCGCATCACGGCCCTGGCCGTGCTGGCGTTTTTCATCGCCCAAATGGGTGCGATTGCGCATGTCTATACGCACCGGCCGTCGGAACAAACCTCGGCGTTTCAACAGACTCAGAACAGTCACGAGGTCTGCGGCGACTGTCTGAATTTCGCGCCACTGCTCTCTGCTGCCGGAACTCCGGCGCTCTTGGCAATTTCGCTGCAGCACATTCAGAGCGCGCCGCCCTCGGCAGCGCCCAGCTCTTCCAACAGTCATCGAACCTACCTCGCTTTTCGCTCCCGAGCACCGCCCGTCACACGCTGATTCTCTTTGAGATTCATTTCAGCCGCAGATTGCTGCGGCCGTGCGTGTTAGACCAGGAGTGCTTGATCCATGTCTTATCCAGATCGGTTCGCGACGCGCCATGCGCTCGCGATGCTTTCCATGTTGTATTTGTCGGGCGGCTTTTCCCAGGCGCATGCTGCGCCCGCGCCGGACGCGGTTGAGAGCGACGCAATCGCCGCCGACTCGTCGAATCCTCCCGCGGGAGTCGATGAAGTAGTCGTCATTGCGCAGCGCTTGAATGAGGCTCGCAACGGTATTCAAACGCAGACCGGTGCTTCGATCTATACGATCAATGAGGGCGCGATCGCCGCAGAGCCGGGCGGCGACAATCAGTTGCTCAATCAAGTGATCATGCAGGCGCCGGATGTCGCCCAGGACTCATTTGGGCAGTTCCATGTGCGCGGCGAGCACAACGGCCTGCAGTACCGCCTGAACGGCATCATCCTGCCGGAGGGCATCAGGTCTTCGGGCAATCGCTGGATCCGCGCCTGATTTCCTCGCTCACGCTGGTTACCGGTGCGTTGCCGGCCGAGTACGGCCTGCGCACCGCGGGCATCATTGATCTTAAGACGAAAAGCGGCGTGATCGATCCGGGCGGGTCCGTGTCCATCTACGGCGGCAGCCACGGCACAGTGGAGCCCAGCTTCAACTACGGCGGCAGCGAGGGACGATTGAATTACTTCGTCTCCGGCGACTTTCTGCGCAATGATTTGGGCATCGAGTCCCCCGACGGCAGCTCCGATCCCATTCATGATCACACCAAGCAATATCATGGCTTCGGCTACTTCGAGTACATACTCGATGACGCAAACCGCGTCAGCGCGGTGTTGAGCAGCTCGGTCGGGGACTTTCAAATTCCCAATCGCGCCGGACTGACCCCGAGCATTACCAACGCCGACGGCTCGCCGCTCACGGTTGACGGCCAAACCACCTATCCCAGCGCAGCGCTCAATGAGAACCAACGCGAACTCAACCACTTCGCGATTCTTAGCTGGCAGCATTCGCAGGGCGCTCTGGACGTGCAGACTTCTGCGACCGCGCGCTACTCGAGCCTGACCTTCACGCCCGATCCGCTCGGCGATGTGTTGTTCACGGGCATCGCTCAGGATGCCTATAAGCAGAATGTGGCCTATGCGCTGCAGTCCGATGCGGCCTACAAACTTGACGATTCGCACACGCTGCGGAGCGGCATTTTTCTGCAGAGCGACCACTCCAAGAGTCTTACCAACTCGCAGGTAATTGCCCTGGATGCGAATGGCAACCAGATCAGCGATGTGCCGGTCACCATCGTCGACAACGGCTCAAAGACAGAGTGGATCGAGAGCGTGTATCTGCAGGATGAATGGAAGGTCATTCCCTCCCTCACCTTCAACTATGGTCTGCGCTTCGATAACTTCACGGCCTTTACGGCGGCCCATCAGGTGAGTCCGCGTTTCAACGCCGTGTGGCAGGCGCTGGATGACACGACGGTGCATATGGGCTATTCGCGTTATTTATCGCCGCCGCCCTTCGAACTGGTCGGCGGGGAAACCATTTCGAAATTCTTGAACACCACGGCCGCGCCCGGGGTCACCGTATCGAACTCGCCGCTGGCGGAGCAGGCGAATTATTACGATGTCGGCGTACAGCAGAAGCTGACGCGCCAGTTCACGTTGGGCCTCGACACCTACTACAAGCAATCGCACAACTTGATCGATGAGGGCCAGTTCGGCGCACCGATCATTCTAACGCCGTTCAACTATGCGTATGGCAAACAGTATGGCGCCGAAATCACCGCCAATTTCACGACCGAGGGTTTCAACGCCTACTTGAATCTCGCCTATCAAAGCGCCAAGGGCAAGAATATCGACTCCGCCCAGTTCAATTTCTCGCAAGACGATCTTGACTACATTGCCACGCACTACATTCACCTGGACCACGAGCAGCAGTTCACCGCGTCAGGCGGCGTGTCGTACCTGTGGAATCACACTACGTTCAGCGCGGATTTCCTGGAAGGATCGGGGCTGCGCGCCGACTTGACATTGCCGGACGGCACATCGATTCCGAACGGCGATCATTTGCCCTACTACACTCAAATAAATCTCGGCGTGAACCACATCTTCCACTTCACCGAGACGAGCACCCTGACCGCGCGCATTGATCTGATCAACGCGCTCGACAAGGTCTACCAAATCCGCAATGGCACAGGCGTCGGCGTC
>Ga0210387_10003372_pt1 | contig 12278 bp, 14 predicted proteins | sample IncBWC7OmetaG_FD_160108 | JGI IMG/M metagenome (GOLD analysis project Ga0210387, IMG submission 160108) | Forest soil microbial communities from Barre Woods Harvard Forest LTER site, Petersham, Massachusetts, United States - Inc-BW-C-7-O ... | reverse complement strand
GAGCTCGCGGCCCGACGCGGCGGGGTGCAGGAACTTTTCCTTCTGCGCGTCGGTGCCATGGGCGAGGACGGCGGCGTTATAGGGAAAGTTGGTCGCCGCCATCATGTTGGCGACGCCCGCGTCGCCATAGGCGATCTCCTCCATCGCCGCGACGTAGGAGACGAAATCGGCGCCCGAGCCGCCCCATTGCGGCGGAACGCAGACGCCCATCAGGCCGAGCGCGCCCATCTTGCCCAGCGTCTCGAGCGGCACATGCTCGCGGCGGTCCCAGTCCGCGGCGAACGGCGTGATCTCTCGACGGGCGAAATCGCGTGCCACGTCACGGATGGTGGTCTGCTGCTCGCTCAACATGCGCGCCAAGCATGGCCACAACAATGCGCTGGCGTCGAGTGCCGGCCGCTGCCAACCTTTGTGCCCGTGGCGGCAGAACCACGCTGGCGGAGGAAGACATGAAGGCGCTGACAGAAGCGCAGGTCGAGCGCTACCGGCATGACGGCTTTCTGTTTCCCTTCCCGGCGCTCAACGAGGCCGAGCGGGCAAGCTGCCTCGGCGGGCTCGAACGCTACGAGCGCTGGCTCGGCACGACGGTGCCGCAGGCCGACCTCAAATGGCGCACGCAGCCGCATGCCCTGCTGCCGTGGTACGCCGACCTCGTCCGCCATCCGCGCATCCTGGACGTGGTCGAAGACGTGATCGGCCCGGACATCCTGGTGTGGACCGGCACCTTCTTCATCAAGGAGGCCGTCTCGCCCACCTTCGCGGCCTGGCATCAGGACTCGACCTATTTCGGGCTCGAGCCGCATGAGCAGGTCACGGCCTGGGTGGCGCTGACCGACGCCAGCCGGGAGGCCGGCTGCATGGAGGTTCTGTCCGCGCACGGCGCGCCGCGGCAGATGCATCATGCTGCGCTCAGGCTCAAGGACAGCATCAACCGCACCGGGCAGACCATCATGGAGCCGCTCGACGAGACCGGGGCGACGATGATGCAACTCGAGGCCGGCTCGTTCTCGCTGCACCATAGCTTGTGCGTGCATCGCTCGGCGCCCAACCGCGCGGCGCACCGACGAATCGGCATGGGCATCAACTACATCCCCGCGCATGTGCGGCCGACCGGCCCTGTTCGCATGTCGGCGATGCTGGCCCGCGGCACCGACAGATGGGGACATTTCGACCTGTTCGAGCCGCCGACGGCCGAGTTCGACACGGCGACCCACGACCTGGTCTACGATCGCTATGCCGAGAACTATCGCGAGCAGGTGAAACGGCACGAACGCCAGTTCGCACCGGCGCAGGTTTCCTGAGAGGGGGGAATTCGAACGATGCTGACCAGCAGGCGCAGCGCCTTGCTTCTGGCGATGGCCGCACCGTGGGTGGCGCGGCGGGCGCTTGCCGCGGACTATCCGTCGAAGCCCATCCGGCTGATCGTGCCCTATGCCCCGGGCGGCGGCGCCGACGCCGTCGCGCGCGTGGTGGCGCAACATGTCGGCGACAGGCTCGGCCAGTCGGTCGTGGTCGAGAATCGCGGCGGCGCCGGATCGATCATCGGCACCGACCTGGTCGCCAAGGCCGAGCCTGACGGCTACACGCTGCTGCTCGGCCAGTCCGGGCCGATCTCGATCAACCCGGCCGTCTACAAGAGCCTGCCGTACGATCCGGTGAAGAATCTCGCGCCCATCACCATGACCAACTCCTATCCCTATGTCCTGGTGGTCAACGCCAAGCTGCCGGCCGCCTCGCTGCAGGAGTTCGTGGCGCTGGGCAAGAGCAAGCCCGGTTCGATGAACTATGGAACGACCGGCGTGGGCGCGGCCAACCACCTGATGACCGAATTGTTCTGCCGCAAGGCCGGGCTGAAGATGACCCACATCCCGTATCGCGGGACGGCTCTGGCGGTGGCCGACCTGGTCGCGGGGCAAGTCACCATGGTGTTCGGCGATCCGGTGAGCGTGCTGCCCCACATGAATGCCGGCACCTTGCGCGCGCTGGCGGTGAGCAGCCCGCAGCGCTCGCCCGTCACCCCGCAGGTGCCCACCATGGCGGAAGGCGGCTATCCCGGCGTCGAAGCCGTGGCCTGGCACGGCCTCTTCGCGCCCGCCAGGACGCCGCCGGCCATCATCGACAGACTGCATACGGAAATCGTCACGGCCTTGCGCAACCCCGACATCAAGGAGCTCCTGAGCAAGCAGGCGATGCAGCCGGTCGGCGACACGCCGCAGGAATTCGCCGCCTTCCTGCGGAAGGACATCGCGATGTGGAAGGAGGTTGCAGCGGCGGCGAACGTCAGCGTGGAGTAGGAAAGAACCTCACGACAGCACGGTCTTGGCGAACCACTCCACCTGGTCCTCGAACTCGGCCATCGAGTCGGCCGGGATCATCAGCGCACAGGCGTGGTCGACGCCGATCTTCGCAAGGCCCGCCACCTTTTCGCGGATGAGGTCGGGCGAGCCCACGAGGTTGGCGATCACCTGCTTGGAAAGGTCGCGACCGGTATAGGCGAGCGATTTGCGGTGATGGACCAGGCCTGACGCCATGTAGCGCCGTTCGGCCTCTTCGGCCGTCCTGGCTATGGTGAGCGAGAACTGCGGCGCGATCTCGATCTCCACCGGATCGCGGCCCAGCTCGGCGGCCCGGGCCTTCAGCGACTTGATGCGCGCCTCGAGCTCGGGCCAGGGCCGCCAGCCCGGCAGCCAGCCGGTCGCCAGGCGCGCGGCGCGCTCGACGTTCTCGAGATTGTGGCCGCCGACCCACAGCGCGAACGGCTTTTGCGCCGGCTTGGGAAACATCTCGACGTCGCGGCAGGCATAGTACTTGCCCTGGTGCGTCACCCGCGTTTCGGTGAACAGCCGCTGCAGCAGGGCGATGCCCTCGTCGAGCATCTCGCCGCGCCGGGCGGTGGCCGAGATGCGGGGCGCCCAGGCCGCGAATTCCTCGCGATAGGCGCCGACGCCGACACCCAGGATCAGCCGGCCGGCCGAGAGCTGGTCGATGGTCGCGGCCTGCTTGGCGAGCCAGAACGGATCGCGCATCGGCGGAATGGCGACCGCGCTGCCCACCTTCAGGGTCGTCGTCGCCGCGGCGCAGAACGACAGCACCGTCAGAAGCTCGTAGAAATTCGGCGGCTTGCCGGGGAACAACTCGCTCACATAGCGCTGGGTCGTGATGTGGTCGTTGCCCCATACCGAGTGATAGCCGAGCCTCTCGCAAAGCTTCGCCATGCGTACGAAGTCGGCGGGCTCGACGAAGGGGATGGGATACATCACGCCCTCGAAGCAGGTCGGCAGGCTGATGCTGAACTTCACGAGCCCTCTCCCTGTGCCTCTCCCCTTGCCGCCGCCAGCGCCGCAGTGATGGACGGCACGTCGTCGGCGCCGCCGATGATCACCTCGTCGAGGCCGAAGGCGCGATATTCCTCGAGCCGCAGCTTTACCTGGGCGGGCGTGCCGCAGGCGGCGTGGCGGCGCACCACGTCGTCGCTCACCAGGCGATCGACTTCGGGCCAGTTCTCGGCAGCATAGGCAGCCGCCAGCGCCGTCTGGTCGAGCCGGGCGCCCGACAGGCGGATGTTCTCGGCGTGGTGGGCGCCACGCAGCACGAAGCCGATCGGCCGGCGGATCGGATCGATGCCTTGCTTCTCGGTGGCGCCGAGCTTGGTGTAGACGATGCCGAGCTTGCGGAACGGCCGGCCGGCGGCGCCAGACGCCGCCTGCGCGAGGCAGGCCTTCACGAAGGGCGGCGAGGTCGCGGCCGAGATCAGCACGCCGTCGGTCGCGCGGCCGGCGAGCTGCAGCATGTTGGGGCGCGAGGCGGCGAGCACGATCGGCACGTTGCGCGCGCCGCCGGCCAGGCGCCGCCCGGAGACGCGAAAGACCTCGCCCTGGAAGTCGGTCATCTCGCCGGCCAGCAGCGAACGGCAGATCGCGATCGCCTCGGTGAGCGTCCGGATCGGCCGCGGCGCCTCGATGCCGGCCGCCTGGAGATCGGCCGGCGCTCCGACGCCGAGGCAGAGGATGACCCGGCCGGGATACATTTCCTCGAGGCTGGCCGCCGCCATGGCGATGTAGACGGGATGGATCGAATAAGGACTCATCGCCATCAGCGCGACCTTGATGCGCCTGGTGGCGCCCAGCGCCAGCGCCGCCATGGTGACGGGATCGCGCAGGTAGAGATGGCAGGCGATCCACAGCGTCGACGCGCCGCCTTCTTCGGCGGCGCGGGCCTGGGCCGGGATGTCGGCGATCGGCGCGCGGCCGTCCATTGAGATGCCGAACTCAGCCATCGGCGAAACCATAGACGTCGTGCAATGCCTTCATCACCTCAGGCAGGCCGCCGCCTACGACCGGCGCCGGCGGCAGGGTGGTCTCGATCACCGCGGTATCCTTCAGGCCGCTGGCCGTGAGCAGCGCCACGGCGCGATCGCCGGGAGCGATGACGCCGCTCGCGCGCAAACGCTCGATGGCGGCAAAGGGCGCGGCCGATGCCGGCTCGGGCCAGATGCCCTCCTTGGCGCCCAAGGTCACCACCCAGCGCGCCAGCTCGTCGTTTTCGATGGTGAGGGCGACACCGTCGCTGCGGCGCAGGACTTCGAGCGCCTGCACGGTACCCTGGCTGGCGCCGATCGAGGTCGCGATGGAGGCCGAGTTGCGCGGGCGGTCGGGCGGCATCGGCTCGCCGCTCGCCATTGCCGCGCTGATCGAGCCCGAGACTTCGGCCGCGACCAGGCGCGGCATGCGATCGATCCAGCCCAGTGCCTGCAATTCCCCAAAACCCTTCCACATGCCGAACAGCGCGTCGCCATAACAGACCGGCAGGACGCACCAGTCGGGTACCTGCCAGTCGAAGGCCTCGGCGATCTCGAAGGCGATGGTCTTGTAACCTTCCATGCCGTAGGGATTGCTGCCGACCACGGGACCGAAGAACGGCGACGTCGGATACCAGCCGAACTCGCGCACGCCGGCCGACTGCAGCCGCCAGCGGTCGGCCTTGTTCTCGACCGCGACCACCATGGCGCCATAGGCGCGCATCTGCGCCACCAGCGGCGGCGAGGCGCCCACGAAGGTGAAAACGATGCACGGCAATCCCGCCTTGGCCGCATAGGCCGCGGCCGCCGCGCCGGCGTTACCCGACGAGCTCGAAGCGATGACCTTGGCGCCGAAACGCTTGGCCATGGTGAGCGCAGACGATGCCAGCCTGTCCTTGAAGGACCAGGTGGGGTTGCGCGATTCGTCCTTGATCCAGACATCGCCGAGGCCGAGCGCCGGCGCTTCCAGCAGGGGCGTATTGCCCTCGCCCAGACTCACCGCCTCCGAGGCGGCGGCCGGCAGGAAGGCCTCCCAGCGCCACATCGAGGCCGGCCGCCGCGCCACCTCTTGGCGGGCAAGGCCGTCGCCGGGGACCGAGTCGTAAGCGACCGTGAGATTAGCCGGCGCGCCGATCGTCCGGCAGGCCGGGCAATCATGGGCGAAATGATCGGTGGGATAGCGGGCGCCGCAACGAACGCAGACCAGCGCACTGGGATTAGGCATCGGCCGCCACGTTGGCGTCCCGGGTGCGAGGCGTCAACCACGCGCCGCGATATCCAGCCAACCGCCGACATGCGTGGTCCCGGCCGAAATCATCCGCTACGGTGCCGCGCCCGAATTCGCCAGGAGTTCCATCGTGACCAACCGCGCCCAGGTCCTGCTGTGGACCGACTCTACCGCCGCCTATCTCGACGCCATCAAGGCGGCGGGTCTCGCCGATCGCGTCGCGGTCGACACCCTGCCGCGCAAGGACAAGCCCTCGGCGGACCAGCTCGCGCGCACCGAGGCGCTGATGGCGGGCGCCGTTCCGGCAGGCCTGCTGCCGTCGATGCCGAAGCTGCGCTGGGCCCAGGCGATGAGCGCCGGCGTCGAGGGCTGGCTCGCTTTGCCCGACCTGCCGCCCGGCCTCACCCTCACCTGCGCGCGCGGCACGCACACCGAGTCGATGCCGGAAAACATCATGGCCGCGCTGTTCTATGTCGCCAAGCCCGTCGCCGTGGCGGTCGGCAACCAGAAGCACAGCAAATGGGTGCACACCATGCCGCAGCCGTTGACCGGCAAGACGCTGGGCATTCTCGGCCTGGGCGCGATCGGCCAGGAAGTCGCCCGCCTCGCCTCGGCGTTCGGCATGCGCGTGATCGGCACGCGACGCCGACCGGCGCCGACGGCCCACGTCGCAGAGATGCTGCCGGCCGACCGCACGGACGAGGTGCTGGCGCAGTCCGACTTCGTGCTGCTGTTGCTGCCGGCGACTCCCGAGACCGACAATCTCATCAATGCAAAGCGGCTGGCGAAGATGAAGCCCGGCGCGTGGCTGCTGAATTTCGGCCGCGGCCACCTGATCAAGGACGACGACCTGATCGCCGCCACGAAAGCCAAGAAAATTGCCGGCGCAGTGCTCGACGTGTTCCGCCAGGAGCCTTTGCCCGCCGAGCACCCGTTCTGGACCGCCGAAGGGATCATCGTGCTGCCTCATATCGGCGGCCCGCACCCGCAGCGCGACCGCTTCGTCGCACGCCTGTTCGTCGACAATCTCGGCCGCTTCCTCGACGGCGCGCCGCTCAAGGAAGTCGTCGACCGCGCGGCGGGCTACTGACAGTTTGCGCAACACGTATCCAAGGGAGAAAGCGACCATGGCGGAATTCGAAAAGCGATTGGCTTGTGTCATTGCAGCCGACGGCTCGATCGCACGCGGCTACATGATCGATCGCTGCGAGTTGGTCGGCGCTAACGAGTATGTCATCACCTGGAAGGTCCCCTTGCGAAGGAAGCGAAGACGAATTTCTCCTGCGTGATCGGCAGTGCCGAGCAGGAAATGGTGGAACCCGGCTTTTGCACCGTCGGGCTGATGGCCGACCCGATGAAGATGCGCGTCCACACCTACGACGTCGCCGGCAAGCCGGCCAAACGACCCTTCCATCTGGCGTGCTTTCGCGACTAGGACCGATTTTTGGCGGCGATGCGCGTCATCGTGCGCCTGTGGAAAGGCCGATGCAGCGCTCCTGAAGCCGAAACGCAAAAACGAGAGAGAAGATAAAGTCGACGCCTGTTGAATCGGCCTATTCAGACCTTGTGCAAATCGGGCGATAAGTTCACTCGGCCTGCTTCACTTACAATGGGGCAGAAATTTGATTTCTGCAGGTGAATCAATGCGGTAAGGCTTTTGTCAGCAGACAAGCGTTTGCTAGAGGTTCGGGGGAGAAGGAGGCACTCATGACTCGTTCAATCTCGACACTTATCGCACTTGCTACCCTGACCTTGGGCGCGACCGCTGTGTACGCCCAGACCACGGCGCCGGCTCCGGCGCCGTCCAACTGCGGCATGGAGACCTGGTCGACCGACAAGATGACGTACGTCACCGTGCCGTGTAACAGCAGCGGCACCGCCGCCGACCAGGCGCAAGCCCCGAATGGCCAGAAGGCGCCGCCGTGCGGTCCGGAGACCTGGGACACCGCCAAGATGATGTATGTCGGCACGCCCTGCCCGGGCGGGATCACTTACGAGAATCCCAGCGCCCCGCCGCAGCAGTAAGCGTTTTGGCTGCCAGCCTGTAGTTCGCCCGGCGACGACTGCAGCCTACGCGAGGAGTAGATCCTCCTCGCGCGGGCTGCGGCGCCGCCGCGCGGCTGCTCTACTGCACGAGCTGCGCCCTCAGGCGCGTGTATTCCTCGTCTGAAATCGACTTCGTCGACTTCAGCCGATCCAGCTTTTCGATCTCGTCGGCAACACTGAAGCCAACAGCCTGGCGCAAATGCTCGCGGGCCAGCCTGGCCTGCTCCTTGTTGCGCTCGGCCATGCCGCGGCCCTGCGTGAGGATGTAGGCAAAGATGCCGATGTACGGCAGCAGGATGAGCAGGATCACCCAAAGCACCTTGCCGAAGCCCGATATGTCGTGGCGGCGGAACAGGTCGCTCGCGACAGTCATGAGCAGCCAGAACCACAGGATGAACATGAATATGGCAAAGGCGTCGGCGACAAAGTTGGTGAATGTGAAACCACCATCGAACAGCATGATTTTCTCCCCTTGGTCCGATTGCGCGCTTGCGGCTGAGGCTAGGGCGCGACGGCGTTCCAGCGGCAGCCCAGCTTCGGTTCAGTGACGGTCAGCGACTTGGGCGATTTCGACGCGTCGGCGACGACGTTCAGCGTCGTGCCGCCCAAGCTGAAGTTCGTGGTGTAGACCCCCGGCGTGGTCTGCTTCATCGCACTGTTGACGCCGCCCGCCGACCTGAGCGAAGCACCATCACCTGTCGGCGTCAAAGTGTGCACGCGCGAGAGGGCGGAGTCGAACTGCTTGCAAGCCGACGGATTCCTGTCGGTCGCCACCACGCGAAACTGGATGGCCGCATCCTGCGCCGCCGCCTCCGCGGAAAACAGTCCCGCAAGTGAAGCAACCATGACGGCGGCGCGAAACTTCACGGTATCCGGCATCGTTTTCGCCCGTATCTACGGCGAAGCCACGCGATCTACGGCGAAGCCACGCGGCATGTCGCGCGGTTGACGAAGATCTCGACCTTCGGGCCGTAAACCAGCAGCCCCTGACGCACGCCCGGGCCGATCGGATCGACCATGGCGCGCGTGTCCATGACGGGCTTGCCGCTGTTCGTGAAGTCGCACTCGACCACCGGCGAGACCGTATTGCCGCTGTTGTTGTCCAGATACATGACAACCTGCCAGCGCTGGCCGGGCACCGCCCTGAGCGTTGCATTGTCCATGACGACGATCGGAACGGTCGGTCCGGCCGTGATCGGCACCGTCCCGACCGGCCTGCCGCGCACGCGCTGCTCGACGACCTGGAGAGGAACGTTTTGTGCCTGCGGATTGAAGGCCTTGTCGTCGGGTCCAGTGAGCGGTCTGCCGTCCTGGCCGACGGTTTCCGGCGTCCACACCTGGCCGGTCTTGGGATCCTTGAACTCGAACGCGCCGGTCGAGGCGGCGACGTCGAGGCTGCTGCGCGGGGCCTGGGCAAAAGCCGCCGAGGCCAATGTCATCCCGGCCAGGCAGGCCAGAACCTTGGGAATCGCCTTGCGAATTGTGCTCATTTTGTCACCTCATGTTTTGCATGACACGACAGCGATGGCTCATTCAGAACAACGACGCGTCCGTACCCGGCCGCTAGACGCGGCTCTTGAGGCCGAGGCCGATCGAGATCAGCCCGCGCCCGTGATGACGAGGTCGACACCGAGGAAAATGCCGCGGGCCACGATCCAGCCGCTCTTGGCATGCAACGACTCGGGCGAAGACCTGTCGAGGGAGTGTGCATCTCCCTGAGACACGCAGACCACGCCATTATCGTTCGTTATCGGACACCGCTGATATCCATATTTGCATTGCTGCAATCGCGCATATCGCTTAGCGCGCCGCTTTGCGCGACGTCAGCGCGATGGCGACATAGGCCCAGCCGGCGAACAGAAGAGAAACTCCAGCGAGCGTCGCCGGTGTGAAGGAATGACTGTAAGGAAGCTTCATCACCAGCAGCACGCTCGCCAGCAGGGCGATGCAGCCCGACACCAAAAACCAACGCCATCCGGCTTGGCGGCGGACCTTCCACGCAAAGGCGATCTGCGTCACTCCGTGAAAGGCGAAAATGATCGCAATCAGGATCGTTAGGGCAATGACTCCGGCGAACGGATCCATGTAGATCAGCGCCCCGCCGATCGCGGCCAGGATGCCGAGCAGCATGTGCCAGATGAAGCCGATCCAATTCAACATCTTGGCCGCCTGCATAGTCTGCAGGATGCCGCTGACGACGAGGACGGTGCCCAAAACCTTGCTGGCCGCTATCTCCGAAACCGCCGGAACCAGGATCGCCGCGGCGCCCGCCGCGATCAGCACGCTGCCCAGGAGAACCAGCCAGACCCATTTATCGCGAAATACTTCGGCCATATGAAGCCGTTCTTCGCGTCCGGCATATTCGGTGCTCATCTCCGACCTCCCGTTCGACGGGCTCGCCGTTGGACTGCGGCAAGCGGGCAAAAGTCGCCGCGCCCCGCAACCTGCGATACAATAACTCATGGATGCGGTCATCACCAGCCGTGCGCCGAGACGATCGTTCGAGGGAATGCCAGCCCCATGACGCCTGAGGCGCGATCCTCCGGGCCGGCCCCGCTGCCGGCAGCGCCCGCAGCCGCGTCGAGCGGGCCGGTGTGGGGTCGCGTGCTTGCCCTGCCGTTGACCGTCCTCGCGATTGCAGTGGGCGTCGCCCTCGTGTTGTATACCGCGCCCAGCCTGTTGCTGCTGTTCGCCGGCATCCTGTTCGCGACATTGCTCGACGCCTGCACGCGCGGGCTCGGCCGTATCCTGCCGATCGCGCGGGCTTGGCGCTTCGCCCTGGTCACGCTGGTTTTCGCCTCCCTCTCAGCCCTCGCGATCGGCTGGGGCATCGTCCGCTTCCCCGCGCAGGCGCAGATGCTGATGAAGGTGATGGACACGCAGCTCGGCATCCTCGAGGCCCATCTCGCGACCTTCGGCATCGATCTCTTCGGCCCCGGAGGCCGGCAGGACCTGTCGCACCTGATCGCCGATCCCGGCCGGCTGTTCGGTCACGTCCAGTATGCCGTGAGCGGCGCCTATGCGGTCGGCATCAATACCCTCGTCATCGTCTGCCTCGGCGTGTTCTTCGCCGGTCATCCGAGCGGCTATCGCGAGGGCCTGCTCATCCTCGTGCCGCTGCGCGCGCGGGCGCGCGTTCGCGAGGTCATGAACGAGATGGGCCAGATGCTGCGCAGCTGGCTGCTGGGTCAACTCGTGCGCAGTGCGGTGGTGGCCGTCGTCCTGACGATCGCGCTTCATCTGCTCGGCCTGCCCGGCGCGCCGCTGCTCGGGTTGCAGGCCGGCGCGGCCAACTTCATTCCCTATCTCGGGCCGCTGATCGCCGCCCTGCCGGTTGCCCTGGTCGCCATGCCGCTCGGGCTGTCGGCCCTGGCCTGGGTGCTGGCGATCTATTTCATGATCCAGACGCTCGAAGGCTTCGTGATCGCGCCGCTGATCCAGAAGGGCTCGGTGGACGTGGCGCCGGCCTGGACGCTGTTCGCCATCGTGATCATGGGGGCGCTGTTCGGCGCCATGGGCGTGGCCCTGGCAGCACCGTTGCTCGCCGTGGGGCGTATCGCCGTGCTGCGCTTCTACGTCCAGGACTGGTTGAGGGACCGGCCGGCCGACGGCGCCGCGAAGCCATGACCGGCGTCACGGGCTGGCGCGCACCGGTGCCGCGATGGCCTGGTCGATCCGCTCGAGGACATAGGGGAAGAACGGATTGGACGAGACGCGCAGCAGCGCGTCGAGATTGACGATCAGCACGCCGCGTTCGCCGCGCGGTGAAATGGCCCCGAGGTTGACGCCGAAATCCTCCGAGTTGTCGGGCTCCATGCCGTAGAGCGCATCGCTCATCGGAAACGGCAGGGCGACGTGCGACAGCGAAAAGATGCCGGACGGGAACGCCAGGGCGAGCTCGCTTGTCTGCTCGCTCACCGCGCCGGCCTCGGTGACCTTTTCGACGACCTTGTAGGTGTCGGCGGAGGCGTTGGTGATGATCACCGTCCGGAACTTGCGCGGCGGCGGGGCCAGGATGCGCGACAGGACGGTCTCCGACGCGCTGCGCAGCAGAGGGCCCAGTTTGGCGCCGCGGTTGATGTCGAACAGGACGAGCTCGCTGCCATTGGCCGGCAGGTGGGCATAGAGCCCGGTAATGATCGCCCGCGTGCTCACCGTGAAGTCGACGACGGACTGGAAGGTGAGGACGGGCGGCAGGTGGTCCAAAAGGCCGTCGCGCCCGGCACGCGCGATGCGGTCCTGCAGGGCCGCCGTCAGGCGGTACGACTGACGAGCGCCGTTGATCGGAAAGGAATTGTACTTGAACGGATTGAATTCGGGCAGGATGCCGAGCCACGCCGCCTTGGCGAAGGCGGGAAGCAGCGCCGGCAAAGCGGCGATGCCGACGAAGCGCGCGAAGCTCGTGATGCCGATCATCGGCGATATCAGGATCAGGCGGTCGGGCCGCGCCAGCTGCTTGTTGTCGAGCGCATCGAGGGCGTACTTCATCGCCAGCGCGCCGCCGTTGGAGAAGCCCACGATGTGCAGCGGCTTCGAAGGACCGGCTCGCCGCACCGCCTCGCGCACCGCGAGGCGCGTGGCCGCATCCCAGTCCTCCCATTCGACGTCGGTCAAGGCGGCGGGAACGGTGCCGTGGGCCGGCATCCTGATCGCCACCGCGACAAAACCCTCGTCGCGATAGCGGCGCGCGATGTGGCGCAGGCTGTA
>Ga0210387_10003371_pt1 | contig 12280 bp, 5 predicted proteins | sample IncBWC7OmetaG_FD_160108 | JGI IMG/M metagenome (GOLD analysis project Ga0210387, IMG submission 160108) | Forest soil microbial communities from Barre Woods Harvard Forest LTER site, Petersham, Massachusetts, United States - Inc-BW-C-7-O ... | reverse complement strand
CCGTCGGCCAGATAGAGGAACTCGTCGCCCCCGAAGCGAGACAGCGTGTCGGTCGAGCGGGTGACGAACTCGAAGCGTCTCGCGAGTCCGGTGAGGAGTTGGTCGCCCACCAAGTGACCGTGGGCATCGTTGACGCCTTTGAAGTCGTCGAGGTCGAGCAACAGCACCGCCCCGAAGCCGCCCTGTCGCGCCAAGCGCGCGCGGACTTGATCGAGACGATCCTCGAACAGGGCGCGGTTGGCGAGGCCGGTGAGCGAGTCGTGCAGGGCCTGATGCGACAGCTGGTCGGCCAAGGCGCGCTCTTCGGTGATGTCGCGCTCGGAGGAGACGAAGTAGAGGATCTTTCCCGACGGGTCCCTCGCGGGGGAGCGCGATACTTCGGAGACGATGATGCGCCCGTCCTTGCGCAAGTAGCGCTTGGTGTAGCGCACCTGGTCGATCTGCTCGGCGGTGAGGCGAACGAGAGTGTCTTCGGTGATGCCGATGTCTTCGGGGTACGTGAAGATCTTCGAGTCGTTGCCCATGAGCTCTTCGCGGGTGAATCCCACCATGCGGCAGAACGAGTCGTTCACGGCGATCACTCGGTCTTCGAGGTCGCTGAAGAGCATCGGTGCCATGTTGTGCTCGAAGGCCAGGCGAAAGCGCTCCTCGGCTTCGCGGATGCGCTGCTCGTGGAGCGCCAAGCGTTCCTGGTCGCGCACTCGCTCAATGCCGTAGGCCAGCTCGGCGGCGAGTTCGCCCAGCGTGTCGACTTCGTTAGGCCCGAAGTAGTCGAGCTGTTCGGAGTAGATCGCGATCATGCCGAGCGTCTCGCCACGAATCTTGAGCGGGAACGCGCTGAGCGAACGTAGGTCAAACTCCGAGATGCGCTGGCGTCGCTGCGGCGGGGCGGGCATCGTGAGCATGTTGTTCACGACCTGGATCTCGCCCGTGCGGATGGCTCCGCCGATGGGGCCCGTTCCCAGTTCGTCCCCGCCCCAGCCAAAGTCGATGCCGTTGAGGATCTCGGATTGGCCGGCCGAGGCGACAATACGAACGGTCTTGGCATCGTCCTGCTGGGCGTACCCGACCCACGCCAGGGGATACCCACCTGCCTCGACGACCGACTGGCACAGATCGGCGATCAGGGTCTGCTCGTCGGTCGCGTGCATGAGGACCTGGTTGCCTTCGCTCAAGGTCGCGAGTGCGCGGGTGAGGTACGTTCGCTCGGTGACGTCGCGTCCGTTGCCGACAATGCCGTGGATCGCCTGGTCGTTGAAGCAGTCAGTCAAGACACCTTCGATGTAGCGCCATTGGCCGTCCGAGGTCAAAAAACGGATGACCCAGGGGGTGTCGGGTCCGTCGCCGGCGGTGGAGGCGATGTAAGCGTCGGTTGCACTTTGGCGGTCGTCGGGATGCACGAGGTCGAAGATGTTGACGCCCAGGAGTGCATTGGGCTCGTAGCCAAACAGTCGGTCGACCACCGGGTTGGTGTAGGTGAAACAGGCCTTGTTGTCGATCACGACGATGAGGTCGGTGGACTTTGCCACGAGCGTGCGAAACCACTGTTCTGACTCACTCAGCGAGAGCTCCGCGCGCTTGAGTGCATCAACGACCGCGCTCGACTGTTCCAGGGCGGCAACGTGCTGACGAGCCTCGTGAGCGATGGCGTAGGCCGATTCAATCTCGCGGGCGATGGCCTTTAGACCGCGTACCGACATCTCGTCGAACGCGAACTCGTGGTGGTCGTAGATGGAGATCGCTGCGCGCCGCGTGCCCAGGGTCAGAGGTATCGCGATGCCCGAGGCGAGGCGAAACTCGGCCGCGCGCTCGCGCCACGGGCCATAGGTCGGCCACTCGGAGAGCCTGTCCACCACCTGGGTGGAGGTCGTGCGGATCGCCACGCCGGTGGGCCCGAGTCCCGTTTCTTTGGAACCCTTCCACGACACGACGCCGTCGTAGAGATAGTCCACGACGCCCGAGGACGCGACGATGTCGACCGTGCCCTCGGCGGCCGCCACGCCGATCCAGGCCAGTGCAAAGTGCCCATCACCGACGACCAGATCACAGATCTTGCGCAGGACCTCCTCGGTGCTCAACTTCCCGTCGAGGGCCTTGAGATGATTCAGGAGCTCGAGAAATCGCTGCTCTTTCACCTGGCGCGTGACGTCGTCGAAAGCCGTGAGGACGCCGACAACCTCCTCGTCAATCGTCGCGGGCCAATGGCGCGTGGCAACCCACTTTTGACGACCATCCGGCAGGATGATTTCGTCAATCACTTCGGGCTGAGGTTTTCCTGTTCGCAGGGCGTTTAAAAATGTTGTCTCGTTTGAGGAGTAGGGCGCCCCGTCCGGGCGCAGGACCTGACCCTCGACGCTGAGGAGGTGATCGCGGGTCGTTCCCAGAATCTCTTCAGCCGCGTGGTTGCAATCAATGACGGCGCCTACGGCGTCGCGAAAGAGCATCCCCGTGTTGATGTGATTGAGAAAATCAGTAGTGACAGTGAGTTTTTGTGCATTACTCAAACCGTCGCTAGTGATGAGAACTTCCGACACCCTTACCCCCATCGCGTTGACGCGATTCAACTACCGACAGCCATTCTTCACGCTGACGGTGTTGAACCTCAATTCTATTGGCGGTCGTTTTCTAGGAGTTGTTCATTCGTAGAGAATGCGTCGTCATGGGACGCGATTGTCGATCAGAAGTGGGTGTCGGCGCAGTCCGAATCTGTAAATTGATTATTCGTACAGCAGCGTCTCGCTGATCGGTGCGGGTCGACCGAGGACGTATCCCTGGACGTGATCGACGCCAAGTTCTTTTAAGAGACGCAACGTCTCATCGTTTTCCGCGCCTTCGGCGACTGTGACCATGCCGAAGGCCTTGGCGAGACTGACGACCGCCGAGACGACGTAGCGACTCGAGATCTCTTCGTGCAGATCTTGGACGAACTCCCGATCGATCTTGAGATACGACACGGGCAAACGCTTCAAGTAGGCGAATCCGCTGTACCCCGCGCCAAAGTCATCGAGGGCGACCTTGATGCCAATCTCGTTAAGTCCGCGCACGAACTGTTCGGCGCCGCGAAGATCGCGCACGAGTGCGGTTTCGGTGATCTCACACACAATGCGGTCCGCACGACCTCCGTGTTCGCTGATGGCACTTTCGATCAGGGACAGTGTGCGGGGATCCGCGACGGACTTTGCGGACAGGTTGAACTCCAGGGGATGACCTAGTGCGGAGAGCCGAGCGGTCTGGTTGATGACCCAGCGATCGATCTCGCCGATGAGGCCATACTCCTCGGCCGTGGGCAAGAAGCTGTCCGGCATGATGACCTCGCCGTCCACGTCGATCATGCGGATCAAGAGCTCGTTCTGGATCACGTCGTACGTGGCCAGATCGACGATCGGTTGGGAGTACAGGACGAAGCGATCGTTGTCGAGCGCGTCGCGGATGCGACCGACCCAGGCCAGCTTCTCCAACTCGCGTTCCACTCGCAGTTGGGCCGCCGCGCGATCGGTAATGTCCTCAAAGACGATCACCGCGCCATTTTGGTTCTCGTCCCTGAGCGGCGACGCACTCAGAGCGACCGGCACACTGGAACCATCTCGTCGGATCAAGGTCTCGTGGTCGATCATGAGTGGTCGACCCTCTTTCCACACTCGCGCGAGCGGATTCGCATCGCCCTTCTCTGATGCGTCTTGGCGAAAGCCGAAGACGTCGTCGGTCGCGCGACCCACGAGATCGCGTGCGGAGGTGTGCAAGAGAGTTCCCGCGGCGGTATTGGCGAAGGTGATCATGCCCTCGCCATCGGTCGCGATCATTCCCTCGGCCATGTTGTCGGTAATGGCTAAGAGGAACTGTTGCGACTGCGCGAGTCGAATTTTGGCTTCGAGGTACTCGGTGATGTCCTGCACGGTTCCCAGGAGCCGCACGGGACGACCAGCGTCATCGCAGATGGCCTCGGCTCGAATTCGAACACTTCGCACTTCTCCGTTGGGCCGCGTGATGTGGTGCGCCACCGCGGCCGAGCCACTTTTCATCGCGTCGCGAAACACATCCTCGACGAGTTGGCGCTCTGTTTCGTCGACGAAGGATAGGAAGATCTCGGGCGAGCGCGACCACTCTGACGGCAGGACGCCGTAGATGGCGAACATCTCGTCCGCCAGGAAATCGAAGTGGTCACTCTGTAGATCCCACTCCCAGTGGCCCACGTGCGTCAGGCGTTCGGCCGCGCGAAGGCGTGACTCGTTGAGAGCCAGGCTCTTCGCGTCGCGAATCCGTCCGATGCCATAGGCCAGGTTGTCGGCGAGCTTGCCGATGAGTTCGAGTTCGCCGTCACCAAACATGCCGACTTCCAGGCCGTAGATCGCGAGCACGCCGATCGTCTCACCCTTGACGATCAGAGGGAGGGCGCACGTGGTTCTCATGTGGTGGGCGTCCAAGCGCTGACGCCACGGAGCCACGCGCTTGGACCGGCGGGTGTCTTTGACCACCTTGATCTGACCACTGCGAATGGCGCGGCCAACGGTCCCTTGGCCCAGTTCGTTGTCGGCCCAGGTCACTTCGAGTCCCTCGAGGTACTCGGTCGCACCGTAGGAGTCGACCACGCGAATCGACCGGGCGGCGTCGTGCTGGACGTAGCCCACCCAGGCCAACCCGTACCCGCCGGCTTCGATGATGGTGCGACAGATGTTGGTGATCAGAGTCGATTCGTCCTCGGCGTGGATCAAGACTTCGTTGCATTGGCTCAGTGTTCGCAGAGCGCGAGCGAGGCTCACTTGTTCGCTGACGTCGCCACCCGACACCAAGATCCCGCGGACGTCGGTGTCGTCGATGAGGTTGTGCGCGTACAGGTCGACGACGTGCCACGGTTGAGAATTGAGTGCGCGAAGACGGCACTGCGTGAAGCCGCCCTCGGGTTCGCCGCTCATGACGCTCGCCAACTCGTCACTGACGCGCGCTCGATCGGCCGGGTGCACGAGGGACAGCATCTTCTGTCCAATGAGGTCCTGGGGGTCGCTGTCGAAGAGTCGAGCTGCGACGCCGTTGATGTAGCGAAGCGTGCTGTCCGAACCAATGACCGCAACGGGCGTGAGCAGACGATCGGCCACCCGAGCCAGTTGGCTGTAGTCGAAGTCGTCACCGGATTGACCAGAAATTTTCACGACGACCAGCCTGCAGGGGTGTGTGGCGCCCCGAGACTGATTTTGCGCCGTAACCGGCCGACAAAACGTCCGTCTACTTAGGTATGCAGTGAATACACCTCGCCCAACGGGGCTAGCTGGTGAGGAGGTGGAGCAACTCTGACTGGGAGTGAACGTTGAAGATCCGAAAGATCTCACTCAAGTTATTGCGCACCGTGCTGGGGCTCACGAAGAGCGACTCGGCGATCGCGGGCACGCGTTCACCACGCAGCAGGCGGCTCAGTACCTCCCACTGTCGAGTGTTGAGCGAACTCAATTGCGGAAAGCGCTCGGGGTCGGGAAAAGCGCCGAGCGAATCGAAGATGCCGCTCGCCTGAACCTCGCCCGCGATCCGCCATAGCCGATGCTCTAGTTGGGCGACACGCTCCATCTTCGACTCAGCACTGGCGTCGGGTCCCGGGAGAAGCAAGAAGCACTGCTCGGTGGTCTCGGCCAGACAGGTCACGATGCAGCGAACGGCATGGGCGTCGAAACTCGTGCCGTTGAGCTGTATCGGCATGGCCAGAGTCACCGCGCCCTCGCCCTTAATGGCATCGAGCTTTTCACGCAGGCGCTTCTGTTCCTGGTCGGTGAGCAGAGGTCGCCCGATCAGTGAATCGGCCGTCTCGCCCACGACGTCCGCGACGTTCTTACTTACCGCCTTGATGCAGCCGTCGTCGCCAATGAGACCGACCGCCACCGTGGGCGGTGCGTAGCCCAGATAGTCCACGAGAGGGCTATTGCGCGACGTGGGAGACGTCGAGTACTGCGCGAGCGCGTAGTGGGACTCGCCGAACTGCAGGGACCGGGCCCACGCGAGGACCGGCAACGTGCCGTGCGGCAGGCGCAGTCGTCGGTGAGCGGAGTAAAAGTCGATGAGACCATCGGCCAGGGCCTGCAGGGCAATGCGAGCGCTGCGCTGATCGTTGTCGGTGTAGAGATCGAAGACGGAGTGGTGCAGCACACTGGACGCGGGTAGGCCCATCTGGATCGAGAAGGACTCCGTCACGTCCGACACGGTGAAGCTCTCGAGTTCAATCAGCATCAGGGGCAGTTCAAGTCCCCCAACGACGTCCCAGACATCTTTGGCGACTACGTCAAGGTCATTGGACACTGGCTCCCCCTGTCCGTGTCCTCACGTTACGTCAGGAGGCCCTCAATATCGCTCAGGATCTTTGCGACGGGGCAAGCCCGCGTCATCCTGATGGAATAACTTGCGATATCTCTCATCGAGAACGTTGGTGTCAGCCATCGGCTGGCCGGGCTGTTCTCGGCGGTGGCGCTTAATGGTGAAGAGGGCCAGTGACAGCGTGATCAGGCCCAGGATGAGGAAAGCAAACCCGAGGAAATAGAAGGAAATATCGTTCTCGCACCCGGAATTGAGTCCAACTTGAATCCCCGTAGGGCCACTGCCGCATGAGTGAACCACGTCGTGAACTCGCGTGAGAACCAGATTCCGGCTCCCATGATCGCCAGACTCAGAATCACCGCGATATTGCGAATCACGAGTGAAACTTACCTTTCGAGTACCGGCGCGTCCGTGATGCAGCGGCGCTCCTGATGGGCCTCATGATGTCGCCCGCCCTACGAGATCGGGCCGGTCAGTTCTCGAGTGTCGTTCGGTTGAAACGAGAGTCGGCTCGCCGGCGTTGGGCGGCTGATGAAATACCCCTGGGCCAGATCGCAGCCCAGATCGCCCAATAGATCCAGAGTCTCCACGTCCTCGATGCCCTCGGCAACCACTCGCAGACCCATATCGTGGCCGAGGTTGATCGTCGCTCGGACGAGTTCCATCTCGCGGCCGTTGCCTTCCGCGTTGAGCGAGGTAATGAACGTGCGGTCCAGTTTGAGTTCGCCCACCGCCAGGCTGCTCAGATAGGCGAGCGACGTGAACCCCGCGCCGAAGTCGTCGATCGAGACCACGATGTCGAGGTCGCGCAGATTCAAGATGACCGCCTGCGAACGCAGGAAGTCGGTGATGATGGTCGTCTCGGTGATCTCGATGACGATCGATTCGCCGGGGAGTTCGTACTTCGCCAGGAGTTCACGAACGTGCGCGAGGAAGCCCGGCTCGAGCAGGTCGCTCGTGGAGACGTTGATTGACACGGCCAGACGGTGTCCACTTTGTCGCCATGCGGCGCACTGGCTGAAAGCCTCGTTGAGCACCCACTGGGTCAGCGGCCACATCAAACCCGCTTCTTCGGCGAGTGGCAAGAACTTGAGCGGCGGCACGAGGCCGAGCGTCGCGTGGGGCCAGCGAACGAGTGCTTCGACCGCCAGGATCTGGCCGGTCTTGAGGTCCAACTGAGGCTGGTAGTGCAAGACGAAGTCGCCCTGCATGACAGCTTCGCGTAACTCGTCGAGCAGGTTCGGCGAGTCTTCGCCGCCGTCGAGGTCGTGGTCGTAGAAGACGTAGGGCATCTGGCCGAGCTTGGCGCGATACATGGCCACGTCCGCGCACCACATCAACGCCGGTCCGTCGTTGGCGTTGTCCGGGGCGAGCGCAATACCGATGCTGGCCCCGACGCTGGCCTTCACCTTGTGCAAGTTAAACGGTTGGTCGATCTCGCCCATGATCCGCTGGGCAACCTCGATCGCGACATCGGCGTTGGCGTCGATCAAGACCACGGCCAGTTCGTCGCCACCCAGGCGTACGACCGAACCCGACTCACCGACCGCTCGCGTCAGGCGCGGCCCGAGCTGGCGCAGCAGTTCATCTCCGGCCGGGTGCCCGAAGGAGTCATTGATCTCTTTGAAGTGATTGAGGTCCACGAACAAGAACGCCATCTCGCGAGGGGCCGCGTTGACGCCGACTTCATCGGCGAAGAAGAGGTCGAGGATCAATGAAAGTTGACGGCGGTTGCCGAGACCGGTGAGTTCGTCCGTGTGAGCCTGGCGGTAGCGCTCTTCGGTGAGGATCCGCAGGCTGCGCGCGCTCAGCAGGAGTCGGATGCCGACCGTGAGCAGGGTTGCGACGGCGAGCCACAAGGCGACGCGGCTGATGCTGCTGATGGCGCCATCGATCAAGATGAAGAGTCCCACGCTGAGCGCGATGCCCGGCAGCAGGAATCCGGCCGGCTTCTCTCGCTGAAGCGGATCGGCGCGCTTGGACGGCAGCCACATCGCCATCGACATGCACAGAATGGCGGTGGGCCACGCGATGTTGTTGAAGTCACTGCCGAAGCGCGATCCACCGAGGGACGACGTGTTGGAAAAGAGATTGAACGTGTCGCCCACCACGATGACGACAAAGCCCACGGCCATGAGATACCAACGCGATGTGCCACGGTCCGAGAGCAGCACCGAGCCGCCGATGACGAGGCTCAGCAGGAGTAGGTCACCGACCGGGTAGGCCAAGTTGACGACCGTACCCACCGTGCCCAGACCCGCCGCGTGCTGGATGGCGTGAAAGGCGAAGGCCGCACACAGGGCGGCGGCACCGAGGCCGGCCACCACACCGTCGAGCCAGTTCGCTCGCGAGAGTCGGCCCAATCCACGCTGGAGCAGCATGAAGGTGGCGATGTAGGCCAGTGGGTAGAAGCTCAAGTAGAAGAGGTCAGCCCAGGACGGGTCCGGCGGGTTCGCGCCGCCGATCGATTCGGCTGTAAGCACGAAGTCGCCGATGGTCCACGACAACAGGGCAAAGCCCAGAATGAGCGGAATCGCACGGCCCGGACGGCGATCGAAGCCGCGGTACAGGCACATGCCGACGGCCACGAGCTCCAAACTCGTGAGCGCCCATCCGTCGAGCCAGGTCCACGACTGATTGGCGTTGCGAACGATCAACGAGATCAAGTAGGCGAGAAGCAGTGTGCCGATCACGCCGTAACCGATCCAGATCCGGTGGCTCTTGGACTGGAAGGCAGCGACCTCGCTCGGCGTCAACGACGCGTCGTCTGAGATCGCACTCTGGAGTCCGCTGATCGAGTCGGGTACCGGTGAGCGCACTCCCGTGCGCGTGCGGCTCCCGCGGCGACGTTCGTTGACGGTCGCCATTTCAGTTTCGCGGCTCGACGGTTTTAAGACATTTGACATTTCGCATAAGTATTCCGACACTCCATCAAAAGTGGAACAACCCAAAGCCAAACTGGGGTCATTTTAAGGTGATGGCTGTTGAAACCTAGGGATTTAGCGACAAAATATTCACCGTTGCGAGCAAAACACCTATGCGAACCGACCCGAAAGATGACCTTTTTGACGTTTTCGTCACCCCTTCGCGTGCCCTTGGGCATCGGTTACACGGGGATTGACTGGGCGAACGAGAACTGATTGTCGGGGTCGTAGAGCCGCTTGACCGTGACCAAACGATCAAAGTTGCTCCCGTAATACGCGCTCTGCCAGTTCGAAAGTGTGGGGTCGATGTAGTTCTGATACGCCCCGGAGGCGGGATCGAACACGTTCGTGCCGAGCCACGTCAGCCAGGATTGACCGGCGTCAATGACCGAAGCGCTTGCTCCCGAGGACCAGGAGTACGTCGCCTGAATGCACGCCAACTTGTCGCGGTGCACGAATGCCGTCGCGTCGCTCGGCACTCGATTGATCACCCCGCCGTACGAGTCGAACGCGAGGGCTCCGCCCAGGGTGGGGGCGAGCGAGGCGAGATGCTCGATCGCGTCGACGATGCGAGCGCACCCGGCCGACGAGAGGGGCCCGTTCACGTAACTCGACTTGGCCGAGTACGCCTCGCGGCTGAGTTGACCGTGAGGGTTCTGTGACGACAAGTGGCACGCCGCCACACTCAGACCCGAACACCCCGCTTCGATCTCCATCGCCGTCAGATACGAGTTGGATCCACTGAAGCTGTAGGTCGGGGTCGCCGCGATGGCGGATGTCAACGACGATAAATATGTCGCGAGCTCACTGGGGGAGCCACAAAACACCCCACCCACCTGGCCCAGGAATCCGTACGTGCCCTGGGACTCGAGAACGCAGTTCGACCACAGCTCATCGGGTGCGGTGTCGATCCAGTTGAGCCACGCCTCGAGCATCGTGGCCGCCGCCGCCCAGGGATACTGCAACGTGAAGAGGGTGACCTCGGGCATGACGTGGACGTCGAGCGTGAGGGACGTCACGACACCGAAGTTTCCGCCCCCGCCGCCTCGACTGGCCCAGAGCATGTCGGCGTGGTCGCTCTCGTTGGCTCGCACCAGTGTGCCGTCGGCGGTGACGACCTCGAGTGCGCGAAGGTTGTCCGACGTGAGTCCGTATCGTCGCGCGAACACGCCGATGCCCCCGCCGAGGGCGAGTCCCGCGACGCCCACCGTGGGACACGAGCCAGCAGGCAGTAGCCGATTGTTGGCTCCCACCTCGTTATAGACATCGATGAGAAGGGCTCCCGCTCCAATGACCGCGGTGTTCGACGCGGTGTCCACTCCTACAGCGTTGAGTCGACTCACGTCGATGACTAACCCATCGCAACTGGAGTAACCCGCGTAGCTGTGGCCCCCGGAGCGAGCGCACATGGCCATCTGGTGCGACGTGGCAAAGTCGACGCAGCGCGCGACGTCCTGGGAACTCGCGCAGTACGCGATGCCTTGCGGGTGCAAGCCGACGAACTTCGCGTTGTAGAGCAGGCTCGACGTGGCGTACGACGCACTCGTTGGTCGAACCAGGGTGCCCGTGAGCGACGAGGCGAGATTCGCCCAGTCCCGTGACGTCGCCGGCCCGAGAGTCGTTGTCGTCGTGGACGTTGACGTTGACGTTGACGTGGAAGTGGAGGTTGACGTTGACGTCCGAGATTGTTTCGAGCAGTCGTCGAGTGCGAGGCCGGCGCCGAGCGCCGCGATAGAGATCGCCGATGTAGCGCCCGCCCGGCGCAGAAACTCCCGACGTGACGACCGGTCTTCACTCACATGGCGACGCTATTCCATTGGTCCCGACACATTTATATAAAGATTGAGTGAAACTCGCCAAGCCCGCGGTGATCGCTCGGTAGCCTGCTCGCGGGCCAGTGATGAAGTTGCGCTGCGCCTTTGGTATCTGAGGTGAGTTACGTGACGGGTAAGTTGTGTCGGGTTGTGGTGCCCCGTCGATTGGGTGCTCTCGTACTGTCTGCGCTCGTCGTCTCGGCGTTAGCGTTCGGATTTGGTACCCCACGCGCCGGCGCGGAAAGCACCAGCACCCTCACGACCAGCGGCTTCTATCTCGACTTGGGCGCATCGGCCTCGGTGGGCTACCAACCCACGTTGAGCGACCCTCACGGCCAGGTGACCGACGAGGGGTACGCCAATGACATCGTGTCCTACGAAGCGTCGCGCGGAGTGGTCCTCTCCCTGACCCAGCTCGGCTGCCCGGGCGAGTCCACGGCCACCATGATCAGCGGCGACGATTCGTGTTACCGAGGCGTGGGCAGTCAGCTCAGTGCCGCCGTGGCCTTTCTCCAGAGCCACCAGAATGAACAGGGCTTCGTCACCCTCGATCTCGGCTTTAACGACTTTCACCCGTGCCTGATCAACGCGCCGTTGATTCAGTCGTGCGTGGGAGAGAACATCGAAGAACTCAGCCTCCAGTTGCCGTACATCGTCAACAATCTCGAAGCGGCCGCCGGGCCTCACGTGACGTTTGTGGGCGTGGGTCACTATGACCCCTACATCGCCGACGCCATACACGGTCTCTCGGGGGAGAACTTTGCCAACCGGAGTAAAGGGGTGTTGGGTCGACTCAACGCCACGCTCTTGTACATCTACTCCAGCGCTGGCATTCCCATGGCCAACGTGAGCAACTACTTCGACTCACCCTCGCGCGCCCGCGTGCATGTCGCGGGCATCGGTGATGTGTCGAGCAACGTTCTCCAAGTGTGCGATCTCACCTGGATGTGCGCGAGGGGCCCGTACGGCCCGAACCTGCACCCCAATGTCCTCGGTTACTCGGCGATGGCCGCGGCCATCGAGAGCCAACTCACCGCTCCCTGGTAAGCCGTCAGATCTGAGGATCGACGAGGTCCTCTCGTCCTCGAGGGGAATTTTTGACCTCTGGGTCTTGCGCCCAGCCTGCGTACATTACTAAGTTGATAAGAATACTCATCTATTCAACCGGGCGAGGTGACAGATGGCCATAGTGGAGCTCCAGAGCGAATCGAGCGTTGAAGCGGTAAAGCGCGCAAGCGAGCGTTTGCGCGG
>Ga0210387_10003368_pt1 | contig 12289 bp, 10 predicted proteins | sample IncBWC7OmetaG_FD_160108 | JGI IMG/M metagenome (GOLD analysis project Ga0210387, IMG submission 160108) | Forest soil microbial communities from Barre Woods Harvard Forest LTER site, Petersham, Massachusetts, United States - Inc-BW-C-7-O ... | reverse complement strand
CCCGTTCTACGGCCTCAAAGGGACCGACAACCAGGTCGCCTTCACGACCTCGCGCTACCGCAAGAACCCGCTGGTGATCACCGGCCCCGGCGCCGGCCCGGCCGTCACGGCGGCCGGCGTGCTCAACGACATGCTCCGCGTCAGCGGCTGACCGACTCCAGCCGCCGCCTAGCAATTAGGTCTGCGTCGTCGTCGGCGGTGGCGCTATCGGTGTCCACGTAGGATTGGTCGCAATCGCGCCGCCGCCGTTGACGGAAGGAACATGCGTCTGCGCGATCCAAAGCCTTCCGTTCACATCAAGTGCGTAGATGTGCCTACCGTCCTGAGACAGCGCGATCTGCTTGAGTTCCATCGAAGATCCCTTCGTTTCCCGGCCGGCCCCCTATCCCGGCGGGAAGCCGAGAGGATCGGTCCCGGATATGTCACCTGTCAATTCTCATCCTTGCGGCGCCCGGCAATCACGGGGGATCCACCCCCCAGAGACACGCATGCAGCCGAATTCCGTTCCAGCAGTAGACCGGGACCAGCCGGTCTCCTTTCACTCGAAAATACGCCAGCCTGACTCGCGAATGCGGCTGGCCTTCTCGGTTGATCATCTTGTCGAAGACCTCCCAGCACGCGACCGTGATGGCCATACCCTGTCTTCCGGGCTGCAGGGCCCTTACTCCTTCGCCGAACGTCTTGGCGGCCTTTGGTCGTTCGCGCTTGAAGGAGACGACATTGAGAAAGGCCCTGCTGACGATGCCGAAGAAATCGCGCTCCTTCCGAGCATCCAGAAGTAGCGTTTTCATTACGCCGTGATCGTAGGCGAAGCCGAGCGCGGCGCCCAGCGGAAGGGGCCGTCGCCGCCTAGCGGGAGAGCGCAGCCGCCGGGTCGGCGGCCGGCGCGTCCCCGCCCACCACCAGGTTGGCCAGCGGCTCGTCGCCGCTGCGGCCCGGTCGTGGGGCCCAGGCCGCCGCATAGAGCGCCAGGCGGTCGAGGAGCTCGCGCGTGCTCTTCGGCATCGGCACCCGGGCGCGCGTCACGTGGGTGACCAGCGCCTTGGCCGCCGCCAGCAGCTGCAGCCCTTGCGAGATCCGGAGCCGCTCGTCGACCGGAGAGCGCTGCGACCCTGTCGGCTGAAACGCCAGCAGCCGCTCGCCCGCCGTCACGAACATCGACCAGGCCTCGAAGATCGTCGGATCGGTGTGGAGCGTCTCGCACTTCACCTTCGCCGCCCGCGCGAACTCGCCGATGGCCGGCACGATGCCCGCGAAGGCGCGCGTACCGCCGAACGTCTCGCAGAGCGCGTCGGCGATCCGATCGATGTCGCGCATGGTGGCGGAGATCTTGATGTAGCGGCTCTTGTAAAAGTCCTCGATGGGGAAGGCGAACGCCTTGAGCGGCTCGCCCCACAGCTCGTCGATCCCCTCGTCGCCGCTGCGATGAAGCACCAGGCGCCCGAGGGCCAGCGCCTCTTGCAGGTGATCGCCGCACTGGCGCATCAGCGCGTTGTCCGGGTCGATCACGATCCCCAGCGCCTGCAGCTCGACGGCCTTGGTCAAAAGATCGCCCGCCCGGTTGAAGAGGGCGCCGGCCAGCATGGCCCCCTTGACCCGCTGCTTGGCGAGGTCGGTCTCCGAGTCGAACGCCTGCCTTGCCTCGGCGAGCCGCCGGCCGGGAACGTTGAGCCCATGCTCGACGTGATTGAAGAGCCGCCGCGTGAGCGCCTCGATCAGCGTCTTCTTGGCGAGCAAGGTGTCGGCGGGCGCCTCGTACGCTTTGATCCAGTAGCCCCCGTAGAAGACCCGCCACTCCCCCGCGATGGCCCGCTTCGCGCCGTCCCGGATGCCCACCTCGTCGTCCATGCGTCGTCGCCTCTGGACCAAAACTGTACGCCTGGTTTTATCAAGCAGATCAGCGACGTGGGCAGTTGGTGAACTATTTACCTGTACGAAATGTTGGCGCAACGAAAGGCCGACGAATCGAGGCGACCAGGTGCTCTTATGGTGAAGGCCCCCATGCGTACCCATTTGCTGCTGTTCTCTTTTTGTCTCGGCGCGATCTTCACCGCCTCCTGCTTGAAGCCGGTCCAAGATCCCGCCCCCGGAAGCACCGGCGGCGCCGGCCAGACCGGCGGCGCCGGCGGGTCGGGCGGCGTCAACGGAACCGGGGGCAATACCGCAACCGGCGGCACGACCAGCACCGGCGGGGCGACCAGCACCGGCGCCACCGGCGGGGCGGGAACGGGCGGCAACGCCAGCGGCGGCGCCACCGGCGGCGGGGGCTCCGTGAGCAGCGCCTGCGACGCGACGTCATGTCCGACTGGCTGCTGCGACGCGAACGGCGGCTGTGTCACGGAGGAGTCGACCTCGGCGTGCGGGCGCAGCGGCGCCGCCTGCCTCACCTGCGCCGACGGCCAAGCCTGCAGCGGCGGCGCCTGCGTCTGCAACGCCGGCTCCTGCGCGTCCGGCTGCTGCGATGCGAACGGTCAGTGCGCCACACCGACCAGCACCGCCTGCGGCAAGAGCGGCGGCAGCTGCGCGCCGTGCGGCGACGGGCAGACCTGCGATGCGACCGGAACCTGCGTCTGCAACGCCGCCTCCTGCGCGACCGGCTGTTGCGATGCGACCGGCAACTGCGTCCGCACCGCCAGCCAGTCGACGACCGTCTGTGGCAGCGGCGGCGCCAGTTGCGCCCCCTGCGCGAGCGGCCAGAGCTGCAGCGCGGCCGGTGTCTGTGGCTGCACACCGGCCTCGTGCTCGGGCGGATGTTGCGACTCGACGGGGAAGTGCGTCCTCAGCTCGGCGCAGAACAGCGGCGCCTGCGGCTCGAACGGCGCCGCCTGCGGCAGCTGCGCGTCGGGCCAGGCGTGCAGCGCCGGCGCCTGCAGCTGTGGGGGTGCAAGTTGCGGCGGCTGCTGCTCGAGCGGCGCCTGCGTGACCGCCTCGAAGACGGCCTGCGGCGCCAATGGCGGCGCCTGCGTGCCCTGCGGCAACCAGCAGGAGTGCAGCGCGCAGGGGCAGTGTGTCTGCGACGCCGCCTCCTGCCCGAGCGGCTGCTGCGACAAGAACGGCCAGTGCCAGACCTCCGGCACCGCCGCCTGCGGCACCGGCGGCGCCGCCTGCGTCGCCTGCGCGAGCGGCCAGGCCTGCGGAGCGACGGGGTCCTGTGCTTGCACCTCCAGCTCCTGCAGCGGCGGCTGTTGCAGCGGCACCACCTGCGTCCTGCAGAGCGGGCAGAGCCTGGGGACCTGCGGCGGCGGCGGCGCCACCTGCGCACCGTGCGCCACCGGTCAGGCCTGCAGCGGCGGCAAGTGCGTCTGCAACGCGACCTCCTGCCCGAACGGCTGCTGCGATACGAACGGCAAGTGCCAGACGTCGGCCAACCCGACCTGCGGCACCGGCGGCGTCGCCTGCGCCTCCTGCGGCAGCGGCACCACCTGTTCGTCCGGGAAGTGCGTCTGCAACGCCAGCTCCTGCGGCAGCGGCTGCTGCAACGGCAGCAGCTGTCTCGCCTACGCCGGCGAATCCAACACCCTGTGCGGCGGCGGCGGCGCCACCTGCGCCCCCTGCGCCAGCGGCCAGACCTGCAGCACCGCCAACGGCACCTGCGGCTCGACCAGCACCGGTCCTTGCACCTGGAGCGGCGGCCCGTCGTCGACGAACGGCGAGATCACCTGCTACTGGTTCGGCCAGGGGACGGCCAAGGGGGGCGGCTGCGGGAGCTTCAAGACCTACTGCGGCTACTGCGGGACGGAATCGGGGAGCAACAACGGCGGCACCTGCCCCACCGGGATCACCGACGGCGTCCCCAACACCGGCACCTCCTACTTCGCCGCTTTCCCCGCGGGCGGCTTCGGCCAAGGAACCTATTGCGGCATGTGCGTCGACGTCACCTGGATGGGCAAGACGATCACCGCCACGATCGTCGACGAGTGCGCCACCTGCCCGACCTCCTCGCACATCGATCTCAGCCTGTCGGCCGCCGCCGCGCTCGGCCTCGGCCAGGGGACGACCACCGGCGACGCCACCAGCGGCGTCGCCTGGAAGGCGGTCGACTGCCCGGTGACCGGGAACATCGTCGGCGTCTTCAACGGATCGTCGCAGCAGATCTACTTCCAGAACGTCACCTTCCCGGTGGCCAAGGCGGTCGCCGGCGGGCACACCGCCTCCCAGGCGTTCGGCTACTGGGACTTCGGCACCGCCGTCGGTGGGATGTCGGTGACGCTCACCGACAGCCTCGGGCACGTGGTGACCGGGACGATCCCCTCAACGAGCGGCGGCAGCGTCGGCGCGCAGTTCCCGATGACCTGTCAGTGACATGGACTGCGTCCTCATGACGCTGACCGAACGTGACCCGCTACCCGCCGAGCATGTGAAGCGCCAGCGCCAGGAGGCGCAGCGTCTCGTCGTGCGTTCCGGTGAGGTGAACCCGGACGGTGTTCCCGTCACGCGCCAACGTCGCGCGGTTCACCAGTGACGAGAAACCGCCCAACACCACGAAGGGATTGCCAGCCAGCCTCTGCCGAAGTGCCGGCCAGGCGTCATCCCAGTGGCGCGCCGGTCCCTCGCCCGAAAAGTCACCCTGGAGATCGACGAATGCACCGTCGTCGTTGAGGCCGATCACCGCGGTCATTGCGCCGGGGACCTCCATCCCGTAAAGGACGGGCGGAACGCCCCCCGTCCCGGCGGCGGTCTTGAAGATGTCGGCCGCGCTCACCAGCAGGGCACCGTCGGGCGGCATCAGCCCCTCCTCGGCGCCGATGCGCCAGAGCATCGACGTCCAGTCGATCGCGCTGGGCGCGCCACCGTCGGCGCCGGCGCCCCCATCGGGCGCGACGCCGCCGTCGACCGCGCCCCCCGCGAGGTGCGGCGCCAGCAGCAGCGCGCGGTAGGCAGGCGGCGTGACGATCGCCAGCCCGGGCGCCGCCAGGACGATGATCCGATCGTCGCGCGAGGGGGGCGTCCCCGGCGGCAGCCCGCGACGCGGGTGCCGCTCGCCGACCGGGCGCCCACCCTCGGTGCGCCAGGCGATCACCCGATCGGTGGCCTTGGCGCCCCGGCTGAGGGCGGCGCGCAGCCCGCCGTCGTCGAGGTGATGGCGGGCGGCCAGAAACGTCACGCTCGGATCGAGCGGGTGCGGCGTGGCGATCAGCAGCGCGTCGAACGACTGGAACAGATCGAGATCGGTTCCCTCCAGCAGATCGCGCCTGTCGGGCAGCCGCGCCAGCAGGGCATCGACCGCGGGGACGTAGTCGGTCCCCCGCAACCGGTCGAGACGCAGGAGCACCGTCAGGCGCGACCCCTTCGGCCCATAGGCTGCCAGGTCGCCGGTCGGGGCCGGGGCATCTTCGTCCTCGACCTTCGATGGCGCTCCCGCCCGCTCGCGATCGTCGGCCTTCGCAGCCAGCGTCCCTTCGGCGGGAGCCGGCGGCGTGCGGTGATGCGCGCGCCGTGGGACGGGGCCCCGGCCGTGACCTGCGGCGGGGCCGCCGAGCGGCAGATCCTTCAGCTCGTCGAGGCGCATCCCGGTGATCTCGATGTCGACCGGACCGCTCCAGCGGCGTGCCCCGAGGCCGAGCCCCAGCGCGATCAGCGCCAGGTGGACCAGCACCGACAGCCCGAGAGCAAAGCTCCACCGCCGCGACATCCGGGAGCATTATAGGCGCGCTTCAAATGGCGCGGGTTGCGAGCGGCGCGTTTGCGCTACGCTGAGCGCGTGAGCGCGAGTCAGACGGGAAGGTCGAAGCGGGCGGCGGTGACCGAGGCGGCCGGGGCGACACCGACGGTGAGAACGGCCCCCTCGCGCGGCCATTCCTGGATGATGTCGAGCAGCGCGGCCGCCAGAAACGCGCCGGCCACCCGGGCGGCGGCGACGTCGCTGGAGGTCGCGTCCGCGGCGATGAGGCGCCCGCCCGGGCGCAGGAGCGGCATCAGCGCGGCGATCCAGCGCTCGCCCTCGGCGGGCGGCAGCCCCGCCACATTCTCCACGACCAGCGCCGACAGCGTGCCGCGGCCGAAGGGGAGCTCGGCCGCCGCCAGCGCGACGTCGAGCGGCCGCGATTCCTTCTTCGCGCGGCGGTACGTGCGCAGCACCTGCGGCCGCAGCTCGCTCTCGACCAGCAGCAGCGTCTGCCCCCCGCGCGCGATCGCCGCGCCCAGCCAGGGGGGCCCGAGGACGACCACCGGCGCGCGCGGGCGCACGGCGTTGGCCCCGGTCGGGACCTCCGCCGAGGCTTGCGCCGAGGCCTGCGTCGAGATTTGGGTCCAGCGCAGCAGGGCCTCCAGCGTCGGCTGGCTGCCGAGGGGACCCGAGAGCAACGGACCACGCATCTGCCGGCGGAAGCTACCACGGCCCCATGGCCGATCATGAGCTTCATCGTGCAGCTCGACCGCAACGTGCCCGTCGAGAAGATCGGCGGCAAGGCGCGCTCGCTGGTGAAGCTGGCGGCGGCGGGGCTGCCGGTCCCACCGGCGATCGCGCTGACCACCGAGCTGTTCTCGACAATGCGCGCGGGAGGTCCACCGCTGCCGGCCACGCTGGCGGCGACGGGCGCGCTGACGGCGATCGAATCGGCGGCGCGCGCCCTCTGCGTGGCGCCCTGGCCGTCGGGGTTTGCCGAGGCTCTGCGGCGGGCGCTCGAGGCGCTCGACGGCCGGGCCGAGGCGCGGTTCGCCGTGCGCTCATCGGCGGCGATCGAAGATCGGCCCGACGCGCTCGGCGCGGGGCTGTTTCTTTCGCGGCTCGATCTTCCGGTCGCCGACGTCGAGCAGGCGCTGCGCGAGGTGCTGGCCTCCGCGCTGTCGCCGGGTGTGGTCGCCTACCTGGCGCGCCGGAGCTTGTCGATCGATGGACTCGGCTCCGCCGCCGGGGGACTCGGCTCCGCCGCCGGGGGGCTCGGCTTTGCGGCGCTGATTCACCCGTTCGTCACCGGCGACGCCGCCGGGACCGCCGCTCTCGATTCGTCGCACGGTGTTCCGGTCATCGAAGCCCACCATGGCGACGCGACGCTCGCCCGCGCGCGGATCCAGGACGCGCTCGCGCGATTGACGGTCACCCACGGTCCGGTGGAGATCGAATGGGCCGCGGCCGGTTACGAGGTGACCTTCCTGCAGATGCGTCCGTACCGGCGGCCGGGGCGCGCCCGGCTGGCGGAGGTCAATCAGATCGGCTTGCACCTCGGATGGCACTGGGACGCCGCCCACAATCCGCTCCCGCTGTCACCCGCGCAGGGCGGGCTGGTGGCGCTGGTGGACCGCGTCTGCGACACGGGGCTGCGCCAACAGACCCTGGGCGGGTACCTCTTCTATGCGCACGCTCCGCGCCCGGCCGGCGCCGCGAAACGCGCCTCCACCTCGGTCTCCGAGGCGCTGGCGGCGCTGCGTGCCCTGGCCGACGCGCGCCTCGACCCTGGCGCGATCGTCTCGCTCGAGGAGGCGCTGGAGAGTTTCTTGGCGATCTACCAGCCGCTGTTCGGCGTGGTTCAACCGGCGGCCCGCGCCGCGCGCAGAGCGCTCACGGACTTCTTGCAACGTCATGGGATCGATCCGGCGGCGCGTCTGCCGCGGCTCTTGGCCGCGGTCCCGTCGGCGGCGCGCACGCGGTCCGAGCTGGCGCGCGCCTTCGCGCGAGCTCCCGATTCGGCCGCGCAGGCCGCCGCGCACGCCGCCTACCTCGATCGCTTCGGCGACGAGTCGCCCTGCTGGGACGTCGCCGCGCCGACCTGGCGCGAGACCCCCGCCCGGTTGGATCGCCGCCTGCGGGACGGCGAGCGAGTCGAGTTGGCCGACCAAGCAGGCGACCAAGCAGGCGACCCAGCAGGCAACGATGACGGCTGGCGCGCCGAGGCCGACGCCGTTCGCGCCATCTTGCCTGTCTCGACGCCGGGGCGGGCGGAGTGGGACAACGTCCTGGCGGAGGCGCGGGCGGCCGTCGCCGCCGCCGAGGACGACGACGCGCTCTACGCGCGGGCGCAGGCACATGTGCGGCGGGCGCTGCTGCGCGAAGGGTCGCGCCTCACCGCCCGCGGGCTGCTCGGCCACGCCGACGACGTCTTCTGGTTACCGCTCGATCTGGTTCGCCGCGCAGCGCGCGACGAAGCGCACCGCGCGGCGCACGCTGAAGCGCACGATGCCCCGACGCTCACCCGCGAGAAGGCCGCCCGCCTGGTCGACGACGCCCGCCGCGCCGACGCCGCCGCGCGCGGCGCGCCCCCGTCGCTCGCCGACGCCGGCCGGGCGGGCGACGTGCCGGGGCTCGTCCGCGGCCGCTCGGGCGCCGGCGGCGTCCGCATCGGCCGCGTGCGGCTCTGGAGCGATGTCGACGCGGAGCGTGCCGCCGATCTGGACGCCGCGCCGACCGTGATCGTGGCGCGGACGATCCTCCCGACCGAGCTGCCGCTCATCGCGGCGGCCGCGCTGGTCGTCGAGACGGGCGGGCCGCTCGATCACGTCGCCGCACAGGCCCGAGAGCGTGGGATCCCCGCGGTGGTCGGCGCGATCGGCGCCCTGGCGACGTTCGAAGACGGCGATCAGGTGATCGTCGACGGCGATGCTGGGCTCGTCGCGCGAATCGACTGAGCGGCGTCAGCCGGCGCGTGCGTTAACGCTCGTCGGTCTCGCCGTCGTCGGCGAGGTATTCGAGGATCACCTCGTCGAGGCTCTTGTCACTGACCAGCTCGCCGGAGAACGCCTCGCTGGGCGCCGGATCCCAGGGCATCCGGATCTTGCCGGAGGTCCCCGTGACCGGCGCGTCGGCGCTCTGCTGCGCGGTGACGGGGACCGCGACCGGCTGGGAGATCCGCGCCGGCCCGGGAGTCTCCCAGGGCATCCGGATCTCGCGCGCCGAGGCCAGCGGCTGCGACTGCCCGTCCACCGAGCGCGCCCGATTCCCGGCCACGAACCCGCCGCCGTCCCGGACCGCGTAGTGCGCACCGGCGCGCGGGCGCGTGGGCGGCGGCGCCGGGGCGGGCGGGCCTGCCGGGTTGATCGTCCCGTTGACCGGCGGCTGGCCGGCCCCCACGTTGATCACCACATTGCGCCGCACGACCACGCCGTCGGCGGGGTTGGAGACCTGCACCGGCGATCGCTTGAGCACCGCCGGCTGGATCACCACCACCGGCTTGGGCGTCATCTTCGGGCGTGCCTGTGCGGGGGCAGCCGCCGGAGGCGGTGCACCGGGGATCGGTTCGGACACGATCGGCGCGTCCGGCGGGGCGGCTGGAACCACCGGCACCGGCGCGGCCACCTCCACCATCACAGGCGCCGCAGGGTTCGCCAGCATGGCCGGCTCGCCCCGGGCGATGAAGAAGGCGGAGATGCGCGCGTCGTGTTCCCGGTGGGTCAGCTCCCGGATCATCGCCTTGTGGAGCTGCTGCATCGCCGCGCGAACGGCATCCTCCGGCGCCGCGGGATCGTATTCCTGCTTCTTCGAAGAGAGGATGGTCCCCTCGTAGAAGAGGTGCGTGTAAAGCCGCGCGTAGCCCTGCCCGGAGTCCTCGGTCTGAACGTGGAAGGTGCGCCCGCCGTACCGGAGGTTGTGGTTGTACCCGAGGACGGGGCTGCGACCGTGCTTCGTCAAGGGGGTCTTCGAGTATATCGCTCGGCGTCGCAGATTCCTTGAAGATCTCGCATCTTGTCTGGGCTTCGCCTCCGCTTTGGCCGGCTTTCGTTTGGCGGGCGGCTGTTGCGCCCCACCCCCGGCGGGGTAAGATTTCGCGCCCCATGACGCGGCGAGCGACGATCAAGCGCAAGACCTCGGAGACGAACATCGAGCTGACGCTGGCCCTCGACGGGACCGGCCAGCGGCGGATCGCGACGCCGGTGCCGTTCTTCAACCACATGCTCGAGGCGGTCGCGCGCCACGGCCTCTACGATCTCGAGGTGAACGCCACCGGCGACGTGGAGGTCGATCCTCACCACCTCGTGGAGGATGTCGGGATCTGCCTGGGGCAGGCTTTTCGTGAAGCGCTGGGCGACCGGAGCGGCATCGCCCGCTTCGGCGAGGCGACCGTCCCCATGGATGAGACGCTGGTGGCGGCGGCCGTCGACTTCAGCGGCCGCGCGGCCTTCGTCTACCACGCCGATCAGTTGAAGGGGCGGGTGGTGGGGACGTTCGACGTCGAGCTCGGCCGCGAGTTCTTCGGCGGCTTCGTCGCCGCCGCCCTCTGCAACCTGCACCTCGAGGTCCGCTACGGCGAGAACGCGCACCACATGATCGAGGCGCTCTTCAAGGCGTTCGCGCGGGCCACCTCGGCGGCGGTGCGGATCGATCCGCGGGTGGTCGGCGTGCCGTCGACCAAGGGAACGCTCACCGCGTGACGGGCGCCCAGGCCGGCAAGACCGGCAAAACGCCCGGAACGATCGTGGTCGCCGATCTCGGCAGCGGCAACCTCCGCAGCGTGGAGAAGGCGCTGACCAGCGTGGGCGCCCAGGCGGTCGTCAGCGCCGACCCCGAGGTCCTGGCGCGCGCCGACAAGCTGGTGGTCCCCGGTCAGGGGGCGTTCGGCGCCTGCGCGGCCGCGCTCGACCAGGGCGGCGGCGCGATCCGGCAGGGTGTGCGTGCCTTCATCGACAGCGGACGGCCGTTCTTCGGGATCTGCATCGGCATGCAGCTCCTGTTCGAGCGCAGCGACGAGAACCCCGAGGCGCTGGGCTTCGGGATCCTGCCCGGCCGTGTCCGCCGCTTCGTCGACCGCCCGGGGCTGAAGATCCCGCACATGGGGTGGAATCAGACGCGGCGCGGGCCGGCGGCCGGCGCCGGCGTCGCCGACGGCGCCTTCTTCTATTTCGTACACAGCTACTTTCCCGATCCCGAGCGGCCCGAGGACGTGGCGCTGACCAGCGAGCACGGCGCGCCCTTCTGCGCCGCCGTCCGCCGCGGCAACGTCTTCGGCACCCAGTTCCACCCGGAAAAGAGCCAGGCCGCCGGTTTGGCTCTTCTCCGCGGCTTCGCCTCCGCGTAGAACGTCAGCGCGAACATGCAGGTCTTCCCGGCCATTGATCTCCTGGGCGGCGCGGCGGTGCGCCTGGAACAGGGGCGCCGCGAGAGCGCCAAGATCTACGATCGCGCCCCCTGGGAGGTGGCGGCGCGCTTTGCGGCCGCGGGCGCGACGCGGATTCATGTCGTCGATCTCGACGCCGCGTTCACGCGCGGCACCGACGCGCGCGTCGACAACCAGGCGACCTTGAAGAAGATCGTCGACGCGGCGGGCGTTCCAGTGGAGACCGGCGGCGGCGTGCGGACGCTCGACGACTGCGCGCGCCTGTTCGAGCTGGGCGTCGGGTACGTCGTCCTCGGCACCGCGGCGGTGAAGGATCCGGCCATGGTCGAGGCGGCCTGCGCGCGCTGGCCGCAGCGGATGGTGATCGCCGTCGACGCGCGCGCCGGCAAGATCTCCGTCGAAGGCTGGACCGAGCAGACGACGGCCGACGCCACCGAGGTCGGCCTGGCGGTCGCCCGCGCGGGCGCCGGGGCGGTGCTCTACACCGACATCGGGCGGGACGGCATGCGCTCGGGGCCGAACCTCGAGGCGACGGCGCGGCTGGCCCAGGCGCTCGCCCCCTGCCCGGTGATCGCTTCGGGCGGCGTGTCGCGGCTCGAGGACCTCGACACGCTGGTCCCGACCGGAGCGACGGCCGTGGTGGTTGGCAAGGCGCTCTACGAGGGGATTTTTACGGTCGAGCAGGCGCTGGCCCGTGTCCGCGCCCTGGCGGGTGACACCCAGGTCGGGTGAGCTTTTGCCCGTGGCCCCCGGGCGTGGGAGATTCAGAGGTTCGAGCTTCAAGCATGCTGTGCAAGCGGGTCATCCCCTGCCTCGACGTCGACGGCGGGCGGGTCAAAAAAGGCGTTCAGTTCAAGCAGCTGCGCGACGCCGGCGATCCCGTGGCGGTCGCCGCCGCCTATGACGCCCAGGGAGCCGACGAGATCTGCTTCCTGGACATCACCGCCTCGTCCGACGGACGGGCGACGATGCTGGACGTCGTGCGCGCCACCGCCGAGCGCGTGTTTCTGCCGCTCACCGTCGGGGGTGGCGTCCGTTCGGTCGAAAATGTCCGCGAGCTCTTGCTGGCCGGGGCCGACAAGGCCGGAATCAACACCGCCGCGGTCGCCGATCCGGAGCTGGTGCGCCGCGCGGCCGACGCCTACGGCAACCAGGCGATCGTCGTCGCGGTCGACGCGCGCCGCAGGCCGGGCGTCGACCCGCTCGCCTGGGAGGTCTACACGCATGGCGGGCGGCGCCCGACGGGGATCGACGCCATCGCCTGGTGCGAGAAGATGGCGGCCTTCGGCGCGGGCGAGATTCTG
>Ga0210387_10003364_pt1 | contig 12303 bp, 10 predicted proteins | sample IncBWC7OmetaG_FD_160108 | JGI IMG/M metagenome (GOLD analysis project Ga0210387, IMG submission 160108) | Forest soil microbial communities from Barre Woods Harvard Forest LTER site, Petersham, Massachusetts, United States - Inc-BW-C-7-O ... | reverse complement strand
CGCGGGTCGCCGGGGGTACCAACTTCGGTACACCGGCGCCGCTGATCCGGGTGCGCGTGGGCAGTCAGGTCGATGCCGCCGCGCTGCTCAACGACTGGGTGCTGGTGCATGAAATGTCGCACCTGGCGCTGCCGGATATCGGCGCGCAGCACGCCTGGCTGGCGGAAGGCCTGGCGGTGTATATCGAGGGGGTGGCACGCGTGCAGGCGGGGAATCGCAGTATTGAGGATGTGTTCACGGAGGAAATGCATTCCATGCCGCGTGGCATGCCCGGGCCCCGGGATGCGGGGTTGGATCAGGATCATTCCTGGGGCCGCACCTATTGGGGCGGCGCCATGTTCTGCCTGATGGCCGATGTCGCCATCCACCAACGCACCGACAACCGTTACGGCCTGCAGGATGCGATGCGGGCGGTGCTGCGCACCAGCGGCGGACTGCGCGTCGATTGGGACATCAACCGGGTGTTTGCCAGCGCCGATGCGGCGGTCGGGGTACCGGTATTGAGCGAGCTGTATGCACGGATGAAGGATAAACCCGTCACCCCGGACCTGGTGGCACTGTGGCACAGCCTCGGCGTCGATGCGGATGGCGACAGCGTCCGGTTGAACGACGCCGCGCCGCTTGCGTCCGTCCGCAGGGCCATCTTCAGCTCAGGCCAACAATCAATCCCGCGTTGAACCAACCGTGGAGCATCGCGGCCGCGACGGCGGCACTGGACAACTGTTCACACAGTTGACCGAACGTGGCGCCGGCCACACCGGCATCAAGTGCCCGGGTTTCCGCCCGGGACAAGCGTCGGTAGAATACGGCCAGCTCCTGGCGCCACACCAGCCATTGCTGGTCGCCAGTCGATCGCCAGCGGCTCGGCCGCGAGGCTTCAGCGCAGGCGAACTTCCACCAGGCCACGCAATTGCTGGTCACGCTCAGGCGCCGCACGGTTGGCGAGAAGGCAAAGCGCAGCTCGGGCCACTGCTCAGGTGAAAGGTCCGCGAGACTGGCGGGTGTGAGGGCCACCTGATCGGCCGCATCAAAGGCGCCCGCCACCGCCCATTCAAACCGCGCCAGATCGGCAATGCCCTGCGCCCGCACTCCCGTGAGGCGCGAGCCCAGCCACTGCGGCAGCTGCTCACCATAGGCCCGAGCCGAACGGAACCGGCTGGGGCGGTGGCGTGCAAATTCACCGACCAACCCTGCGAATGAGCCCTCACCCAGCGCGGCCCGCGCGGCCGGGAAGGTTTCCGCCAGAACTTCGATCAGGCGCGCGGCATAGGCATCGCTATAGACGCCCAGGCGCATCGAGGTCGGAAACCGCTCATCGCCGCTGATCTCAGGCACGATCCGCATGTCAGCGCGCAACACGTGATCCTGAAAGGACTGCTGCAGCTGGGCCAGTTTCATCTAAGCCGCCTGTACCGTGGTCATGCCAGCGAGCCGGCGCGCCGAGTCGAGCTCCGCCAGCAGCTCGGGCAGCGCAGGAATGTCCCCATCACGCTCAATCATGGTCGGAATCGGGCCAAACCGCTGGGCCGTATGGCGATACAGATCCCATACCGGCGGCGCTACCGCCGTGTCGTGAGTGTCAATCAGGAAGTCACCCTGATGGCTGTGGCCCGCGAGGTGAATCTGTCGCACCCGCGCCGGCGCAATCGCATCCAGGAACACCCGGGCATCGAAGCCATGATTGACGCTGCTGACGTATACATTGTTCACGTCGAGCAGCAGATCGCAGTCAGCTTCCGCGGCCAGGGCCGCGATGAAATCCCACTCGGTCATTTCCGATGACCGGTACGTGACGTAACTGGAGACGTTTTCGATGACGATGCGCTGTCCCAGAAAATCCTGGACCTGGGCGATGCGCGCGGCCACATGGCGCAGCGCTTCGCCGGTATACGGCAGTGGCATCAGGTCATGCAGGTTGGTCTCACCCACCCCCGTCCAGCACAGATGATCGGAAATCCAGCCCGGTTGTACGCGCCTGGCCAGGCTTTTCAGCTGCGCCAGATACGCGAAATCCAGCGGCGCCGTGCTGCCGATGGACAGCGACACGCCGTGCATCACCATTGGGTACAGCTCGCGAATCCGGTCCAGGAAATAAAGCGGCTTGCCGCCCGGGACCAGGTAGTTCTCGCTGAGGATCTCGAGCCAGTCCAAGGCCGGCCGACTGTGCAGCATTTCGCTGTAGTGCTGCGGTCGCAACCCCAAGCCGAATCCGTGGATCATGACGGGCTCATCGTATGGGTCCCGGTGAGCCCGTCCTTCGATCAGCCGGCCTTGGCCTTGGCCTTCGCTGCGTCACAATCGGACTTGGTCATTTCGACAAAGCCCTTGCCCTTGCAGGAGTTCATGCCTTTGCAGGAATTCTTGGCGGACTTGCAGGAGGACTGGCCCTTGCAGGAGTTCACACCGGTGCATTTGATCTTGGCTTCATCGGCGCTGGCCGTGGAAACCGCAAAGGTTCCAAACAGCAGTGCCGCCGCCGTCGCAATTGCCACGCCACTCGCTTTCGTTGTCTTCATTGCTCGCTCCTCAGGATTGATCAGTGATTGGATTATGGCGCCTCAGGCCGACGCCGGCAGCTTAAAAAAGCGTACCTGTCAGCGCAGACCGGGGTTGTGAGCCAGGTATTGCAGCAGAACACGAAGCTGGCGCATCCGGCTATGATCCAGCGTCGGCATGCGCAATTTTACCCCCGAAATCCCGGTCCCCTTAAGCGACGCCCTTAAACCCGGGGCGGAAGCTGCGCCCATGGCGCTGGAGCGGCTGTTCGCGACCCTGCGACCGGAGCTGTTGCGCTTTGCCTGGTGGCTGGCCCGCGACCGCGCCGTCGCCGAGGATGTGGTCCAGGAGGCAATGCTGCGTGCCTGGCGCTCCCGGGACGCCTTGAAGGACCCGGCGGCCGCACGCGGTTGGCTACTGACCATCGTGCGCCGGGAACATGCCCGACTTTACGAGCGCAAGCGCCTGGAGATTGTCGATTTGGACGAGGTCATGGCAGCCGAAGACACCCAGCTCGCCGCCGATGGCGATGAGATGGTGGGCCTGCGCCTGGCGATGACACAGTTGCCGGATGACTACCGCATCCCGCTGGTCATGCAGGTGCTGGGGGGCTTCACCACGGATGAAATTGCCCAGGAGCTGACCCTGTCGACCGCCGCCGTACTGACCCGCCTGTTCCGGGCGCGTAACCGCTTGCGAAGTATCTATGGATTGCTGCCCGCCCCCGACGCATTGGATGAGCCTGCCGTATGACCCATGATGAAGCCCGTCTGCTGATTGGTGCAGCCCCCGGGGCGGTATCCGCGCCGCTGGCCGAGCATCTTGCGCACTGCGCGCCGTGCACGCTGTTCCAGCAGCAGATGCAGCGGATGGACCAGGACTTGAGTCGCCTGTTCACCGCTCCCCTGGGCCCGCGCGCCGAGACGGGGATACGGGCGCTGCCGCTCATGCCTGCCACGCGCCCGCGGCCGGTTGCGCCGCGCGCTTCCGGGCTGCTGGCGCTCGCGGCCAGCCTCGTTCTTTCCATCGGGGTGGGCATTGTGTTCTGGACACTGCGGCCGCAGCCAAGCCTGGCTGCCGGGGTGCTCGATCACGTGGGACACGAATCGGCGAGCTGGTCCGAGGTCGCGCCGATGACGGCAGCCGCCACCAGCCAGGTGCTCGCGGGTGCAGACGTCCGGCTCGATCCGACCGACACGACCGTGACCTACGCCCGCATCTGTCTGTTCAATGGCCATTGGGTGCCGCACCTGATCATCCGCACGGCCGCCGGGCCCATCACGGTCATGGTGTTGAACCGGGAACATATCGGCGCCCGACAATCCTTTCGCCAGAATGGCTACTCCGGCATCCTGGTCCCGGCTCCGGGTGGTGGCACCCTCGCCGTGATCGCGCAAGGCGATGCGGACCTGGATGCCGTGTCACGCGCCCTTGGCCCCCATCTGCACTGGACGCACTAGCTGCATGCAGCCCCTGAGTTTGATTTTCCTGCTGGCCGTTCTGGCCGGTACTGCCACCCGCTTGTGGCTGGCCAATCGTCAGATAGCCGCGGTCACCCGGCACCGCGCCCAGGTACCCGAGCCGTTCGCCGACACGATCGCGCCTGAGGACCATCACAAGGCCGCGGACTACGCACTGGCGCGCACGCGTCTGGGGCGCATTGACACCGTCATCGACGCCATCGTGCTGCTCGCCCTGACACTGGGCGGCGGCATCGAGGCCATCGACCGGCTGTGGCGGCTCGCGCCCATTGCCGCGCCCTGGCATGGGGCCCTGGTGATCCTGAGCGTGATGCTGGTCGTGAGTGTGATCGCGTTACCCTTGTCGCTGTGGAGCACATTCGGGCTGGAGGCGCGCTTTGGCTTCAATCGCACCTCGCTGACGCTTTTCTTCGTGGACCGCCTCAAAGGCCTGGTGCTGGGTCTGTTGATCGGGGGACCCTTGCTGCTGGCGGCCCTGGAACTGATGCGACATGCGGGCGCACTGTGGTGGCTCTATGTGTGGGCGCTGTGGCTTGGCGTTTCCCTGGGGATGACCTGGGCCTATCCCGCGCTCATCGCACCGCTATTCAATCGCTTCAGCCCACTGGCCGACGCGGCCCTGCGAACCCGCATCGAGACCCTGCTGACGCGCTGCGGCTTTGCGTCGCGGGGCGTATTCGTGATCGATGGCTCGCGGCGTTCGGCGCATGGCAATGCATACTTCACCGGGGTCGGCCGCAACAAGCGCATCGTATTTTTCGACACCCTGATGAGCACCCTCGAGCCCGGCGAAATCGAGGCCGTGCTCGCGCATGAACTCGGACACTTCAAGTTGCACCATATCCGCCGGCGGCTGATCGTATCAGCGGTGGTCGCACTCGCGGGCCTCGCGCTGCTGGGCTGGTTGGCCGCCCGGCCGTGGTTTTACGCCCAGCTGGGGCTGTCGGGCGCATCGGACTACGGCGCCCTGCTGCTCTTCATGTTCGTCGCGCCCGCCTTCACGTTCTTCGTGACGCCGCTGGCAGCGAGCTGGTCACGGCGCGATGAGTTCGCGGCCGATGAATTCGCGGCACAGCACACGCCCACCGCGGCGCTGATGGCGGCGCTGGTAAAGCTGTATCGCGACAACGCGACCACGCTCACCCCGGATCATCTGCATTCGCAATTTTACGATTCGCATCCCCCGGCGCTCGCCCGGATCGCGCGGCTGCGCGAACTCAGTGCGCCCGGATGAATTTCAGGACCGGCCCGGATACTGAATCATCGGCCGTGCCGATCGCATAAGCCTCGGACAGGTGCGAATGCCCCGGCACATGCAGCCGCTGCACCGGATTTCCGGCCGCCTTGCGTGCGGCCGTCAGCGCATCGGCCTGGGCCTGGAAATTCGCCGGATCGAGCTCGGCATCGGTGACCAGCAGGGGGATGCGCGACCTGGCCAACCCGGGCAGGGATGACTCGGTTGCATACCGGCTCACGTCCTCCCCGTAGTAGGCCTTCCAGACCGAGACTTCCTGCCCCAGGTCATAGACCGCCGCCGACATCAGGATGGCGCCGGCCACATGCGGATCCTGGTGAGTGACCTCACTGTGCGCCAGATAGTCGGCCACGTGCGCACCGCCGGAGGAATGTCCCCACAGGAAGATATGCTGCGGATCACCGCCATACGCGGCGATGTGCGTCCGCAGCCACGCCACCAGGGCCGTCAGGTCCTCGACACCGGCGGGCCACTGCGCCTTGGGCGCCAGGCGGTAGTTGGCCGTGACGCCCACCAGATTGTGGGCCGCGGCCCAGCGGCCGATGTTGTCGTAGAACGGCGAGCCGGGCATATGCTTGGCGCCGCCCGCAAACCCGCCTCCATAGACGAACACCACCACCGGTTTGCGTGCCCCGCGCTGCAGCGGAATGAAGATGTCCGCGGTATTGCGCGGGTCCGAACCATAGGCGAGATCTCGGGTCACCACCGCATCGGTATACGGCTCGCGCTGCTGCAAGGGCTCGTACAGCTTACCCGTCCGGGCGGCTTCGACCTTCGGTCCGATATCGCGCAGGACGGCAGCAGTGGCGTCCGGCATGCCGGCCGGATGTCCCGAACCATCGACGATGGGCGGCAGGGCAGTGCTGCCCGTGACCGGATTCGCGTAATGAAACGGGATGTCGTACACCACCGGGAACATCTGGAACTTCAAGGACGGCGGACGATCGGGCGGCAGTTCCTTGTCGGGACCGGGAACCCCCGGGTTCGCCGCGCGCACCCAACCACCCTCATAGTTGGCGGCCAGGGTGTTGTAGGTGTGATCATCGCGCAGCTTCCACTTGCCATCTTCCAGTACCGCCGTGTTTTCGTACACGGCCGCTCCCACTGACGCGCGCGTACCGAAGCTCATCTGCTGGAACATGCGGATACGGATTTTGGCCGACTTGCCATCCGCGGCCACATCGATCACCGGCTGCAACTGCATGTGGTTGCCCAGGCGATTGGCGACCGGCCCTTCGGTGCCGCGGCCGAAGACCTTCAGGAGGAAGGCGCGCACATGTTCGCGTCCGTCGTAGGCGCCGCGCTGCGCCAGCTCCATGGAGCCATCCACGCTGAACAGATTGGCCAGATCATTCCACAGGTTCTTGTCCAGGTAGTAGCCGTAGGCACTCTCGAGATTTTCAATCTCGTAATAGGCCTTCACGCGCTCAATGCCGCGCTGCGCCGCAGTGAGCGCCGCGCCCACGTCCCGGACCGGTTGCGGTTTGAAGGGCGCACCGGCTACGGCCAGTGCGGCACGCGCCAGTGCGGGCGTCGGGCCACCCACCGTCGGGTAGTGCGCGACTTCTCCCGTGACCGGATTCGGATAGTGATACGGCGGCACATGCGCGCTGGGGTAAATCGCGTAGACCTCGCTGGGTGGCCGATCCGGCGGCAGCACCTTGCTGGCCACCGGCACCGGCTGCGCATCCTGCGCCCAGCCCTTGTCATAGTCGGTGATGAAGGTGGGATAGAAGTGCAGTGACTTGAACATCCACACGCCGTGGCGCTTGACGAAGGTGTTCTCGTACACGCCCTCCATCCACTGCCCCTGGCCGCCGACATGTCCGAGCAGATCCAACTCACGGCTGCGGGCATGCGCCGTCAGCCCATCGGGCGCCACATCCACGATGGGCTGCAGCTGCATGTGATCATTCATCCAGCCCCAGGCCAGGCCCTGGTGACCGGATAGCCCCAGGAACTCGCGCACGCGACGTTTGCCCACATAGACGCCCTGCTGCCCACTCTCAATGGTCGCATCCGGCGCGAACAGGCCCGCGGCCTGATCCCACATGGCCCGATCAATGTAGAAGCCATAGATGCGCTGCAGGTTCTCGATCTGCTGCGCGTCATTCAGCAGCGTGATCCGATGCGTGAGGTCCGCGAGCCGCGTGGCCAGCTCGCCTTTCGGAATGCCGGCCGCAGCGGCTGCCAGCGTCGCAGCATCCGGCAGTATCCAGGCGTTCGATGCGGCCGTAGTGCCCGGATTGCCATAATGGAAAGGCGCGATGCAGGCCTTCGGAAAACCATCGCAGTCCATGTTGCGTTCGATATCGGCCGGATGCGCGAGTTGGCGCCGTGGCCGCGCGGCAGGCGCCGATGCTGCGGCAGCGGGCGCGGAGGATGCCGGCGCGCCGCTTGTCGCCGGGGGAGCTGCCGGGGCAGCCCAGCCGGTCTTATAGGAGGCACCAAAGCCTGAGTAGTAATCGAGCTTGCTGATCTTCCAGACGCGATTTTCCTTGGTGTACTGCATTTCGTACACGCCTTCGGCCCAGGTGGCCCCACCGCCGGGTGAGCCGAACATGGCGAAGGCGCGCCAGCGGCCATGCGCCGTGGTGCCGCCCGCATCGATGTGCACCACCGGCTGGATATTCATATGGTCGTAGAGCCGACCATTCCCCAAACCGATGTCCCCGACCTGGTGCCCGCCGACATTCATGTACAGGTGTTCACGAATGCTCTTGTGGCCGATGAAGACCCCGGCGGGATAATTGGCGACGGCATTTTCGGTGAACAGTTCCGACAGGTCCTCCCACATCCCCTTGTCGACGTAGTAGCCGTACGCACGCTGCAGCTTATCGATTTGGCTCAGGTCCTCGGCCAACTGGACATTGGCCGCGAGGGTGGCGACCCGCAACTGAACGTCCGCTGGCGCATCCGCCGCGCACGCGCCGCTATTCATCGCGCACACCGCGGACACGCTCAGGACGGTCGCAGCAACTGCAACCGAAAAACGACGTTCCATGACTCCCCCTTGTGGCGTCCGCCAGCGGCGGGCGCTGCAGCGTTTCTTATCCGACCAACTGCCAGTCCACCGGCGCCGCGAGCGCGGCAATGTTCGGGGCCGACGTGTCGTGCATATATGGAATCGGGTGCGCGTACCGCGGCATGTGACCGCAGATGTCATCCACGTGCCAGTCGTCCTGTGTCGCGCCGGTGAGGGCCGGCGGCAATACCGGAGTCACACCCGCCAGTGCGGCCGCGCGGGCGCCAGGTGTCAGGGCCAGCGCCACGGCCGCGGCGACCGTCATGCCCGCACCGCCCAGGAATGCACGGCGAGTACTCATGCCAGTTCATCCTTGATCGGGGGCAGCACCGCCTGTGGATACCAGTTGGTGTGGGTGCCGCTGCGCAACCGGAACGGCAGCTTCACGGTGGCCACGATGCCGTCCTCCAGGTGCTGCGCATCGGTGATGATCATGTCCGAACTCATGGTGTCGAAGTTACTGGCGATGGTCATCACATACCCGTCGCCTTCGTTCTTGGAATTCGCACGCGGCACGAAACAGCTTTCCTGCAGGGCGACCTTGCCGTCGACCGCGCACTGTTTGATCTCACCGGAGTGCACGTCGAGGCGCTGTACGACCTGCGTGGGTGCGGCCTTCGGATCGGACCCGCTGGGGACGCGGCTGCTGATGAAGGCATAACGATAATCAAGCGACAGGTAGCGGTCATCCATGCGCGGCAGGAAGCCGGGAGTCGTGGAGACGACCTCTTCCTGGAAAGCGTCGGACTTGGAATTCAGGTCGAATGTCCAGCGGCGGATCTGCGATGCATCACGTTCGCCCGAAGAGGTCGGCAGTTCCATGGTGACCGTGTTGCCGCGGTCCGTGGCATTGAGGAAATGCAGCGTATTGCGCGCGGGGCCTTTGAACCAGCGCACATCCTTGGCGTCCCCATCGCGCGGCAACACACCGACCATGGTCGGCAGGCTCCCGTCCCACTCCCACATCGGCTCACCGGACTTCAGGCGCTCCAGGCTGCTGGTGCGCGCGATCACCGGGATGATCACATGCTTCTGGGTGATCGCGATGTCATGAATGATGCCGAGGTACGGTGACTGCAGCCACACTTCCTTGGTGACCCGGCCGGCCGGGTTCATGGTGTAGACGGCGATGTCCTTGGTGAGGATGCCCTTGGCTTCATAGCCATAGGCGATCATCTCCCCGGTGACCGGATCGATCTTCGGGTGCGCCGACATGGTCTTTGCGGTGTACTTGCCGTGAAAGTCCCAGTCGCCCAAGGTTTCGAGCGTATGCGGATCCACGTAGTACGGCAGCGAGTCCTCCTTCAGGACGAACAGCTTGCCGCCATGCCAGTAGGTGTGGGTATTGGCCGCCGAGCGGTTGATATTCGCCACGCTCGGATCGTCGGTGTACGGATTGCGGTACACGCCGAACAGGCGCTTGCGTTCCTTGCGCTCGGCCATCAGGCGGGCAGTGCGAATGAAGCGGCCCTTGAAATCCACTGACCCATTGTGGAAGCGGAAGCGGCTGATATGGCCGTCGCCGTTGAAGCCGGTCAGCCACTCGTTCTTGGGCGGGCGATAATCGAAATCGCACTGCATGCGATAGAACGTGCCGTGGATGTCGGTGGGGATCTGGCCCCAGACCTCGCAGTCGTAGACATCAGCGTCAAAGCGGGTCGGGCTGTTGAACCCCGGCGGAAAGAGCGGGTGACCTCGGAAATCGACAGCCATGGCGGTACTCCACGAATAATGAGTCGCAAGTCGCTGATGATAACTCAACTCACTTTGGTTAGAGTCGGCGCCGGCATTTTCCACTCACGCCCACGCTGTACCGCGTGACAGGTCTTTCATGCGCCCGTTTGCCTGCCTGGCCCTCACCGCATTGCTCGTCATTCCGGCGCTCGATACGGCCGCGCAAGCGCCGGTTGCGGATTTGGGATCCCAAAGTGCTCCTGCATTTTCGGCACAGCAGCTTTTCGCAGATCCAACAACTGATTGGCTCACCAATGGCGGAAGCCTCTCGAACCAGCGCTACTCCCCGCTCGACAGTGTAAACCGCGACAACGTCAGCGGCCTGAAGGCCAACTGGCGCGCATCACTGAACGGTTCGGGCCTGAGCCCCCGGGCGGGCAACCAGGCGCAACCCATTGTCTACGGCGACTCCGTCTACATCATGACCGGCGATGGGGATGCCTTCGCAGTCGACTTGAGCAGCGGGAAGGTCAAATGGGAGTTCCAGGCCAACGTCGACCCCAAAGTCGCGCGACCGTGCTGTGCGTGGCCGGGTCGCGGCGTCGCGCTGGGCGACGGCAAGGTGTTTGTGGGCGAGTTGGACGCACGCCTCATCGCCCTGGATCAGCACACCGGAAAAGTGCTCTGGTCGATCCAGGCGGAAAATCCCGCCCAGGGCTATGTGATCGCCAGCGCCCCGCTCTACTACGACGGCCTGGTCATCACCGGCTTCGCCGGCAGCGACATGGGAACGCGCGGGCGCATCAAGGCCTATGACGCCAGCACCGGGGAATTGCGCTGGACCTTCTACACGGTGCCGGGACCGGGCGAGATCGGCCACGACACCTGGCCGGCCAACAGTGATGTCTGGAAGCACGGTGGCGCCGCGATCTGGCAGACCCCCGCGATCGACCCACAACTGGGTCTGATCTATTTCTCGACGGCAAATCCCGGACCGGTCCTGAACGGGGCGATCCGCCAGGGCGATAATCTCTTCAGTGTCAGCATCGTGGCGCTGGAGGTGAAGACCGGCAGATACCGCTGGCACTTCCAGGAAGTGCACCACGACCTTTGGGACTATGACGCGCCAAATCCGGTCGTGCTGTTCGACGCCCCTTACGCCGGCCACATGCGCAAGGCGCTGGTCGAAGCCGGCAAGACCGGCTGGGCCTACATTCTCGACCGGGTCACGGGCAAGCCGCTGCTGGGGATGAAGGAAACGCCGGTGATGCAGCTGCCGCAGCAGCATACCTCGGCCACGCAACCCTTCCCCGTCGGGGATGCCGTGGTACCGCAGTCCATCGACATCGCGCCCGAGGGCTTCGATCTCATCAACCAGGGCCGCATCTTCACCCCGTTTGCCCAGCATCCGGCGATCTGGAAGCCGCTGGCCGCCATCAACTGGCCGCCCAGCTCCTACGATCCGCAGTCGCACCTGCTGTATATCTGCGCCCAGGACTCGCTGTGGGGCGCAACCGGTGGCGATCCAAACTATCCGGTCGAGCCCGGCGCATTGTATTCAGGCAGCGTGGTGGCACGTTTCGCCGCGCCGCGGCGCGGCGTGCTGGCGGCGCTGGACATGACCACCAATCGCATCGTGTGGCGCCAGCAATGGGTGGACTCCTGCTACAGCGGCTCGGTGGTCACCCATGGGGGCCTGCTCTTCATCGGTCGCAATGACGGCCGCTTGACCGCCCTGGACAAGACCACGGGTAAGAAGCTGTGGGAGTTCCAGACCGACGGCGGCGTGAATGCTCCGGCGAGTGTCTTCGAGCGCAACGGCAAGGGCTACGTGGTGGTGCTGGCCGGCGGCACGGCGCTGGGCGGCAGCAAGCGCAGCGATGGCCTGTGGCTGTTCTCGCTCGATGGCAAGCTCGATTCCCTGCCCCGCGGATCGGCGGATCCGGCCGCGGCTCCCCGGCCGGCGGCGCCTGCGCCAGGTGCAGCGGCCACGGCAGGCTCAGCTCATGCCGTGGATCTGGCCAAGGGCAAGGACATCTACACCACCACTTGCGTGGTGTGCCACGGGCCCACCGGACTGGGTGGCACACACGGCGGTGCCAAGCTGACCCGTGCGCTCACCCACGATGCTATTGCCACCGTACTCACCAAGGGTCGCAATGACATGCCGGCCTTCGGTTCGGCGCTGTCACCGGAGCAACTGCAGGACGTAACCGGCTACGTCCTGCAAGTCGCGGCGCAGAACGCGGCGCCGCCTTGAAGTTACCTGGCCCCCTGCAGCGTCGTTTGAATGTACGCGGTGACGTCGTTGAGCTCATCCGCCGAATAGATCGATTTGAAGGCCGGCATATTGTTCTTGCCGGCACTTGCGG
>Ga0210387_10003363_pt1 | contig 12303 bp, 12 predicted proteins | sample IncBWC7OmetaG_FD_160108 | JGI IMG/M metagenome (GOLD analysis project Ga0210387, IMG submission 160108) | Forest soil microbial communities from Barre Woods Harvard Forest LTER site, Petersham, Massachusetts, United States - Inc-BW-C-7-O ... | reverse complement strand
ACGATCGTGTAGCAAATATCCAAGGCGAAACCGATCGGCTTCTGACTGTCGTCGACGTATGAAAACGGCATCGACGTTTCCCGATAGCCGATCGTGATCACGCCGGAATCCCTGATCTTCTGCAAGGTGCCGGTCAGTTCTTCGGCGAACGCGGGCCCCGCGAGCACAGCCAGTGCCGCGCAAGAAACGGAAAACGCCTTTTTCATGGAACGCTCCTTTCAATGATGGTCGATGCCACACGTCGCATCCCGATGTGATCCTTGACTGCCATATGCCGTTCCTGCGCTGGGACCCCTGCCCCGATCACGGCCAGCAAGCCTTTGCCCGCGGTCATCGTCATGTATGCAACAATCGGGCCCGGTTACTGAGGCACGCCCCTGCCAAGCAGGTGTAGCGTCGGTTTCTGGCGTCCAGGGCAGCAAAAGGAGGCGCGCGATGTCAGTTTATGTCGGACGGGCCGTGTTTCCGGTTGCCCAACGGCAGGCTGCGACGATAAATCCGTTCATGACCTGTGACGCGAGATTATACGCCGTCGTCGTGATCGCCCTGGTCTTCTGCCCCATGGCACAGCTGCGGGCAGAGGAAAAAGAGCCGTTCGCCGTGGTCGAATTAGGTGCCGCAACGGAACGAAGTATCCAGGAGGGCACCTACAGCGCTGGGCCTTCGGCGTCGGTCGAGTTTCCGGTCGTCAAGGATTGGCTGGAAATCGAGGCGGGTATCTCACCGCTATTCCGCCCAGGTCAGACCGAGTGGGAGGCTGATCTTCTTTTCAAGAAGCCGTTCACGATCAACGAGCACGTCGAGTTTATGATTGGCGCAGGCCCGCAGTTGAGTTACGCAACTGCGGGCGGCGGGACGCAGATTGCGAGCGAGATCGCCCTGGAGTGGATGATTTGGCCTTCAGCGGACCGCAAGTTTGGTTGGTTCGTTGAACCCACCTATAGCTACTCGTTCAGCAAGGGCCATGAACAATCGATCGGGGTGACCACTGGACTCACCATCGCGATCCCCTGAATTAGGACAATTCTGACTGTAAGCTAGGACACTGCGCAATCCGAACGATCGCCGGATGACGATTCGCACATGCCCGCCATGCGCATTTTGCCCGTCGTGTTACTTTGTCGCAGTCATCATCCATTGCTGAAAATCAGAAACACCCCTATCCTCCCCGCCATCCCGCCTCGACACGAGGGACGTTACGGCCAATCGTCACGAAACGTGAGGCGGGGTGCGATGGACGTGTGAGCCGCGGCTGACTAGCGCGGCCCGTGCGTACGGCGAAGTCGCGTGGTCCTGATGCCCCGACGCTGGCATCAAGTTGGCGGATGATAATCCGCCTACGACGGTGGCTAACAAGCCCGGCACACCGGGGAGATCGCGTATAAGCCGTAACACCATTGCGCAGGGAATGCCGGACTTTTGCGGCGTACCTGTGTGACTTGCTTGCGCATTGTTTCCTTGTTGCAAGCAAGGCTGCGGGTGCACCCGACACCCGGCATTCCCTGCGCCCTCGTTGTCCGATGGCGCGAACTTCATCGCATCACCCGGGCGCATGGCGTCGCGGCGAAGATCGCGCTTGTTTTCAAGCGATTTCCGGGAATTGCAGACCTGCTTCCCCTTATTCCATGAGACTAGGCAGCTGTAACAAATCTGTCGTACAGCAAAACTATTCAGGGGCACGGCTGGACCCAGCCGCGATCAAGCTTTCATCGGGAGACCTTCATGCGCCGCGCAAGTTTGCTGCTATCCGCGAGCCTCTTCACCCTGGCCGCGAGCGCCGTCTGGACCCAGGCTTTGGCACAGAATGCCACGCCCCATAACCTGATCCTGTTCGTGCCGGACGGCCTGCGTGCGCTGAAGGTGACGCCGGAGAGCGCGCCCGCGATGGCCGCGGTCCGCGACAAGGGCGTCAATCTCAAGAACTCGCATTCGATGTTTCCGACCTTCACCACGGCGAACGCTTCCGCGATGGCGACGGGCCACTATCTCGGCGACACCGGCGACTTCTCGAACACGATCTATACCGGCTTCACCTCCGTGCCCGCCGGCGACACCGTCGTGCCCTTCCTCGAGAACGACGCGGTGCTGGCCGACGTCGACGATCATTTCAAGGGCGACTATCTCGACGAAGAGACCGTGCTCAAGATGGCGCGCGAAAAGGGGCTGAGCACCGCGGCCATCGGCAAGGTCGGCCCCACTTTGATCTTCGATCACGCCGACCGCGGCAAGAACACGATCGTGGTCGACGACTCCACCGGCGGCAAGACCGGCGTTCCCCTCTCCGACGAGATGAAGGACGCCCTGACCAAAGCCAACCTGCCGCTGACCACGCCGGGACGCGGCGACAACGGCAAGATCGGCGACGCAAAGACGCCGGGCACGACGTCAGCCAATGTAGGGCAGCAGGCCTATTTCGCCGACGTCGCCACCAAGGTGGTGCTGCCGATGCTGAAGGCGCGCAACAAGCCGTTCGTGCTGGTGTTCTGGTCGCGCGACCCCGACGGCAGCCAGCACAACGAAGGCGATAGTCTCAACACCGTCACGCCCGGGATCAACGGGCCGACCTCGATGGCCGGCATCAAGAACGCCGACGACAATCTCGCCCAGCTCCGCAAGGCGCTGGACGATCTCGGCCTTGCCGCCAACACCAACGTTATCGTCTCGGCCGACCATGGTTTCTCGACGATCTCGAAGGAGAGCAACACCAGCCCGTCCGCCAAGGCGAGCTATGACGATACGCCGAAGGATTTCCTGCCGATGGGCTTCCTCGCGCTCGACCTTGCCAAGGCGCTTGACCTGCCGCTGTTCGACCCCAACGACAAGAACGCGGCGGTCGCGGCAGGCAGCCACCCCAAGGCCGGCAACGGCGTGCTCGGCAAGGATCCGACCAAGCCGGATCTCGTCGTCGCCACCAATGGCGGCTCCGACCTGATCTATCTGCCGAACAACGACAAACAGCTCGCCAAGCGCACCGTCGAGGCGCTGCTCGAGCAGGATTATATCAGCGGCCTGTTCGTGGACGACAAGCTCGGCAAATTCCCCGGCACCTTGCCGATGTCTGACATCAACATGGAAGGCAAGGCGGCGACACCGACGCCCTCGATCGTGGTCAACTTCCGCTCCTATGTGGCCGGCTGCGACGTGCCGACCAATTGCTCCGTTGAAGTGTCCGACACCGTGCTGCGGCAGGGCCAGGGCATGCATGGCAGCTTCGGCCGCGGCGACACCATGAACTTCATGGCGGCGATCGGACCGGACTTCAAAGCGGGCTATGTCGACGCCCTCCCCGTCAGCAACGCCGATGTCGGCGCCACCGCGGCCAAGCTGCTCGGCCTCACGCCGAAGCCGCATGGCGAGCTGATCGGCCGCGTCATGACGGAGGCGATGCCGAACGGCGCGACGCCAAAGGCAACGACGGACTCGATCAAGTCGCCCCCGTCTGCCAACGGCCTGCGCACGGTCTTGAACTTCCAGCGCGTCGGCTCGCAGCGCTATTTCGACGTCGCGGGCTTCCCCGGCCGCACCGTCGGGCTCGATGAGGAGAAGAGTGGCCGCAAAGACAAAACGGCGGGGAAATAACCCCGCCGCTTCAAAATCAAATGGATATCGGGATGGATTACATCCCGATATCGAAGACGAAGGGAATATGTGCCAGCGGCAGTGCGGCGACACCGGCGAGCGTTGCGACCATCGCCATCAGCGTGCGGTTCGACTGGCGCTTGCCGCGCATCTGGCTCGCGATCCATTCCAGGACTTCGGTGTCGACGCCCTTGGCGTGGGTCGGCGCCCAGCTCTTGATATCGGTGTCGGGCGACAGCGCAACGGTGCGCGGCGGCACCGGCAGGCCCGAGGCGGAAGCGGCATGATGGGCAACCGCCTTGGCGAGCAGGTCGTCGAAACGGCCCTCGTCGCTGCGCTCGGTGGCGGCGTTGTTGATCTCGAACAGCGCCTCGGCCTCGGCGCGGCTGACCGGCTGATGCTCGACAGCGGACGCGGTCAGGATGCGCGCGCACCAGGCGGCGTCGTCGGCATCGAGCGCGCGGGAAAAGTGGACACGGCCTTTGGTGGTCGGGCCTTCGCCGGTGATCACGCCGTCGCGCACAATGGTGAGCGCGTGCGCAGCGGTCTCGCGGCAGGACGGTTGGAGGGCACTGATGTTGGTCTTGGCTTCGGAAGCCTTGGCATCAGAAGACTTAGCATCAGAAGACTTAGCATCAGAAGACTTGGGGGCAGACATAGTCAGACTTTCAGTTTCTTGTTCTAGGCCAGCATGTCGTCGCGGACGTAAACGAGTAGTTAATGATTCGAAACTCGCATTCGCAAGTTTTTAGATGGTTGCTAATTGGTCGCATTTATCCCCATTTCGGTTCGGGAACCATGCACCAACCCGATCCGATGGGGCGTGATGAAAGCCACAGAAAGCGATGTCGGGGCAACCCCGAATTTTGCGGTTCACGTGCTTTTTTTCGCCGCCGTGACATTAATCAAAACAAGGTGCTGGGGGGTTCCACCCTGAGGAGAATGATCTACCATTCTCGGGTCCCCTTGTTCACATCGAGCGCTTTGCCCGGTATAGTGGCAAGGACAAATTCCCCTGTAACTTTAAAGACATGGAGCTGTCACATGGCACTTCCGATTGGCGCCGTCGCCCCCGATTTCGAAGCCGAAACCACCGAAGGTAAAATCAAGTTCCACGACTGGCTCGGCAACTCCTGGGCGCTGCTGTTCTCGCACCCGAAGGATTTTACCCCGGTCTGCACCACCGAGCTCGGCGCGGTGGCCAAACTCAAGCCGGAATTCGATAAGCGTGGCGTCAAATTGATCGGACTTTCGGTCGATCCGGTCGATCGCCACTCGAAATGGGCCGAGGACATCAAGGAGACCCAAGGTGCTGCTCCGAACTATCCGATGATCGGCGACGCCGATTTCAAGGTCTCCAAGCTCTACGACATGCTGCCGGCCTCGACCTCGGGCGACGTCTCGGCCCGCACCGCCGCCGACAACCAGACCGTCCGCAACGTCTTCGTCATCGGCCCGGACAAGAAGATCAAGCTCGTGATGGTCTATCCGATGACCACGGGGCGCAATTTCCAGGAGATCCTGCGCTCGATCGACTCGCTGCAGATGACCGCCAAGCACCGCGTCGCAACGCCGGCCGACTGGAAGCAGGGCGAGGACGTCATCATCGCGGGCTCGGTGTCCGACGACGAGGCCAAGACGATCTATCCGCAAGGCTGGAAGGCGCCGAAGCCCTACATCCGCATCGTGCCGCAGCCCAAATAACTCACGCAGCTCTCGGCACCAGCGCATCCGCAACAAGGAGACCGGCGGTCGATGCGACCGCCGTCACCACCGCGCCCCAGGAGATGTCGACGACTGCGACCGCCCAGCTCCAATGCTTGAGCAGCGCCAGCGCGGTGAGATCGAAGGTCGCGTAGCAGAACAGCCCGAACAGCGCGCCATAGAGCAGCGTCGAATGCGGCCCGCGAGCGTCCGCACTTACGAAAATCAGAACGCCCACCACATAGAGCAGGTAGAACAGAACCGCCGGGGCAGCCCTCACCTCGCCCAGCATGTCGCCGACCTGCGCGACGAAAAAGCCTTTGGCGAGGATGCCGAGAAACAGAAAGTCCAGCGCCATCAGCACGACCAGCGTCGCCAGATAAAGCACCATATAACGGTTCACAACGACCCTCCCGCCCTTCTTGCCCATCCCCATCCAGTACGTATCGGAGCGGATGAAGTTGCAACGTGCCATGGGGACCTCAGCTGGGACCTCACGGCCGGCTTTCGAGTTGTCTCCCCGGATGACTAACCCACCCGCCCCGCCGATCATCGTCTGGTTTCGCGACGACTTGCGGCTTTCCGACCATCCCGCCCTGCACGCCGCCGCCAAAGCCGGCGCGCCGACGATCGGCCTCTTTGTGTTGGACGAGGCGAGCCCGGGCCTGCGCCCGCTCGGCGGCGCGACGCGCTGGTGGCTGGCGCAGTCGCTGCGGGCGCTTGGGGCAGGCTTAGATGCCAAGGGAGCGTCGCTGGTGCTGCGAAAAGGCCCGGCGGCCAAGATCGTAGCCGACGTCGCGCGCGAGGCAGGCGCGCGTGCGGTGTTCTGGAACGAGATCGCGCACGAGCCCCATCTCAGCATTGCCAAACAGCTTGAGACAGCGCTCACAAAGCTCGGTGTGGACTCGAAAACCTTTCGCGGCGACCTCCTGGTTTCGCCGAACGACATCCGCAACAAGGAAGGCCGCGGCCTTCGCGTGTTCACCCCGTTCTGGCGTCGCGTGCTGGCGCTGGGCGACCCGCCAACGCCGCTGCCTGCGCCGAAGTCGCTACGGCCCGCAGAGGCCATCAAGAGCGACCTGCTCGGGAGCTTCGGCCTCGAGCCGCATAACCCCGATTGGGCCGGCGGCTTGCGCGAAACCTGGACGCCGGGCGAGAAAGCCGCGCAGGCGCGGCTCCAGGACTTTCTCCAGAACGGCGCCAAAGGCTACACCGGCGACCGCGACCGGCCGGACCGCGATGGCACCTCGTCCCTCTCGCCGCACTTGCGCTTTGGCGAGATCAGCCCGCGTCAGATCTGGCACGCCGCCCGCTTCGCGGCGGCCGAGCATCGCGGCCTCGCCGGCGACATCGAAAAGTTCCTCAGCGAATTGGGTTGGCGCGAGTTCTGCCGGCATCTGTTGTTCGACGTTCCCGAGCTCACCACCGGGAACCTGCAGGCCGCCTTCGACACCTTTCCCTGGAAGCACGACGCCAAGGCGCTGTCGGCATGGCAGCGCGGCCGGACCGGTTACCCCATCGTCGACGCCGGCATGCGCCAGCTCTGGCGCACCGGCGTGATGCATAACCGGGTGCGGATGGTGGTCGCCTCCTTCCTGGTCAAGCATCTCCTGATCGATTGGCGCGAGGGGGAACACTGGTTCTGGGACACGCTGGTGGACGCCGATGCCGGCAGCAACCCCGCCAATTGGCAGTGGGTGGCAGGCTGCGGCGCCGATGCCGCGCCCTACTTCCGGGTGTTCAATCCTGTGCTCCAGGGCGAGAAGTTCGATCCCGATGGCGCCTATGTGCGCCGCTGGGTCAGCGAGCTTGGAGAGCTCCCGGCGCCCTTGATCCATCAGCCCCGGCAGGCCACCCCGCTTGAGCTGAAGAGCGCGGGCGTGGAACTCGGCGTGAGCTATCCCGAGCCGATCATCGATCATCAAAGAGGCCGCGAACGCGCACTCGCCGCCTACGCAAAGCTTCGCAAAGGCTGAGATTCAAGTGCTTCTCTTTGACAGCTCTATAAATCCCGCTATCGTGATCATATTGAAACCTCTGGGGGACCACATGGATACTGAGAACACCGGGATGGAATCGACGCCGGAGCCGATGAGCGCTCCCGCTCCGATGCCGGCACCTGCGACGCCTGCGCCCAAGAAGGCGAAGAAAGCCAAGAAGGCAGTAAAGAAGGCGACGAAGAAGGCAGCCAAGAAGTCCGCGAAAAAAGCGGTCAAGAAGGCTTCGAAGAAGGCTGCCAAGAAAGGCGTCAAGAAAACTGCAAAGAAAGCGGCCAAGAAGAAAAAGAAGGCGAAGAAGTCAAAGCGCTGAGCGCAAGCCTATCTCGAAATGCAAAAGCCTCCGGGCGAACGCTCGGAGGCTTTTTGCTGAAATACCTTTTGCTGAGATCGATGTGCCGAAGTCGTTCGTCGCCCTACCACTCGTCTGGGCAGGGATCGACGATCCTCCAGAGGTCCTCGCCGTTCTTGATCTTCTTCATCTCGGTGGTGAGGCCGCCGTTGCGGCGGATCCAGTCCTTCACCGTGTCGGGGTAATAGGACATCAGGTCCGCGGTCCCCTCCGCGCTCGTGACCTTGATGCCGAAGGTAAAGGCCTTGTCGTAATAAGCCTGGTGCAGGCCGATGCTGGCCTTGGGCGTCACGCAAATCTTGTTCAAGGGCACGAGGCCGAACACCAGCGTGCAGGCGGAATTGCAGATGCCGTCGATCACGACGCGCTCGCCTGAATCACGGACGTGCTTGTACTTGGCCTTGTATTCCTCGACATAGCCGCCGTGATCGCGGGTGATGTGCAGCACGGCTCGCGCCGGCGACGCGGCGATCAGAGAGAGAAGCAGCAAAGCGAGGGTCGTGATGCGCATAAAACCCGGCGGCCCCGGATGCCCCTTTCGTGATGCAGGAGGGCCGCATCCCCGGCCGGCCCGCCGAACTGTCGCTTGACTGTGTTGGGAAAACGTTAAGCATCACGAAAAGGGCAAAAATAGGCACGATCCGGCCGCGGTTTTTACGGGGATTTTCCTCCGTTTCGGGCTAGATTGTCACCAAAATCGGCTTAACTAGGTCGCCTTAGCGGGAATTCCGGAGAATCGAGATGAAGAATTGGAAGCTTATCGCCGCCGTTTTGCTGTCAGCGGCCGCCCTCGCGCCAGGGCTGGCAAACGCGGCAGATCTCGGAATCTATCCCCGCCATGCCGGCAGTCACGGCTGGTACGGGCTGCCCTACCGGATCAGCTATCTCCACAATTACGGCCCGGGCTACGTGCCCGGTACCTTCGCCTATTATGACGGCCCATCGAGCAATTACTGCTATCAGGGCTCGGCCGCCTATGTCGGCCAGGACGGCCGCCGCCATCCCTGCTTCTGATTTGTCGGATAGCAGCGCCCCGGCATCTCTGGTATCCGGGGCACTCACGCGCTCGTAGCTCAGCTGGATAGAGCATCGGATTTCGATTCCGAGGGTCGGGAGTTCGAATCTCTCCGAGCGCGCCAAGCAAAATCAATCACTTAGATCGATTTTCCGCCTCATCTGCTTCCCAGCAAAACGCATCTGGGAAGCTCTGGCGTAAGGCTGGCGATCCGGTCTGCTGGGTTTTCCACAGCGCGTCCTGGACGTCGGAATGGGTGGGTGGCGAGGACCGGTACCTGATCCGCTGCCCGCGGTGCGGCCGGGTCTATTGAGCCGACGGCCATGCGGTGCGTTGTTGGCAATTGCGAAAACGTCTGTCCTCATCGCGAGGCATCCCGCCTCGATTCGGAGTCGGCGCGATCGTCGCACGGATGATATTTCTCTGGCTCGGTTGAGGAAAAGGGCGCGGTACCGAAGCCCTGCTCTTCAGTGGTGTGACCAGATTCCAACACCTTTTGAAAATCAGCTCTACCCTTATTCGGAACACAGTTGGGCCCCCAGCCATTCGCACCACTCCGGGAAGCTATCCGGCGACCGAGCGCTAAATTGTCGATTACGGAGTGATCGTGACCATCATCCCCCTGGATCTTCAAAGACGAAGCGAACGACGGTGGGCTGCTCGATTTGCGCAGCCGGCAAAACCGGTTGCACCTCGAGGCGGGCAAAGCCAGCACATCGACGGATCTGACAAGGGCAAAAGAAAGGCCGACCGGATCCAAGCCGTAAACTCGAGACCGCTGTCGGAGGTAAGGTCGCGGGACTAAAAAGCACCAGGTCAGCAAAAACCCGCCCCGGGCGGCCAGGGCGGGTTGAGTACCTTGGGTTAGTTGCGAACGGCGCGGATGGAGCTGCGCCGCGTGACACGTCTAGCACGCTCGGCTGACAGCAGGCTTACGGGTCAGCCGGTTCCACCCTTCCTTAGCGCCGCCATCTTTTCGCTGCTAGCTTGTTCCCGACGGCTGTGTAGGTATTGCGTGGAGCAGCGTGATGATTGATCTCGAAACAAAGGTCGAGAAGTACGAAAGCAAGACCGCCGAGTGTAAAGAGTTGGCTCGACAGGCGACAGACCGCTACCAGCGGAACTTCTATGAGGAACTCGCTGGCTACTACGGCCAGGTAGCGGCGGATTTCCGCCATGTGATTGCGAAGCAAGGGAACGGCCAACCTTCGATTTATTCGGAACGACGGTAAGGTCGGATTGAGCGCGCGACCGAAGCCCCGCGCCTTTGTTCTCGCGCTGGAGTTATGCACGGCTTGTCCACAGGCCGCCCGCAACGAATTGGCGACGGACCGTGAACCCTGATTGACGGCGGCTCGGCACACGCCCCCAGCCGGAGATGTGCCGAGCCTTCGCCAAGTCACCGCGCTGGCGGCCCCGACGGCTTGGATCAATCATGGCAACAGTGTGGTTGAGGCGCTATAGCGCGGATGCAACAGTGCCGGACAATGCGCGTGGAAATAGAAAACCCGCCGGCGCTCTCACGTCGGCGGGTAACAAGCGTAGTCTTCGTCCGGTAGGCTTATGCTACCGCCGATCGATTGCGATCCCGTTACGACCGCAGCCGCCCTCGGTACAGCCGCGAGGGCGCGCAAAACCTTCTCATCCAGCGCACGCCGAGATGCGGCAGTTGTGAACCGGTTCACATTTGCTGCGCGTGGCTGCTGCTATTCTTTCGACTGCCGGGGATTTCAGGGGCCTGGCTAAAAGACAACCGCCGGGACATCGTATTTCGAGCCCGGCGGTGTTTTTTTGGCAGCGTCATTCGCGAGGGCGAGAGATGCGCAATATTTGGCTCATCACGGCTTCGCTTGCATGGACCGTCGTCATGGGCGCCGCCCTGTGGTTTATGATCACGCTGTACTGAAGCGGTCAGTGCGGGCCGCCGGCTTGTCACCCCACCGGCGGCCCCTCTTTGCACTACCCAAGCACCGTAGTTCTACTGAACGAATTCTCAACCTGTACTCGGCATGATTGTGGGCATGATGGAAGAGCTGCCCACAATGGAATCGGTTCTGCGGGCCCTTCGCGAGATGACCGCGGATAAACCGAAGCGTGAACCCGACGCCGCACCGCAGCCATTACCTGAAGAGATTGAGCGCGCCATTAGAGAATAAGGAGGCCATTCCGATGAAAGCCTTCGTTGCCGCATTGATTGCATGCGGAGTTCTGTTCGTCATCGATTCTGAATACAATGAAGGTCGCTACGCCGCTATCATTGAGCGGGCGGTCACAAGTGTGATCCCAGGCTAGGCTCTATAAATGAACTGGATTGCCGGCATCTGCGTCCTGGCCATCCTCGTACTCATTCTGGCCGTCGTTACGGATTTGCAGATGACCTCGTGCCGATCCGGGGCGATTTATTCGATGGTTGGATTGTGTCGTCCTAAATTTTGAGACGGGACGAAGCTTCGCATCGCCCGCAGTTTTACGGCCTTGGGCTTCATGCAATGGAAACAGAAACCTGCCTAGATTCCCCCACCCAGAATGGGGGTTTACATGACGTTCCTTGTTGCGTTTCTAATTTGCGTTAGCGCCGCCGTGTTTTTTGCCCACTGTGCCTGTCGCCTGGCGGTTGACGGAGAATCGGGCGATGCTGATCTGTAATGAGAGATCTTGTCAGGCTCATTGTGTGGGCGGTTGGCGATCTGTTTCGGTCGCGGGCAGCGACCGAGGCAGAGATCTTAACGTTGCGGCAGCAGATCATTGTCCTGCGACGAACCGCCCCCAAGACGCAATCCTTTGGAGCTATCGACCGGTTGGTGTTCGTTGGTCTTTATCGCCTCTTCCCTCGCGTTCTTGATGCGCTTGCGATTGTTAGGCCCGCGACCGTCATCAAATGGCACCGTGCGGGCTTTCGTTTGTACTGGCGCTGGAAGTCGCGACCGCGTGGTGGCCGGCCACCAGTTCCGCTGGAAGTACGCAGACTGATCCGCGAGATGAGCATCGCCAACCCCCTGTGGGGAGCGCCACGAATCCATGGAGAGCTGCAGAAACTGGGCATCGCGATCGGACAGACGAGCGTCGCTAAATACATGGCCAAGCGAAGAGCTCCGCCGTCCCAAGGGTGGAAGACATTCCTCCGCAATTATGCCGACGGCATCGCCGCGATAGATCTGTTCGTCGTTCCGACAATCTCGTTCCGTCTGCTCTATGGTTTGTTGATCATGGGGCACGGCAGAAGACAGGTCATATGGTTCGGGGTAACAACGCATCCGACCGCGGAATGGATCGCAAACCAGGTCACGGAGGCCTGCGGATGGGAGCAGCCTCCCCGCTATCTGATCCGCGATCGCGATGCAGCCTATGGTGACGTTTTCATCCGACGAGTCCGATCAATGGGCATTCGCGATCAGCCGACGTCCCCACGGTCTCCATGGCAAAACGGGTATGCCGAACGGCTGATCGGTTCGATCCGACGGGAATGCCTCGACCACGTTGTCGTTTTCGGCGAACGCCACCTCCGTCACCTGCTGCTGTCGTACATGATATATTACAACCGCGCATCAGAACACCCATCTGTCTATGTTGTTGAAGAGAAGAGACTTTGCTGATGGGGATGCGATCCCGCGAGGTGTCTTGGGTTCTGTCGCGCTCGTTCGGCGATAGATTGAGCA
>Ga0210387_10003360_pt1 | contig 12307 bp, 14 predicted proteins | sample IncBWC7OmetaG_FD_160108 | JGI IMG/M metagenome (GOLD analysis project Ga0210387, IMG submission 160108) | Forest soil microbial communities from Barre Woods Harvard Forest LTER site, Petersham, Massachusetts, United States - Inc-BW-C-7-O ... | reverse complement strand
AAGAAAAGAAAAAGTATGCGCAGATCTATGTGGACATTGACACTTCAGATCTTTGGGAATCCTGCCCCAAGCACAATCCAACAGTTGCATTTTCAAACTCTGCCCAGGGTCTGAAAAAGATTGTAAATGGTCTATCTCTGATATGGACAAACTCATTGGAGAACAGCTCCATTTGGGCATCCACGATATGACCAAACTAGGCACTTATTATTGCACATTTTATACAATCACCACATTCCTCCACAATTAAAATTGTATCTCTGAAGCAGAACAGAGCTGTGCTTTTGTCTGAGGATTCCAGTCAGAGTTATGATCTTGTATCTTGTGCTGTCTAGAACTTAAATTCCCCAATCAGTATCCTGATGACCCCTATCCACTTAAAGATATCAACAAAGCAGCAAAATTTGTCCTCCATGGCACATCCCCCACACAATTAAATATCTGTGACTCTTCTCAGCCTGCTTCATCCACTGTTTCCCAACAAGGTATCAAATCAGAGGATCTTACCTCATTTCTGGACAAATTCACAACCATTTGATCAAAGCCTTAGTGCCAGTTTCCAGTCTAGTGTTGCCAAAGTCCGGTTTGGTCTGGTTTGGGACCTTTTTGGCTGAACTGGAAACCGAACTGCTGGTTTGGTTCAGGATAAGTGCTGAACCTGAACCTGAACCGCCAGTTTGGTCCGGTTTCAAACCCGGTTTGAACCTGAACTCTTGCCTTATATGGTAGAAGTTCAGCACATTTTTGACATTTTCTGAACTGGAAACCGAACCGCAGGTTTGGTTCAGGGTAAGCACTGAACCTGAACCTGAACCACTGGTTTGGTTCTGGTTCAAGGGTTTTTTGTGGTTTGGAACCGAACTTCGGCAACACTATTCCAGTCCCTTGTCATCTTCCTCATCACATAATCATCACAACCACACCCATAATCCCTCAAATTCATCCAGCAACAACAATTGCAAATTTTGTGGTGAAATTGGACACTACATTATTGATTTCCCAACTTGTGTGTGTGCTATATTAATGAGGCAAAGATCAAGAGGAATAGCGAGAATCATGTTGTTCTTCCATCTGGCACATATGTTCCTCATACAATTCCAGGATTATATCTCTGTGATCACATTGACAAATGGCACTGTCACTACCCAAACCAGACCACAACAGCCCAGATCACTAGTAATGCAGATACTACAGGACAGATGATGTATGGTATTTCTGCTACCACAACTCCTGTTGCTGTCCCTTCTGTCCCAGCTGCAACATCCACTTTTCAACTTTCAACCAACAATCACATCACCGCATTAGAATAGGAGATATTCTAACTCAGGAATAAACAAGTATTTGATGGAGTAGAAATTCTTTGATGATGAAAACCAGTTAATCTGGCCAGCTCATCCACAAAATCTCTTCCCAATATTCCCCAGTCCTCAGAATCATTGACCTCTACACCTCCACCAGCCCCCACTGTCCAGCCAATGCCAGAGCCCTCATCATCATCTACTGTTGTACCCTGAAAACCTGATCATGCATCCTTATGCAAAAACCAAAGAAGCCAATTATCTCCCCCCCTCATGAAAGAAATTATGCAACCTCCGCTCCCAAGCCACCATAAGAGCAGGATTTTGTGTATCATACCCATGCTCCAGTTCAGGATTCAAAAATTGCTGACAATGTCTACACTCATTCCATACAAACTTCCTTTGTCATGCTATTGCACCAAGAGTTACTGTTGTTATCACCAGAAGTACAACAAAAAGTCCATGAAGCAGTCACTCCAAAACACATAGTGTCTGACACCAAGGAAACCCACATAAATGCCATTGCCTCCAGCAATGACCCCCTTTCTTTTGCCAATGATGAGACACCTTCTGCTCCAATCACAGACACCCACAATCTCCCTCCTGGTTCTCTCATTATCCAAGACCCTTATGAACAGTACTTGAGTTCCCGATGACCTGGAGAATACCCAGATCACAATTGTCTCACTGTTGCAAAAGAATCACGTGTGCTCTGATCAGTCCTTATGCTTGTCAATAATCAGGAGTCCGTCGAGAGCATCATTGACCCCAGTTCTCAAATTATTGCAATGTTGGAAGCAGTTTGTCATGATCTAGGTATCAACTATGATCCCAGCATTCATCTTAATATGCAGTCAGCAAACAGAGATATTGATCAGTCACTTGGCCTAGCATGCAATGTCCCTTGTTGTCTCAGCAATATCACTTTATGTCTTCAGATTCATGTCATCAGATCACCTGCTTATGACATTCTCCTTGGCAGACCCTTTGACATCTTAATGGAGAGCATTGTCAGGAATTTTGCCAATGAGGAACAGACCATAACAATTCACAATCACAATTCCAGCTGTCATGCGACCATCCTGACCATATCTAGAGGTCTCCTGTGGCACCAAGTCCCTCCTAGCCATTGCTTCCAACCTGATGAAAGAAGCTCGGATTTTCACAACTCGAGGAACTGATTGATGATCAAGGAGAAATTGCATTAATCATTTCCTATGACTCTAATTCTCAGCAGGCCTCTATCAAATCATATACCCATGTACCATCACCCCAGTCTTCCTTGTCCAATCTAGCTTGTATTTATCTTTCAGCCTGTGATTTTCCTGTTGTTTCTGCCGCTTACCATTCCACTGTAAATTCTTCCAGCTCTTCCACAGATTCCACAGATTCCTCTAACCCTTCCACTTCCAAGTCCACTTGTCTGCCCCCTTCCCTTGATCAGTTTGCCAGCATCTTTGCCACACAGAAGAAAAAGTACAAGCCCATCACCAAGAAAGTCCATCCCATACCAGCAGAACTCCCCAACAAATTCCACATCATCTGCAATATTACTGACAACCCTCTAGCAGACATCCCTACCCTTGATCCAAATCCCCCACCATTTCAACCAACCAGGTCAGAGTAATACTGAGGTGTAAATCAAGGTCAAAATCAAGGGTAGAGTCAAAATGATGATGACTAGGATGTGCCAAAAATTAAATATAGGTGGCCAGAGTGATGAAATGTGTATCAGCATGGACCTGAAGGTCTATCCATGTATGTATATATATTATGGATTTCCACAGCCCAAATGAGATGACTAAGTCAGGTGATCTGTTGGATGCATGCCATTTTTTCTTTTAGTGGCTTGGAGTGTCACATTTTGGCTGGAATCACTTGATGTCACAACAGTGATGAGTGACACTCAGTAAAAAAGAAAAGTCACACAATAGCCACCTTGTGGTCAGAGCAAGGTTGGTTTGGACTGCCAATGTATGCCCATCTCCACTGGACAACTCTCACTGGAGGATGGTCACCACCTTGTCAATCAAGACACATTGTGGCTGTCAGGTGCATTGCAAAGTAAGTTTTTTATATACTTTTCACTAACTAATTATCTTGTTTCAGGTCATATTTTGTGACCCTCCCTCACATGCAAATATGAGATTGAGAGTGGATGGCCCATGTTTGTGAGGAAGGCAAATGTGCATGTGCAAGTGTGGGATGTAGGTGCAGTTGAGGGTGTGATAGTTGGAGTGTGTGGTGTTTGTGGGAGTGGTTATGGGCAAGGGTTAGGTGGGATCCAGGGTGCAGGGGAAGAGGAAGGTGGAAAGTAGGATGTTTGTGGCATCACCTGCAGAGTGGCAAGTGCTGAGTGGGTCCAGGATGAATTGGTTTGTTTGATTCATATTGGATCAAATAGTTTACCTCAAATTCTCAATCCTACCTCACAACAGACACCCATCAAATTCATCTGTGTACATCTTGCAGTATGTGATTCATGTTGTGTGCACTAATGTGGTCATCATGAACTTGTGTCACATGTGTGGTTGTGGTGCATGGTGCATGTTTGTTACATGGTTCATGTTCAGTGCATGTGTATGTCATCATTGAATTTGACACATTAACCATGAAATAGACTCCTGCCACAGTGTTGCACAGTGGGTGCAAAAACCTGCAACACTGTAGTTACAGGTACAGCATCCACATTTACACTTATCTGTGCAGAATGCTAGTGATGTTATCAGTCAATTGTGCAGGTCAGAGCCAGAGGTGAGTGAAAAGTATGAGATTGGAGAGAGCAATTGCAACTCTGCTGGTATGACATAGACTTGTTGCCAGTCTCCTTTGAGGTACTATGCACAATGTTTAATCAGAGAAGGCAGGCAGAATGAAGAAAGAGGAAAGAGTTGCCATAATAGTACCAAAGGAGACTGGTAGCACTTGACTGTGATTGAGTACACAAGCTTTTCAAACCCCAACTAATGGCTCATTATGGTAATGCTCATCCCCAACTAGTGAGTAGCTCTTTAGTTGATGTGTTCTCCTGGTTCAAAATGCAAGATACACAATGAGAACCATCCAGTCATCAATGAATCCCCATCTTCCCATTTGTTGATGGTTTCCTAGCCCCTCTGAACTTGAAGCATAGACATCACATAAGAATTTTCTGCCAAAGAACCTGTGGGACCAGCAAACAATGAAGGATGTGGCTAAAGCAGAAAGTAGGAAAGAATTGGAGAAGGTTGAGGCTTGGCTGCATGAGGAACAGAGGCAGGTTGAAGAGAATTCTCAGCTTCACCACTTTCTCAATTGCATCACAGACAGTGGGATATGAATGACTGTACTTGTTCCTGATGCATACAAAGCAGTGCACACTCTCCTCCAGTGTTACAAATATGTACATATAAAATCATGATTTTGGGTGACATGGTGACTTGACAAAAAATTCTGGCTACAATGTCCTTGTCTTTACTAAGTTTATTTCAATACAGGACCATAAATCTTTCAAGCAAGAAGCAATACCTTATATAGTTTCTCCACACCTACTTGTGCCATTGTCTCTGTACACACAGTCACTGTCAAGAGCTTTGCATTTTCTGCCTGTATTTATGCTTCAGTTTCTGATATAATGTTTTCTCCTCAAGAACAAGCTGGCCAACCTGATCTATCATAAGTGCTGTGAGGGGTGAGATCATTAACACAATGTCAGAGTCATGCAGCTGGAGAGGAAGTGAAAAACACAAAGTCTTTCCACTTCCAGTTCCTGTACTTGCAAACCTTTGACATGCCAGTCATGATGGAAGAAAAGACAAACTATTTTGGCTCTCTCCACTAACCAAATAGGAGAATTGCATTTTTTTTTTTAGCATATGATAACAAGTTCAGCCACATGATTACCATAACAGGTCATTAGTCAGGGCTTGAAAAGCTTGTGTGTTCAATCATGGCTAAGTGCTTCCAGACGTTATTGTAACTAATCCCCTTGGATTCTGCTATAACAGTAGGTATGACATGTGGTGGAAGCACAGCCTGGAAACAATGGGAAGCATCAACATCATGTGACCAGCTAACAAGTTCAAGTTCCACCTCTTAAACCAACCATACATATGTACAACAAATTTTGGCTGTGGCTCACTCTGAAAAGAACAATTCCTATGTAAACTTCAGACTTGTAACTTCAGTTAAGGCTTGTAAATATATTCAACAGGGTTTTGTATAGTTAGTTAGATTCTGGTTGAAGTAATTCTATGGTATTTATTTGTCAGATGTAGAGTGGTAATATTAGCAATAGTTATCATCTGAATTGCATGCCACACCTAATTATCATTCCAGAATGGAAATATTGCAAATAATTACAAAGGGGCTATAACTATAGGTACATACCCATGAGTAACCCACATGACCTGCCAAACCAGCCAAACCCTTCAAAAATGTGTCCCCTGATGCACATTGCCCGAGGTTTCTCCTGCTCTGCCATCTTTTGTTCCATCTTGTCCTGTCTCCAAAAATTTGTGCAATTTTGCCAAACTACAGTGTACTCTTGCTTTTTTTCTTCTCAAAGGATATCATTGATGTTTAGTATGGCTCACACTCACTATTCCCCTGTTATCACATGATCCCACATGACTCTGGGACATCTCTACATACCCACCCCCTATCTATTCGTTTCACTCCCCCAGGTCTTCTGACCAGTCAACTATAGTTTACACATGTCTCCACTGATTGTAGGTACAGGTTACACTCATATATATCAGCTCCACCATCTTTCTGCCTCACTACCTTTTCCATTCTGGCATCTGCTCACTGCACATGTTTCTCTGTAGCACTTATATACTACAGCTTAGATTACAGACACCTCAGTTGATTCCTCACTTACCATGATGACTGAGGTATGTTCAGTTTATGTTATACTTAGAGCTCACTCATTACATATAGATTCTCATTGTTCTACAATTGAACCAGTAGACCATCTCACATCTTACATAGATTGTATGTAGATCTCACCTTGTCCAGTAGTTTGCCCAAGTACCATGAAGATGGGACTGTTATTGACCACATGGGTATTACAAAGTAATTCTCTACTCAGTATATAATACTTCCATTCTAGGTCATAAATGATCTGACCCACTTCTATTGACAACCTGTGCCCAACATATTAGACCACACCTCCCCATTAAAAATTCAAGGGTACAATTGAAGAGACTATTGCTATTCATAGAGCTAGACCTGGAATGACTGTGAAGTTGTCACTGTTTCCTTCTATGTAGACCACATCAGGTCACATAATATTGAAGGATGATGGCTCAAGAGATGGGATCACAGGCTCTAGTGCCCCACGAAGGCTCATCAGAAGCCTAGAACAATGGTGCAGATAAGGGTATGAAAGAAGATGAAAAAGTTCAGAGCCAAACCTTGAGCAGATTGTTGATTGCAGGGCCCGCTGAAAGCTGCCATGGAAGGGCATTTGATTTCAAAAACTACTGTGGACATGACATAAAAACTTACCCAACACCTAAGTATGCCAGGGACAGTGGAGCTATAAGCCAAACAAGGAGATTACCTAATGCTAGGACTGGTCATTGAAAGAGCCTCAGCAAATGGCCATGTGGATGTATACAAGTAGACAACTCACATCCAATCACTGTGCACAAGGAGGTCAGTAAAGATGATGAGAAGAATCAATTGTGACATTAACCCATGTAGTATAGAAAGCCTGCAAACTGTGGAATGAGACTTGAGAAAGATTAAGTTTGAATATATTCACCCACCATCCCGGTAGAGCGTCCTCACAAATGTAGAGTGATGTCTCACTGTCAAAGAGTTAAATTAGCAGGGTTCGGCTCCATAAATGGTATGTAAGACTGACATGATTTGAGTGATTTCCAAATTGTAAGTCCTACAATAGCTGGAAAAATACTTATCAAGCACCATAACCACACTGACAACCACAGCTCCTACCGGTCTCGAAGCCAATAAAATGGCACCAGAATAAGGTCAAGAATGTGCGACAGCGAGGATCATTACACTGTGGAAGACAGCCCGCTAAGCTGGGAATATCCATCGGGCTCGGGATGACTGAGAGTCCAAACGGTCAACAACGAAGACTCAGCAACGAGGGAGATCACGATTCGCACAAGAGATGAGATGGAGATCCAAGTAGATGGTTAAAGCCAGAGTAAGGATAGAAGGGACGATGGAAAAACAACACAGAAAGATTAACCAGAACTTCGTTTGGTATAGCGCGTAGGTGCGCAGGGCGAGGATGACTGGGACGTAATCAATGAATGAAGACCAAAGATATAGTAGGCAGAGGAAATACATTGAACGACTGCTACAGAAAATATACTTGTGATATTTGAGGCCAGGAAATAGCGTCGGCAGCTAAGCCAGTGATCAGGATGGGCGTGCGGAACAGAGAGAAGGCCCCTTACAACTGGAAGACATTGTTCAGTTTTCAGACAGCGCTCAAGGAAGAGCGCTTACAGTAATACTGGGTGAGGGGTGCAATTGATCTATTCGTTGATAGAAATTGGAGTCAATCCCCCCCGGAACAGAGTCACAACCTACAGTAGAGATCCAGAGCGAGAAAGACAGGAGGTATATATCGATTCTGATCTGAATGTTAGACCTTTGTCAGTTCGAAAGAGCGAAAGACTTGCCAGATAAAAGAGTGACATTCCGAGCGACCGCCTTTTCAACCAAATCCTTGATACCTACTCGGAATATGCACGATCTGGTGAGTTTCTGACCACTCTTTGGCACAACACAACACAAACCTCCAAATCGAATGTCAAGAGAATGTCCCATAGTAAAATGGTCATCGCTGCGGCTATCTCGAAAGGTGAGATGTTACAATCTACCGTACATGCTCTTGGACGAACCATAAGCATACTAAAACAGGTTTGCCCCTTGAGCTCGGCAAGTTGACAACAAGAGAACAATGAACACTCACTTTGGATACAAGGAGACCATATAGATCGTCAATGATTTTTTGGGGGAAGGGGGAATCCATGGCAGAGGAAAGCGCGACTGGGAGTGTTTACGCACACGACAAATTTGCCAGATGAGAATAAATTGATCTGTATGCAACTCTGGACCCATCAATGTTCCGGAAACCTCTTAACCCTGCATGTTTGGGTCTGGAGCCATATAACCAAAGTGGGCGAGTATGTGTTGGTGATTTTCGAACTTCCGTCTCCACTTGAATGTGGTCCTCTTCCCAACCTCCTTCCCCTTCTGCTTGCCTCCACTCTAAGATCAAGCGTCGTTTGTTTTGCAATTGATACCTAGGGAATGTGTTTCATGAGCGCTTTTGTGACATTCCTGGTTCAGTTCTGTCATATGTTTGAGAAAGGAATAGCCTGACAAACCTTACTACGTTGGCAGATGTGTAATCCAAGTGATCAATAAGGTAGCGTAAATAATGATGCTCGGAGATTCAGTTTTAAGCAATAAAAAGAGCATTTCGTCAATCTTCAGTCAATTAAGTATGTGTCAATTTAGCTATATCCGGCAATGGGCAATCAATAAAAAATACCGAAGTATGAGACTATTTGCTGGGTGCTGCTGTGTTAGATCTCCACTGTTGTGGTGGGCCATAGCAAAACATTGGACCTTGTATATACTATAAATGTTCATTTTTATGGTAGGAACAAGAATTCAACCCCGGTTAGTCACCGCTCCATTACGTTTCATGATGCGGAGAGGACTGACTGACTTGAATGAACGTGCAGAAACCCGACATCAACCACCTCATTCCCCTCCGCGAACCAAACTACCGAATCCTGTCTCTTGTGAGTGGGAGTCTGGGTTAGCCGACCGGCTAAGGGAGTGAAGGATTTCCGAGTGGGCGATGTTTTGAACGACCCGTGCGTCTGAGAAGGGGACTGAAGGTCGTCAAAACCAGATTTGCATCTTAATGACGACCTCCAAGCTCTCTGAACGGCGGGGCTGTGTACGACGTGAACGGAGATGTGCTCATTGAACTGAGACAGGATATTCTGGATGGAAGGGGGGCGAGTGTGGAGAAGGTTGGTCACAGTGCTGAGAGGGCCCCGGGTGCGGGTGTCGATGAGGCTGGCGTGGGCTTTAGTGGGCTTCTTGGTTGAAGGGGAATGGACGGGGGTCATGCAACCCTAGATGTTTTGCAAGGCCCAATTCAATATTGCGGACTTCACGTTCTGTATTATCATTGATTGTACTCATGTCGGTGGAGATGATTTCTGTGATGGGGTGGATGGCAGTGGTGAGGGGATGTGGAGTGATGTGGATGTGGCGGCTGATGAGACTGATAAGACGTCGGTCTTTGTGGAGGCATGGCTCGAGGTAGAAGTTAACGAAGTTTCAGCAGTGGCGGCTGATGACGGAACACCCTCTCCGACATACTTCACAACATCGTCTCCCGTTTAGTCTCCGTCACGTGCTCCCTTCCACAACGTCAACAGTGAGCGTCGTGCCGATTCCTCTGTCGTTCCAGTCGTCCTAATGCGAGCGCTGGGGTCCCGACCAGCGGGTGGACGCACGTGCGGGGCATGAAGAGAGTTGGGATCGGTATGGGGCGTCTGAAGGGCATATGTGAGAAGCAATTGTAAGGCATACGAGAATGCAATTACCCCTTCCTTGCTCTCGGCTGATTATACCCTGTTCGAGGTCGACATTAATGTCGATGGGATACGGCGTGACAACGGAGGTGTCTTGGTACGGGATGGGGGATTCGAACGATCGGACGAAGAAGAGAATACGACAGACAAAGAGAGTCCATATAGTGAAGAAAGTCGGAAAAGGAGCAAGAAGATTCCCGCGGAAGTGGCCATGGTAAGGGACAATAGTGGATGCGATGAAGGAGGGCTACAGGAAATTGGGATGGATTTTATCAAATGAGGCTGACTTGTCCAGAGGCGAGGGACGGAACGCGTTCCGTCATAAACGATTTCGGCCACGTCAGCCAAACCCACTTGCATCTCTAAAGATATCATCCGGTTAGCTGCAGAGAGTCCTATAATTTGATGTCACGGAAAAGATGCAGTTACTCGAAGAGTCCCAGAGCAAGAGACTAGTCACAGCAATACAAATCATTCAATTTTGCGTATGGTCTATAAGTGTAGGAATCAAACATTGTCGTCAATGTAAGAGGTAATCCATAAGCAAAGCGGTCGAGAAAACCTTCGGAATCGAATACCACGACGGCCTTGCGAGATAACGGAGAAAATCTGGCGTCTACGACGTTTCCTTCACGTCAGGGTATATGAAACAGAATTTGAGGTCCCAGATACTAGTATCTTGAAAGGAAGATAGGAACGAAAATGCTGTCTTGGGATTCCCTTCCACATGAATGCTGAAATGCAACCAAGGTACACATTAAGTTTTTCGACCGAGTGTAGGCGTTCTCGACCTGAAATATGCAATAAGGGATTTCTGTCAGGGATTTCTCTTAAAAAATAACATCAAGAGCTCCCGGGGAAGGCCACCAAGAATGTCGCCAGAGGTGCCATAGTGGGAGCCAAAGACGAACGCGAGTTTTGTCCTAGTCCATATAATGTCAGACATGAAAACATAGTACAATACCTTTATCCGGGTTATGGTTAAACCACGGTCACCGGTCGCCGTAATTATTACTTAATAATTACTTACATAAGGAATCCGACTCGATCATAGGTTTGTTTCTTTTGAAGAGTAAGCGGACTCCCAAGTTCAATCAACATTGTACTCAAGTCATGGCCTCATCGTCTTCTTCCCGAGCTATGAATGTGATTCTACCCAATATATCCACCTCACCCTATGAAGCACACCAAAAGGCCCGCACTTTCGCCTCGAGATATGTGAAATCAGCCCAGTACGACGTGGCCATCGACGTGCTGTTCCAGACTGCACGGGAGCTGTTGAGGGTTGGCCAGGCGGGCAGCGGGGTGGATTTGGCTGGGTTTCTGCTGGATGTTTACGAGACTAAGGGAGAGGCCGTTTCGGATGAGAGTAGAGGTAAGCGATGAATGTGATGTAAGTTGTGAAGGGTATACCATTTTAATTTGGAACAGGCAGATTGACGCAGCTTATTGCATTGACTGGACCAGCAGGTTTATGGCGGAAGACCATCATTGATAAATCCATATCGTGTGTGGCTCAATCCAGTTCTAACTGACCTTCACCTCATTTCTACTACAGCTGGTCAGTTAAACTTGGAGCATGTCCCACAGGTGATCAAGATCTTCACCATTACATCGGGGAGCTGCTTTACAAAGGTCCGCTCCTTCTTGTTTCTTACTCCGTCATGTTCGTCAAGACCTTACACCACGCCCAACATAGAAGGCGCGTTCGACGCCGCAGAACCACACTTCCTCGCCTCTGGAAAACGAGACAGTGCTCGCCTCCTTGCCGAGATGTTCATCCAATGGTCATCGGCGGGCGGTCCGCCAGGGGCGTTCGCCCTTCGTGGTACAATCCCGTACGTAGTCACGTCATGCCTCATTATTCCCTTACCTTACCCACCAACAGCTACCTCCAAAACGGCAACATCCTCGCAGCCCGAACCTTCATAGCACATTTCACTGCCGCCCTCCCGCGTACCCTCCATATCCTCTCTTCCCCACCCATCCCTGTAGACCACACGAGCGAAGTAACCCTCACCAAGGACGCCGTCGTTAATTTCGCGCAAATCGCTGTGTTGACATGCCAGCGAGCGGATGGGGAGCGAAATAAGGTTGTGCGGGAGGCGTGGGTGAAACTTTGCGGGACGTATCAGAGTAAAGGGGGGTTGTTGGCTTCACCAGAGATTCGGAAGGTGCGACGGTCTTTCTCTGAATTCTCGGGAGTTCATTTTCCTTCCCCTTTCACTTTCCGCTTCATCGTTAACCTATTTCCTGTCTAACCAGGCCCTGAACGAATTAGCAACCCTATACTTCGCTATCTCACCCCCGCGTAACCAGGCAGTGAACCCCTTTGGAGACATGCTCTCTTCACTATTTGGTGGGCCTCCGCAGGGTCAGCCTGTAAGGAGGGTGTTGTCGCCTGGGTCAGCTGCTGGTACTGGC
>Ga0210387_10003358_pt1 | contig 12308 bp, 11 predicted proteins | sample IncBWC7OmetaG_FD_160108 | JGI IMG/M metagenome (GOLD analysis project Ga0210387, IMG submission 160108) | Forest soil microbial communities from Barre Woods Harvard Forest LTER site, Petersham, Massachusetts, United States - Inc-BW-C-7-O ... | reverse complement strand
CCTTGGCTCCTTGGCTCCTTGGCTCCTTGACTCCTTGAACCGTTGGCTCCTTCTTCCGAGTAATGACGATTCAACCGGAAATTGAGCAACTGGGCCGGGAAATCTTTGATCTTATCGACAAAGACCAGGGCGCTCCCAGCCTCTTCGGAGGCAAGGATTTCTATGGGCGCCTGATGGATTGGGCGATGCGGGACCCAGTGTTCAAGACCCAGATGTTCAGATTCGTCGATGTCCTGCCGACGCTGACTTCGTCGGGCGACGTCGTGAAACATATGGCGGAATATTTAAGCAGCGTTAAGACGCCGGCGTCCGGCGTTCTCCGCGGCGCTCTCGCCTTCGGCCGGTTGCTTCCAGCGATGCCCGCACATCTGATCCGTCAAAATGTGCTGGCGATGGCGAGTATTTTCATCTGCGGCCGGGACGGAAAATCCGCGTTTCCCAACCTTCGGCGACTCTGGGGAGCAGGCGCTCGTTTCACCGTGGATATCCTGGGTGAAGCGGTCGTAAGCGAGCGGGAAGCGGATGAATTTGCGGCCAAATACACTGACCTTCTTGATTTCCTGGCCGAAGGCACGCGCTCTTGGCAAGTGGAGGGTCCGCTGACCGGGGGTGAACCGCCTTTTGTCAACGTCTCTGTCAAAATTTCCGCTCTGTGCGCCCGGGTTCAAGCGTCCGATCCCCAGGCCAGTATCGAAACCATCATGAAGCGCCTGAAGCGCATCGCAACTCGCGCAGGCCAACTGGGTGCGTCGATCAACCTCGACATGGAACATTACGGGTTGAAAGAACTCACCCTGGATCTTTTTAAGAAGCTTTCGAGTGAACCGGACCTGCCAAAGTCGCCTCACCACGGCTTCGTCATTCAGGCCTATTTGCGTGACTCCTACGCCGACACAGAAAAAATGTTGAATTGGGGTCGCCGCGACGGCCGCCAATTCACGATCCGGCTGGTCAAAGGCGCCTATTGGGATTTTGAGAAAGTGGTCGCCGCACAAAAGGCCTGGGGAGTTCCGGTCTACCTGTCGAAATCGGAGACCGACGCGAACTATGAGCGGATTACCAGGCTGCTGCTGGAGAATCGCACGATCGTTTACCCGGCTTTTGCGTCGCACAATGTGCGCACTATTGCCCACGCAGTGACGTATGCGCGTAAACTTGGCGTTCTTCCCGGCGAATTTGAATTGCAAATGCTGTACGGAATGGCAACTCCGATCAGGCGCGCCCTTGTCAAACTCGGGTATCGGGTCCGCGAGTATTGCCCGGTCGGAGAACTCGTTCCGGGAATGGCTTATCTGGTCCGACGACTGCTCGAGAATACTTCCAATGAAGGATTTTTAAGGGCGAGGTTCAGCGGAAACAGATCAATCAATGAGTTGTTGACCGACCCGGTTCTGCAGATTCCAGGTAATAAGGAGGGCACACCGAAAAGCTTCGAATCCGCGGACGGTGAGTCTCCCGTGAAAGTTGAAGGCGCTCCGCTGCAAAAGGAGCCTCACTTCCAGAATGAACCGCCTTCCGATTTTGCTGTCGCCTCCGCACGAAACAGAATGGGCCGAGCCCTCGATGTGGTCCGCGGAAAGTTGGGACAGGCGTATCCGCTGCTGATCGCCGGCAAGGAATTCATTGGAACGAGACAACTGGCGTCGATCAATCCGGCTCAACCGGGACAGGTGATAGGGCATGTCACCCTCGGTTCTACCGAAGATGTCGCGCGTGCCGTGGCTGCCGCCAGGAACGCCTTTTCCAATTGGAGCAGAACCTCCGCCGAATCCCGGAGCAAATTGCTTGAACGGGTTGCTGACAAGCTGCGGGCGGCGCGTTATGAACTTGCCGCATGGGAGGTCTTTGAGGTGGGCAAAACGTGGTCGGAGGCCGACGCCGATGTCGTGGAAGCGATTGATTTCTGCACGTTCTATGCTCAAGAGATGCGCCGCCTTGGCATCGGCCGCTTGACTCAAGATGTTCCCGGGGAAGTCAGCATCGAAAATTATGTGCCGCGTGGGGTCGCCGCCATCATCGCTCCTTGGAATTTTCCCCTTGCCATTCTCTGCGGAATGACGGTTGCCGCTCTCGTCACGGGAAATACCGTCGTTATCAAGCCCGCTGAACAGTCTTCTGTCGTCGGCGCAATCTTCATGAATCTTCTCCGGGAAGCTGGATTGCCCGACGGCGTGGCCAATCTGGTTTGTGGAACTGGCGAAATTGTTGGGTCACTCCTGGTCGCTCATCCGGACGTCGACCTGATTGCGTTCACCGGGTCACGCGAAGTCGGAACCCTCATCTGGGGCACGGCCGCCGTCACTCACCGGCAGCAACGGAACTTGAGAAAGGTGATCTGCGAAATGGGCGGGAAAAACGCCATGATCATCGATACCGACGCCGATCTCGATGAAGCTGTCCTCGGTATTATCGAGTCGACTTTTAGTTTCCAGGGTCAAAAATGCTCGGCACTATCGCGGCTGATTACGGTGGGCGATGTCCACAAACGGTTGATTCCGCGCTTAACGGAGGCAGTCGCAGCGCTCAAGATCGGGCTGCCCGAACACCCAAATACCGACATCGGTCCCGTGATCGATCACCACTCCTTGGAGAAGGTTCAGGGGTACATCGAACTGGCCAAGCGCGAACATCATCTCGAGTTACAGGTTCAATTGCCGGCCGGACTGGAAGGATATTACATTGCGCCAGCGATCTTTACCGCCGTCAATCCGGCCGCGCGTTTGGCGCAGGAAGAAATCTTTGGGCCGGTTCTCGCCGTGCTCACTGCGAAAGATCTTCCGGCGGCCATCCACATTGCCAATAACACGCCGTTCGCTCTCACAGGGGGTATTTACTCGCGCAGCCCGCAAAACATCGAACGCGTGCGCTCGGAATTTCTGGTCGGAAATCTCTACATTAATCGCTCTATCACAGGGGCAATTGTCGGGCGCCATCCCTTTGGCGGATTTAAAATGTCCGGGGGAGGAACGAAAGCCGGTGGGACAGACTACTTACTCAATTTTATGTTTCCGCGCGTTGTCACGGAAAACACTCTCCGCCACGGGTTCGCACCCGAAACACCGCGTGCGTGAACCATCCTCGGAGACGCCCAACTGATCACCGGCTTGGATTCACCATTCCGTAGAGTTCCACCGTGATATATCTTCCATCTGTCATCACGTCGTCCTGGAGAACTCCTTCGCGAGTCATCCCGACTTTTTCCAACACTCGCCTTGATGCATGATTCCCGATAAAATGCCTCGCGGAAATTTTGTGATAGGTGAGAACTCCAAAGCCGTATTCGACGATGGTTTTTGCCGCCTCAGTACAATAACCGCGATTCCAATACCTTATTCCGATCCAATAACCGAGCTCTGCGCGATTGAACAGACCATCCCTGCTCAACGACACAGCCCCGAGCAATGGACCGCTTGGCAGACAAATCGCGAAGACAACGCCGAGCCCTTCGTAGAAACATCTTTGGTGCGTCGAAATCCAGGACTCCGCGATCCCATCTTCGTACGCATAGGGGACACACAGGGTCGTCTCGTAAATCCTCCGATCTTTGGCGAGCGCCTTGACCTCCGGGGCGTCCGTGAGTGCAAACGGCCTCAGGATCAGCCGTTCGGTGCGGATCGTTTCCTGTAGTACCATGCATCCAACAGTAAGCGAAGCCTCCGGCTTTGCATGCCCTGAAAAGATTGTGGTCAGCGAACAACTACAACGGTACTGCGAAGGTGTGCGGCCGTGTCCCCGCTGCCATCGTCGGCGCCACTTAAAGGAGCATCGTCTGGATTGGTTCCATGTTACGCGACGGATCGCGCGAATCGAAAAGGAATTCCTGTATCTCCCCTATGGGGATGAACACCCTTTGCGAATCGCCTTGCTGCTGCCCGGCTGACACGTTTCCTTTTGCTAATCTCACGCTTGACGTTCAATCGGGAATCCGGCAAGACAGCCTAAAATGCCCACAGTTTTGACTTTCAAGACTGCAATGAACCAGCCGAAAGAAGCTTAGGTGCAACGGCAAGCTACGGTCTGTCGGACGTCAACACCCCCGCCGGCGGCGCTCATGCGCATGCAGTATTGGAGCACGCGGAAAGACGATTCCCGGTATGAATTTCGTGATCCGAAATCACAAAGTATTCAACCTTCTGGCACTCGACCGACGCTGAAGTCGCTCGTTAATGAGATTTCATTGGTGCTTTAGGGCAGCGTCGAAGTTTAGATCCTATGCGAAATTCAAATACCATCCAGTCGTACGTCTATCTTCTAGCGAGCTTGTTTCTGTTCTCCCTCGCCCGCGCAGCCGAACCGCAACTGGTCATTGTGGACAACGACTTTAATGGCCCTCCGAACACCCTCTCGAATCGACGAGCTGCGTTGATGTTTTTGGAAAGTTCCGAGGTCAAGGTGCTTGGCTTTACCGTCGTGACTGGCGATGGGTGGAGAGACGAAGAAGTCGCCCATACATTAAAGTTGCTCGAAATCGCCGGATTCAAAGATATACCCGTCGTTCCCGGGGCGGTCCTCCCCCTGGTAAATAGCCAGGAGGAAACCGAGGCCTGGGAAATGCTGTATGGATCGGTCGGATATAAGGGGGCATTTAATTCTCGGATGGCTCCTGATAAGATCCCGTTGCTCCCGGAAGGCATGCCAGCGGGCCGGCCAGCAGACAGTTTCGCACCTATCTTTATGATCCAGCAGGTGCACGCTCACCCCCACGAGGTATCAATCTTCGCCGGTGGCCCGCTCACGAACCTAGCTATTACTTTACGTCTGGACCCTGAATTCCCAAAACTCGTCAAGGAACTGGTATTCATGGGCGCTCTGGTGAACCTTCAACCGCCTGATTTTAACATCCGCTTCGACCCAGAGGCCGCTCATATTGTCCTCACTGCTCCGTGGCCCAGTATCACCTCGGTAGGCGAGGTGACGTCGAGCCCGAACACAAAAGCGCAAGCCATCCTAAGTGAGGAAGTGGTAAAGAAACTCAGGGCGACAAACTCGCCAATTGCAAAATACGTGCTCGAATATTCGCAAGTAGACCTCGACGATAATAATAACTTCCCGTTATGGGACGAATTGGCGGCAGCAGTACTCATCGATCCGCTGGTCATAACGAAATCCGAGGACATCTACCTCGATGTGGATATCGACCACAACATGGACTATGGTCGTGTCCATGCCTGGTGGGACGATCAACACGTCCCGCACACCAATAAATGTAAGGTTCGCGTGGTAGACGCAATAGATGTGAGCCGCTTCAAAGCCATGTTTATCAAATGCATGAGCGCGTACCCCGCGTCGCCATAACGCTGACCTTCGGGAGCAGGCGAGTTAGTTAACGATTCCGTCCGTTCGCCGCACGCGCTCTGTGCGCCAATCAACGGCGAACTGAGCAACGCACCTATAAACGATTCTAGATCGTTCGTCCTCGGTGACCTCCCGGCGTGCGCCCCGTACCCCGGTCCCATCCATCCGTGCTATCTGCGCTCAATGGATTTGAGATATACAAAAGAACCGCTGGAGTATTTCTCGAATACGCTCAGCGATATCGCCTACAAAGAGACTAAGAAGAATCCATGTTGCGCGACGGATCGCGCGAATCGAAAAAGAATTCCTGTATCTCCCCTATGGGGATGATTTCCAGGAACGCCTCGCGGCTCGCTGGGCAAACTTGAACAGCATGAAGTGGATGTTCTGGAACGACGGTGTGGACATGGCGGAATTCGGAATGACCAGAGCGCGAATTGGTGGAGAGGCACAGCGTTCCGAGTAGCGCGGTCCTCATGAAACTCCGGGACTGGCTCCTCGCAAACTCGTGCGAACCTCTGTTTGCGACGCACACGCTGCCTCTGCTTTACTCGCCAGCTCGCGAATGGAAGTCGATAGCCAGCGGTTTGCTGGCTGTACAGATCCTGCCTGAACACGGCTGCTATGCGCTTTGGTTTCGCCCGGAGGTGATCCGGACGGTCACATGGGTGGGCGACCCCAACAAACCGGTTTCCGTCGAGCAGGGGCGGGCAAAGCTCGGTCCCCGCGAATCCTAAGGAGAGGTGGTTGTTCGGGTTTCCAAAGAGAGTGAAACCGAGACCCAGGCAAAGGTTAATTCGAGGTGAAAGACAGCGGCATTGGCATTGGCATTCCGCTCGAGGCCCAGGAGCGCCTTTTTTCAAGCTTTTAGCCAGGCCGATGGTTCCGCGACCCGCAAATACGGTGGCACCGGCTTAGGCCTTGCCATCTCCAAGCAATTGGTAACCCTCTCGAAGGACCATCGCGAAATGCCAGTCCCGTTTGCCTCTTTTTCAACGACAAAGAGAAATTGAAAGAAATCTGCACGAGAACCTTTTCAAGAAAGGTCATTGGCGGTTAAGGTGATCATTGTCACCCAAAACAAGCCCATGCCTTTTTTAGGCTGCATCGCAGATGATTTCACCGGCGGAACCGATTTGGCCAACAATCTGGTGAAAAGCGGTTTTCGAACCGTTCAAACGATCGGTATTCCCAAAACAGTTGCGCAGTTGGAAAAAATCGATGCCGTCGTCGTCGCACTCAAGACGCGTACCTCTCCCGTTGAGCAAGCCGTACGCGAATCCAAAGAGGCACTCCTTTGGTTGGAATCCATCGGCTGCCGTCAGTTCTATTTCAAGTATTGTTCGACGTTCGACTCGACACCTCGGGGAAATATCGGCCCGGTCACCGAGGTCCTCATGCGGGAACTCGGCACCTCCCTGACAATCGCCTGTCCGGCGTTTCCGGACAACGGGCGGACCGTCTATCGCGGCCATCTTTTCGTTCACGACCAACTCTTGAACGAGAGCGGCATGCAGCATCATCCGCTCACCCCAATGACGGATCCGAACATCGTTCGGGTTTTGGCAGCCCAGACGAGTTTAGCGGTCGATTTAATCCGCCTCGATTTGGTTCGGCAAGGCGAGCAAGCGGTTTCGCAGGCGTTTGCCACGCTCGCCACTCAATCTGCGACGGTGGCCATCACGGACGCGACTTCGAACGAAGATCTGGTTGTTTTGGCCGAAGCGGCAAAAGACTTAAAGTTGGTTACCGGTGGTTCCGGTCTAGCCCTGGGATTGGGCAAAAACTTCGGCTTGCTACCGGGACGGGCCGCCAAATCGATCACGCCATCTGGCAGGAGAGCGATCCTGGCCGGAAGTTGTTCACGCATGACTCTCAAGCAGATTGAAGTGGCAAAGAAAATTTACCCCCACTTCAGGGTCGCACCAGAGGAGCTCGCCGCCCAATTCGAGATCACGCTTGATAGAGTGCTGAACTGGGCAAAACAGCATCGCTCAGATCCGAATCCTTTGCTCGTCTACACTAGTGGATCTCCGGACGAAATAGCGTCGAACCAGAAAACCTTGGGCGTCGATCGCGCTGGAGATCTGTGCGAGAGATTTCTCGCAGCGATCGCCGTGAATTTTGTCGATGACGATATTTTACAATTGATCGTCGCTGGTGGCGAAACTTCCGGAGCGGTTGTCACGAAGCTTGCTCTGGATCTCTTGCGCATCGGGCCGGAAATCGATCCGGGTGTGCCCTGGACCCTGGCTTCTGGTCGAAGCCGAGAGATTTCTCTCGCCCTGAAATCAGGAAACTTCGGATCTGAAGAGTTTTTTGTGAACGCCTGGCGACATCTTGGGCCGCCGAAATGAGCGTCGAACTAAAACTTCGAGAACGCATCGTCCAGGTCGGACGCAGCCTGTACAGGCGTGGATTGAGCCCCGGGAGCAGCGGCAACATTAGCGCTCGCCTGGAAGATGGGTGGTTGCTGACTCCTACAAATTCATGTCTGGGAGAGCTGGATCCGGCTGATCTCTCGAAGTTGAATTGGGACGGAAGCCTTATCTCCGGGGCCAAGCCCAGCAAGGAATACTTCCTCCATCTGGCGATGTACCAGAAACGTCGGCAGAGCGGCGCAATCGTCCATCTCCACAGCAGTTACGCCGCCGCAATTTCCTGCCTGGATGGACTTAACCCGGCAAGTTGCATCCCGCCAATCACACCCTATTTCGTCATGCGGGTTGGAACACTGCCTCTCATTCCTTATTTTCGGCCTGGCGACAAAGCTCTGGCGAACGAGATCGCAAAGCACGCGGACAAACATGCCGCTGTCCTTCTAGCCAACCATGGACCGGTAGTTTCGGGCAACGACCTGGATGCCGCGATGTACGCCATGGAAGAGCTCGAGGAAACATCCAAACTAATGCTTCTCCTGCACAACCAAAAAATCCGAACGCTGGACGAGTCACAGATACAAGAGCTATGCGAGACATTTGGCGCACAGTGGGAATCGTAACCAAACCCAAGGGATTCAGGAGACGGTACGCTAACGTACCGTCCGAGCCGCATTGGCTCTCACCACTACCAACGGACGACCGACAACTGCACAATGCCTAGATTCAATGCCAACCTTTCCTGGCTCTTTCAGGAAAAGCCGCTCTTAGATCGTTTTGCTCCGGCCGCGAGTGCCGGGTTCACGGCGATCGAAATCTTGTTTCCGTACGATCAACCGGCGTCGGACATCCGCTCGGCGCTTCGATCGAACGGCCAGGAGTTGGTCCTGATCAACGCGCCTCCGGGTAATTTTAGTGCCGGCGAACGGGGCCTGGCAGCGCTACCAGGACGAGAAAAAGACTTTCGAGAGGCGTTTGGCAAGGCGCTGGACTACGCGGAAGCTCTCGATTGCCCGCGAATCCATGTCATGTCAGGCATCACCAGGGATTGGGACCAAACCGAGGCGCACCGAACGTTTTTGACTAACCTTGAATACGCGTTGCAAAAGGTCGGAAACGCCGGTCTTTCTATCTTGATCGAGCCGATCAATACCAGGGATTTCCCAGGATACTTTCTTACCACCGTCGAACAGGCGGATGGCATCCTCCAGGAACTCTCCCATCCTGCACTTAAAATTCAATTCGATTGGTATCACGCTCAGATCATGGGTGGCGATTTAGCGCGTCGAACGGAGAAATTTTTTCCGAAAATTGGGCACTTCCAACTGGCTGGAGTTCCGGACCGAGCCGAACCGGACCTAGGCGAAGTGAATTTTCCGTATCTGTTCAATCTGGTCGACGCACTTCATTACGACGGATGGATCGGGTGCGAATATCGTCCGAAAGGACGAACCGAAGAAGGTCTGGGTTGGCTTCCTAAAACGTCTTATGCCTAAAGCAAAAAAAGTTGGATTCGTTGGGCTTGGCGCCATGGGGATGGGGATGGCGACTCAGTTGCTGAAAAAAGGATTTCACGTTGCCGCACTTGATGCTCGAGCGGAGGTCAAAGAGCGGTGGACCGCCGCAGGCGGTGAATGGTGCGATTCGCCGGCGGCCGCTGCGACCGACGCTGACGTCTTTGTTGCCATGGTCGTCAACGCCGAACAAATCGAATCAGTTCTATTCGGCGGGAATGGGGCAATGAAGAATCTCCGCCCTAAGTCGGTCGTCATCGCTACGAGCACTGTTTCTCCCGCGTTTAGTCGTGACCTGGGGAAGCGCCTCGGCGAATCAGGCCACCTCTTCATTGACGCCCCGGTGAGTGGCGGGGTGATCGGCGCCGAATCAGGCGGACTGTCGATTATGGCTTCCGGTAGCGATGAAGCATTCGAAATCGGGGAACCGGTTCTGCAGGCGATGGCCGCGAAAATTTATCGGATTGGCACGGAACCCGGCCTCGGTTCGATCGTCAAAACGGTGAACCAGTTGCTGGCCGGCTCTCATATCGCACTGGCGGCCGAAGCAATGGCCTTTGGTACCCGTGCCGGTGCGGATCCGCAGGTTCTTTTTGACGTGATTTCGCACAGCGCCGGCTCTTCGTGGATGTTTAACAATCGTGTTCCGCACATGTTGCAAGGAGACTTCACTCCGCTGAGCGCCGTGAACATATTTGTCAAAGATCTCGGGATCGTCCTCGACGTCGCTCACGAACTCCGGTTCCCTCTGCCGATGGCAGCAATTGCGCATCAGCTCTTTCTCGCGGCAGCCGCCTCCGGCCTGGGAGCCCAAGATGATGCCGCCGTCGTGAAGGTGTTTGAAAACCTGAGTGGCGTCTCCGTCGCCAAAAACCGGTAGGACCACGCGCCTACCCTTTGAAGCGACGCGCTTTTTTGGCGAGCGCGCTTTGGACCATGATCAATTCACTGACATTTTCTGTCGTGAACAGACCAATCAATTGGCCGCCGATGTCCACCACTGGCAAGGCCGAGACGTTCGCTTCCCTGATTTTCGAAAACGCGTGCTCGAGACTCATGTGCGGCACCAGCGTCGGGAGCCCGGTAATCATGACCCCGCTGACCGGCGTATCGGGACCTGCTTTCCGCAATGCCACCAACAGATCATGCTTCGTCAGCAGACCGGCAAAACCTCCGTTATCGTCCAGCACGGGAAATTCGTGCTGAGAACTGCCGAGCAGGAAGTCGACCGCCTGATCCAGGGTCGCCCGGTGATTCAAGGTATCAAATCGAGTCATCATCGCGCTCGAGACCGGAATACCCGATGTCGCGTGGCGCATTTGCACGAAGGACGACTCACTTTCTGCGCCCACATAAATGAAGATCGCGATGAGCGCCAGCGAAGGCGGTCCCTTGCTGAATGCCCAAACACCCATCAGCAGAGCCAGCGCTTGACCAACAGTTGCCGCAATCTGGGTCGCGCGCTCGTAACTCAACCTCATGGCAAGTAGCGCACGGAGGACCCGGCCCCCGTCCAATGGAAATGCCGGAATCAGGTTAAAAAACACCATCATGGCGTTGATGGATAGCAACGCCGGTAATGCATCGATCCTCGTCGGATCCACTAACTCACCAAAATCGAGCGTTCCGGTCACACCCAACACCAACAGCAAGGGGCCCGCAATGACCACGTTCACGAGCGGACCAGCGATCGCGACAATCAATTCTTGGACGGGCTTTTCTGGCATCCGTTCCATCCGCGCGACGCCGCCGATCGGCAGCAAAGTAATGTCCACAGTTCGTATCCCGAAAGCCTTCGCAGCGAAGGCGTGACCGAACTCGTGCAACAACACACAAAGGAATATCAGTAGGAAAAAGATAACGGCATTCAGAGTCTCGGAAATCCCGGCTTCTGCGCCATAGAATGAAGCGAAAACCGCGAGCAACAAGAAGAAGGTGACGTGTATCCGGACCTCAATCCCGCCAATCCGCGCAACTTTAAAAGACCATCTCATGGCTCGCCTTGCAACGCATCCCGGGGTGCGTCAACAGGCATATGCCACGCTGGATATACCTTAGGCCAGAGATATTTACCCATTCTTTCAATAATCGAATACACCCTTCCCTCTCCCCAAATCGTCATTATAGCCCTCCCCAATCGTCCTCCTCGTCTTCGTCCTCGAGTGAGACAGCTGAGGAGATCGGGATTAACGGCAGTTTGGGATGATCTTTGCCCCGCAGGGGCTTTAGGACTCAGCCCGGCGTTTCAACGCCGGGGACATTCAGTAAAAGGGGTACGCCCTGCATGGGCGTAAGATCGGAGATCGTTACCCCGGTCGAATAGCGAGCCGTTCCCCTCAGTCGTAACTCCTTTGACGGCAGAACCGCGAATTTTTTGCACCGAAATTCGCCACTCTTTGACGCCAGAATGAACACCTCCGGTGTTGGACCCGTCCATCTTCTTGGGCTCGATCCGCGAACTTCAGGTATCGTTTTATCAAGCCGAAAAATCGAGCGGCAGCGAAGATCTTTTTAGTAAAACAAATTATCCGCAAACCATGAGGACGCTGAAAAATACAGATAATCTAAATGATCGGACAAAATCTTTTTGTCTACTGCATGCGCATCAGAAATCGAGGTTATATGCAGTATTCTCGGTCTGCTGTTCTCCATGATTGCAATGCATGCTGACGACCTGCCAGTGATCAGTGATTCCGAAGCCTTTTCGCACTTAGGCCAAAATGTACAGGTGCCCGGCTTAGTCTTCGCTGTCCCGAGCAACCGACTCGGGACCACATTTATCGTCCAAGAAAGCCTGACGCTGGTGGTGGCCCGAAAAACCATTCGGTTATTAATGGTCGCCCTCATCCTGATCTTGACCGCCAGTCATTCCCAGGCCGACCTTGGCTGGACGCTCGCGCAATTTAAGCAGCAATATGGCAAACCGGTTTTAGATCTGGAACAGATTGCGCGACGGACAGGATACGTATTCACGGGGGATGACTACATCATTGTTGCTTTCTTTCGTGACACGCAAGTCTCGCGCATCCTGTACATCTGCCGCGGCGGTTCCGTGTTGGATTGGGAAAGGGCAAAGGATCTTCTAAGGGCTAACGCGCCGGATGCGATCTGGGGCGATGCC
>Ga0210387_10003357_pt1 | contig 12310 bp, 10 predicted proteins | sample IncBWC7OmetaG_FD_160108 | JGI IMG/M metagenome (GOLD analysis project Ga0210387, IMG submission 160108) | Forest soil microbial communities from Barre Woods Harvard Forest LTER site, Petersham, Massachusetts, United States - Inc-BW-C-7-O ... | reverse complement strand
CAATTTCGACGATGCCGCGATCAAGCCCTATCTCTCGCTCGACCACATGATCGAGGCGGCCTTCGACTGCGCCACCCGCCTGTTCGGCATCTCTTTTGTCGAGCGCAAGGATATCCCGGTCTGGCACCCGGACGTACGGGTCTGGGAGGTCAGGGACCGCGCTGGAAAACACAAGGCGCTGTTCTATGGCGACTACTTCGCCCGGCCTTCCAAGCGCTCCGGCGCCTGGATGACCTCGTTACGCGACCAGCAGAAGCTCGACGGCGAGGTGGCACCCTTGATCCTCAATGTCTGCAACTTCTCCAAGGGGGCTGACGGTGAGCCTTCGCTGCTGTCGCCGGACGATGCCCGCACGCTGTTCCACGAGCTCGGCCACGGCCTGCATGGCATGCTGTCGGACGTCGTCTATCCCTCTTTGTCAGGCACCAGTGTTTTTACGGACTTCGTCGAGCTGCCCTCGCAGCTTTACGAGCATTGGCAGGAACAGCCGCAGGTGCTGCGGCAGTTCGCCCGCCACTACCAGACCGGCGAGCCGCTGCCGGACGACCTGTTGCGGCGCTTCATCGCCGCGCGCAAGTTCAACCAGGGTTTTGCGACCGTCGAGTTCGTGGCGTCCGCGCTGCTCGATCTCGAGTTTCATACCCAGCCGGCTTCCGCCAGCACCGACGTGCGTGCCTTCGAACAGCGGGAACTGGAAAAGATCGGCATGCCCGCGGAAATCTCGATGCGCCACCGGCCCCAGCAGTTCGGCCACATCTTTTCCGGCGATCATTATGCCTCCGCCTATTACAGCTACATGTGGTCTGAGGTGATGGACGCCGATGCCTTTGGCGCGTTTGAAGAGGCCGGCAACATCTTCGATCCAGTGGTCGCCAAACGCCTGCTTGACGACATCTATGCCTCCGGCGGCTCACGCGACCCGGAAGACGCCTATGTCGCCTTCCGCGGGCGGGAGCCTGAGCCCGACGCGCTATTGCGCCGGCGTGGACTTCTGGAAACGCCCGAGGTTGCCTGAGATGAGGCCGATGACATGGCGTCTGACCGGCTGGCTGACGCTGGTCATGCTTGCGATGCTCGGCGGAACCGCCGCGCAGGCCCATCCGCACGTCTGGATCACCTCCACCAGTGAACTGATGTACGCGCCCGACGGCTCGATCACCGGCGTGCGTCACGCCTGGACCTTCGACGACATGTTCTCGACCTATGCGCTGCAAGGGATCGAGAGCAAGAAGAAGGGCGTCTACACCCACGAGGAACTAGCGCCGCTGGCGCAAACCAATGTCGAGTCGCTGAAGGAGTTCGGCTTCTTCACCTTTGCCAAGGCCGACGGCAAGAAGCAGAAGTTCGAGGAACCGGTCGATTATTTCCTGGAATACAAAGGCGGTTTCCTGGTCCTGCATTTCACCTTGCCGTTGAAGGCGCCGGTTAGACCTAAGGTGCTCGCGCTCGAAGTGTTCGATCCGACCTTCTTTGTCGACTTCAAACTCGCCGACAAGGACCCGATACGGCTGATCGGCGCTCCCGAGGCCTGCAAATTCGAATTCCAGCGGCCGAATGACGGCGCGGCCAGCGCACAGGCGCTGGGCGAGCAGAATTTTACCGATGGCGGCAACGTCAATTTTGGCGCGATGTTCGCCAACAAAATCACGGTGACATGTCCATGAGGCCACAGCTTTCTCGTACACTTGTGCTCGGTGCGCTGGCCGTGACGGCGGTGCTGGCGATCGATGGCGTGATGCATTTGCTGGCGGCGCAGACGCCGTTTGGCGGCCCGCGTCCGCCGATGAACGAGCAGGCCGGCGGAATTATTGGATGGCTGCTGGCCAAGCAGTCGGAATTTTATCGTGAAATGTCGTCGACCATCCGCGCCGCCAAGACCGACGGCAGCGCGGTCTGGGCGTTGCTTGCGATCTCGTTCGCTTACGGGATTTTTCACGCCGCCGGACCCGGTCACGGCAAGGCGGTGATTTCGTCCTATCTCGTCGCCAACCGGGAAACCGCGCGGCGCGGCATCGCGCTCGCCTTTGTCTCCGCCATGCTGCAGTCACTGGTCGCCGTCCTGATTGTCGCGATCGGCGCCTGGTTGCTCAATATCACGGCGAAAACCATGTGCGGGGCGGAGAAGATCATCGCGATTGCAAGCTATGGCCTGATCGCGGCATTCGGGGCGCGCCTGGTCTGGACCAAGGGCGCGAACTTCATCCGGGCGTTGCAGGTTCACCCGCCGGTGCCCGCGCTGGCGCTGGCGTCGGTCTCAGCATCCCATGGTCATGGAGGGCAAGATCATGCCGACCATGACCACACAGGTCATGATCACGGGCACCATCAGCACTCGCATTTTCAGGCTCATCACGATCATTCGCATGATGACCACGGGCACGCCCACGATCACGACGATCATGTCCATGACGAGCACTGCGGCCATTCCCATGGCCCGTTGCCGAGCGAACTCGCCGGTCCCGGCGGCTGGCGTCGCGGGCTTGGTGCGATCTTCGCGGTGGGCTTGCGGCCATGCTCAGGCGCTATTCTGGTTCTGGTGTTCGCGCTGGCGCAGGGCCTGTTCTGGGCCGGCATCGCCGCGACCTTCGCGATGGGCATCGGCACCGCGATCACGGTTGCAGCCATTGCGGTTTTGGCGGTATCGGCCGGCGGTATCGCGCGCCGTTTGAGCAGGGCCAGCGACGGCAGCGGCGCGCTGATCATGCGCGGCATCGAATTTGCCGCCGCGGGACTGGTGCTGTTGTTCGGCGTCGGCCTGTTGACCGGCTATCTCTTTGCCGAACCGCTGACCTGTCTTCAGTCGATTCTATAGCGGCAGGAATTTTCGCAGCGCCGGCAGGAAGAAGATCGCGATATTGATGGCAAAGCCGATGCTCCACAGGATCGAGCGCAGCGTCGGCCGGTCGCCGATGTAGGTGAACACATAGGCAATCCGCACGATCACAAACAGGACAGCGAGTTCGTTGATCAGGTTTTGCGGGCAGGCGCGGAATTCGGCGAGCAGGACGGCCACGGCGAAGAACGGAAAAGCCTCGATCCCGTTCTGGTGCGCGCCGAGCGCGCGGGCGGCGATCGGCTCTTCATAGAAGGCCGGATCGCGCGGCTTGGAATTGTCGAAACGGCCAAACCGGAACCATTTCACCGAGGCAATGCTCAGGAGAGCGAGTATCAGGCTCGCGAAAACGCACCATTCGGCGACGGTCATAATTCCTCCAACACGCGACGCATGAAGACTATCGAACCTGCCGTTATCTTGACAAGGATGGTCCGACGCGCGAAGCCAGCGCCCATGAGCGCGGTCTCTCCGATCGATCCTACACAGCCGGCCAGCGGCCTTGCGCCGGAGCGCGTCGGGGTCCTGCTGGTCAATCTCGGCACGCCCGATACGGCAGATACAGCCGGCGTGCGGGTTTATCTCAAGGAGTTTCTGTCCGACCCCCGCGTGATCGAAAACCAGGGCTTGCTGTGGAAGCTGGCGCTCAATGGTATCATTCTGCGCACGCGTCCCCGCCGCAAGGCCCGCGACTACCGCAAGATCTGGAACACCGAGAAGAACGAGTCGCCGCTCAAGACCATCACGCGCGCGCAGGCCGAGAAATTGGCCACAGGCATTTCCGACCAGCAGCACGTCGTGGTCGATTGGGCGATGCGCTATGGCAATCCCTCGATCGCTTCACGGATCGCCGCGCTGACGGCACAGGGCTGCGATCGCCTCCTGGTCATGCCGCTCTATCCGCAATATTCGGCGGCGACGTCGGCGACCGTTTGCGACGAGGTGTTTCGCGTGCTCGCCGGAATGCGCGCCCAGCCGACGCTGCGGGTGACGCCGCCTTATTACGACGATCCCGCCTATATCGAAGCGCTCGCGGTTTCGATCGAGACGCATCTTGCGGGGCTTTCGTTTCAGCCTGACGTCATCGTGGCGTCGTTTCACGGCATGCCGCAAAAATATGTCGACAATGGCGATCCCTATGAGCGCCAATGCGCGGCGACGACGGAAGCGCTTCGCAAGCGCCTCGGCTTCGATCAAAAAAAGCTGCTTCTGACCTTTCAGTCGCGCTTCGGCTTCGACGAGTGGCTTCAGCCCTATACCGACAAGACCATGGAAAAGCTGGCCAAAGACGGCGTGCGGCGCGTCGCCGTGGTCACGCCGGGATTTTCGGCCGATTGCCTGGAAACGCTGGAAGAAATTGCGCAGGAAAATGCCGAGATCTTCCAGCATCATGGCGGCGAGCAATTTTCCTTCATTCCCTGCCTGAACGACAGCGAGGGCGGCATGGACATGATCCGTCTGCTGGTACTGCGCGAGCTTCAGGGCTGGATTTAAACACTCGCTTTTCTCCTCGCCGAACCCAACCTCGGGCATAGGCGACCAAGTAAGGGGTTTTGCCGTTCTGCAATGATAGCGTTGTAGGATGGCTTTTCGCGCTTTCAGGGCATCCGCCCGAAGGAGACTTGTATGACCGGTTTCGACATCTTCGCCATTGCGCTCGTCCTGTTGGTCGTTCTCACGCTGTTTGCCGGCGTCAAGACGGTGGGCCAGGGCTATAACTGGACCGTCGAACGTTTCGGCAAATTCACCCGTATTTTGTCGCCGGGGCTGAACATCATCGTTCCCTATTTCGACCGGATCGGCCGCAAGATGAACATGATGGAGCAGGTGATCAACATTCCCGAGCAGGAGGTGATCACCAAGGACAACGCGACCGTAACCGCCGATGGCGTCGCGTTCTTCCAGGTGTTCGATGCGGCGAAAGCAAGCTACGAGGTCTCCAATCTCGAGCAGGCGATCATCGTGCTGACGATGACCAACATCCGCTCGGTGATGGGCTCGATGGATCTCGACCAGGTGCTCTCGCATCGCGACGAGATCAACGAACGCCTGCTGCGAGTCGTTGATGCGGCGGTGTCGCCCTGGGGGCTCAAAGTCAACCGCATCGAGATCAAGGACATTGTGCCCCCGGCCGATCTGGTCGAGGCGATGGGCCGGCAGATGAAGGCCGAACGCGTCAAACGCGCCGACATTCTGCAGGCCGAAGGTCAACGCCAGTCGGAAATCCTTCGCGCCGAAGGCGCCAAGCAGGGCCAGATCCTGCAGGCCGAGGGCCGCAAGGAGGCCGCGTTCCGCGACGCCGAGGCGCGCGAGCGCTCCGCCGAGGCCGAAGCCAAGGCGACCCAGATGGTCTCTGAAGCCATCGCCAAGGGCGACGTCGCCGCGCTGAACTATTTTATCGCCGACAAATACATCAAGGCGTTTGGGCAATTGGCGGATTCGCCGAACCAGAAGATCATCATGCTGCCGGTGGAGGCCATGAGCATTCTGGGCTCGCTCGCCGGCATCGGAGAGATCGCGAAAGCGACCTTCGGCGAGAGCGCGCTGTCGGCGCAGGCCGCGGCGCGCCGCGGTTCGGTGCCGACGTCAGGCAATCCCCCGCCGATGCCGCCGGTGGGCTAAAAGCGGTGAGGGCACGGCCATGAACGAGATGTTCGTAACGCTAGGTACCTGGAACTGGCTGATCTTCGGCGTCATCCTGATGGCGCTGGAGCTGATCGCGCCCGGCGTCTTCCTGTTCTGGCTCGGACTGGCGGCGCTGCTGGTCGGGCTAACGTCGTTCGCGTTCAATCCGTCCTGGCAAGTCCAGATCTTGATGTTCGCGGTCTTTGCCGCTGCCACGGTACCGGTTTGGCGGCGTCTGGCGCGCAGCCATGCAACCGGCAACGTCAATAGCCCGTTCCTCAACAAGCGCGCGGATGCGCTGGTCGGGCGGGTGTTCACGCTGGAAAAACCGATCGTTGATGGCGCCGGCACGGTGCGGATCGACGATACGATCTGGCGGGTGGCCGGTCCCGACGCGCCGGCCGGCAGCCGGGTCAAAATCGTGCAGGCCGATGGCGCCAGCCTGACGGTGGCTGCGGCTTAATCGCGCAAGCGTTCAGTCCCTATCCTTGGGACCATTACCGGAGATGGATCATGTCGCGCATCGCCCCGCTTCAGCCGCCCTACGAGGCTGAAATCCAGAGCCAGTTCGACCGCATCATGCGTGGCGCTCCACCCTTGATGCTGTTTCGCGTGATGGCGTCCAATCCGCGCGCCTGGGAGAAATTCCGCGCCGGAAGCCTGCTCGATCGCGGCCCGCTCACATTGCGGGAACGTGAGATCATCATCGACCGCACCTGCGCGCTGACCGGCTGCGAGTACGAATGGGGCGTGCACGTCGCGACCTTTGCGCAAGCCGCCGGTCTCAACGAGGCCGAGATTCGCGCCACGGTGCATGAAGGTGCCGATGCGTCGTGCTGGTCGGCCGCCGAGCAGGCGCTGATTGCGGCCGTGGATGCGTTACATGCAAGGGCCACACTGAGCGACGATGAGTTTGCCGCGCTGTCGTCGTACTATGACGATGCGAAGATCTTCGAGATCATCCTGCTCTGTGGCTTTTATCGCACCGTGTCATATCTCGCGAACGGGCTTCGCTTGCCGCTTGAGGAAAAGGCGGCGCGGTTTCCGAAGTGATCGTCATTGCCTGCGACAAACGCAAGGCGTTTGCGCAAGGGAGCGTGAGCGACGATTCATTCGTCATGGCCGGGCTTGACCCGGCCATCCACGTCTTCAGCCAAGAAAAAACAAGACGTGGATCACCGGGACGAGCCCGGTGATGACGAGGTGAGACGGTAGGCTACACCACGCCCGCACGAAGCAGATCGTGCAGATGCACGATGCCGACCGGCTTGTTGGCCTCGGTCACGATCAAGGCGGTGATCTTCGAGGCGTTGAGGATTTCCAGCGCTTCGCTGGCCAATAAACTACCGCGGATCGTCTTCGGATTTTTCGTCATGACGTCGTCGACCAGCGCCGTCATCAGGTCGGGGCGCATGTGACGGCGCAAGTCGCCGTCGGTGACGATGCCGGCAATCGCGCCACGCGCATCCACGATGCCGACGCAGCCAAAGCCTTTCGAGGTCATTTCGACCAGCGCTTCCGACATGCTGGTGCCGAGCGGCTTCAGCGGCACGGCGGCGCCCGTATGCATGAGGTCGCCGATGTGTTTGAGCATGGCGCCAAGCTTGCCGCCGGGATGCAGCACGCTGAAATCGACCGAGGTGAAGCCGCGGCCCTCCAGAAGCGCGATCGCCAATGCGTCGCCGAGCGCCAGCAGCATCAGCGAAGAGGTGGTGGGCGCCAGATTATGCGGGCAGGCCTCGCGCGCCTTCGGCAGCGTCAACGCCACATCGGCGGCCTGGCTCAGGGTGGAGTCGCCCTCGGCCGTCATTGCGATCAGCGCAATCCTGAAACGTTTCGCGTAGGTGATCAGCGCCTTCATCTCGGCCTGCTCGCCGGACCATGACAGCGCCAGGACGACGTCATCGGTGGTGATCATGCCGAGATCGCCGTGGCCGGCTTCGGCGGCATGCACGAAGAAGGCCGGCGTGCCGGTGGAGGCAAACGTGGCCGCGATCTTGCGGGCGATATGGCCGGATTTGCCAAGCCCGGTGACGATGACGCGGCCTTTGGCATCGCGAATGAGATCGGTGGCCCGCGCAAAGGCTTCCCCGAGGTCGGATCGGAGCGCTGCCTCGATGGCGGCAATGCCGCCGCTTTCGGTATCCAGGGTCCGTAAGGCCGACTGGACGGCGGCGTTGACGGGATCGGTGCCGGTTGGATTGGCCATCAGCGGTTTCGAAGCAGGCATGCGTGGTTCCGAAGGGGGCGCACAAAACAAGACGGCTTTCCTAGCACGCCACCAACCCGGAAAGCGACGCAAGCCGCCGGTCTCAACGCCTCATTAACCATAATTGTTTTAACTCCGTTAACGACGTTTTCCGAGCCGGCCGCCAGGGTCATTCGGGGGCGGGGTTATCAAGCGTATGAATTTGCTGAGGTATTTTAACCGTGATGTCGGGGCCAGCTGCCGGCCGTCGCAAGCGCGTGACCCTGTTGCGTGCCGTCTCGCCGTGCCTGTTACTGATCACGATCACATCACCCCTTCACGCCCAAACCCTCACCCCTGACCTCCTGAGGCCCACCCGAGATGGCTTCCTCGCGCCGCAGGATTCACCTCTGCGCAAAACCAGCGAGAACCTGACCGATAATCCTGCCGACCCTACCACCGACGGGCAGCGCAACGACAACAACCAGCCCGCGCCCTCGCGGATCGGCAATATTCCCAAATATGGCCTGCCGGCCGCCAGCGGCGCCGCGGACGCCGGTTTTGATTCCCTCAATCGCAAGCGAAAGCAGCCAAAATTTTATCCGGGGCAGGCCAAGCCAAAGGCGCCGCCGGGGCCGGGCACGCCCGCGCCACTTGAAACGAAGGGCCCGGCCAACCCGAACGCACGCGTCCGTATCGCACCGCCGCCATCGATATCCGCGAACCGGCCGCTGATGTCACCCGCGATGGCCGGCATCGCCGACGGCCAGCCCGCACGCAAACCGTTGCCGGTCGATACCGATCCGTTCGGCGCGGTCGGCGATTACGCCGGAAGCTTCCTGATCAAGTCAGCGGTCGAATTGCGCGGCGGCTACGACACCAACCCTGGCCGCACCATCACGCCGCAGGGCGCGCCGTTCTGGGTGGTGGCGCCGGAATTTCTGGCGGTCTCCAACTGGGAGCGGCACGCATTGGTCGCCGACCTGCGCGGCTCCTTCACCGGCTACGGCAACAGCTTGTCGCCCATCGTCGATGGTGGAATCTCGTCGGCGCCGACCGATATCAACCGACCGGATTTTACGGGTCATATCGATGGCCGCGTCGATGTCACGGACTTTACCCACATCACCTCGGAAGTGCGCCTGCGCGTGGCGACCGATAATCCCGGCAGTCCCAACGTTGCGGCCGGGCTCGCCAAATATCCGGTTTATGCGACCTTCGGCAGCACGATCGGGATCGATCAGCAATTCAACCGGCTGGATGTTGCGGCCGGCGCCACCTTCGACCGCACCGTCTATCAGAACTCCGTGCTCACCGACGGCACCATCGCCAGCAATGCGGACCGCGCTTTCAATCAGTATGGCGGCGTCGGCCGCGTCAGTTACGATTTGATGCCCGGCCTCAAACCTTTCGTCGAGGTCGAGGGCGACAGCCGTTTCCACGACCAGCAGATCGACAATTCCGGCTTTGCGCGCAACTCCACCGGCGGCTATGCCAAGGCCGGTACCTCGTTCGAATTCTCCCGGCTTCTCACCGGCGAAATCGCGGTCGGTTTTGCCGAGCGCAATTACGCCGATCCGCGGCTTGGCCAGCTCTCGGGGCTCTTGACCTCGTCCTCGCTGACCTGGACCGCGACGCCGCTGACCACGGCGAAATTCTACTCCACCACCTCGATCGACGAGACCATCGTGCCCGGCGTCTCCGGCGTCTTGACCCACACCTATACGTTCGAGGTCGATCACGATTTTCGCCGCTGGCTGACGGCGGTCGGCAAGTTCACCTACGGCACCTACGACTATCAGGGCGATGGCCGCTTCGACAGAACCTACTCGCTCGAAGGCGATCTCATCTACAAGATGACGCGCAATTTCTGGATCACGGGAACGCTGCGGCGGGATATCCTGGATTCCAACGTGCCCTTGGCAAGCTCGGCTTCGACCGTGGTGATGCTCGGCGTGCGGGTGCAGAACTGAGGCTTACCAATTTGTAATTTGTACGGCTCGGACGCCGTTCGTTCCCCGGATGCTGCGCAGCACGTCAGTGATGCGCTGCTGGTCCGGGGTCCAAACTAGGTCCCGGCTCTGCGGAGCAGCGTGAGACACGCTGCACCGCGTCCGGGACACGAGACCGTCCACTACCTCGGCAACCCCGTCGATCCCATCAGGAAGGTGTCGATCGATCGCGCGCACAGCCGGCCTTCGCGGATCGCCCAGACGACCAGCGATTGCCCGCGGCGCATGTCGCCGGCGGAAAACACCTTCGACAGCGAGGTCTGGTAGTCACTGGTGTTGGCGCGCACATTGCCGCGCGGGTCGAGTTCGACGCCGAGCGTCTTCAACAGCCCTTCATGCACCGGATGCACGAAGCCCATCGCGAGCAGCACGAGCTGCGCGTCGAGTTCGAATTCGGTGCCGGCCACCGGCTTGAACTTGTCGTCGACCTGCACGCAATGCAGCTTTGCCACCTGGCCGTCGGCTCCCGAGAACTTCTGCGTCAGCACCGCATATTCGCGCTTGGCGCCTTCGGCTTGGCTCGATGAGGTCCGCATCTTGAGCGGCCAGTTCGGCCAGGTCAGGCCCTTGTTTTCGTGCTCGGGCGGCGCTGGCATGATCTCGAGCTGCGTCACCGACAGCGCGCCTTGGCGGAACGAGGTGCCGATGCAGTCACTTCCAGTATCGCCGCCGCCGATCACGACGACATGCTTGCCGCTGGCGAGGATCTCACGTGTGCTGCCGAGCGGCTCGTTGCCAACGCGGCGGTTTTGTTGCGGCAGGAAATCCATCGCAAAGTGGATACCGTCGAGTTCGCGGCCGCCAATGAGCAGGTCGCGCGCGGCTTCCGCGCCGCCGGTCAGCGCTATCGCGTCGTATTCCTCAGCCAGTTGGCGCGGATCGGTGCCACCGCTGCCGACATGGGCGCCGTAATGGAAGGTGACGCCCTCGGCTTCCATTTGCGTAACGCGGCGGTCGATGACGCCCTTTTCCATCTTGAAGTCGGGAATGCCGTAGCGCAGAAGGCCGCCGGCCTTGGCAAACTTCTCGAACACATGCACGTCGTGTCCGGCACGCGCGAGCTGCTGCGCGCAGGCCATTCCCGCGGGACCGGCACCGATGACGGCGACCTTCTTGCCGGTCTTGGTGGTGGCGATCTCCGGCTTGATCCAGCCATTTTCCCAGGCGCGGTCGACGATCGCGCATTCGATGGTTTTGATCGTGACCGGGTTGTCGTCGATGTTGAGCGTGCAGGAGGCTTCGCACGGCGCCGGGCAGATGCGGCCGGTGAATTCCGGGAAATTATTGGTCGAATGCAGGTTGCGCGCGGCTTCCTGCCAGTTGTCCTGATAAACCAGATCGTTGAAGTCGGGGATCTGGTTGTTGACCGGACAGCCCGGGGTGCCCGGCGCGACCGAGCCGGTGCCGTGGCAGTATGGAATGCCGCAATTCATGCAGCGCGCGGCCTGGTCGCGCGTTTCCTTCTCCGTCAGGGGGATGACGAATTCTTGAAAATTCTTCAACCGTTCGCCGACCGGCGCATACTTGCGGTCGTGCCGTTCGATTTCCAGAAAACCGGTTACCTTGCCCATCTAAACCTGAAGCCCCTGCGTCTTAACTCGTTTGACTTGCTTGCCGTCATTTCTCGTCGTTGCGAGGAGCGGAGCGACGAAGCAATCCAGTTCCTTGCTCTATGCCCTGGCTGGATTGCTTCGCTGCGCTCGCAATGACGGCCGTGGGTAAGTCTTGTTCTACGCCCCGATCGCGATCTTCGGCTCGGCGTCGGCGTTCGCCTTCAATTCCCTCAGCGCACGTCGATACTCGACCGGCATCACTTTACGGAATTTCGGCAACCACGTCTTCCAATCGCCGAGGATTTCGGCCGCGCGCTTCGAGCCCGTCAGCTTGGCGTGGCGCGTGATCAGGATGTGCAGCCGCTCAACGTCGGATTCCAGAAGATTCTCGAACACGTCGACGCGGCCATGTGCTTCGAGATCGCCCGACTGATGGTAGGCGTTCTCGTTGATCATCTCTTCCGACAGCACCGGCTCGAGCTCGACCATCGCCATGTTGCAGAGTTTTGGGAAGTCGCGGGCTTCGTCCAGCACATAGGCGATGCCGCCCGACATGCCGGCGGCGAAGTTGCGCCCGGTTTTGCCGAGCACGACGACGATGCCGCCGGTCATGTATTCGCAGCAGTGATCGCCCGCGCCCTCAACCACGGCGATCGCACCGGAGTTACGCACGGCGAACCGCTCGCCGGCGATGCCGCGGAAATAGCACTCGCCCTCGATCGCGCCATACATCACGGTGTTGCCGACGATGATGGACTCTTCCGGCACGATGGCGGAATCGCGCGGCGGCTTGACGATGATGCGCCCGCCCGACAGGCCCTTGCCGACATAGTCGTTGGCCACGCCTTCGAGATCGAAGGTGATGCCGTTGGCGAGCCAGGCACCGAATGCCTGACCGGCGGTGCCCTTGAGATTCACCTGAATCGTGTCGAGCGGCAGACCGGTATGGCCGTAGATCTTGGCGACTGCGCCCGACAGCATCGCGCCCGCGCTGCGGTCGGTGTTGTTGATCTCGGTCTCGATCTTCACCGGCGCGCCGCGATCGAGCGCGGCCTGAGCCTGTTCGATCAGCCTGCGGTCGAGCACGGCCTCCAGATGA
>Ga0210387_10003356_pt1 | contig 12310 bp, 14 predicted proteins | sample IncBWC7OmetaG_FD_160108 | JGI IMG/M metagenome (GOLD analysis project Ga0210387, IMG submission 160108) | Forest soil microbial communities from Barre Woods Harvard Forest LTER site, Petersham, Massachusetts, United States - Inc-BW-C-7-O ... | reverse complement strand
GCCGACCCCAGGATCACCACCGACAGACAACCCGCGCCGGCTGCCAGCCAACACGGAGAAACCGGCGTTAGTGAGCGCCGGGATGACCTGGTTCCCGATCAGTCCCGGAGCGCCGAGGAACAACAAAGGAGAAGAGATAGGAGGATTCATTGCGCCAACGTTGCAAAGGCTCCAAAGACCTCTCCAAGACTATTTGCCACTCCGATTGATTCCTCTAGAATATCAGACGTGGATCTGATCAGGCTCCGGTATTTTCGAACGGTCGCAAAGACCCTGCATTTTCGGCGGGCTGCGGCGTTGTTGAATGTTTCTCAACCGCCTCTGAGCAAGAGCATCAAGACTTTAGAGGACCAACTCGGCACCCAACTCTTCGTGCGAAGCCGGCGACACGTGGAACTGACGCCTGCCGGGCAGGTGCTCCTGGAGCGGTGTGAAAAGATCTTTCAGGAACTCGAGGACGCACAAAACGAGGTCAAACGTTATGGCGCTGGCGAAAAAGGCTCCCTCCGAATCGGTTGCGAGGATGGAACAACTTTCAGTGTGTTGCCGCCCCTCCTCGAGAATTTCCAGAAACGATATCCGGCCATCTCTTGCTCTGTTGTTACCCAACCAGTTGCCCAACAAATCGCTGGGCTGCAATCAGGTGATCTGGACGCCGGGATTATACCCCTGCCGATACACCATCCGGAACTTGAACTGATAAAGCTGCATAGCTGCTCGCTGATGGCCGCCTTCGCGGAGCGCTTACCGCTGTCCAAAAAAACCAATCTCCGGCTCCGGGACTTGCGTCACCAGCCGATTGTAGAGTTGCCAGAAGATCAAGACAATCTTTATTCCTTTATACTGCCTTATCTCAAAAAGCAGAAGATTGCGGTCAAACTCGTCCCTGGAGCGTTTGACATCACCACCTTGCTTCTGATGGCGGCGTCCGGTCTCGGGATCGCTCTCATTCCCTGTTCGTATCGGGAATGCGGACCTCCCAGCCTCGTTTACCGTGAGATCACTGACAGCACTCTGGAGCTTTCTGTTGGCCTGGCCTGGAAAAAAGAGACTCGAAACGGTGTGGTCTCGAATTTAGTCGGCCTGGCGAGAGGCATGAGGCTTCGCGCGGGCCGCCCAGAGGCTATCAAGGAGTGAATCCAAATTCGGTCGTTCCTTGGACGGCGATCTCTGCCATCAAGCCCCATCGTTTCAGGGTCGGGCCAACCGTTCACATGCCATATTGTCATTTGGGAGAGTCCCCCACAAGCCAACCGCAAGTGGCGAGAACTTTTTTGTATTCGAACAATTTGTTTTCGACAGGTCGCGCTTGCCACGCAATTGAACCGGAGGGGGTAAGGCGCTGTGCTCAGGCATGGGTTATGCCGGGCGGCGCTTTGCAATGCGTCGCTCAAGCATCGATTCAGCTTGCCGTCCGATGCGCTTGAGTTGCTGTTCGAGTTGTCGCAGTTCCTCAGACGACAGATCCGCGAATACTTTCTCTATCGACGCAACGTGCTCTTGAAAAATGGGCGCGATGACGCGTTTCCCGCGGGAGGTTAAATCAACGAAGCGAACCCTGCGATCCTCAGAACATTCGATGCGGCTGACAAGACCTTTGGCGACGAGCCGCTCAACTGCCACGCTGATCGAACCGGGCGTCAGATTGACCTTGGGGCCAATCACGTTGACGGGCAGCGGCCCCTTGTGAAGGAGTACCTCGAGGACGCGGAAATCAGAATCGCCCAGGCCGGACTTCTCGAGGTCTGTGACGGCATATCGCGTGATGGCTCGCATCGCCTTCATCATCACGAGCCATGTGTGCACGGGTGTCGGAGCGTCTTCTTTCATGGACAGTTTCCCAATAAGCACCTTGACTATACCAGAACCTATTTCCATTGACATCAAGATAATTGACTTCAATGCGCTTGAGTGCCACGGTTCAGTGGACAATGTCATTTACTGCTCTAGGGAGACATGCAGCTCTTCGAGGAAACGTCGAAACGACAACAAGGCAATGAACAGAAAGGAATGGACATGTTATCCAACAATAAGAAACTGATCGCTGTGATCGGGGCAACGGGGCAGCAGGGAGGCGGAGTTGTCCGTGCCCTGCAAGCCAGCGGCGAATTCAAGGTGCGCGCCCTGACCCGCAATCCAGACAAGGACCGCCAACTCGCTGACGAGGTCGTCAAAGCGGATCTGGACCACCAGGAAACACTCGAAGCTGCATTCAAAGGCGCATATGGCGTTTTTCTGGTCACCAATTTTCGGGAAAAGGGTACCGACGAGCTCAAGCAGGCAACGGCGGCGGTACGCGCCGCCAAGGATGCCGGTGTCAAACACTTTGTCTGGTCCACGCTGCCTAATGTAGAAGCGATCAGCGGCGGCAAGTTCGACGTTCCCCACTTTACCGGCAAGGCCAAGATTGATCGGATCGTGAAGGAAGCCGGGTTCCCGCATCATACGTTCGTCATCGCGCCTTGCTACTACCAGAATTTTGTGGGCGCTCTCGCTCCGCAAAAGCAGGCAGACGGATCCGTGGGCTGGGCTCTTCCGCTTGATCCCGATGTGCGTTGCCTTCACCTGGGCGACATTCGCGAACTTGGCAACATCGTTGCTGGAGCATTCGCACACCCAGATGAGGCAGGCAATGGCGAGTATCTGCCACTCGTCGGTGATTTTCTAAGCTTCAACGAAATCGTTGAGATCCTGAATCGACAGGGGAACAACCTTTCCTACAAGCAGGTCCCAAAGGAGAATTTCGCGAGTTCCTTTCCTGGGGCGACCGAAATTGCCGAGATGTTCAGTTACTGGGAAGCGCATACCTATCTGGGTTCGGATTCGTCCGGTCAAATTGCGCTCGCAAGCAAAATAGCCGGCCTGCAACCGACCAAGTTCTCGACGTGGGCACGGGCGAATTTCCAAGTACAGGCGCCTTAAATCCACTGGCGCGCCCGCGCGCGCCAACTCGATGGAGACACACCATGAATACAGCAATCTCGATCATGTCCATTCAGCAACTGTTCACTGCCGCGCGCACCCATCACGCCTGGCAGGACAGGGATATTGCGGATGGATTACTCCATGAGATTTACGACCTGGCCAAGTGGGGACCGACGAGCGCCAACTCGTTGCCCATGCGCATCGTCTTCGTCAAATCAAACTCTGCGAAAGAGAAGCTAATGCCGGCGCTGTCGGGATCGAACGTCGAGCAAGTGCGGGCAGCCCCAGTGACGGCCATCGTCGCGTACGACCAGAAATTCTACGATCAGTTGCCCACCCTGTTTCCTGCTTTCGATGCCCGGTCGCTATTTGCTTCCAACCCTTCATTGAGCGAGCAGACCGCCTTCCGCAACAGCTCTTTGCAAGGCGCCTATTTCATCCTCGCGGTCCGCGCGCTGGGCCTGGATACCGGGCCGATGTCAGGATTCGACAATGCCAAGGTAGATCAGGCCTTTTTTGAAAACTCCTCATGGAAGTCGAACTTTCTTTGCAACATTGGCTACGGCGATGCGACAAAGCTTCACCCGCGTGGTCCGCGCCTTGGTTTTGATCAAGCCTGCATCATTGCATAATGACCGAACAATCAGTTTGGACTGCGCGCCGTTGCACTCAAGTCCGCGACGAGGGGAGGAGCGCGGTCTGGCAAGCTCCGGCGAAGCCGTTTACCTATGACTTAAGTGGTGACACACGAGAATGGTGTCACGACCTGCTCGGATTGAGTTTGGGGGTGCCGTCCACCGCGTCATGGCTCGCGGAGACCGACAGGAAGAGGTTTTCCGGGATGAACGAGATCGGTCGAAGTTTCTGGGCTTGTCCTTAAGAATTGACGACGCACCGGATGCTATCTGCTATTTGCGCAAGGTGTTTTGCCCAAGCAAGACGAGGTGTTCGCTTTCCGTTTCTTCATCCGCAGGAAACATTGATTCGATGCGCAATTCCTGTGCGGCGACCGTCTGCGGTATGCCTACGGTTGTAACCATCGAAAAGTAATTCAGCAGTTTCTCATTTTTCCGGAAACCAATGGGTATGATCGGCAGGATTGGGGCAACGCTACTTACATTGGTACTGGTGAGCGCTGGTTCAAGCCCGCTTCGTCTTGAATGGCGGCGGAGTCGATCAGCCGAGCCCGTTTTCACCCCGGGGTACGCGAGCAAGGCAGCCAATAATTCCTTAGTCTTCTCGTCGATCACGCCTCCGGTCGCCTCAGATTTAACTCGTTGCATCAGGCTGGCGGCTACGTCCGCCCAATTCTCCACAAACGGTCTCATTCCATCGGGATCAAAGATCAGATGCAGCATATTGCGCGGACCTTTGCGCCGCGACATGTCGATGAAACAGTCAAAGAAGCGGGGAGCCGCGTCATTCGTCAGCAAAACATTCCAGTAACGGTCCATGACCAAAGCCGGGAAAGGTTCATGCTGACGCAAAATACGTTCTAGTGCTTTGGTTACGCTTTGCATCTGGGCTGAATTCCAGGCTGCTTCTGAATAGACTGGCGCGTAACCTGCGCTCAGTAAGAGAGTGTTTCGTTCGCGCAGAGGCACGTCTAAGACTTGCGCGATCTCCAACAGAGTATGGCGACTAGGGCTACTGCGTCCCGATTCGATAAAGCTGATATGTCGCTGTGATACGCCGGTTTCAATCGATAAATCCAATTGATTTCTCCCACGAACGTTCCGCCAGTGGCGCAACAGGTTCCCGAGTTGATTACCGGCCGGCGCCGTAGCGGTTTTTCTTGAGCTCATCTGAAATCGGATCGAACCCCAGACTAAGGCAGGTTTACAAACGCACAATCACCTCGCAGGTAAATAAACGCTGATGTCCGGCACTTTGCGCCTCGAAGCGCGACCGACAACGGCTTTCACTCCTCAAGTTACGCGGTCGCGTTTTCGGGCGGAACTCTCAGGCGAGACTACCCACGCCAGGCGTGCTCTTCAAAGAACGCCTCCAGTGGCGGATTCGTTATTTTGCTTGCATAGTTCGTGATGGTCGATGCTGCGATCACTGCAACGACCTCCAGCACGTGTTCTTTTTCAAAGCCGGCCTTTAGGAATGTGTCGTAATCGTCGTTGGAGACTTGGCCCCGGTGCTCGATCAGCGTTTTCGCCAATCTGGAAAGCGCGGCGTATCGTTGCTGTTCCGGTAACCGTCGCTCCCGGATCGCTTGAACATCTGCAGGATCTAACCCTTGTTTAAGTGCCAGTGCGGTGTGAAACGCGACTGGCCAGCTCGACGAGTTAGTCACGGCGTTGGTCAGGAGCAGAACTTGAACCTCGGCCTCCGTAAAGCTTCCGCTATGAACATTTTGAAACAGTCCGAGCAAAGACTTGGCCAGGACCGGCGAATTGGCAATTGCGCCAGCGAGGTTAGGAACGAAGCCAACCGCCTCGGTGAATAACTCCAGCAAAGATCTCGATTTTTCCGGCGCCGATTCGATCGTGTGAATTTGATAAGTAAGCATGTGTTTATCCTTTTATTACTGCTTGTCCGCCCAAATTGCGGCACGCCTCTACTATCGGAATAGGCAGAACGACCAGCAATTACCTCAAAGGTAATAAAAGAATGCTCACCCATTGAGGAGAAGACAGATTTCGGCAAGCTTCGAGCTGCATACGTCCGGACGCTCGCCCCTGTACTGGAGACGTTTCACAGCCGCGGTGAAGAACTGGCTAGGCGGGTGGAGTTTTACACCGAGCTTCGTTATTTCATGACCAAGGCCGCAGACAAGCCAGAATTTTTTTCAATCCGGGAGCGTGGTATCCGGAGAGCGAATTTGCCGCGGTTCCCTGATCACTTCCTCTTCCGCGTCGTTGGCCAGGAAGTCCGAATTCTCGTCGTCCGCCATCACCATCGACATCCATCTTTTGGATCCAGGCGTCGATAGGAGTATGGCCGAGCTGGAAGAGTGTCGCCTGGAGTGGTCTTGGATTTCAATCCGGACATCAGGTGGTCGGGGTCGAGATTCTGAATCTGTCCAGTCGTACCATCAACGAAATATAAGCAGCCCTTGGCCCCGTTTCTGCTTTATCGCGTGTATTTTGGATGCTGAATCAGAGCCGATCTGCTATCACCATTGAGATTTCCATTCTTCTATGAACGCATCGTTTGCTGAAAAAGTTGTCCTGATCACAGGAGGAACCTCTGGAATCGGAAGGGCGACGGCAGTCGCTTTTGCTGAACAGGGCGCAAATGTCGTCATTTCTGGCCGGCGCGAGGCTGAGGGATCTGAGTCGGTGTCGCTAATTCAGAAAGCGGGCGGACAAGGTTTATTTGTCCGCGGCGATGTGAGCGAGGAATCAGAGATTGAAACGCTCGTGGCCAAGACTCTGGAGCGTTTTGGCCGGCTGGACTTCGCCTTCAACAACGCTGGGGTTGGGGGAGAAGGACGTGCCACGATGACCGCTACGGCTGACATTTACAATCGGATTATGGACATCAATGTACGCGGCGTCTTTTTCTCGATGAAACATCAAATCCCGGCCATTCTTCAATCGGGCGGCGGTGCGATCATCAATAACGCTTCGGTACTTGCGTTGCGACCAAGTGCGAACTCACCAATCTACAGTGCCAGTAAATGGGCCGTTGTCGGATTAACGAAATCAGCAGCCCTCGAGCTTGCCCCGAAAGGCATCCGGGTGAATGCGATCTGCCCGGCCATTATTGAAACCGATCTGACCCAACAGATTAGAAGCGACGAGCAGAGTCGCGCCTATATGCTGGCGCGGCATCCGGTCGGACGTTTCGGCCGGTCGGAAGAAGTCGCGGCCGCTGTTCTTTATCTTTGTTCACCGGAAGCATCCTTCATTACTGGTGTAGCCTTGCCGATCGACGGTGGTTTCTCCGCTTAGAGGCCGGTCGGAAGCTGGTTAACTTCTGGTTCCTTGGCAAGCTTACCGGGGTCACTACACCAAACGTTAAAATCGTACGATAGCGATTCGCAGACCGCAGAATAGAATAGTACGTTCTGCGCGCGAAAAGAGGGCCGCCGGAAAAGTGCATTGGCCTATTATGGCGATTCGAGCGGTTGGATCGGTGACACAGGCCCGAGGTGCAGGCAAACCGAAGTCCCGACAAGATGGTTTGCGAGTCGCATTCAGATATCGCCGTAACACGTTCCGAGGCGCAAGCACCCACTTGATCAACCGTAAATGTCGTGATACAACTTCATCCCCCACAACCGAGGAGGCAGCCATAAGCACGGACGAATTCCATAGTAACGACGCGGCCAGCGTCGCAAGAGTCGAGACGAAGCTCGAGGTGGTCGTCATCCCCGTCTCGGATGTCGACCGCGCGAAGGAGTTCTACGGGAGGCTCGGGTGGCGGCTCGACGCCGACTATGACAACGGTGACGACTTCCGCGTGATCCAGTTCACGCCGCCTGGCTCCGGATGCTCGGTCATCTTCGGCAAGAATGTCACCGCCGCAGCACCCGGCTCCGCCCAGGGCCTGTACCTGATCGTCTCCAACATCGCCGCCGCCCGCGACGAGCTGCTCGCTCGCGGCGTCAAGATCAGCGAGGTTTTCCACGACGCCGGCGGCGCGTACGCCGGCCCGGACGAGCCCTACCTGTTTGGGCGGCTCCGGGTCAGCGGTCCGGATCCCGAGCATCGCAGCTACCGCTCGTTCGCCTCGTTCAGTGATCCCGACGGCAACGGCTGGCTGTTCCAGGAGATCACGACGCGGCTGGCCGGTCGCGTTGACCCCGCGACGACGACCTTCGCGTCGGCGAACGATCTGGCGAGCGCGTTTCGGCGCGCCGCGGCCGCCCACGGACAGCACGAGGCGCGGACGGGGCAAACCGACTCGAACTGGCCAGAATGGTACGCCGAGTACATGGTCCGCGAGCAGGCCGGCCAGGAGCTGCCGAAATGAATGACTACGACGCGACCGTCCTGAGCTACAGAACCATCGGTATGATTTTGCCGAGCAGGCCGCCCTTATCACAGGTGCGGCCTCCGGCATGGGCCGGCGACGGCCAAGGCCTCTTCCGAGGGATCTTGTGCGCGTCATGCTTCAACAACAGATCGCCGGTTAGTTAGTCGTCCAGGAAGTTCTTGCGTGTCCAGAGGCGGCGGAGCTGTCGAATCGTCTAAACCTGTGACCGGGGAGGGAAGCGGTTAGCGTCAAGCGGGACGCGTATTTGGCTTAAAGCGTCGCTTTCGCAAGTCGCTACAGTCAAGTGATGGATCCTAAATTCACCTTCTGCTTAAACGACCGGCGCGAGTGTGGACGATGCCAGCAGAAATAAAATGCTTGCTTTGCCGTCGAGAAACGGCATTAACTTGCCGCGATTCAGTTGGTTACCCAAAAAGCCGTGAAGAAGTTAATCATAGCCGCCGTATGCATCAGTGCTACCCTGGCGAGCAATGCACCCGCGAAGGACAAAAAACACCTCCGGGCAACTCAGGACGCTCACCTGTACCAAGGGTCCATAATGCGGTTCCCTCATGGGAACGGCTTCATCTTTTCCATAGGGCCGTTTCCAATCATGATACCGCCGTTCATTGTTCAGTCGGAAGCTTTCGCGGGAACTGCAGCCCCGCGTTAACCATCCATGAAGTCCACACACGAGCAACTCGCCGCGAAATTTTTGAACCTATTGCGCATGAGTTTGGTCTTAAATCGGTAGAGGAGGAAGCAGCACGCCGAGGGCATCAATCTGGTACGACGGCAACGGTTGAAAGAGTTGCCTGCGATCGGGTTACACATTAAAGAGTTGATCCCTACCGGTTGATCTTCAGCGCTTCTGTTGGCTCGTGGAGGATGGGTTCGAAACGTCCCTGAAACAGTGGTCCAGCTCGACTGTATTTTCGATTGAACCACACGCTGTAGCTGACATTAAGCCGATGGACCGCTTTGCTAAGGTTCGCCTCTCGGCTCTCCAGTTGGAGATGGTAGTGGTTACCCATCAAGGCGTAACCGTGCGGCCTTACCCCGAACCGTTCGGGCAAGCTGCTTAGCAACTCGATGAATTTTTCACCGCAACGCGTCGAACGGAAGATCGCTCGCCTTCGGTTCCGCGATTCAAAACATGATACCATGCTCCTGGGAAGTCCACCCGGATTGCCCGAGCCATGAGAACGACAATGCAGTATCACGGTGAATCCCGTTTCCTTGGTGGGCATTTGTGTTTTGTCTAGACGCGACCCCCCTCGGTCCATGGCAAAATGAAGAGATTCAGGCTCTTCTCAGCCAATTCATCACGCGAAAGTGCCCGGTAATCCAAGCAATTTTGGATACCGCGAGAACCACCCCAGAGTTACCTTGGATGCTGGCAAATCGTCAGCGGGTTGATTTCCGTTCAACTGAATTGGACCCGATTGATCAGCTTATTGGGGGATCGGAAGGCAAAAACCCGACTTTTTTTGCAAAATTATCTGAATTCTTGGAGTTCATGAAACTTTGGGTTTCCTAATCCGTGAGTACTTAAGTGAAGGCGGTCGCTTCGTTGAGCTACTACGCAACTGTCCGTACTTCAAATAGGCCAGCAGAGATCTATCATCAAATTTCGAACGTGAAAGAACAAATAACTGAGGTTAAAAACATGCCCGATTACACTTTCTTCATTTGCAAGCTTATTTTTGATGAAGGCGCGAAACTGTCAGCAGAAATTGTGATCGACATTAAAGGGGCGTCCATGAATACCGGGGCGTCAATCGACGCGTTTCCGCGGAAACCGAACTGCTACGACAATCAGCTCTGGACCCTAGTCCAATCCGCGTTACATACTGGAGGCGGGGGATGGTTCTACGCTTTCCAGAGTAAGTCGAGCGGTCACGTGATCGGCATTAAAGGGACATCCAAAGAACAAGGGGAACCGGGGGCGTTTCTCGAGACGCAGAAGGCCAACGGAGACGACAGTCAGCTCTGGGAGTTCTCCTTAGTGGAAACTGATAAAGACGGTTACGAGTGGTACTATCTCCAGAGTAAGTTGAACGGCTACGTGATTGGTACTCAGGGGGGATCTCCAACCCCAGGGAAGTTGCTCACCTTAACTCCACCCAACGCGAGCGACTACCAGCTCTGGCTGCAGCAAGGTCCCTAGTTACTCCGTTTTTGCGATTGAGCCGAAGGCACACGGGCCGTCAGGTGTAGGCTCATCGCGTGGCTGAGAATGAAAAAAGGATATTCCAAAGGAGCTTCCGATGAGCAAGTTTATTAAAGTTAACGGGAACCTCGCGCAGATTTCAGTCACATCGTCTGTCAACGTGTGGGGGGTTAATGGCGCGGGCGAAATCTGGAACTACATCGGCCCAGATCCGACAAGTAAAAATCCCTGGCAACAGATCGCCGGAAACTTCGCGCGAGACCTCAGCCAGGGATCGATCTCAGCCGGATCTTTGGCTAACGTATGGGGGATCAACAGCGCAGGCCAAGTCTGGAAGTATACCGGGACTCCACCGCCCGCGAAGCCGTCGTCAGGTTCGAACCCCTGGCAAGAGATGGCGCAGTCGCTGCCGGGAGGCGAGTTTTCCGGTGCGTACCAGGTTGCCGCGGCCTCAGACGGTACGGTGTGGTTGATCGTAAGGTCCCGGGCCGGGGAGGGCCTCCCGCCGGTACCTTTTGGCGATCCTGTCTTCTCGATCTCCAGGTTGCTGAGTGACGGAACTTTCAAACCAATAAAAGGAAACCTCTGGCAGATTTCAGTTGGATCCGCGAAAAGCGTTTGGGGTCTCGATCCCGAGGGCAACATCTACTCCTACACGCAGGATGATAACAATCCGTGGAATCTAATATTGGGAACCTCACCAGTATTTCTGCGGCCGCCGATGGTATGGTGTGCGGAATTAACAGCGCAGGCGAAGTCTTCAAATACGTCGGTCCACCCGCCCCTGCGAAGCCGCCGTCAGGTTCGTATCCGTGGCAACCGATTACCGGGGGACACCTTACGCAAATTTCAGTCGGATCCGCGAACAACACTTGGGGTCTCGACTCCAAAGGCAACGTCTATCGGGTAACGGCATCCGGGCTTACTTTGATAAACGGTCAGACTCTCGACACGATTAGTGCGGCCGCCGACGGAACGGTGTGGGGTCTCAGGGAATTCGTCCCCTACTTGTGCGAGCAAGGACCTACGGCTGAAACTCCGGACAATTTCGGGAGCGGCGCGAACTACATTCTGGGGCACCCACACCGCAAGATATTGAGAGACGTCCGTGTCACAATTGAGATTACGGAAGACCTTGTCACGGAGCCCAAAGAAAAAGACCAAAAAAATTACAGCCCGAAATTCGCCTTTCAGTTGAATGCAAATTCGTCTGCGAACCCCTCTGCGCCAGAGGATACGTGGATCGTGTGGCAGCAATACATCTTTGGTATCGGTGACGTCATTCAGGGGGCCGTCAACAATTGGACTGCTCCCGCACTCAATTCAGGTAACCAGACCATCAATTCGCCCGCCTATACGCTGGTCACGTTGCCGACTCCCAACAGTGTACCAGCGGGGTACAAACTCACGTTCATTTTGGGAAACGACGAAGCCGGTAATGTCACGAGCGTGAATTTTATCGTGGACGACGGCGAGATGGAATATCCGCCGGTGGAGATAGTCCTGACATCTATCCCTGAGGTGACTTCGGCAGAACTGGCTCCCATCGTAGCCCTCGAGCTTAACCTCGTTGGCCCAGGCAATTTGCAAACAACGAGGTTTCGTTCAGGCGCCGGTACGATAACTTATTCCTCGTCAACCACTCTCACTGATGCGCGGCGTTGGGGAAAAATGCGCCAACCACGGGAGAGAGCTCGAACAGTGTCTATGGCTTGTTGCCCTCGCTCCCTGCCAGCACGCTGGTGCAGTCATTTGGCTGGAGTAACCCCTAATCACTTCACCAACTGTAAAAGGGGTCGCCAACTGTAAAAGGGGTCGCGTCTATACAAAAGACAAAAGAAGCTAGTATTCTGCCCAGCGACCAAACGATTGGAAGCATTCGCCACGATGAGAGCCAACTTTCTCATGTGCGGAATCGGAAGTGATGCACGCGGCTTCCTATACAATAAAGGAGCGGTTGTTATACGTCGCGCTTTGCCGGACGTATGGTGCGATCATCCGTTGTTCTTGGCAGGAATACTGCTAGAAGCCCTGCCAAAGGCAAAAATGCGCAAAGCTGATAGACTCTTTCAATGCCGATCCTATCAGCCATACCTCCGAGGACAGCTGCTGCAATTCCCCCCATGCCGAAGTTGAGCCCATAAAATATTCCACCGACCACACCGATGCGATGCGGCACAAGCTCCAAGGCGTAGATCATGATGGAGGCGAAAGCACTCGCCATGATCAGATTGATCAGGACCGTTAGAACGCCTGTCCAAAAGAAATCCACATGAG
>Ga0210387_10003355_pt1 | contig 12311 bp, 12 predicted proteins | sample IncBWC7OmetaG_FD_160108 | JGI IMG/M metagenome (GOLD analysis project Ga0210387, IMG submission 160108) | Forest soil microbial communities from Barre Woods Harvard Forest LTER site, Petersham, Massachusetts, United States - Inc-BW-C-7-O ... | reverse complement strand
GGAGGGAGAGATGGCGACTTATCTGGTAAAGCTGGTGGATCATCGAAACTCAACCAGTGCTGAGACAGCCGCGATTCAGGCGACGATCGCGCGCGAGCTAGGACTAGCCTTCGTCGGCACAAAAGATAGCGTGAATGTGACTTGGGGAACAGGCACTCAGTCCGACAACTATGTGGTGCACTTCGTCGAAGACATTGCGCACTCTTATCTGAAACAGACGTGGCCGCAGACGAACATCAATCCGGCGGCTGGCGGGCATACCCATTCGCATGGGTCTACGTCGGGGACGGAACTTTACCGCAATACCCCGGGCGGGCCTATACCGCTTCATCAGTATGGCGCGATGGCTTTTCATGAGGCGCTGCACAATCTGTTCCCGTCCCGGGGAGATCAGCACACTGCGATGGGCGGGGGAGTAGCGTCGGCGAAGGTACCGGATATAGATCCAAACGAAATCAACAAGCAGTTTCTACGGCAGGGTTTTTCGACGCGCAATCCGCAGCTTTTGTGATTCGGGTAACGTCGCGAGTGCGCGCTGATGTTGGGTGCGCTTATGCGGTCGGCTTATCCGGCGCGGGGAGCACGGCTGAAAAATCCTGGAGGAAGCGGTTGCTGTATTCGCCAACAAGCTCTTCGATGCGTTGGGCTGAGTCGGCGCAGAGGATGAGACCGGCGTGGTGGTGCTTGTTGAGCCGGTGGACGACCTCAGGCGCATTGTAGGCGCTGGTATCGGGTTGCTCCTGACGCGCGAGTGAGATGATGCTTCCGGCATAGCGCTGTTTGAGCGTGGGCAGGGCGTACTCCATGTGGAAGAGGGCGCAGACCTCCATGCGGGCCCACTCGATCCAGGGATTGACGCCGGAGGCGTGTTCGACGACGTCAGCGATGTGGGCTCCTCCGACGCGGGCGGCGGTTTCGAGGAAGTAGAAGCGTCCGTTGGAGTGGCCCTTGATGAACTCGGTGTGGGTGACGCCGTAGACGAGGCCGAGGGACTCGAGGACGTGGGTGTTCATGCCAAGGAGGCCAAGGGCATCGTCGGATTCTCTGTCGAGCGCGCGGGTGGTGAAGACTCCGCCCTGATGCATGGTCTGCATGGGGGGCTGGCCGTATTGGTAGGCTGCACCGAAGAGGGGGCGCGCGTTCCAGGTGATGCCCTCGACGTGGAAGATGTCGCCGGGAATGAAGCGCTCGAGAAGGTAGTGGGATTGGAGGTCGCCGAGTTGGTCGAGGATGGGCCATATCTCGTCGGGGGTTTCGATTTTGCGGATGCCGATGGCGGAGGCGTTGGTGCGGGGCTTGAGCAGCCATGGGCCGGGCACGCGGCTGAGGAAGCTTCGAATGTCGTCGTAGTTGAAGACGGAGGTGAATTCGGGGACAGCGACTCCGCACTGGCGGGCGCGGACGCGCATGGCGAGCTTGTCGCGAAAGTGGCGGGTGAGGGATTCTCCCATGCCAGGTAGGCGCATGTGTTCGCGGAGGAGCGCGGCGACTTCGAGGTCGAACTCGTCAAGAGCGATGATGCGGTCGAAGCGGGTTTCGCGGGCGAGGTAGCTGACGGTATTGAGGACCTGTGCCGGTGCGAGGTTTTCCGGCATGGTGACGAGGCGCGAGATGGAGGCGCGGGGCCAGTCGGCGTGTTCGAGCTTCTCGACGGTGAGGAGGACGACGTTGGCGCCGAGACGGGCAAGCTCTTCGATGAGAGGTTGGCCCTTTTCGTAGGTGCTGATGCAGAGGATGGTGGGCTTGCGTTGCTGGTCCGTCATGCCGGCCTCTCCTTCGTGACTGGGAAAGGCGTAACAGTGATCAAAAAGGATAAAGGCTGATAGGGGCGGATTGAGGCGATGTTTCTCTTATCGGTTCCTATTCAGCTTTTGTCTTTTTATCGCTGTTATATCTTTCGTTATTGCACTCTACATCAGGAGATGGGTTCTTCGGCAAACGTTTGTTGGATGCCTTCTTCGAGCGAGGTGAAGGGCGCGGTGTAGCCTGCGGCGCGGAGACCGGCGATGTCGGCCTGGGTGTAGTGCTGGTAGCGGTTCTTGAGATCGTCGGGCATGGGGATGTATTCGATTCCGGCAGGGCCGTGGACCTGCATGAGAGCTTCGGCGACGGCTTTGAAGGTGCGGGCTTCGCCAGAGCCTGCGTTGACGACGGCGTGGAATTGTTTGTGAGGGCCTTCGGGCAGGAGGCAGGCGAAGAACATGTTGATGCGGCAGAGGTCGTTGACGAAGACAAAGTCGCGGCGCTGTTCGCCGTCGGCGTAGCCGCCTGAGCCCTGGAACATGCGGATGGTTCGGGTGTCTTTGAGCTGGTGGGCGAAGTGGTGGATGACAGAGGCCATGCGGCCTTTGTGCTGCTCGCGCGGGCCATAGACGTTGAAGTAGCGGAGGCCGACAACAGTGCTCTTCATCTCTGGGATGAGGCGGCGGACGTAGTTGTCGAAGACGAGCTTGGAGTAGCCGTAGATGTTGAGCGGGCGCTCGTTGGCGGGGATTTCGGTGAAGGAAGTGCTTGCTCCGTAGACAGCAGCGGTGGAGGCGTAGACGAGCGGGATCTTGCGATCGAGGGCGAAGTGGAGGAGTTCCTTCGAGTAGGTGAAGTTGTTGTCCATCATGTAGCGGCCGTCGTCTTCGAGGGTGTTGGAGCAGGCTCCCTGATGGAGAATGGCGCGGATTTTTGTGTTTTCGAAGTCGCCGGATCTGAGAGCGGCTCGGAACTCGCGCTTGTCCATGTAGTCGGCAAATTCGGCTCCGGCGAGATTGAGGAATTTTGGGCCGGTGAGATTGGCGGCGGGGGCGAAGCTATCGACGAGGAGGATGTCGCGTTCACCGGACCGGTTGAGCTGGTGGATGAGGTTGCTGCCGATGAAGCCTGCACCGCCGGTGACGATGATCACTGCGTGGCCTCCTTCGCTGGATCGGAGTTTGCGGTGAGTTTTTTGACGATGTTGGTGGTGGAGAAGCCTTCGACGGTGGGGACGATCTCGACGCGGCCGCCATGTGCGAGGACATCTTCGTGGCCGACGACGGTTTCGATGGTGTAGTCGCCGCCTTTGACGAGGACGTCGGGTGTGTGGGCGCGGATGAGCTCGATGGGGGTGTCTTCTTCGAAGAGGACGACGGCATCGACAGCGGCGAGGGCGGCCATGACGCGGGCTCGTTCGCGCTCGGAGACGATGGGGCGAGTGGGGCCTTTGAGGCGGCAGACGGAGGCGTCGGCGTTGAGGCCGAGGACGAGCTTGGAGCCGAAGCGGCGACAGTCTTCGAGGAGGGTGATGTGGCCGACGTGGAGGAGGTCGAAGCAGCCATTGGTGAAGACGATGGTTTCGCCGGAGGCTCGCCACTCGGCTACGCGAAGTTTGATGCGGTCGAGATCGAGGATCTTTTCGCTGGCAGTGAGATTGGTGCTGGGGGTAAGGGCGGCGACTAGCTCGTGGCGGGCGATGGGGACGGTGCCGACTTTGCCGACGACGATTCCGGCGGCGAGGTTGGCTAGTTCGACGGCGGTTTCGATTTGGAGACCGCCTGCGAGGCTTGCGGCGAGGGTTGCGATGACCGTATCGCCTGCACCGGAGACGTCGAAGACCTCGCGGGCTCGGGCGGGCGAGTGGAAGATGCCATTGCTGCCGGCGGAGGCTGGGCGGAGGAGGCTGATTCCCTTCTCGCTCATGGTGACGGTGAGGAATTTGAGGTCGTGCTCGGCGATGAGGGCTTGGCCGGCGGCGAGGAGTTCGGCGGTGTGGTGAGCGGGGACGCCGGTGGCGGCGGAGAGCTCGCCGAGGTTGGGGCAGACGGTGGTTGCGCCGGTGTATTTGCTGAAGTCGGGCGTCTTGGGGTCGGCGAGGATCGGGACGCCGCCGGCACGGGCGGCGCGGATGACGGCTTCGCAGAGCGAGGTGGAGAGTGCGCCTTTTGCGTAGTCGGAGAGAATGACGGCGTGGACTTTGGCGACGAGGCCGGTGGCGCGTTCTTCGAGGCGCTGGGTTTCGTCGGAGGGCGGGTTGTCGCGGCTCTCGATGTCGAGTCGGAGGAGTTGCTGGGTGCGGCCGACGATGCGGGTCTTGGAGATGGTGGGGAGGGTACCGGTGACGACTCCGGTGGTGTCGATGTTGGCGCGGTCGAGGATGGCGGCGAGCTCGGATTGCTCGGCGTCTGCGCCCCAGAAGCCGCTGAGGAACGTCTGGCAGCCGAGGCCGGCGAGGTTCATGGCGACGTTGGCTGCGCCACCGGCGCGCTCGTAGCGGCGAGCGTGGCGGAGGACGGGGACGGGCGCCTCGGGCGAGATGCGCTCGACGTCGCCGTGGATGTAGCGGTCGAGCATGATGTCGCCGATAACGAGAACTTTGAGCTGGCCGAAGCCGCCCTCGAGCAGATTGAGAATGGAATGAAGCTCCGGCAACATGCGCGAACGATTTCTCCTGCTTCCATCATCGCATCTTCGATGGTTAGCCGAGGGCGGCGCGAACCTGGGTGACCACCTCGTCGACGGTGATGGAGGTGAGGCATTTCTTCTTTTCGATGATGCAGGTCTCGAGGCCGCAGCCCCAGCAGTCGGTCTGGTGGTAGAGGACGCGATGCTGTTTGCCGTAGGGAAACCAGACTCGGGGCTTGTTGCGCGCGGCGAAGATGGCGACGCAGGGGGTTTGGACAGCGGCGGCGAGGTGCATGGGGCCGCTATCGTGACCGATGAAGAGACGTGCGTGACTGATGGCGGCGGCGCTTTCGCGCGGGGTGAGGAGACCGCAGAGGTTGATGACCGGCGAGGAGGAGATTTCGCGCCAGCCATCGGCGGCGAACTCGCTGGCTTCGGATTCTTCGGGGACCCCGCAAAGAGCGAGGGCGTGGGTTGGGTAGTGGATGGCGAGACGCTGGAGGAGCGCTCGCCAGTTGTCGCGGCCCCAGTCTTTGGACTGAACCTTCGTGCCGACGCTGACCGCGAGAATGGGGTGGTTTGCGGCGGGGCCGAGGAGGTCTTTCGCTCGGGTTTCTTCTGTTTCGGTGAGGTGGAGGTTCCAACTTGCGGGAGCGTCGAGGTTAGCGTCTCCGAGTTCGGCGATGTTGCGAGCGAGACGCGCGGCTTCGGGTTCGAGGGCCTGTTCGGAGCCAAGCCAGCGGCATTTCTGCATGTCTTCGGTGACGGGGACGCCGATGAGGCGAGAGATTCCGCAGAGATGGAAGAATCTTTGGTCGCGGCGGGCAGATTCGATGCCTCGAGCGGGGCCGAGGTAGACGAGCGTCTGGGGACGCCAGCGGATGAGTTGCCACCAGAGGGCGAAGAGCTCGCGCGGGCTGCGCGTTCCGGCAGCGTAACGGAAGTAGCCTTGGACGAGGTCTGTGTGTTCGAGGATGGCCGCGGCGGGAGGCGCTTTGGCGTTGACGGGAAAGTTGGTGAGGAGGCGACGCTCGGCGTTGGGGAATGCCTGTGCGATGAGGTGAAGAGCGGGAAGAGCGACCAAGGTATCGCCCAGACTGCCGAGGCGATAGATGAGGACCCGTTTTGGGGAGCTTGGCATTGTGTAACTTTAGTCTGCTTGGTTTGGCGGGTTCGGGCAAGCAGAGGTGTTAACCTGATCTGCGGAGTGGGTCTGGTAATGGGTCAGAAAGTGGAGCGGAGTGGGTATGCTGGATGCTCTTTTGATAACGCGAGTGCAGGACGAGATGACGGCGGCGCTGCACGAGACGGAGAGCGAGCTGGCCATCGAATTGGGCGCGGATGGATTGATGGCGCTGGCGATGGCGCAGCACCGCGCGAACTTTGAACTTTGGCACGAGGAGGACAAGGCACGTGTCTCCGAGGCGACCGATGCAGAGATCGCTGCGGTGAAGCGGGCGATCGATGTGCTGAATCAGAGACGGAACGACCTGGTGGAGAAGATGGATGTCTGGCTGATCGAGAGGTTGGAGCAGACGGAGGCTGCGCCTTTGCACTCGGAGACGCCGGGGCTGATGATTGACCGGCTTTCTATTCTGGCGTTGAAGATTTTCCATACGCGGGAGGAGTCGCGAAGGGAGAGCGCGACGGACGGCCACCGGTTGCGCAACAGGAGCCGGCTGGCCCTGCTCGAGGAACAGCGAGCGGATCTGGCTGGGTGCCTGGATGCGCTCTGGGCGGATGTGCTTGGCGGGACGCGACGGTTTAAGCTTTACCGGCAGATGAAGATGTATAACGATCCCGATTTGAACCCGGCGATGTATGGGCGAAGAACGCAGACGGATGCGGGGTGACCGGATCGGGGAGTTGACCGGCAAGCCCGGTGTGCGTATAAAACCGAGACGAGAACAGATAAACAAATTGCTCCCGTTAGAATGGGAGAGCTCACAAACAGGACAAGCGACAGGACGGACGATGGCTCAGACAAAGACGGCAAGCATACCTGCAACAAAGCGTGGACCACGCACCCTGGCTGGAACAGTTTCTGCGAACGATGGCGCACGAGCGCAGGTGGTTGCGCAGTACGAGGCTGCGCTGCGGCTGATGCAGGAGGGTAAGTATGACAAAGCCCACGCCGCATTCGACAAGATGCTGGCTGCAGGGGCCGGGGACCTGAGCGAGCGCGCGCGGATGTACAGCAACGCATGCCTCCTGCAGACGGCGAAGGGGAAGAACAGCTTCGGCAGCCTGGAGGAGCACTACGACTACGCGGTCTCGCTGCTGAACGATGGGCATTATGAGGATGCGCGGGAACAGTTCACGCTGATTCTGAAGGAAAATGACAAAGCGGACTATGCGTTGTATGGCCTGGCCGTGCTGGCGAGCATGACCGGCGACTCGCATCAGTGCCTGGAGCACCTGACGGAGGCGATCCGGCAGAATCCGCGGAACCGGATTCAGGCGCGGTCGGACTCGGACTTTCAGGACATGGCCGACGATCCGCGATTCACGGAGCTGTTGTATCCGGAGGTCTAGCACGGAATGTGCATCCAAGCTTGAAACGAGCTTCATTTAGGCTTGGGTAGGAGAACTTGCGCATGTCGTCGCCGAATCCGGCCGAATCGAGAGAAAAAGAGCTGCGGGTTGTGGCAATTGGCGGCGGGACCGGGTTGTCGACGCTGCTGCGCGGGCTGAAGCGATATGTTGCGAGTCCGGAGCGGAGGCGTGGGATCCGGATTGGAGGCGCAACAGTGGCGCAGGCTCCGGCCCCACTGCCCTACCCTTCGTTACGATGTCATGTGCGCGAGCTGTCGGCGGTCGTGACGGTGACGGACGACGGCGGTTCTTCGGGGCGGCTGAGGGAGGATATGCAGATGCTGCCGCCGGGAGATATTCGCAACTGCATGGTGGCGCTGTCGGAGGATGAGCACCTGCTGGCGAAGCTGTTTCAGTTCCGCTTCGAGCAGGGCGACCTGGAGGGTCATAGCTTCGGCAATCTCTTTGTGGCGGCGCTGACGCAGATCACTGGCGATTTTGCGCAGGCGGTGCAGATGTCCTCGCAGATTCTGGCGGCTCGGGGGAAGATTTTTCCTTCGACCAATGTGAATGTGGGGTTGGTGGCTGAGATGGAAGACGGCTCGCTGGTGCGGGGCGAGACCAATATTACGGCCAGCAAGAAGAGCATCGTCGAGCTGCGGCTGGAGCCGGAGAAGGCTGATCCTCTGCCTGAGACGCTCGAGGCGATTGCGCATGCCGACCTGATTACGCTGGGGCCGGGGTCGCTCTATACGTCGCTGGTTACGAATCTGCTGGTGCGGGGGATTCCGGAGGCGCTGGCTGCTTCGAAGGCGACGAAGGTGTTTGTGTGCAACCTGATGACGCAGGCGAACGAGTCGCTTGGGCTGTCGGCTTCGCAGCATATCGAGAAGATTCTGCAGCATGTTGATGGACCGCATGGGCCGATCTTCGACTACGCGCTGATTAATACGGGGCCGATCTCGGCTGCGCGGCTGGAGCAGTATGCGCGCGAGGGCCAGGAGCCTATTGTGGCCGACCTGGACCGCGTGCGGGCGCTCGGGGTAGAACCGGTGACGGGGAACTTCGTGCATGAGGGTGATGTGCTGCGTCATGACTATGACCGCGTGGCGGAGCGGGTGCTTGCGCTGGGACTTGGGCGGCTGGTGGTGGCTTAGGGACGGGTTCGGGGAGGGTTGAATGGCTGGACTCTTTGGATATGCTCGACTCTGGTTGTGGATGATGCTTGTCGGCGTGATCGCTGCTCCGGCTTTAGGGTCAGGCTTTGACGCGAGCTTCGATGCCGTCAAGGTGTATGCGGGGACCTGGACTGTCGTTTCATTGCATACGATGGCGGGCGAGGGGCGGCCGGATACAGTCGTCAACCAATGCAGCGAAGGGTCGGCGTTTTATACCTGCGAGCAAGTGGTGAACGGGAAGTCGCTGGCCTTGATTGTGTTTACCGTGGCGGAGGGTACGGGGAGGTTTCATTCGCAGCCGATTTTGCCCAATGGACAGGCGGTGGGGCGAGGAGAGCTGACGATTGCGGGCGATCACTGGACGTTTCTCGGTGTCGGGAAGGGCGACGATGGGAAGGACATCTACTACCGAACGGAGAACTACTTTACGGGGCGGGACAAGATCCACTTTGAGCAGTTCGAGTCTTCCGACAACAAGACCTGGGTGAAGAAGAATTCCGGCGATGAGGTGAGGGTGAATTAGAAGCGTCTCGTTAGCTGGCGTGAGCTTCGGCTGGTGCGATTGCGATGAGTGGCGCTGGGGCGGTTTCGACGGTACGTTTTAGCTGGCCGCAGGCGGCGTAGATGTCGCGTCCGCGGGGGCGGCGGATGTAGCAAGGGACTCCGGCAGCGATGATGCGGTTCTGGAAGGCGAGGGCCTCGGCGCGGGAGGGCTCGTGGTACGGCATGTTGGGGCCGGAGTTCCAGACGATGAGATTGATCTTGCAAGGGACGCCCTTTTCTTTGTCCTTGACCAGGGCTATGAGCTCGTCGGCATGGGCGAGCGAGTCGTTGATGCCGCCGAGGAGGACGTATTCGAAGGTGATCCACTCGCGGTTGCGGAGGGGGATGGTGCGGAGGGCTTCGAGGAGGGCGGCGATGTTCCATTTGCGAGTGATGGGCATGATGGACTCGCGAATGGTGTCATTGGAAGCGTTGAGGCTGACGGCGAGCTTGGGCCGGACGGTCTCTTTGGCAAAGTCGAGGATGCCGGGAAGGATGCCGGAGGTGCTGACGGTCATTCGTGACTCGGGAATGGGCATCTGGGTGAGGAGGCGGACGGCGGCGGTAAAGTTGGGGTAGTTGAGGAAGGGCTCGCCCATGCCCATGAAGACGAGGTTGATGCGGGCGGGGGTGGGGTTGCCGCGGGAGCTGCCGAGCTCGACCTGGTGGCGGTTGAGGACAACGGAGACCTGGCCGGCGATCTCCCCGGGAGTGAGGTTGCGGCGAATGCCCAGCTTGGCGGTGAGGCAGAACTGACAGTTGACGGCGCAGCCTACCTGGCTGGAGACGCAGATGGTCGAGCGGCGATAGGGAGCCGCTGCGGCTGGGCTTCCGGTGGTGAGAAGGGCGTCTTCTTTTTCCTCTTCTTCGGCGGCCTGGGAGCCGTCGCCGCGTTCGCCTCCGTCGCCATCAGGCATCCACACCGTTTCGACGGTCTCGCCGTCGGCCATGCGGATGAGGTAACGCTCGGTGCCGTCGACGGAGCGGGCAGTCTGGACGATCTCGGGGAGGCCGATGACGTAACCTCCGGCGGCAAGGGCGTCGCGGAGAGTCTGGGGGAGCACGGTGGCTTGGCTGAGCGAAGTAATTCGTTGACGATAAAGGGCTTCGTGGAGTTGGCGGGCGCGGTAGAGCTTCTGGCCGAGACCGGACATAAGGGTAGTGAGGTCTTCGAGGGGCATCCCGAAGAGCGATTTTTGATCAACTGATGGTTTTACTACACCCTGCAAATCATTCATAATAAGACTATTGAGTCTGATAGTTTACTTCGTCACGCTTTCGAGCGGTAAATGCTTGAAACGCGGTGGTTCAGCTTCAGTCTACCCGGTAGAGAGGGTCTGCGTACCGCCCCGCTGCTGTGAAACAATGAAGAGTGAAGGAGCCGCATGTCCGCAACGCTGATTGATGATCTTCCTGTAGCCAAGAACGCCTCACGCAATATACGAAAGACGGTCCTGCCGAACGGTCTGCTGGTGCTGACGGAGAGTATGCCGCACCTGCGGAGCGTTGCGATGGGAGCGTGGATCGGGACAGGGTCACGTGACGAGGCCGCAGAGGTGAACGGGATCTCGCACTTCGTGGAACACATGGTGTTCAAGGGGACGACTACGCGCTCGGCGCAGCAAATTGCACGCGAGGTCGACACGATTGGCGGGAACCTGGATGCGTTCACCGGCAAGGAGATGGTGTGCTTCAACATCAAGGTGCTGGATGAAAATGTTGAGCCAGCGCTTGAGGTACTGGCGGACCTAGTGCAGCATCCGGTGTTTACTCCGGAGGAGTTGACCCGCGAGAAGGGCGTAATCCTGGAAGAGATCAAGATGGACGAGGATAATCCCGACTACCTGGTGAATGAGGTGTGGACACAGAACTTCTGGAAGGGCGATGCGCTCGGGCGGCCGATTCTGGGAACGGTGAAGACGGTTTCGAGCTTCGATCAGCAGGTGTTGTTCGATTTCTATGCGGGGCGGTTTACACCGAAGAATATGGTCTTCTCGGCGGCGGGGAACCTGGAGCACGATGAGTTTGTGGCGAGGGTAGAGCGGGAGTTCAGTTCGCTGGCGGTGAGCATGGATACGGCCGGGCCGAAGATGGCTGCGCCACGCGCGACTCCGCACATTACGCTGAAGCGGAAGAAGTCGCTGGAGCAGGTGCAGTTTTGTCTGGGAGTGCCGGCGCCTCCGGTGAACGATCCGCGGCGGTATGGGGTGTTTCTGCTGAATACGATGCTGGGCGGAGGGATGAGCTCTCGGCTGTTCCAGACGATCCGCGAGGACCAGGGGCTGGCTTATTCGATCTACTCGGAGATGAGTCCATTTCGGGATACGGGGTCGCTGTGCGTGTATGCAGGAACCTCAGTGGATAAGACCGAGAAGGTTTTGCAGCTTACGCTGAATGAGTTGCGGCGTCTCAAAGAAGAGATGGTCAGTGACGTAGAGTTGAAACGGGCGAAGGACCAGTTGAAGAGCAATATGGTGATCGGCCTGGAGAGTTCGGGCAGCCGGATGGCAAATCTGGCGCGGCAGCAGATGTATTTTGGGCGGTTCTTTGGCGTGGACGAGATTATGGCAGAGATCGATCAGGTGACATCGTTGGATGTGCAGGAGCTGGCGCGGGAGTTGTTCCGGCCGGAGACGATGGCGTTGACGCTGCTGGGCAATCTGGGGTCGATGAAGGTGGAGCGCGGGGATTTGGCCTGCTAGGGCGATGCTGATAGAGTTTTGTTCGGAGTTCGAAACCAGATTCGCCGAGGAATGATGAAGACCATGAATGCATTGGACCGGTTGCGCGCAGAGCTGCCTAACGAAGAGGGATTTACGCTGATTGAGCTGCTGATCGTGATGTCGGTGATGCTGATTCTGATGACGCTGGCAGTGCCGCAGCTTTTGAAGCTGAGGAAACAGGCGAACGAGACCTCGGCGGTGCAGTCGCTGCGCACGATTGGGCAGGCGGAGCTACAGTACAACTCGGCTTACCCGGCGAATGGGTTTGCGTGCTCGCTGGCTGCGCTGGGAGGCGATCCGAAGTCGGGTGCGCCGACGGCCCAGTCGTCGCAATTGGTGACGCCGGACCTGGCAACCGGACAGAAGGCGGGCTATACGTTCGCGATTACGAACTGTACGAAGGTGACGGTGAACAACCAGGATATGTATACCGGGTATGAGATCACCGCTGTGCCGAACTCGATTGGGCGGACAGGCGATCGCGGGTTCTGCACGGATGAGAACAGCACGATTCGCTACGATCCTGCGGGCGGGACCAACTGCACACAACCGATTCAGTAAGGATGATCCGGAATCTTGTGATTCGGGTTGGGGTACAGGCCTTTGTGCCGGTGCTGCTGGTGGGGTCTTCCCTGCTGGCGTTGGCACAGGGTGGCGACGCGATTGTCCGCAAGGTTGATGATCATTACAACCATCTCAGTTCGCTGCGGGCGCACTATACGGAGCGTTACTCCGGCATGGGGATGGACCGGACGGAAGCGGGAACGCTGCTGCTGAAGAAGCCGGGACGGATGCGATGGATTTATGAGGCGCCGGTGGGCAAGGTGTTCGTGCTGGATGGGAAGTTCGCCTGGTTTTATACGCCCGGGGATGCGCAGGCTACTCGGGTTCCGGCGAAGGAGCTGGATGATCTGCGGTCGCCGCTCCGGTTTTTGCTGGGGCATACGCAGCTGGCGAAGGA
>Ga0210387_10003354_pt1 | contig 12311 bp, 19 predicted proteins | sample IncBWC7OmetaG_FD_160108 | JGI IMG/M metagenome (GOLD analysis project Ga0210387, IMG submission 160108) | Forest soil microbial communities from Barre Woods Harvard Forest LTER site, Petersham, Massachusetts, United States - Inc-BW-C-7-O ... | reverse complement strand
AGTCCGACTGCATTGATCATAGTTCGTTGATAGCCGATCGCGAGAGGATCAATGAAACCGTACGGATAGTTCCCGATGATGCTGCCGCGAATCAACACGTAAATGAGATACACCGTTGGGTAAAGGCCCCAGATCACTGGGTACGTCCAGCGCAGCGCGCCCTTGGGAAAATTGAACCACCAGTAGATCACGAACAGCACTGGCATGACGTAGTGCAATAAAACGTCGGCAAGCAGTTGCAGACCCTGCGGATTCCAGGTGTTGCGCAAAAGGAAATGATAGGCGAGAGAGACGAATGCAATGCTGGTGGCGACGCCCGCCGTGACGTCCGAGCGTGCGAAGAAGCCGCCCGACGCCGAAGACGGCGCGACCAGCGGCAGGGTAAGGGAGATGCAGACCAGCAAATTGGTCAGAATCGTGAAATAGCCAAGAAAGCTGACAAGCCCGATGACAACGCCCTTGCCGTTCTCGATGTTGGAGTGAAGGGTAACGAACAATTGCAGGAGTACACCGAACCAGGCGAGCGCGGCCAGCGCAATGACCAATGCCCTATTTTTCTGATACGTGCCTTTCATCGGCATTCGGGCCCGCTTCTCATCGTCTTACAGTGCATGGTCAAAGAAATCGACCACGCCAGTTTCCAGTGAGTACTCGGCGCCGACGACCATCAAGCCCGCGTTCTGAATCAAATTCTCGATAACGTCCGAGCCGTGCCTCAAGTGATTGACGGAGGCTCGAATATTGGCGCGACAGGCCTCACGCACCAAGGCATCGTGATCGTCTTTGAGATTGGTCGCCAACAAGCCTTCCACCGCCGGCCTGATGAAGTCCACGATGGAATGCAGATTCCGGGATTGATTCTCCACCGGACGCTGCAATTGCTCCAGCGTGGCCTCAATTGCACCGCAACGTGTATGTCCGAGCACCACCACCAGACGCGTGCGGAATTGCTCGGCGGCAAACTCGACGCTGCCGATCAGCGACGGAGCGACGATGTTGCCGGCGACTCGAATGACAAAGAGATCGCCCAGGCCCTGATCGAAAACGATTTCGACGGGCACGCGAGAGTCCGAACAGCCCAAGATCGCCGCAAAGGGCTCCTGCCCTGCCGCCAGCTCCAAGCGCCGCGCCCGGCTTTCAACCCCATCCCGGCTTGGCGCCTCCGAGACGAAGCGGCGGTTGCCCTCTCGCAGCAGGGCAAGCGATTCTCGAGCCGAGATCATCGGTGATTCACCGAACTATCTAGCTCCGTCCGGCGTCTAGAGCGCGCGTCGGGCTGAGTTATCTCGGTACCCAAGAACGCGCGCGGGCAGAAACAGAATCGCGCGCAGCAGCGCAAATATCGCCTCGAACGAAATGCCGATTAGGCGAAACGGCAAGGACAGCAGCCATATCAAGGGCCATAGCACGAGAGCCAGAATCGCCACCGGCCAACACAGGACCAGTAAAACACACCACAAGAGCAAGGTTTTCACGTCCACCCCTCCTCAATTCTTGCTTCCAACCTTATCACACCCTCGAGGTTGTGCGTTGGCGGGCGCCGGCCGGGTCTGCGGGCGCAGGAGTTCCATCTGCCTTTCCGGGTTCGCGGGAGCGGTGAATCCATACTGCGCGTAGAGCTCATGCGCGTCCTGGGTGTGGAGGGTGTAGCGCGCGATGGTTCGCAGTTCCGGATGCGCCAGGATGTTCTCCATCAATAACTTACCGATGCCCCGGCCGCGGTACTCCGGGAGCACGAAGACATCCAGCAAATGCGCGTATCGAACTAAATCGGTGACCACTCGTGCAAAGCCGATCTGCCGGCCATCCAAATAAACGCCGAAACACAGTGAATGCCTAATGCACTTTTCGACATCGGCGCGCGATATGCCGGGAACCCAGTAGGACTCATTGGCCAGAAACGAGTGAATCATCGGCACATCGAGCCGGTCCTGATCGGTCGAGATTTCGATTGTCATTTCTTAGCCACCAGCCCCCTTCGCGCTACGAATTCGCAACTCAGCTCCACCAGATTTTTCACTTCGGACCGATCGACCGCTTCCGGCTGGAACTGCTCGCGCTTGGCTTCACGTATTCCACGCGGCGGAAGCGCAGCGCCGACCAGTCTTCGTCGATGGCCACCATGCGCACCGACTCGAAGCCGGCATCCCGAATGACGCTCCACCCCGAGTCGCGATTGAATTCGCAGGTGTAGCGTTTGGAACTTCCCTTGGGGTAGGCAAACCAAACCACGGCGTCGCCCTCGGTCGCCGCCGCCAGAATCTTCGATGCGTGATCCAGCTGCGCCTGCGTGATGGCAAAGGCCAATCCGAATTTCACCCCTTTGGGTTTGCCCGGGTCGCGCGTGATTTTCACTCCCTTGAGACGCTTGAGCTCCGACTCAAACGAATCCGGCGTATTGAACACCGCGATTTCCTGATGCACGCCCAGATTGAGTTTTTTGAAAAGCGGCGATGTGGTGCTGTCATTCATGTGGGCACCGGATGGTGGTGATGGTGATCCGATATTCGAATCGTCGCAGCGCTAGTGCTCATGGGCCAGCGCCAGGCGAATGCCGATGAACACAAACACACTCCCGACGCAGCGATTGAACCAGCGCTTGAACACCGCGCTTGGCGCGAGCCGGCTGCTGAGACGCGCGGTCGACCATGCGACGAACAAATTCCATAGCGTACCGTTGAAATCAAATATGCCGCCGAGCAAAAGAAAAGCCAGCGGCTTCGAACTGGCGTCCGCGGCAACAAATTGAGGCAGGAACGCCAGGAAAAACAGCGCAACCTTGGGGTTCAAGACATTGGTGAGGAAGCCTTGAACAAAAATGCCGCGTATAGAGGCCGGCCGGACGGCAACGGCGCCTGGCGAGGATTCGGAGGCGCCCGCGGAGCGAATCAGTGAAATCCCAACATATAGCAGATAGGCAGCGCCGATGATTTTCACGGCGGTAAATGCAGTTGCGGAGGCGGCAAGGATTGCCGACAGGCCCAAGGCGGCCGCACAGATATGAACCAACGTGCCGGCACCGATGCCCAGTGCGGCGACGGCGCCGGCGCGCCAGCCCTGAGTCGAGCTGCGGCCGACGATGTACAGGGTGTCGGGACCCGGGGTGATGTTCAACAGGAAACCGGAAAGCACGAATAGCCAAAGATCATGCGTGCCAAACACAAATCACCTCATTTCTTTGCCTTCAATACGGCGTACCGCTTGAGACTGTCCTGCGGCCACTGTTCGGCGGGCTTGTAGAACTCGGTAAACACCGGAACGCCTGCGGGGAGTTGCACCCACGGTTGCTTGGTGGATGTGAAAATGTGAACGTCCGGGGTCTGAGCGTTCGGATTGTCAAGCGTACCCACGCGCACGAAGCTCACAGCATCGCCGGCGCCGGCATAGTGGCTCCACAGTGCCACGAAGCATTTTGGGCAGCGTGCGACGCGTTGGCCCCGGCCGCTGTTGGAAGGCGTGTCAACCATCTGCACCTCGCCCTCGAGGAGCTGAACGCGTTCGGCTTCGATCATTGCATTCAATACAAAAGCGCTGCCGGTCTCGCGTTGGCACCAACTGCAGTGACAGCAGTGCACGAAGAGCGGCTTGCCGCTCATGCTGTAGCGAATGTAGCGGCAGCTGCAACCGCCCTCTTGAGTTCCCGCCGAATTATTGGTGTTCGCCATGGGGCTCACGCGGTGCGCATACGCGCGGTCACTTCAATTTCGATTTGCATGCGAGGATCCAGCAGGCCCGCCGAAATCATGGTCATCGCCGGACGACTCGCGCCAAAATATTTGCGCAGCACCGGCCAGCAGTCCGAAAATCGCTCACCCTTGGGAACGATGTAGTTGACGCGCACCACGTCGGCAAAATCGGCGCCCGCTTGGCGCAGCGCGGACTGAATGTTCTTCAGGCACTGCTCGGTCTGATCCAGCAGGTTGTCGGAAATGGTCATGGTGTCGTAGTCGAAGCCGGTCGTACCGGATACGAAAACCCATTCTCCGTCGATTACCGCGCGCGAATAGCCGACATCCTGTTCGAATTTGGATCCTGAGCTGATAAGGCGTCGCGTCATATCGGTGCCCCTTTTTAGGCTCCATTGTACTTCGAGTGACGAAGCGCGTCTGGGTGAGTGTCAAAAAACCATAGGCCGCCGGAGAATGCGAACCACCATACCGCCGTGAGCCACCAACTGCCGAGAGATTCGAAATAGGCACGGACAAAAAACGCCAGGGAGGTGGCCAGCAGGCAAAGGAACGCCAAACCTAAGATGCGGCGCGGGGAGAATTTTCGAATCCAGAACAGCCTGATGAGGGAGCCGTACGTGATGGCGCCCGTTAGCGAGCACAGTCCCAACGCCAAGTAGAGCCGCTCATTTCCAGGAACGACCGCAAACAGCACCAGCCCGATGATGCCGACATACATGGTGAATACGCTCAAGGCCGCGGCGCTGGCGATAAATGCCGATTTGCGAAGGATGCTTTGCGACGAGAGCAGTGAGAGCGACAGGCTCAAGGCGTGCAGCGCGCCGTTGATGGCGAAAGAAACGAGCAGCGAATCGCTCAAGAGGTCCCAGTGACCCAGCAGAAATAACACCACCGTGGCCGCGGCGAGCACGCCAAAGTGCCGTGCGTAATTGAAATGGCCCACGCTCGAACTCAGATCGGGCCGCGCGGGCCGCGTTCGGTCTGCAGAGCCGCATTGCGCAAGAACACCGGCAGGTCCGTGGTGGGTGGTTGCGCGGGTATTTGGTACATCATCGCCGCGATGTGACCGCGGTGGTACGTGGTGTGATTGACCACGTGCAGGAGGATATCGCCTCGCGTCATCGAACCGTCGCCGCCGCCGATGAAAGTAAAGTCCACGATCTCCTCGCCCATGCGGTCAGACATTTCTTCTGCATAGCGAATGTACCAAGTGTCGAGCGCTGCCTGTGCCATGCGTAAATCGGAAAACGACATTTCAACGTCGGGGATGCGCGTCGTGAAGCCGTGGGCCCTGCCCTCGAGATGCGCCTGCCAAACGAGGTCGATGGTATACACATGATTCACGGTGCGAATCAGATTGCCGAAGATGATCTGCCGCGGATTCGTCAACTCGATTTCAGGAAGCTCGCCAAGGGCCAAGTACAGCAGCGAATTGGCCCACGCGGAGTAGCGCGTCAGCATCCGGATATTACGCAGCGCGGACATGCTTCAAGGACGCGGCGGCGCAGTGGGTGGAGCTGGCACGGGTGTCGAAGTTCCGGCGCGCATTCTTAGTACGAGAATCAACGCCCCCGCCAGGATGGCCATATCCGCCAGATTGAAGATGCCGGTGCGCAACGAGCCGATCCCGACATTCAAAAAATCCGTGACCCGGCCGTCGTATAACAGGCGGTCGATCAAATTGCTGACTCCTCCTCCCGCCACCAGCGCCAGCGCGACAAATCCGGCGGTGCTCAGGCGTCGCGCGAAGAGCGCCGCGCAGACCAATCCAACCAGGATTACCGCGACCGCCGCCGTGAACAGGGTGAAGCGCAGATGTTCGGGAAGCGACGCGCCCAGGCTCAAGAACGAGCCGGGGTTCTCGGTGAGCTGTAATCGCAGGGAATCGGAAAACAGCGATTCGGTGACGCCGGAGTGGAGCATGGTACGAGCGGCAGACTTCGATACTTGGTCGCATCCCACGCAGCAAGACAGCGTCAGCATCACGACAATGAATCTGGGAATGGACCGCATTGTGACTCCTTCTGGGGACTCTCTTGTGATTCTATCGCCTGGGTGAAGGTTCAGAACTTTTGTTTGCCGGTCAAAATATCCCACCATAGCCGCCAGTCGCCCATCAAGCTGAAGCCGGGATAGCGAAACGTCGCGGGCTTGTTGTGCTCAAAGAAAAAATGACCGACCCACGCAAACGCGTAACCTTGAACCAGGGCCGCTGCGGCCAGCCACCACCTCTGGGTGGCGGCGGCGGCGATCAGCAGCGCGAGCGCGACGCTGGTTCCCGCGAAGTGCAGGCGGCGCGAGATGCGGTTCGCGTGCTCGCTCAAGTAGAACGGGTAGAAATCGCTGAAGGTGCGAAATCTTTGTTCGTCATTCATGGCAACTCCTAGGCTTAAGCGGCCGTGACTTATTTTGCCAGGCCCGCTTCGACCCAATCGAGTCGATCTTTGTGAAAGTGCTTTGCGGCGACCGGCACACCGGACGCAGGGAATTCCATCACGTATTCATCGGCCGCGTCGAATTTGGGCCATGGCGCGCCGCCGGCGGAATCGGGATCGCCGCTTTTCGCGAACTGGGCCCAATACCGGTTGGCCGCGGAAGCCACCGCCTTGCCCTCGTCGTCGAAGGGCGTGGTGCGCGGGGTGTTGAACACGTAGGCGAGTTCTCCTCCGTGCGCAAGTCCGAATAGGGTCGCGCGTTGCGCGGCCGGGGTATACGAAAAGTGATACACATAGGTGGCGTTGCCGTGCTTGGCGTGCAGCCGCGCGAGATCTCGATCAGGTTCGCTGATGGAAGTGTCGGTGACGAGACGGGCGATGATCCGGTCGGCGTCACCGGTGTTATCAGGATCGTACACGGCCAGGAATTCTTCGCGCCGCTGTTGGATTGAGGCAAAGCGCTCCGCAGCATTCAGGCCGCGCCGCGTGAGGCTGGCCTCATCGCTGTTGCCCCCAAGCAAGTAAGGAACATGCGCCTCCATCCCCTTGGCAAACCCATCGGCAGCGCTGCCGGTAATCATCTTGCCGTCGGCCATCGGCAGTATTTGTTCAGCCGCTCCGATGCCAGCGACGTTGGCGGTCAAATCCGACCACGAGAGGCCGCGGAGGGCTTTCGCGGCGGCGGCATCCGACCCTTGAACCCCAGTTTTCTGGGCGAAGGTCACCCCGTTCTGCTCTACGGAACTGATTGGCCGTGCGGGAAGACGGCCGAAACCTGACTCCGACAGCGCTTTGTTGAATAGCCCCTTGGCTTGAGGGGCCAGCATCAAGTAGTTGACGGAAATGGCGCCTGCGGATTCGCCGAAAATCGTCACGTTCTTGGGATCGCCGCCGAATTCCTTGATGTTGTCGGCGACCCAGTTGAGCGCAGCGACTTGATCCATCAGACCATAATTACCCAGCGGGCCTTTCGGATTCTCCGCTGTCAGCGCCGGATGCGCGAACCAGCCGGCGCGGCCCAAGCGATAATTCACGGTTACCACCACGACGCCTTGGCGGGCAAATTGACTGCCGTCGTATGCGGAACCAGAACCGAACAGAAACGCGCCGCCGTGGATCCACACCATAACCGGCAGTTTGGCGCCTCTCTTGGCGTCGGCCGGCTCATAGACGTTGAGATACAGGCAGTCCTCGGCCTGCATGCAGGTAGAGGAAAACGCATTCGCGGCGCGGATGCCCGACCATTTCGCGGGAAGCTGCGGCACGCGCCAGCGCAGGTCGCCCACCGGCGGAGCGGCGAATGGCATTCCTTTGAAGATCGCCACGCCGTCTGCAACGATGCCCTGCGCTTCACCTTGTCTCACCTTCACGATCGGGCCATTGGCCGGCGCGGTTGATACGGCGGCGGTGTCGACCTTTTGCGCTTGGGCAAACGTTGCGGCACTGGCCAGCGTAAAGGCGATCGCTGCTGCGTGAGCGGCAAAACGAGGTGTCGACATGAAGCCCCCAGACCTTTAGTTAAATCAACGATTCTATTTATGAGCTCTCACCGCTTGCGGCTAACCTGCGTCGCGGGTCGAGCGAGAATGGAGCATAAGCGAAGTGGCGCGATGCGGCTATGACCGCCGGGGGCGCTGCTTTGCCGAGATTGACTTAATGATCAGCTGCCGCCGCTGCCTTGGATCGAGCGGCTTCTTCGCCGACTTCAAGGCCAATGCCATGAGTTTTTTGACCGCGGGTTGCTCCAAGATTTTTGGATCGGTGAGCACGATGTGGCGGACCCGTGTTCCGCTCCCCTTCAGCACTTTATCCGGATCGGGCAGTTTCGCGCCGCTCTGTAAGAAAAATAGGCTGACCCAGCGCGGGAAAACAGCGATCGAAAAAATGGCCTCGGACGCCTTGTCGCTGGGCCCGAAGCCGATTGCCAACGCATTGTAATTGTCATAAACGATTTCCATCGCACCTGGCAATTTCTTGCGAAGGCGCGCAATCGCCGCACGAGCGGACGCGGCAACGCGCGGCTCGAATTTTGCGAGGAAGGAGCGCAGCTGCTGTGCGGGGCTTGAATCTGACATACCTTGAGAAGCGATTCTTGGCGATGATGATGACCGTCGCAAGGCCGCTAGCCAACCTCGTATTCGCTTTGAACCAGGCCGCTGGCGTACTGGCGCGTCGCGATGTGCTTGAGAGGAATATCGCGCGCCACCGCGCCAAACAGCGAGATTCCAGCGCCGATCAGCACGGGCACGCGCGTCACGATCAGGCGTTGAATGAGACCTGCCCGCAAAAATCCCTGGATGGTAATGCCGCCGTCGACGTAAACATGCTGTAGGCCTCGAGCAGCGAGCTGCGCGTGAACCTCGGTCGCGGGACCTGAGAGGCGCTCCACTCGCGCTCCGGACGGCGCAGGTGCTAGAGGGCGGGTACTGAGTACAATCACGGATTTATCGCCGTAGGGCCAAGCTTCAAACGCCAACACGGTTTCGTAGGTCTTGCGACCGATGACCAACGCGTCCACGGTCGCCATAAACTCATCGTAGCCGTGAGGCTCGCCGCCACCCTCGGGCAGGAAATCAAGCGCGCCATCGGCGCGTGCGATGAACCCATCCAGACTCGTTCCGACAAACACGGATGCCTTCACGAAGAAATCCAAGATAGAAGCTCCCCCGGCGGACAGCCTTCGATCACCCAGGAAGCGCGCGCGGCGCAGGCCGCCAAAGTCGATTTTCCGGAGCCCGAATTTCCAATAATTGCGATGCGCATGGATGCCTTCGGATATTCGCGCCGTCAATCCCCTGGCTTGGGCCCGGCGATGAGAGAAACATTCTGAAAAGCGTCCGCGCGCATGATCTTGAGCCGCAATGTCTCTCCCACGGACTTCTGCATGGCCGCCTTAAGAGTATCCGCTTTGGCGCCTTCTACGGCGATTCCATCTATTTCAACGATCATATCGCCCGCAGAGAGACCAGCTTTGGCCGCCGGCGAGGCAGGAAAGATCTTGTCGATCTTGATCGAGCGCAATTTGGGATTGAGGATTCCATCGGCATCAATGGCTAAGGCGAAGCCGAACCAGCCTTTTTCGGCCGCATCCGACCCCAAGGGCGAGAATAGAAGCGCGGCAGCGACGAGCAAAATAAGTCGGGATCGGCGATCCATGAGACGCGTACCTATTGAACCGATTGGGGAGCCAATTGCCGCTCCCGTAGATACAAAAACAGTGGCAGGCCGCAGCTGACGCCAATTAGGCACGTGGCGCCTATCGGCAACCAGAGCAGGCGCAGCTTGCGGCGCGAGCCTTCACGACGAATAAAGACGATGAGCGTGACGGCCGACAGCAATACGTCCAGGCCGAAAAATCCGCCGATGCGAGTGGAAAATAGTTCGCTGACAAACAGGCGTAGATCCAGACCGTGCTCAATGAGCCAGGGGACAAATTTAGCGTAGGGAGCAACCGTGCCAATGATCGCGAGAGCGAGATAAAGCGGCGCCATGTACTACCCCTTTCTTGTTGCGATCTGCCAGGTATTGCCCCATGGATCTTTGACCATTCCGCGGCGGTCACCGTAGGGCGTGTTTAATGGGGACTCAATCGATTGCGCGCCCGCCTCTATTGCGCGCTGCCAGGTGATATCCGCGCTCTCTACATATACATAGAGACACGCCGGCATGGGATCGCGCACACCTGCATCGCTGATCATGATGATGGAATCGCCGAGCCGCAGTTCTGCGGGCGCTTGGGAGTGATATTGTCCCGTGGCACCAAAGACACTCTTCACGAACTCAACCAGTTTTTCTGCTCCGTGCACGATGATTCGGGGTGTCACCGTGTGCCATCCCGCGGGCTGGAAGGTGGAAGGCATCGCCACGTCTACGGCGCGAGCTCGGTTAGGGTAATGGGATCCATGATTCGGCGCCGTTGATGTCCTTAAGGTTCTATCCCGCCCTTCAAGTATACGTTACCTTGGCTACTGGCTTCGCCCGGGGGAATGAAGATGCCGATGCGTGGGTTTATTTTCGCTATTTCTCTGTGCACATGCACGGTAACGGGCGCTGTTGCTGACGCGGCCGAGCAATCGGCGCCGCTGATAATCACCAATGTCACCCTCATCAGTGGGACGGGCGCGGCTGCGGCACCTCACATGAATGTCAGGATCGAGGGCGGTCATTTCGTTGAAATCGCACCAACCTCCTCGAAAACCGTTGCGGGGGATATGAAGATCGACGGAACCGGCAAATTTCTCGTTCCGGGATTTTTCGATAACAACGCACACCTGACGGTGTACGGCCAGCCCGCGCGGCGGGACACCTCGGCAAAATATGGGGACCGCAACGAAGAGTTGGCGTTGGAATTCGCGCAGCGCACCCTCAAAGCGGGCGTCACCACGCTGGTCGACAGCTACGGGGTGTTGCCGCCTTCCATCGTCGTGCGGGATCGGATCAACCGCGGTGAGGCGGTCGGTTCGCGGCTGTTACTGGCGGGCAACATCTTAGGCTGGGGCGGTCCGTTTTCGATCACCTTCTCCTTGACCAAGGACGCGGACTTATCGCTGTTCGAGGAAAAATGGAACGATCTTTTGGCGCAGGGCATGGGCGAAGATTTGGCCGACATGACACCAGAGGAACTGCGCGTCGCGATGGATGGTTATCTCGACAAAGGCGTCGACGCCATCAAATACGGCGGCACCAGCCATTTCATGCGGCCGTCGCTCATCGGCTTCTCGCCGCGCCAGCAAGCCGTCATCGTCGCGGAGGCACACAAGAGAGGCAAGCCGGTACAGACGCACGCGACCAGCTCTGAAGGGCTGCGCTTGGCGGTCGAGGCGGGAATCGATCTCATTCAGCACCCTGAAATGATGAGCAGGGATCTGCCGGACGATCTCATTCAATTGATCATATCCAAGAAAGTATTCTGCGGTATGCGGGCAAACCTGATCACGGGCGATGCGTGGCTGCATCATCAATCGCAGCGCGCCGATGCGGAAGCGCGCATTGCCAAGATGCCGCCTGCCGCCACCAGCGCCGAACATTGGCGACGGATGGACATGCTGCAAGAGACATTCGACATCCAGCGCCGCAATGCGATTCGACTTATCTCGGCGGGCTGCAAGGTGACTCCGGCGACTGACAGCTACCTGGGCGATGCGCCGGAATTTCGACGGACCGTCAAGACAGAGGAGCTTGAGCCGGGCAGCGGCACTGTTCGGGCGATTGAGGGATTCGTGGAGCTGGGGATGACGCCGATGCAGGCCATCGTTGCCGCAACGGCAAATGGTGCGGGTGCTGCGTACCGCTCCCGGGATTTGGGAACCATCGAGAAGGGTAAAGTGGCGGATCTCATACTACTCGACGCGGATCCGCTAGCGGACATTCACAACATCGAAAAGATAAGCGTTGTCGTGGCGCAAGGCAGCTTGGTCGATTTGGGCAGCCTGCCGGAGCATCCGATTTTCTTTAAGAAGCCCTAAGGTCGAGGTGCCAGGATCCGTCACTCGAACCAAATTTCTATTTCGTACCCGTCGGGGTCGCGGACGAAGGCATAGGGTAGACCGGGAGCAAATTCTCCTCGGGAAGTGACGGTCCCCCCGGCGTCTTCAACCGCCATGACCGCGGCATCGATGTCTTCGGGCCGGGTAAGGCGAAAGCCGAAATGGATGATGCCGCCGGGCATGCCGGCATCCGCAGGACGTTTTTCAAACGCAAGAACATCGAACGGGCCAGGACCCAATACTTGAATGGTTGATTCGCTGCGAAAATATTCGCGCACCCCGAAAACAGATTTGTAGAACGCCAGGGAGCGATCGGGGTCGATGACCGATAGTGCTACGTGACTAAGGCCGTGCGTCTTGATCATCAGCGTTCGTAGGTTCTGATTTCGATCAGATGCTTGTTGGGGTCGTTGAAGTACAGCGTCGGAGCGATCCCGCGCGCCCCTGCTTCTTCTCCAGGGGACGTGTTGCGGCCTACCGAATCAAACGTTGGCCCAAACGCGATTCCGCGGGTTTTTATTTGTTCAAATATGCCCTGGAATTCGCGCTTAGACACCGAGAACGCGTAGTGTTCGAAACCCGGGGTTCCCCAGGGCGCCAATTGCAACTGACAATCAGGCCCTACCTTAAGAACGGTGAACGGGCCGTCGGTACCTTCCAAGGTAAACCCCATCACATCGGTGTAGAAAGAGACACTGGCA
>Ga0210387_10003353_pt1 | contig 12314 bp, 11 predicted proteins | sample IncBWC7OmetaG_FD_160108 | JGI IMG/M metagenome (GOLD analysis project Ga0210387, IMG submission 160108) | Forest soil microbial communities from Barre Woods Harvard Forest LTER site, Petersham, Massachusetts, United States - Inc-BW-C-7-O ... | reverse complement strand
CCGTGTGGTGGTTAGTGCAACGCGCTACAGGCGCGACTCAAATTTTTCTTCTGCAGCAACGGCATCGATCGAATTCAAGTTCCAAAACAGGGGATGTTCATTGCCAACGCCGTTCCTTGTTCAACCCGTCGGTGGCACTCAACGACATCCGGCATCGGGCGTTGACACCAGGAGACTCTTCGCTAGTTTTTGTTCTCCCGCCAAGAGCGCATTTCGCTCCCTCCAATTCTCGTTTTTCAACATCATTTTATGGCAACAAAAGTGAAGAAGGCTCCGAAGGCTGCTTCAAAAAAAGTGTCGGCGAAAGCAAAACCAGTCATCCGGAAGCCGGCGACTTCGACCAAGGCCCGCTATGTCTACTATTTCGGAGACGGTAAGGCCGACGGTCATGGAAAGATGAAACCGCTTCTGGGCGGGAAGGGCGCCAACTTGCATGAAATGACTCGGATCGGTCTTCCGGTTCCGGCCGGGTTCACGATCAGCACAGAGGTTTGCACTTACTTTTCCGAGAATAAGAAAAGTTATCCTGTCGACCTCGATGATCAGGTCGAGTTTGCGCTGGCAAAAATGGAGAAGTCGGCCGGCAAAAAACTCGGCGACCGCAGCAATCCGTTGCTGGTATCCGTACGTTCCGGTGCGCGCGATTCGATGCCCGGGATGATGGACACGATTCTCAACCTCGGGATGAACGATGAGGTCGTCGAAATTGTAGCTGAAAAGACCGGGAACCCGCGGTTTGCCTGGGATTCGTATCGCCGGTTTCTCCAAATGTATGGAGACGTCGTGATGGGTGTACAAAAAAGCCCCAACGAAGACCATGATCCGTTTGAAGTCGTCATCGAGTCGGTCAAACGAGAAGCCGGCGTCAAGGATGACGTGGAATTGACCGCCGACAATCTCAAGGGTCTCGTGGAGAACTTCAAACAGCTCATCAAGGAACGCAGCGGCAAAAACTTTCCCCAAGACCCGCGTCAGCAGCTCTGGGGCGCGATTGGAGCAGTCTTCGGCTCATGGAACAACGATCGGGCGATCGTGTATCGGCGGAAGTACAACATCCCGCATGAATGGGGAACGGCTGTTAACGTTCAGACCATGGTTTTTGGGAACAGAGGAGACAGCAGCGCCACTGGAGTGGCGTTCACCCGTGACCCGGCCACTGGAGAAAAGGTGTTTTATGGCGAGTACCTGATTAACGCCCAAGGTGAAGATGTCGTTGCCGGGGTCAGAACTCCGAAGCCGGTGGATGCGTTGGCGAAGGAAATGCCGGCCGCTCACAAGGAATTGCTCAAAGTGCGCGAAATTCTCGAGCAGCATTTCCATGATATGCAGGACCTCGAATTCACGGTCGAGGACAACAGGCTTTTCATTCTTCAAACCCGCAACGGCAAACGGACCGGCCTGGCCGCGGTTCGCATTGCCGCGGATATGGTCAAGGAGAAACTGATCACCAGGGAAGACGCGATTAAGCGGGTCCCGGCAGATTCACTCTCGCACGTACTGGCTCCGATATTTGATCGGCAAAGCGTGAAGAATGCGAAAAGGATCGCGACTGGCTTGGCCGCAGGCCCTGGTGCAGCGACCGGGCAAATCGTTTTCAGCGCCAAAGACGCCGTAGAACTGGCGGGCAAAGGTCAGCCTGTGATTCTGGTCCGGGTCGAAACTTCCCCCGAAGATCTTCGGGGGATGATCGCCGCTGAGGCAATCCTTACAGCGCGGGGAGGCGTCTCTTCTCATGCCGCCCTGGTGGCGCGGCAAATGGGAAAAGTCTGTGTTTGCGGCGCTTCGGCCCTCCAGATCGACTATGTAAATCGAACCTTGACGGCGGGGGACGTCACTCTCAATTCTGGAGACTTTATCTCGGTAGACGGAACTGTCGGTGAAGTCTATGCCGGCGAAGTCAAGACGGCGCCTTCGGAGGTGGTTCAAGTCTTGGTGAACAAGACGCTGGATCCTAGAAAAAGCCAGGTTTTTCAGGATTATTCTGCGCTGCTCAATTGGGCTGACAAAGTGCGCAAGCTGGATATTCGTACCAACGCAGATACTCCAGAGCAGGTCGCGACCGCGATCGCCTTTGGCGCCAAAGGAATCGGTTTAACCAGAACCGAGCACATGTTCTTTGAAGGCGATCGTATCGACGCGATGCGGGAGATGATTCTCGCTTCCACTCCGGAAGAACGAAAATCCGCGTTAGCCAAACTGCTGCCCTACCAACGCGAGGATTTTGTCGGAATCTTTAAAGAGCTCAAGGGGCTACCCGCCACGATCCGAACCTTGGATCCCCCTTTGCACGAGTTCCTGCCTCACACAGATTTGCAACAGGCCGATCTTGCCAAGAAGCTTGGAATACCCGCTGAGAAGATCCACCGCCGGGTGCAAGAGCTGCACGAATTTAACCCGATGCTCGGTCACCGCGGGTGCCGTCTGGGGATCACGTTTCCGGAAGTCACCGAGATGCAGGCCAGAGCGATTTTCGAGGCTGCGGCGGAAGTCCAGAAGCAGGGTATCAAGGTGAAGCCCGAAGTCATGATTCCGCTGGTAGGCTTTCCAAAGGAATTGAAATTACAGGTCGAGATCGTCCGCCGCGTGGCTGCTGAGGTCGCCAAGGAAAGAAAGGTTCGATTTAATTACCTGGTCGGCACGATGATCGAAATTCCACGGGGTGCAATCGTCGCCGACAAGATCGCCGAAGATGCTGAATTTTTTAGTTTCGGCACGAACGATTTGACGCAGACCACCTTGGGGATGAGCCGCGATGATTCCGGGAGCTTCCTGCCGCACTATGAAGAATTGGATATCATCAGGAACAACCCGTTCGCGACGATCGATCAGTCCGGGGTCGGAAAGCTGATGGAAATGGCCCGTGACAACGGGCGCAAAACCCGAGCGGACATCAAGCTCGGAATATGCGGTGAACATGGTGGAGACCCGGAAAGTGTAAAATACTGTCATCGCATCGGATTATCCTACGTAAGTTGTAGTCCGTTCAGGGTACCGGTGGCTCGCCTGGCTGCTGCTCAGGCGGTGCTTGAGTAAGAAGTGTCTGTTCCTTTAGAGGCAGGACGCCATTCAGGCGGTAAGTAAGGCGTCCCGCCTTACCCTCTGACCGGAAGCTGGAAAAAGGCGAGAGGGCTTACTTAATTCGGGAGTAAGGCGAGACGCCTTACTTACTTCAGAGGCAGACGCCATTCAGGCAGTAAGTAAAGCGTCCCGCCTTACCCTCTGACTGGAAGCTATTCGCTCTCCTTTCCTCCTTTTATCGCAATTTTGAACTGCCGGGCCAGCAACCAGCGAACGCCAAACATGTCGATGGTGGCACGGAGCGCGCGATTGCCGAAATTATATTTGCTGGTGCCGTGACGGCGCGGTCGATCGTTTACGGGGATTTCGGTGATTTTGTAGCCAAGACCCTTGATCAGAGCAGGGATGAAGCGATGCATGCCATAGAACGGAATCAAGGCTTCGCGGCACTCTCGCCGCATGGCTTTTAGCGTGCACCCGGTGTCGCGGACGCCGTCCTTGGTGAACCGGCTTCGCACTTGGTTTGCTATCCGGCTTTGAACACGCTTGAACCAGGTGTCCCGGCGTTTCAATCGGTAGCCGCAGACCAGGTCGGCGCCTCTATCGATTTCCGCTAAGAGCCGGGGAATATCGCTGGGATCGTTTTGCAAATCACCGTCAATAAGCACGAGAATCTTCCCGCGTGCCGCAGCAAGGCCGGCATAGATCGCCGCGCTTTGGCCGGTATTCTTCTCGAATTCGAGGATACGCACGCCGGGGTGACGTTGGATCTGCTCGATGGTCCGGTCCCGTGAGCCGTCATCCACAAAAAGGAGTTCATAGGCAACATCATCGAGCGCCATCTCCAGCTCCTTCTGCAACTGTGCGACGTTGCCTTCCTCGTTGCAGACAGGGATAATCACGGAAATCTCGGGCGTCGTCACAGCGGTAGCGTCTGGTACTGATAACACGCAAATATCCGAATTTGGCGAAGTGGAAGATTCTTCCGCTCCAACTCGTACACGGCGACAAGTTCCCATCGAGTAAATGCGCTCTGCAGATTTTGTGGCGGACTTGCTTCGGGCCGATCGGTAATATAGAGGGCAGTCCGATCCATGAATGGATTGACTCCGGCCTCTTCGGTAAAAGTCGTATCACGTTTCGAGGAAGGATCGGCCTCCACAAACTCGTCATACCGAGGCCAGAAAGAGAACTCGTTCTGGATGTCCTGGGACTCGGGGATATAGACCGGAGGGTGGCCCGGCCCTTCGCTGCGTTTGTCCTTCAGGTAAAAGGATAGCATCGATGACGTCTGATATTCGTTGCCGATCAAGAATACTTTGGCTCCAAGTTTGTTTTCGAACTCGGCCCGAAATTTGTCGATGACTTCCGCAACGGTTCTCCATCCCTCCAATCTTGAGCTTGAATCGAGACCGTAAGGGAATGAAATGCCGATCGTGTGCACCAAATTGATGTTCGTGGCCAGCGACGCTTGCAAACCGCTGAGGATCAATGCAGCGATGCAAATGCCGCTAACCAACGCTCGCTGGTTTGCAGCCTGCAGCCAGTAATGGGTCGCGAGTATGCCTAGGCCAACGTAAGCGGGAGCGGTCCAAGCCGGGTCGCTCACCTGGTGCAAAGCCAAGATCACGTAAACAAGGAGGATCGGCCAGCTGAAGGTCAGGAGGAAACAGATTTTGCTGTTCTGGAACGCCCTTCTGCTCGAACCGAACAGCGCAATCAGCAAACAGATCAGGAGTAAAGGCGAATAGAACGTGAGTTGCGCTCTGAAAGATTCACTCAAGTGCGAAACCCTGACCGTTAACAGCGCATTCAGCAGCGCTTGGTTCGTGAACTGGTCCAAGCCGAGCCAGTCGTGCTGAAGATTCCAAAGGATAAGCGGCGCCAGGAATGGCGAGAAGCAGAGGAGTAGAATATAGAAATTGGGTCGCCTTAGTTCGCTCCGGTATTTCGGCACAATGAATAGAAATAAGAGGATTGAAACGAGCCCAAGTGCGTTCTCGTATTTTGAGAGGAAGCCCAGGCCAATCACCACGCCGGTGAGCGGCCAGAAAATGGAGAACCTCGGGCTGCGTTCTATCGCCAGCCAGAAGGTGTAGAGGGCCGCCGCCCAAAAGAAAATGGACAAAGAATTGACGGTTATGAACACCGATTCAACGTTGAACAGAGGCAGTAAATTCAATCCCACGACCGACCAGAACGCGACTTTTTCCCGAGACAATTTACGCCCCAGCAGGTAGACGAGAATTGAAGTGCCCAAACCGAACAGGGGGCTGAAAAACCGCACGCCGAATTCGGTCGAACCGAACGTGGAAGTCCCGGCCAGAATCGCCAGAGCAACACCTGGTCCCTCACTGTAATAGGAAACATCGGGATGCTGCGCCCAAAGATAGTGATAACTCTCGTCCGGTGAGAGCTCCAAGGTCGCGCCGAGCCACCAACGGATACCGGTCAAAAGGAGCAAAAACCCGATCAGGAGAAAAAGACGAACTCTCATTGCCGTGGTGTGCCGAACAGCGAACGGTGGCTGCGGTAAAGTTCTGGGAACCATTTTGAGGCGAGCCGCTGGTAAATCAGGTTGGCGATACTCGCGAGGATCAGGCTGAAACCGATCCCCAGGACGATCGAAACGATGACGTCGCTGGGCCAGTGCGAGCCGCAATAAATCCTGGAGTAGGCAACGATCCCCGCAGGAATGATGTAGAGGGCGCCGAGCCTTCCAAAGAATAGGATAGCTAAGGTGGCAATAACCGTGTTGTTTATGGCGTGCCCGGACGGAAACGATCGTCCGATCACCGGACCCTCGGGCGGTTTGGAAAGGGATACCTGAACGGGACGCCAAACCCCGAGAATTGCGGGCTTTGTCTTCTCCAGGTTCACTTCGCGCACTTCGGCCAGGGCCTGACTTGGCCGGGCTCGATTAACCAGCTTTTTCGTGAACTGCGTAAAAACCCCGTCCGTAAAAGCGATGGTCAAGAGGGTCACGATGACGAAGCTTCGAACCTGAAAATTTCCGCGCCATAACATGATCAGTACCGCGAGGAGTAAGACCGGCATCCAGACGTCGAAGCTGGTGAAGGTCGCCATCAGCCTGTCCATAAACGGATTTGTCCATTCCCGATTAATGAAGAGCAGCAAAGTTTTGTCCATGCCAGAGCCGGCGGGCCTGCGTAAGCTAAGAACACCTGACAGATGAAACAAGCAAAGAAATTAGCCGGCATCGTGCTCTTGGTCTGTTCCCTTATCCCGCATCTGACCTCTGCTGAAGCAGATGCAAATGCAATTCTTGACCAGATACGCTCGGCACAGGCACAGATCAGCCGGCCGCTCTCCGGAAGGCTGCGTCCGGAAAATGGAGACCCGATCCCTTTCCAGCTTCAACTCAAAGGCCCGGAGTTCGATTACAAGTTCACTAACCCTGCGGAAACCATCAAACTGCAGCTCACCGATAGTGGCTCCGTTCTGACAGACGAAAAAGCCGCGGGACAACAGATCTTGTCCGGTTCGAGACTAAGCGAATCCGTGCGCGGTACGGACATTACCTACGAAGATCTCTCGTTACGCTTTATCTATTGGAAGAATGCCAGTGACGAAGGGGAACAACGCGTGCGGGCGATCACCTGTTCTATCGTTCTGGTGCAACCCTCTGCTCGCAACACCGAGTATGGCTCTGTCCGACTGTGGATCGCCAAGGATCGGGGAGCGCTGATAAAAGCCGAAGGGTACAATTGGCAAGGCAAGCCGATCAAACGCTTTGAGGTGATTTCTGGCCAGCAGATCGAAGGAAGGACCATCTTCAAACAGATCCGCATTGAGCGGCTCGATCCACAGAGCGGCAAGGTGGTCTCACGGACCTACCTGGAACTCGACCCGACAGATGGGTAGGGGAGTTCGCTTACTGTCTCTTCGCGAAAGCGTCTTCTCGTTTGCGACGTTCGATGACAAACGTATTGTTGTCGCCGTACAGCGCCCATGGACCGGGTGGAACTTCCTGGAAATCGACAAAACGCCAATCGGTCAGATCGGTATTCCCCAACTTCAAATAATCCCGGATCGCAGGCGAGACGTCGAGACCAGCTCCACGATTCAGGTTCGGACGCGGCCGGTCGCTGCCGAAAACGTACTCCCAATGATCGCTGCGAAACGGGCCGACATCTTCCCATTGGGCGTAGCAAATCCGATTTCCTCTTCGGATCGCCACCCATCGGCCTTTTAGAATGCTTTGACCGGATTTTTCAAACGTCTCCCGGAACCAGGGAATGACCTTGTACGACTCAGGTTTCGTCCGACCTCCACTGACATCATTAAAGGGAAGAGCCAGGTAGAAAGGATTTTGACGGGGAACGAACCTTGCCGGAATGAACCCCTTTCGTTCGTCCGGCGCGGGACTGTCCGATCCGCCAAAGTTTCTGGCCCAGTTTGAATCCCAGGCACTGGAACGATTCGGAACCGGATTATTCCCGGACGGCGTTTCACCGATCCAAAAAACGGTCGTCACAATCTGCGCATGCCACGGAAACTTCTCCGCCGGACCCTGCAACGGATTTGAATCGAGATCTTTGGGTTCAACTTTGAAAAGGATGCTCTCCCGGAGTTTCATCGCGTTGTCCGTGAACCGCGCGGCGCTATCGGTCACTGTCTGTGCAAAAAGCACAGAAGCCACGGTCGAGAATAAGCCGCACATAAAAGTCAAGGACAACCCGTTTCCAAGCATAAAAAGCCCCGCATCTTAGAAGCGCCTCGCATTCCTGTCAACGGCGGAAATCGACTCAAATCTGACGAAGACTACGCGTCAACGCCAAAACCCCGTCTAATAACCTCGGTATTTACCTCTTGGATGCATGAATTTAGGCCAATAATCACAGAAATGAGACCACAGAGGAGTCAGGATTCAGGAGTCAGGACTTCAGGAGCACTCCACGGGCAAGAACGCGTGAAAAATCTGAGAAGATTCCTGCTCAGCGGATCTCGCTGTTTCAGAGAAATCAGGATTCAGGAGCCTGGGCTATTGGAGTATCGTCTCCTGACTCCTGACTCCTGACTCCTGACTCCTGACTCCTGACTCCTGACTCCTGAATTCTGAATTCTGACTCCTGTCTCTACCGGAGTTGCACTAAGCTTCCTTCCTGGTATTGCTGGTTCTGGCGTGTACTGCCGCGCCAGTAGGAAATTTTCAGCTGTTTCTGGTGACCAGGATACGGGTCGACTCCAAACGTTTCATTAGACGCCGTAAAAGGGTGCGAATCTTGCGCCAGTTGACGAACGCGATCTGTGACGTCCACGTAGCGCCCTCGCGTCCCGTACACCGCTCGAATGATTCGAATGGCAGGTCTGTGATCCTCCAGGTTGCTCTGGGATTCGGCGCCGTTCCTGAAGTAAAAGACGTCGCCCTCCTGTACGCAATCGGACATCCTCCGGCCGTTCACCTCGTAGATGACTACGAGAGCCTTCGCGTGGTTCGGAGAGGGATCGATTCGCAATGTTTCGTTACCAACACGGAAAGGCTCCCCATAGTCCGCAAATCGCTGCACCCGGCGGGTAACATCGACGCCGACGTTGTTCGGCAAGCCGTAATAGGCTGACTCGATCCGGATCCCCTGACCAATCGAGCAAAAGACCCCGACATTTAGAAATAACAATACAAGGGATGGGGACCACGACGCTTTCATATACTCACTGTTTTAGCAGACGATGCCAGGCGGCAATTTCATCAAGAAATTCTCGCGCAGATCTGCTTGGGGTCTGGGGGGGAAGGGCGTTCACCGTTCGGCGTTCGGCGTTCGGCGTTCGGCGTTTCGGCGGCGCAGTCAGGACATCGGTAACACTTGTTGTTTTAGTTCATGGTTTGATTTTGTCATCTGCGAACAGATATCGGAACGCCGCCGCCGGGGGAACGCCGAACGCCGAACGCCGAACGGTTTCACTGATGTGCTTTTTGCGGGACAAAGTCCAGTCCGGGAAAGTATACTCCTATTCGCCATGGGAAATGCGTTAGCTATCAAGAACTATTTGTTTGCCTTTGTCGGTTTCTTTTTGTTAGCCGGAGTTACCGGGGCGCCGGCGGCGGATGAATTAACCGGGACGCTCAAGAAAATCAGAGATGCCGGTTCCATTTCTGTCGGACATCGTGAGTCGTCGATACCGTTTTCCTATTATGACGATAAGAACCAGGTGGTCGGTTACTCTCAAGACTTGGTGATGATGGTGGTCGAAGCCGTCAAGAAGAAGCTGAATATGCCGAATCTGCAGGTCAAACTGATCCCAGTTACTTCACAAAACCGAATTCCGTTGATTCAGAACGGGACGATCGATATCGAATCCGGATCGACGACGAACAATCTTGAGCGTCAGCAGCAAGTTTCTTTCTCGAACACCATTTTTATCATCGGTACGCGATTGCTGGTGAAAAAGGATTCTGGAATTCAGGACTTTCCAGATCTGAAAGACAAGAATGTTGTCGTGACGGCCGGGACCACCTCCGAGCGTTTAATCCGTGAGATGAACGAGAAAGCGGGCATGAAGATGAATATCATCAGTGCCAAAGATCACGGCGAATCTTTCCTTACGTTACAGAGCGGCCGTGCCGCGGCATTCATGCTCGATGACGCACTACTGGCTGGAGAGCGAGCGAAAGCGAGGAAGCCGGGGGACTGGGTGATTGTTGGGACGCCTCAATCCAAGGAGGCTTACGGCATGATGATGCGAAAAGGAGATGACCAATTCAAGATGTTAGTCGACGAAACGATTGCGAAAGCCGAGACGTCGGGCGAGGCCGAGAAGCTGTATCAGAAATGGTTTCAATCACCAATTCCGCCGAAAGGCTTGAATCTGGAGCTTCCTTTGAGCGACATCATGAAAGAGCTTTACAAGAATCCGAACGACAAAGCATTTCAGTAGAGATTAGATTTAGGATTCGATGGTAATGCTCGCTGCCGGATTGGATTGGAATATCTTTTTCAAGCCGGCTTTTGACGGGAGCGGTACCTATCTTCGTTTCCTGCTGGTGGGCTTTGAATGGACTCTTCTTTTATCGATCCTTGCCTGGATTCTGGCCTTTGTGATCGGCTCGATCATCGGGGTAATTCGAACTCTGCCCGGGAAATTCCTTCCGACAATCGGCGCCATTTACGTGGAGATTTTCCGGAACATTCCGCTCCTGGTTCAGCTATTTCTCTGGTATTTTGTTTTGCCCGAAATAATTCCGGGACTTGGAACATGGTTTAAACAGGGTTTAAGTCCGCTGCTCCAACAATTGATTACCGGGGTGCTCTGCCTTGGCTTCTTCACGGCGGCTCGGGTCGCGGAACAGGTGCGCTCGGGTATCAATGCGCTTGGGAGCGGACAGCGGGGTGCCGGTTTGGCGCTGGGGCTGGATCTGTCGCAAGTTTATCGGCTGATCTTGTTGCCGGTCGCCTATCGGATCATCGTGCCGACTCTGACCTCGGAGTTTTTGAACACGATCAAAAATTCGGCGGTCGCATCGACGATCGGGTTGGCGGAATTGTCGCGTCAGAGCCAGCAGCTGGGCGAGTTCACCGCCCATTGGTACGAGGCGTTTATCGCTGTGACGCTCCTTTATGGCATGATTAATATTATCGTGATGGTCGCCGCCCGGTATCTCGAGCGAGCTGCTCGATTGCCTGGGTATATCGGAGGGAAGAATTGAACTCATATGTACGAGTTTGACTGGAGTTCCATTCCGGGAGCGCTCCCCTATTTATGGCAGGGGATGGTTCGGACGCTGCAAATTACCGGCGTGGCGATTGTCATCGGCATTGTTCTTGGCACCCTGATCGCTCTTCTGCGCTTGTCCAAAAATTCGATTCTTTCGAACGTGGCGGCATTTTATGTCAACGGATTCCGCTCAATTCCTCTGGTCATGGTGTTACTCTGGTTTTATCTGCTGGTTCCCCAGTTTATCAGTAGTTTGATTGGCCGGCCTTCGATTGATATCCGGCTTCTTTCGGCTTTTGTCGCCTTTGCCCTTTTCGAAGCATCCTACTACGCCGAGATTATTCGAGCTGGAATTCAAAGCGTCTCCAGAGGGCAGGTTTCCGCTGGATTTGCCCTTGGTATGACGAGTGGGCAAACGATGCTCTTGATCGTTCTGCCACAGGCTTTTCGGCGGATGATCCCTTTGCTGCTGACCCAGGCGATCATTCTTTTCCAGGACACCTCGTTGGTTTATGTCATCGGATTGACGGAATTTTTCGGTGTCGCCTACAACACAGGAAATCGGGACGGCACTCTGGTCGAAATGCTGTTATTTGCTGGAGCCGTTTATTTCGTCATCTCGTTTAGCGCCTCGATGCTTGTCCGGACACTCCAAGGGAAACTTGCGTCATGATCTCGATCAAAAAAGTCTCCAAGTGGTACGGTGAATTCCATGTGCTTAAGCACTGCACGACTGAAGTCAGCAGAGGCGAAGTCGTTGTCGTCTGTGGACCCTCGGGTTCGGGCAAATCCACCTTGATCAAATGTGTCAATGGATTGGAGATCTTTCAGGAAGGTGAGATTCTGGTCGACGGCATTTCAGTGGGTGCGCGGAAGACGAATCTTTCCAAGCTTCGCTCGCGCGTCGGGATGGTGTTCCAGCATTTTGAACTATTTCCGCACCTCAAAGTCATCCAGAACCTCACGATCGCTCAGTGCAAGGTGTTGGGGCGAGGAAATAAGGAGGCGACGGAGAAAGCGCTGCAACTTTTGGAAATGGTGGATCTGTCGGGGCATGCGCAAAAATTTCCTTCGCAATTGTCAGGAGGACAACAGCAACGGGTGGCGATCGCGCGAGCGCTGGCGATGGATCCCATCGCGATGCTCTTCGACGAGCCCACTTCAGCACTGGATCCTGAGATGATCAAAGAAGTGCTCGATGTGATGGTGAAGTTGGCGCAAGAGGGAATGACGATGATGGTGGTTACCCACGAGATGGGATTCGCCAGAGAGGTCGCCAACCGAGTCATATTCATGGACCACGGCGAGATTGTTGAAGACAGGCCCAAGACGGATTTTTTCGGTTCGCCCGGGACCGATCGCGCCCAGCAATTCTTGTCAAAGATCCTCTCCCATAGCGCGTAGGACGTTCACCGTTCACCGTTCACCGTTCACCGTTCACCGTTCACCGTTCACCGTTCGGCGGCGCAGTCAGGACATCGGTAACACTTATGGGTCAGGACATCGGTAACACTGTTACCGTTTTAGTTCATGTTTTGGTTCTGTCATCTACAACCTGAATATCGGGCAACAAAATGGCGCCCAGACTTATCCATAAGCGCCCCGGGCCGGTGGGTTGCGAG
>Ga0210387_10003352_pt1 | contig 12314 bp, 10 predicted proteins | sample IncBWC7OmetaG_FD_160108 | JGI IMG/M metagenome (GOLD analysis project Ga0210387, IMG submission 160108) | Forest soil microbial communities from Barre Woods Harvard Forest LTER site, Petersham, Massachusetts, United States - Inc-BW-C-7-O ... | reverse complement strand
CCTCGTCGTGATGACGACCACCCCGGCGGCCGCACGGCTGCCGTAGATCGAGGCCGCGGCCGCACCCTCGAGCACCTGCATCGACTCGATGTCGTTCGGGTTGATGTCCGCGATGCGGTTGACCGACTGGTCCTGGTTGCTCGTCGGGACCCCGATGCCGTTCGCGCCGGTCAGGGTGTTCAAGCCGGTGTTGAATGTGGCGTTGGAGACGATCACGCCGTCGACGACGTAGAGCGGCTCCGTGTTGCCCATGATCGATGTGACACCGCGGACGCTGACCTGCAAGCCGCCGCCGGGAGCGCCGGAGTTCTGATCGACCTGCACGCCCGGCACCTTGCCTTGAAGCGCGTTCTCGATGGTCGCGGTGGGTGCCCCGTTGAGTTGATCGCCGGTGACGATCGGGTCGTGCGTCGCGGCATTCTTACTCGACGTCGTCGTGGCCACGCCGGTGATCACCTCTTGCTCGAGGTGCAGAACGTCCTGTTTCAAGGTGACCGCGTACTCGGTCTGTCCTGGCACCAGGGTGATCGTCGCTCCGATGTATCCGATCCGACGGACTTCGAGGGTCTTTGTGCCCGCGGGAACGTTGCGAATCGTAAATCGACCGCTGTCGGTCGTGAGCGCGCCGAGCGTCGTACCGGTGACGCTGACGCGGACCGCGGGAATCGGGATCTTGGCATCCAGATCGGTGACTTGGCCTGTAATGCGCTGTGCTTCTTGACCGGACGCGCCGCGCACAAGAGCAAGTGCAAGCGCTACGGCCGTCGCGATAGACGAACGTACTGTCAAGGTGCCTCCGTCAAATTTTTAGTGGGGGTGGTGCAGAGAGCGGCAGACGTCAGAGATGTATGTGAGCCTCCTCGATAGATGGTTCGACGCTTATAGTCGTTCGAGCCGATCCACCTTGGACAACGACCTTCGGATGTGGTCCGAAAATGGCGCGGTCAGGACGTCAGCCGTCGCTCCGCGCATGCCACCGCAGCATGTAGCCGAACGCCCGGACGGTCATGACGTGCCGAGGCGACGCGGGATCGCGCTCCAGTTTTTGCCGAAGGGTCGCGATGTGCGTGTCGACGGTCCTGCCCGTCGTGCGTGGACCCCAAACGTCCTGCAGGATCTCTTCGCGCGACACGATGCGGTCGCGCCGGCGCACGAGCGCCATCAGCAAATCGAATTCCTTCGGGCTGAGCGCGACGGTCTCGCCACCCCGCCGCACCATTCGGGCGGCCGGATGGACTTCGATCTCGCCGAACCGAATCATCGGTGACGTGCGTGCGAACCCTGGGTGTGCCCGTCTCACGAGCGCCCGAACGCGGGCGAGGAACTCGGGGAGGTGCACGGGCTTCGTCATGAAATCATCGGCGCCCAACGCAAACCCCCGCAGCACTTCCGCCTCGTCCGCGCACGCCATCAACACGATGACCGGCACGTCGTGCACGCCATGGTCCCGGAGCGCTTGCAACAGGTCGCAGCCGCTCTGGCCGGCCGCCATGATGTCCAGCACGATCAGGGCGGGCGCGTGGAGCGCGATGCATCGATAAGCCCCTTCGGCCTCGGGGGCGACATCGACCCCGAATCCTTCGATCTCCAGGGCGCCGCACAAGGTCGAGGCGAACGCCTGATTGGTATTGACCAGAAGGATGCGCAGGTCATTCACGCTGGAATCAGATAGCCTCGCGCCCGGACGGTAAGGATGTGCCGGGGATCTTGCGGGGTGTCCTCGAGTTTGCACCGCAGCCGATGCACGAGGACCTTGACCCCATTCCCGCTCGGCCGGGCGCCGGCTTCCGACGCGGCAAGCGACAACTCGCCGGTCGAGACGACGCGGCCCCGACGGCGGAGGAGCGCGCGCAGAACGGCGTGCTCGCTGGGGGTGAGGCTCACGTGACCCTCCCGTCGGTCCACGATGGGACTCGACGGGTCGACCCGCGCACCTCCGATCTCCCAATGGCGCGACCGCGTGTCCGCGTGCAGGTTGCGCCAGCGCGTGACCGCGCGGAGACGCGCCGCGAGCTCGCGGGACGTGCAGCTGTCGCTCGTACAGCCGTCGGCGCCGGAGTCGAGCGCGTCAATGGCCGCGCTCGCGTTTGCTCCCCGAGTAATCGCCAGAATCGCGACCGGGTGTCCGTGATCACGGATCGCACGAATGAGCTGGACGCCGCGGCCGGCCGGGTCGTCCGCTTCGACAAGCATTAGGGACACCCCGGAGTCGCGCGCGCGCGAGATCGCGTGCTTGTCCGGTGTGATGAACCCCCGGTCACACCCGCCCCGCGCGAGCGTGCCTCTCAGCCACTCGGCACGTCGCCGGGAAGCGGAGACTATAAAGAATGCCTCGGCCGCCATGTCCCGCTCAGGGTGCATGTGCCGTGACATCCGTTCCGTCCGACCACTGACCCATGGCAACGATGAACTCGGTCATCGGCGCTGGATCGAAGGACACGGAAAAGATGGGGGAGTCCGCCAGATCTGCGCCCCACGCTGCGGCATCGGTGCGTGGAAGCTCGAACATCACGTGGGCCATGTTATGGCCACCCCGATCGGTCAGGTACGCTTCCTTGGACATCATGTAGCACATGGAACCCGACTCCGGAGCACTCAGCTCTTTCTTGTCGACCGCGGTCTTGATCCCCGCGACTATTTGGGCTTGCGAGAAGCCAGCGAATGCCATCTCGGTCTCTTTCAGCAGCATCGGCAAGACGGACCGAGCGGCCGGCGGGTTGTAGCACATGGGGCCCCGATTTTTCGGATTCCAAAACTCCCTGTTGCTCAACGGCCCCGTGAACGCTCTGCCCACCAGGCAGACGAAGCCATTCTTGCCTTTGACGGCGGTCTCGTAGTTCTTCTGCCCCAGCACTAAGACATCGGCATCGCGAGAGATGGACGGGGGGGCCGCCGTGCGGGCCAGCGCGATTTCGGCGTCACGGCCCATCCGGTACTGCTCGATCGGCGCCATGCTGGGATACGGCGATTTGGTATCCGGCGGCTTGCTGTCCTGTGCCCGGATCGGCCATACGGCGGCCAACACGGTGACCAACGCGAGGGTTCCCCGTACGATCGCTTTCCCTGTGTTTCGCAGCACTGATGGTCTCCTGTGCGATGGCTCCTGTATGGGTCGTACTTCGACGCCTCCCAACCGGATCGACGGGATTCCGGACGCGAGTCGAATCGCTTCGTTCAGATCCCTGGCATCGATCAGGATGAGCCCGCCGATCTGCTCGTTCGTCTCGGCAAATGGGCCATGTGTGACGGACGTCATGCCCCCTCGGACTCGAACCGTCGTGGCCGCGTGTACCAACTCGAGGGCATTGGCGACGACGAAGTGGCCACCCGCCCGGAGCGACTCGTCGTAGGCCAGGCTCTCATCGATCAACGCCCGCGATTCATCGTCGGACATGGCGCACAGTTTCTTCTCGTCAAAGAACAGCACGCACAGATATTTCATGGCTTCTCCTGTTCGTCGATAGTCGTTCGGGATGGTCAAAAATGGACAACAGATTTTTTCCAACCTTTTGGGCGCGCGGCATCACCCATTGTTATGAAGTACCTGTGCATGGTCTTCTTTGACGAGAAGAAGCTGGACGCGTTGTCCGACGACGAGTTGCGAGCATTCGAGGCCGCCACCCACGACTGCGAAGAGGCCCTGCGGCGGAGCGGCCACTTCATCGCGGCGCAAGCGCTGCAATCGGTCCAGGTGGCGACGACGGTGCGCGTGCGCAATGGAAGGGTGTCGGTCACGGACGGGCCGTTTGCCGAGACCAACGAGCAGTTGGGCGGCTTCTCGTTGATCGAAGCGCCGGACATGAATGAAGCCATCGCGTTGGCCTCGACGATCCCGGCCGCGGATCTCGGAGGTGTCGAAGTGCGACCCTTGCAATGAGAGCGGCGCGTGCGCGCGTCAGCGAGCCCCGCGCGATCGTGGAGGAGATCTATCGCCGAGAATCGCGTCGTGTCCTCGCCACGCTCATCGATCTCCTGGGCGACTTTGATCGCGCCGAAGAAGCGATGCACGATGCGTTCGCGGCGGCGGTCGAACAGTGGCCGCACACCGGCATGCCGGCTCGCCCCCGGGCGTGGCTGATATCGACGGGACGATTCAAGGCCATCGATAGCCTGCGGCATCGGGCGCGATTCGACGCGTCGCTCGCCGAGTTTGCGCGGCGATTGGAACAGGACACGATCGATCCGGTGGATTGGGACGACGAACGCATCCCGGACGATCGGTTGCGGCTGATCTTTACCTGTTGTCACCCTGCGTTGCCGCCCGACGCCCAGATCGCGCTGACGCTCCGCGAAGTCTGCGGCCTCACCACGGAGGAGATCGCCCGCGCGTTCCTCACGGTTGCGCCAACGGTGGCCAAGCGCATCGTGCGCGCCAAGGCGAAGATCCGCGACGCACGCATTCCCTTCGAGGTGCCGTCGCCAACCGATCTGCCCGAGCGGTTGGATGCCGTCCTGCAGGTGGTCTATTTGATGTTCACCGAGGGATACGCCGCATCCTCCGGTGCATCACTGACCCGACCCATTCTGACCGGCGAAGCCGTGCGCCTCGGACGGCTGCTGGCCGAATTGCTGCCGGAGCCCGAAGTGCAAGGACTCCTGGCGCTGATGGTCCTCCAGGAATCGCGCTCGAGCGCGCGGACCGTGCCGGAGGGCGACCTGGTGTTGCTCCAGGATCAGGACCGCTCGCTCTGGAGGCGGGATCTGATCGATGAAGGCCTAGCCTTGGTGGAGCGGGCACTCGCGTCCCGCCGGTTCGGCCCCTACACGTTGCAGGCCGCGATCGCCGCTGTACATGCGGAAGCATCCAGCGCGGCCGCGACGGACTGGAATCAGATCGTGGGACTCTACGATGTGTTGCAGCGGGTGAGTCCGTCACCGGTCGTAGAGCTCAACCGCGCGCTGGCGGTCGCCACCCGCGATACCCCTCTGGCAGGTCTCGCGCTCATCGACGCGATTCTCTCGCGCGGCGAGCTCGAAGACTATTGCCTCGCGCACGCCGCGCGGGCCGACCTGTGCCGGCGACTCGGGAGAACGGCCGAGGCTCGCGCATCGTATGCCAAGGCCCTCGGTCTGGCTCGGCCAGAGCCGGTGCGACGGTTTCTGACGAAGCGATTAAATGCCTTGGTGGACGGCGGGTGACTTAGCATCGTCCCTATGTGAGCCGTTTCTGGCAGGATGCCCGTCTCGCGCTGCGCGGATTAACGACGATGGCCGGCGTCGACAGGTCGTCCACCTCGCGGGAGGAGATGTCGACGCCGGCCATCGTGGTGTATCGCCGACCAATGCAGGCCGGTACTACGAGCCGCCGTCAGTGTGAATTCGACGCGGTGATCTCCGTTCCGTCCGACCACTGACCCACGGGAACGTTGAACTCGATCACCGGCGCCGGATCCCAGGACACAAAAAAGTTAGGGTCGTCCTGAAATACGCCGTTGCGGGGAAGTTCAAACATCACGTGGGCCAGATTATGGCCACCCCGATCGGTCAGGTACGCTTCCTTGGACATCATGTAGGCCATGGAACCCGTCTCCGGAACACCCAGCTCTTTCTTCGCGACTGCGGTCCTGATCGCATCAGCGATTTGGGCTTTCGAGGCGCCAGCCAATGCCATCCCGGTCTCTTTCACAGCATACGGCCAGAGGGACCGCGCGGCGGGCGGATTCCAGCATATGGGGCTCCGATTTTTTGGATTCCAAAACTCCGGGTTGTTCAATGGCCCCGCAAACGCTCTGCCCACCACACAGAGGTAACCGTTCTTGCCTTTGACCGCGGTTTCGAAGTTCTTCTGTCCGAGCACCAAGATCTCGGCATCGCGTGATATCGACGCCGGGGCCGCCGTGCGTGCCAGTGCTATTTCTGCATCACGGTCCATCCGGTATTGCTCGATCGGAGCCATGGTGGGATACGGCGATTTGGCGTCCTGCGCCTGCATCGGCCACGCGCCGCCCACCACGGCAACCAGCACCACGTTTCGGAGCATCGGCTGTCCCCTGTTGATGTGAACTTGGCAATGGGTGCTCCCGAACGCGCAAAAGGTTGGAGCTTCGGCCGGTCCACACAGAACTCACACACATCGGCGACTACTGGGCAGACGCCTTGGCCGCCCGTTCGATCAAACGCGCCACTGCATCGGGCTTGAAAACGTAGACCGCGTGGCTGGCGGGAACCTCGATCGTTTCGCTGCCGGCTCGCTTGGCCATTTTGCGCTCGAGTTCGGGATTGATGTTGTGGTCGCGAGTCGCGATCAGCGCCCAGCTCTTCTTCTGATGCCAGGCGGCCGCCGTCACCGGCGCGCCGCCGGCGGCCTTGGCCAACATTGCCTGGGACTGTGCCATGAAGGTCGCCTGGGGAGACGGGAGATCGGCGGCGAAATCGGCGGGAAACGCGGCCGGGTCGAGGTACAGGAAATCGTCCGTGGTGGCGCGCATGTCGTTGTTGGCCGCGGGCATCGTCGAGAGCAGGCTGACGGCGCTCTCGCCTTGGTCGGGGATGAACGCGGCAATGTAGACGAGGCCGACGACATTCGGCGCATTGCCCGCTTCGGTGATGACCACCCCGCCATAGCTGTGGCCGACCAGAACGGTCGGGCCCTGTTGCAGATCCAGCACCCGTTTGGTCGCCGCGACGTCGTCGGCGAGTGAAGTGAGCGGCTCCTGCACCACGCGGACCGTATAGCCGTCTTTACGAAGCACGTCGGCGACGCCCAGCCATCCGGACCCGTCGGCGAAGGCCCCGTGGACGAGGACGACGTTCTTGACCGGTTGGGCCCGCGCCGGGGCGACGGCAGCTGACAGCAGCGCGACCGCTGCGGCAATAGATGTGCAGGCCGCGCACCTCGACGCGGCATTCGTCGCGTTGGCCGATCCGACGCGGCGGGCGATTCTCGAGCGGCTCTCGCGCAGCGAGGCCCGCGTGACCGAGGTGGCCGAACCCTTCCACATGTCGTTGCCCGCGGTGTCGAAACACATCCGCGTGCTGGAAGCGAGCGGCATGGTCGAACGGCATAGGAGAGGGCGCGACCACATTCTGTCCATCAATACCCGTTCGCTGGACGAGGTCGAGGGCTGGATCGAGCGGATGCGTCGCCATTGGGAGGTGCGGCTGAACGCCATGGAGCACTTGCTGCGCGAGCTCAAGAAGGATCGCAAGCGTGGCTAGCGATCTGGCACCTTTATGGAAGTCGACCGGCCGCGCAAACTTGTGTTCACGTGGAGTGGTCCGCTCACGAACAACGTGAACACGTTGGTCACGGTCGAACTCATACCGCGCGGCGATGAAACCGACCTCGTGCTGACCCACGAGCGTCTGCCAACGCCGGCAATTTGCGAAGGTCATACGAGGGGCTGGGGAAACATTTTGGACCATCTCTCAGACGTGGTTTGAAAGGACTTTAGAGATTCGAACCTTTTGGGGAACCACCGTCACTTAGAGATGTGCGTCTTTCTCTACATGGTGGAGTCTCCGTTCCTCGCGACCGTGACGCTGTGAGCAACGATCTCGCGCTCGTTCGGGAGTTCTGGCGAACGCGCGGCGAGGAACCTTTTCGAGCGCTCTACCGAGCGCACACCCCGGGACTCTACCTCCTCGCGCTGCGGTTGACGGGCGGCGATGACACGGAGGCCGAGGACCTGGTGCAAGAGTGTTGGATCCGCGCGGTACGCTCGCTGGACGCGTTTCGCGGCGCGGGCACCTTCGGGTCCTGGCTACACGGAATACTCGTGAACGTGCGGCGGGAGCGCGTTCGGGCCGATTGGCGATTCGTCGACGTGCCGGATTTCGACCCTCTGGCGCCCGAGATGGCGTTCCACACGACGCTCGACTTGGACCTCGCCGTCGCCGCACTGCCCGACGGCGCGCGCGACGTATTCGTCTTGCACGATGTGTATGGGTACACGCACGAGGAGGTTGGAACGCTCCTCGGCATCAGGGCTGGGACGTCCAAGAGTCAACTCAACCGAGCCCGGGCGCTCATCCGGCAGCGTGTAGAAAGGACTGAGGATTGATCATGCATCGAGAGCCGACACCTGAGCTCGAGGAGCGGGTCGTACGTGCGCTCACCGCTTCGGGACTCATCCGTCGCAAGCGATGGCCGCGGATCTGGATGGCGGCGGCCGCCGTCACCGTCGCCGCGGCAGTTGCCATCTCGGCGTTGCATTTGGGCCGCGGAAAAACTCCGGGTGAAACCTACGTCATGCTGTTATATGAAGACTCCACCTTCCAGATGCCACTGCCCGGCCACGTCGCCGAGCGGCGGGCCGAATCTGCCCGATGGGCCGACAGTCTCGCTGCGCGCGGCGAGTTGGATCTCGGCGGCCGCGTCGACGGTTCCGGGCCTATCACGGGGATGTTCATCATCCGCGCGTCGACGGACGCTGACGCCGCGAAGGTCGCCGCTACTTGCCCGCACCTGAAATACGGCGGTCATATCGTGGTACGACGCTTCTTCGAGTAGGCATGACAATGGCCCGGGGAGTGATCCCCGGGCCACCGTGTACCGCCGGCGTTATGGGCAGACCGGCGCGAAGTTGTTATTGCGTGCCGTACGTTCGGCCTCCGGGATGTTCTCCTGCGATGTGTGTTGGTCCCCGGCCTTCGTGGTGTCCCACGTCGTGAGGTCTTGGAAGATCAGGCCAAGATCCCGGACCGCCACGATCTGGTCGCCGGTGCCGTCACCCATCAGTGAAGGGATCATTTCCTTCATCAGAAAGTCGCGCACGTGCACGTAGTCGGTCGCCGCGAGCGGCAGCCCGGTGGGGAGCCCACCGACGACGGTGCGCACGTTGTCTACGATCGATGCCGCCCGGGCGTACGACCCGATGCCGAGATACGCCCGCGCGAGCAGGAACTGCAGCTGGATATTACGGGTGATCGGTATCGGGGTACCCAAGCCGATGTTATTGAACCATGCATAGCTCGACGCGATGCCGCCGCCGGTCGACGTCGGCAGCGCCGGCGCCTGTGCAAACTTCGCCAGGAACCGCAGATCATGCAGCGTGTCGATCTGTTGCGCGGCGCCCTCCAACACGAAGTACGAGTTCGAGATGCCGTACACCGGGTTGGCGATATCGCCTGCGGCGCTCGAAAACGCATGGAACACGCCCGCGTCGGTGGAGGCCACCGCTTCCCCGGCAGTGAGCGTCGGCGAGTACAGATTCGATGCCGTGATATCGCTGATCGCCGAATCGAGCTGATTCACGTCCGGCTGACCGGGCGTGGCCGGCGTCGGGCGCGTGCCGCCAGGTCCACGGGCGATCGCGTAGGCGTACTCCACGCGTGCACGTCCGCGGAGCGCGTACACAAAATTCATCCAACCGCCGGCGGTGCTGCCTAACGAAATGAAGCCCGGCGGAACCTGCAGCGCGGGGAAGGTCGAGCCGGGCACTCCTAAGACGGTCGTCGGTGGACCGGCCGTAAGCTCCGCTTGCGCCGTATCGAGCATCGCGACGATCTCGCGCCATGCATCCCTGGCACAGACAATCGGTGGGATACCGCTGCCGGAGATCGGTCCGCCCGGGTTGTTGATCGCGATGCCGACCGTGTCGTGCGCTAACAAGACGTACATGTACTCGAGGGCCTTCATCGCCTCCATCGAGCCCTGAAGCGCTTTGACGTTCGCCGCGGGGATCGTGGCCCCCGCGTTGGTGAGCGTCGGCAACACGCCGATCACGGAGTCTGCATCTTTGATGGTCTGGTACTGCTCCTCCCAGACCCCCGCGCCGAAGTTGTCGATATCGAGCTGCGCCGATCCGGTATACTCGGTGACGAAGCGCACCTCGGACGGCGTGAAGTACGCCAGGTTCCGGGCGAATCCCTCTGTCGCCTGGTTGAAGGTGACCATGTTGACACGGCTGTGTGTGAACACACCCGTCATCTCATTTTGCAGCGCCCCGACGTCGTGCGCAAAACCAGTCGGGACGTTGAAGTCGGGCACGAGCGCTTCGTTACAGGCTGCCAGCGCCATACCCGCGGTGAGCATCCCCAGTGTTGTGTATATGCGCATGGCTCAGAACCCCAGCTCGAGGGACACGAAGTAATTCCGGGTCGGCGGGAACGGCGTCACGTCCTGTCCACGTCCAAACTGCTGGGTGCCGAAGTTCGAGACTTCGGGGTCGGCGCCCGGGTACTTGGTCCACGTGATCAGGTTGCGGCCCGTCAGGACGAGGCTCGCGTGCTGGAGATAGCCCTGCCCCACGCCACTGACGAAGTTGTGCGGGAGGTCCCATTTCGCGGTCAGTTCGCGCAGCTTGAGGAACGACGCGTGGTAGACGTACGCGGTCAGTTTCTTGTCGTATGCCGCGATACGCGCATTCGTCCCGGCCGTATCCGCTAAGTTGCCCTGGATCCCGGTACCGGAGAAGGCGAAATCCCAGTATTGCTGCGTCAGGTCGTCCACCGACATGCCTTCGCGCCAGTCGAAGAAGGCGTGGAGATGGAACGGTCCGTAGCTCAGATCGTTGCCGAAGCCGAGCATGAGCGCCGGCGCGGCGTTGCCCATCTGCTCCAGGTCGTTTTTGTTCGTCGGGTAACCATAGATCGCGTTCGCCGACGCGCCCGGGATAATGTGGTAACCGCCGAACGGAAAGTCGCCGAAGGAGTTGCCGGCCGGGAACGGTGGGATCGGCAGGTTGTCTATGCGGTCATAGACGCGCGAGTAGCCCTCGGTGGTGCTCCACGTAAACTTGCCTACCTGAACGGGCGTCGCGTTGAGCGAGAGCTCGAGACCCTGGTTTGTGATCTGGCCGCCGTTCGTCCATCCGAATATGTAACCGGCGGACGGCAGCACGGTCTCCTGCAGCAGCAGGTTCGTGACGCGCTTTTGGAAGATCGTCGCGTTCAACGCCAGCCGCCCCTTGAACGCTGTCAGATCGGCGCCGGTCTCGATACTGGTGTTGGTCTCGGGGCGAACGTTCGGATCGCCCGAGGTCGCCGCAAACCCGGTACCCGAGATCGAGTTGTAGTTCTGGGTCAACGCGGAGTCGAATTTCACGCCATAGATGGGCAGCGTACCCGCTTGGCCGTATGCAGCACGGACTTTGAGCTCGGTGTTGCCCGTCAAGACGCGGAACGAGCCGGCGACTTTCGGATACGGATAGAACTTGTTGATGGCGCCGTTGTTCGAGCTCCGCTCGGCGTTGACGCCGCCGGTCAGGGACAGTCGCTCGTTGAACAGGAGGAGCTGTTCCTGCGCGTAGTACCCGGCGTCGTTCGACTCAGTCTGCTGATAAAACGGGATGATCTGTGCCGCATTGGTGTACGCGTACGCACCCGTCACCAGACCATTGCCGAGGTCCATGTTCTGGTAGGTCGCATCTTTGTCTCGGGTGATACCGATCGACGTGGTCGCCGATAGCAGCGTGCTCGGCGTCCACGTGTGGATCAAGCTGACCGAGAAGTTCGAGAGCCGGTCGTAGCTCTGATTGCTCGTGCTCGTACCGGGGAGCTGGATCAACGAAGAGTGTTGGACCTGCAGGTTCGGGGGTGCAAAGAACTGCGTGCGCTCGTTCACGAAATCGGCGCCGCCGACGGCCGCGATCTCGAGACTCTGCTTCGTCGCCGTGAAGAGCTTCCAGGTCGCGGTTCCACCGAGTGTGGTCCGATTCACTTCATCCGGCGTCTGCATCAACGAGGCATCCTGGAAGGCATTCGCCTGACCGAACGGATTAAACACGTATTGCCCGTTGGCCGCGTGGCAGCTCATGCAGAAGAACGACGGCGTGTACGCCAGCACGTCGTACCCGGAGACACCGAGATTGTCGTTGCCGTTGGCGCCAGTCCGGGTGAGCGACGATGTGTAGGCCAGGTTCGCCGCGACGCTAATCGTCGAGAACATGGTCTGGTTCACGCTGGCGCGGACCGACTGCTTGTTGTAGCCGGTGTTGATCTGCGCGCCGTTGTCATACTTGCTGAGACCGGACAGGAAGTAGGTCGTCGTCGGCGTGCCGCCACGGATCGTCAGGTCGGTTTCGTTGGACGCCTGCGTATTGCCATAGAGCTGTGCTTGCAAGTCGCAGAAGCCGTTGCACTCATTATAGTTTTGCAACACGGATGCCCGGCTCATGCCGACGGCCGCGCCGAGCGTGTACGCTTGATCCAATGTGAAGTGGCGCGCATCGAGGTCGTGCTCCAACTCGTAGTGGCCGAACTTCTCCGTGGCGTCGATCTCGGGCTTCGCCACCGAGCCCTTTTTGGTCGTGATGACGACCACCCCGGCGGCCGCACGGCTGCCGTAGATCGAGGCCGCGGCCGCACCCTCGAGCACCTGCATCGACTCGATGTCGTTCGGGTTGATGTCCGCGATGCGGTTGACCGACTGG
>Ga0210387_10003349_pt1 | contig 12321 bp, 10 predicted proteins | sample IncBWC7OmetaG_FD_160108 | JGI IMG/M metagenome (GOLD analysis project Ga0210387, IMG submission 160108) | Forest soil microbial communities from Barre Woods Harvard Forest LTER site, Petersham, Massachusetts, United States - Inc-BW-C-7-O ... | reverse complement strand
CGATGTCGCCGCCAACAAATTGTCCGACTCGGACTACGCGGCCAAGAGCTACTTGCTCGCGCTGAGCGAGCGGCCGAACGATCGCACGATCTTGACCAAGCTGATGCAACTGTATGGCGCAGAGAAGGACTGGCCGCGGCTGGTACAGGTCATCACCAAGCTCGCCGAAGTCGTCGAAGAACCGAAGCACAAGGCCAAGTACTTGCACACCGCGTCGATGATCGCGTCGCGCGAGCTGTCTGACTTCCAATTGGCGTCCACGTTGCTCGGCGAAGCGCTGGAGCATGATCCGGATCTGACCGCAGCCATCGACGAAGCGCTCAGCATGCGTCAGCGCCTGCGCGACTACGAAGGCGTCAAGAACGTGCTCAAGTTGCGCGTCGCGAGCGCGCAACGCGCCGGCGACAAAGAGCGCTTGCTGCAGTCACTCGCCGAGCTGGCGGACGTGTACGAGCGCCACCTCGAGCGGCGCGAGCAAGCCGTCGCCGTGTACGAATCGGCCTTGGAGGTCGAGCCCGAGAACATCCGCTTCCAAGAGAAGCTGGCCAAGCTGTACGCCGACGATCCGGTCTCCTACTTCGACAAAGCCATCGACACGCTCGGCAATTGGGTGGAGCGCGAGCCATACCAGCCCGCGCCTTACAAGCTACTGCGCAAGGTATACACCGAGGCGCGCCATGCGGACGCTGCGTGGTGCACGTGCCAGGCGCTGCACGTGCTCGGACAAGCCGAGCCCGACGAAGAGCGGTTCTTCGATCGGATGCGCAGCGATGAGCCGGCTGAAATTCCCGATCCCGCGTCACCGGACGAATGGCTGATCGCGACCATGCCCGAATCGAGCGAGACGTTCTTGACCGAGCTCTTCGCGCTGATCCAGCCGTTCGTCGTCGCCGCGCGCGCGCGGCCGCTCGCCTCGTTCGGGCTCACGGCGGACCACCAGATCGACGTCGAGCGCTATCCGTACGGCGTCGTGATCGCGGTGAACAACGCCGCGCGCGTGCTCTCGGTGCCCGAGCCCCGCATGTATCAGAACCCCGAGGCGCCCTCCTGCATCACGTTCTTGTCGACTGCGCCGCCGGCGCTCTTGCTCGGGGCGCGCGCTTTCACCGAGGACGTGACTCCGGTCGCTGCCGCATTCTTGGCAGGGCGACACCTCGCGTATCACCTGCCCGGCCTGTACGTCCGGCAGCTGCTCGGCAACATGACCGCGCTGAAAGCCTGGCTATTTGCGGCGATCCGACTGGTGAAGCCGAAATTCCCGGTCGCGCCTGATCTCGAGGCGCCGGTCAGCGAGGCGTCACGCGCCCTCGCGGAGCTCGCGACGGGCACTCGCCTGGAACAGCTCACGCACGTCGTGGCCAAGTTGCTCCGGGACGGCGCGTCGCTCGATCTCAAGCGCTGGGTTCAGGACGTGGATCAAGCCGCCGACACCATGGGCTTCGTGCTTTCGAACGACCTGGAGATCGCGATTGATCGCGTGCGTGCACTGCCGCAAGACCCCGGTTCGCCAGCGCTCGCGGCGCGCATCGAACAGCTCATCGCCTACTCGGTGAGCGCGCGCTACATGCACGTTCGCGAGCACCTCGGTATCAGACTCGACGCGGGCTGACAACGCACTCCCGCGCACAGCGCACCGAGGGGCCGCGGCTTCCGGAGCTAGGCCGCGCGCGCGCCGATCCAAAACGGCATCGGAATGCCGTTTGTCGTCGCCAGCGCGCTGAGTGCACCGGTGTCGAGATCGACCGCGAAACAAGTCACGGAATCCGAGCGCAGATTGGCGACCAGTAGTCGCGAGCCGTCCTGCGTCAGGCAGAAGTTCCGCGGGGTGCTGCCGAGCGTGGCTGCGTGCGAGGTCGGTGACGGTAAACCGCGGGCATCGAGCGCGAAGATAGCGATGCTGTCGTGACCGCGGTTCGACGCGTACACGAAGCGACCGGAGGGCGCGACATGCACGTCAGAGCCGGTGTTGCCGGCATGCGCCGCAGCATCCGGCAAGGTCGAGCAGGTGACGAGCGGCGTGAACCCGGAGTCCGTGACGGCGTAGGCAGTGAGCTGGCTCGAGTGCTCGTGCACGACGTACGCGACCGGCAGGGTCGGGTGAAAGTCGATGTGACGAGGGCCGGTTCCGGCCGGCGCGCTCGTGCGCGGCACGAGTGCGGGCTCGAGCAAGCCGCGCGCCGGGTCGAACGCGTACTGCAGGACCGCGTCCTCGCCCAGCATCGGCACCGACACGCGCCGGTTTCCGACGTCCGCCGCGATCGAGTGCGGATGCTTGCCGGCTTTCACGACCTGCATCGCAGGCGCGAGCTGTCCGCTCTCGGAGATGGCGAAGACGGCGACCGTGCCGCCCCCGTAGTTGGCGACGAACGCGAAGCTGCCGCCGCGATCGATCGAAATGTAGGCGGGGCCGGCGCCGCCTGAGTCAACGCAACCAATCTCGCGAAGCCCGCCGCTGCCGCTCAGCGCGAACGAGCGCACCACGCCGACGTTCTCATCGATGGCGTAGACCAACGGGCGATCCGGATGAAACGCGACGAATGACGGGCACTCGCCCGCGAGCGTTTCGCCGCGACGCGACAGGGCGCCCGTCGTGCGGTCTATCGCGAAGCCCAGGAGCGCCCCCGCGCCACTGCCCACGTACACCACCTGCTCGGCCTCCGATTCGCTCATCTCTCCTCCGCTCACCTAGAAGAGGGTATCGCCGACGCCACCTGCGCGGTTTCTCCAAACTTCTCGGTTGCGTGGCTGAATTCTACGCGGGGAAGCCAACCCCCTCCGAAGTCCGACGCCACAGCGCGGGTCAAGAAATGGGGACCTTCAGCCCTCCGCTTTGGCTTTCTTGATCCAATCGTTGATTTCGCCCTCGATCACGCCGAGCGCCTGGGACTTGAATGGGCGCAGCAGGAACGGCACATCGATGTCGAGATCGATGCTGCGGTCTAGGACCTCGAGGTTGCCGGCCAGCGACATGCCCTTCACTTTGAAGGAGATATTCGCCTTGTTTGGACCGGTCCACGTCACGCTCGGGTTATAGTTCGCGTATTTTTGCGCGTACGTTGCAAGCGCCGATTCGGCCACCTTCTTCGCGCGCTCTTGACCGAGATCGTGGGGGACTGAGTGCTTCATTGATCCTCGTTGCCGAGCGATGCCTCGGTCCGCCGCTCTTTAACTCAACTGGGTCTTGAAAACCAACTTCGACCAATCCGCGCGAAAAACCTGGGAAAACGGCGCCCGACGGCCCCCCGAGCGGGAGCTCGAGCCGAGCGGGGTAGGAGCGGCAGCGCGAGGTCGCGCGGAGTAGGACATCAGCACACGTGGCGCTCGGATTAGGGCAAGCACCCTACCCCAATTCAGCTGTTTTCTCAGAAGAATCACGAGCTTTCGTGACTCGCTCTGCGCATAATTCTGAGGCGGATGCCTGAGCCAAAAGCGACGCGGACACTATTCAAGGAAGCTCAGCTGATGCGCAAACCTCGCTCGTCCACCCTCACTGGTTTTTCCGCTGTGGCAGCATTGCTGCTCGGCGTTGCGTGCGGCAGCCCCGCCAACAACGGCGCGCTGTTCTCTACGAACAACTCGCCGCTCGGCGGTGGCTCAGGCGGCAGCATGGTTGAGAGCGGAAACGGCGGCAGCGCTGGGACCAGTCCCACGGCGGGCAGCGGGCCTCAGCCGGTGGGCGGCAGTGCGGGCGCGCTGAGCACGAGCGGAGCCGGCGCTAGCACAGCCGGCAGCGGAGGCGATTCGGCGCAGGGCGGCTTGCAGAATGGCGGCTCGGCGGGCAGCTCGGGCGGGCAGCCCAATGGTGGCTCCGCTGGCGGCGGCACGCTCAGCGACTGCTCCACATTTGGCAATGGCGCGACGTACTACTCGGGGACCCAGCACTGCTACCTCGTCGTGCACGACATGGCGACCTTCAGTGACGCGGAAACGCACTGCATGGGCCTCGGTGCGCATCTCGCCACGCTGTCGGATCAGCAGGAAAATGATTTCGTCTGGGGGCTCGACTCGAACGACCATTGGATCGGCGCAACGGACGGCAAAGATCCAAAGGTCGCGGGCGTTGGAACGTACGCGTGGGTCGACGGCGAGCCGTTCGACTACACCGACTGGTCAACGGGGGAGCCGAATGGCCTGGCCTCCGCTTGCATCGGCATGAATGGCGGCGGCACGTGCTACGAGCACTGCGCTTTTCAGTGGGCTGGCGGCGCCAACCCCGGTGAGTGGAACGACCAGCAATGCGCGCACACCAGTGAAGCCGTGTGCGAGTGGGACCACTGAAGCGCCACGCTGAGCTGAGCCGAGCTGAGCTTGCCCGCGGCGTCACCGCGCCCACGCCCCCACTCTGGAGCGCCCTACCTGCGACCCTTGAAGCCCATCATGTTTTGCACGGCGGACTCGCTCTCTTCGGCGATCTGGTCTTGTTCGCGCGCGATGTCCGCGCAACCTTCGCATAGCTTCTTGGTCTTGCCCGAGACCTTCACGACCACGAGCTCGTCGCTTTCTTCACCACAACCTTTGCACGTCGCCATGACTCGAGTGTAACGAGTTTCGGCGAGGGTTAGAAGTGGCGCGGCGTGATCGCGAGATCCGCATACACGCCAAAATGGTCGGATGGCCACACCGCTTCTGCACCTGAACGAAGCGCGACGTTGAACGCCACCTCGGCGTGCATGGGCTCACCGCGGAATTGCCGGTCGGGGCCGCGCACGAAGATGTAGTCGATGCGCCGCGAGGGCTCGCGCGCCTTCAGTGCGTAGTCGTTCGCGCGATCGAAAGTGTGGCCCGGACCGTCGCCTGCGAACACCCACGCGTCCGCGAAGTACACGGTCTTGCCCTCGAACGCGCACAAACCGGTCAAGTAGCGAATCTCGTCAGCGTCCGGCGCGGCGTTGAAATCACCCATTAGAACCGGAGGTAACAGCGGGCCGTCGATCGGCGCGAGCTCCGCAATGCGCTCGGCGATGAACGCAACTTGCCGCTGACGCACCGAACCGTGATGAAATTTCCAATTGAGATGCGTAACGAACACCGGCAAGCGCCCGTGCGGCGTGTCGCACGATGCGTACAGCAGCGAGCGCGATTCACCGCTCTCGAGGCCGGGCAGTTGGAAGCTCTGCTGTTCCACGATGGGGTAGCGCGAGAACACCGCGTTGCCGAATTTCAGGCCGTTGCCATAGTCGCTGGCAACGCTGTACGCGATCTGAAAACCAAGGCCCTCGGCGATCTCCGTGGCTTGGTCGTTGCTGGTGGTGAGCGGCGCGTCGGCTGCGCTGTCACGGCGAAAGCGCAGCACCTCCTGCAGGCCCACGATCTCGGGCTGCAGGCGCTCCAGCTCCTGTCGAATCAGCGGCAAGCGCTGGAGCCACGGCCCGGACTTGTTCCACACGTTGATCGTCGCCACACGCAACACGGTCATTCCGGTTTCTCCTTCCGTCGGCCACAATCGAGCTCCGAAGTGCTAGTGCGATGGCCCGGAACTCCGTTGCGGGTCGTCGTACTCAAGACAGATAGAGTACTGAGGTTGGTCGTGCCGTGCTGAAGGATTTCTGCGGCCCTCACCCGTGCGGCCGCGGAAATCCGAACGCACTTCGAGCCGAGGTGCTAGGCCGCCAGAATAATGCGCCTTTTTTCGTACGTCTTGAAGAAGCGCGCGAGGTGAGACTACGGTGCGCGCCGTAACATGTTAATTGGCGTCGATTTCGGAGGCACACAGGTCAAAGCGGGCATCGTCGAGAACGGTGAGGTGGTTCGTTCGACCTCGACTCCAACGCGAGCCGGCTCGAGTGCGTCAGAAGTGCTCGATACCATCGCTAGTACCGTGCTCGCGTTGTCGTCGAGGCCGGACGCGGTGGGCGTCGCCATCCCCGGCGAGGTGAATTCCGAGGGTCGTTGCTGGCGCTTGCCGAACGTGCCCGGCTTCGAAGGCGTACACATCGCCGAAGAGCTGGCCAATCGCTTGCACTGCCCAATCGCGGTCGAGAACGACGCGACGACCGCCGCGCTCGGCGAACGCTTGCACGGCCACGGTCGGCAGCACCCGAGCTTCCTGATGATCACACTCGGCACCGGCATCGGTGGCGGGCTAGTTCTCGGCCACCAATTGTATCCAGGCGCAAACGGCTTCGCCGCCGAGGTCGGACACATGAACGTAGATAGCTCCGCGAACGCGCCGTTGTGTGCCTGCGGGCAGCGCGGCTGCGTCGAAACGTACGCCGGCACCCGCGCTCTGTTGCGCGAGTACGCGAAGCACGGCGGCCACGCGAGCGAGGTGCTGCCGATCGCCGTCAGCGCGCGACGCGGTGAAGAAGCCGGGCTCAAGACCTTCGAGATGATGGGCAGCGCGCTCGGGCGCTTGCTCGCCAATATCCAAAACCTGCTCGATCTGAACGCGGTGGTCTTCTCGGGTGGCATCTCCGCTTCGTTCGATTTGATCGAGCCCTACGTGCGCGCAGCGCTCCGCGCTTACGCGTTTGCACCGCCGCTCGCCGAAGTGCCGCTTCTGGTCAGTGAGCTGGGCGAACGCGCAGGCGTGATCGGCGCCGCACACTTGCCAGAGCTGTGAAGGCCGTCCTCGTCTCCGAGCCGGGCGGGCCGGACAAGCTGCAGCTCGTGGACGTGCCGGACCCCACGCAGGGGTCTGGCGAGATTGCGATCGACATTCACGCCAGCGCGCTCAACCGCGCGGATCTCCTGCAGCGCCGCGGCCTGTATCCACCGCCGCCAGGCACGACCGACATTTTGGGCATGGAATGCGCGGGCGTCGTGAGCGCGGTCGGGCCCGGCTGCGTGGGCACGTTCGCGCTCGGCACGCGGGTGATGGCGCTGCTGGGCGGTGGCGGCTACGCGGAGCGCGTCGTGGTTCCAGAAGCCCTGGCCATGCCGGTTCCGGACGCGCTGAGCTTCGAGCAAGCCGCTGCGATTCCCGAGGCATTTCTGACCGCACGCGAGGCGCTGCTCGTGTCTGGCAAGCTCGTGCCGCGAGAGTCCGTGTTGATTCACGCGGCCGCGGGCGGCGTGGGCAGCGCTGCGCTCCAGCTTGCGCGCTGGCACGGCGCGCGAGTGTTTGCGACCGCGGGCGGCGCGGCGAAATGCGAGTGGCTGCGCGCACTCGGCGCCGATAACGTGATCGACTACAAGAGTGAGGACTTTGCGGCCGTCATCGCCCGGGAAACGAGCAACCACGGCGTGGACGTGATCTTGGACTTCGTGGGCGCCGCGTATGCGGAGAAGCACGCAGCGTGTCTCGCGCCGCTCGGTCGACACGTGCTGCTGGGCTTGCTCGGCGGCGCTCAAGCGTCGATCAATCTCGGTCGCCTGATGGCCAAACGTCAGAGCCTCGTCGGCATCACGATGCGCGGCCGCTCCGTGCTCGAGAAGATCGAGCTCAGCCGCGCGTTCACGCGCACCACGCTGCCGCTGTTCAGTGACGGCCGACTCAAACCGCTCGTCGACAGTGTCTTTGCCTTGAGCGACGTAGCGCGCGCGCACGAGCGCATGGAGGCCAATCAGAACCTCGGCAAGATCGTGCTCCGCGTGCGCTAACTGGACTGCGCCGCGGTTCGCCAGCGTCAACCGAGCTTGGCTCGGATGCGAATCAGTCCCGGGCCGGGTTTGACGCGTGCCTGACACGCCAGACGCGTCGTGCCGTCACCGCCGAGGATATCGAGCAGCTCTTCTTCGGGCTCTTCGGGCGGTTCGAGGTAACCAGCGCCGTCCAAAATCTCGATGTGGCACGTGCCACAGCTCGCCGAGCGACAGGAGAACGGGATCGGCGCGAAGTAATGATCGCAAATGTCAACGAGCTCCCCGCCCGCCTCGACGTCCACGACTTTGGCCGGCCCGATGCCGTTGCCCAGAAACTCGATCTTCGGCACTGGAGCCTCGCAATACCTCCAACATTCCGCCCTTTCAACGTGAAGATTCAGCTGCAGCTGCCCGGGACACAATCGCAGCACAAAGCCGAACATTCCGCAGGCGGCGAAGATGTGGTTTGCTCGGGCGGATGAGCGACAGCGGCGAAGATCCCTTCGACTGGGTCGGCGCCACCCTGGACGGCAAGTACCAGGTCGACGCCGTGGTCGGCCGTGGTGGGTTCGGCGTCGTGTACCGCGCGCATCACCTCGGCTTCAACGAGAGGGTCGCCGTGAAGTGCCTGCGGATCCCGCAGACGATGATGGGCGCCGCACGCGACGAATTCGAGCAGAATTTCTTGGCTGAGGGCCGGCTGCTGCACCAGTTGTCCAAGGCCACTGCCGGCATCGTGCAAGCGCTCGATGTCGGCGCGGTGGTCTCGCCGAACAAGATCTGGACGCCGTTCATCGTGCTCGAATGGCTGGACGGGCAATCGCTGGACGCGAATTTCAGCGAGCGGCGCAAGGCCGGCGTGGGCGGGCGGACCCTGAAAGAAGCCATGGATCTGCTGGACAGCGCGGCGCGAGCGCTGGCTCTCGCCCACGAGCAGGGCATTGCGCATCGCGATATCAAGCCCGCCAACTTGTTCTTGGCGGAGGTCGGCGGGCGCAGAACGCTCAAGGTCTTGGATTTCGGCATCGCAAAAGTGGTCAGCGAATCCGAGAGCTTCACCAAAGCGTTCGAAGAGACGGGCGCCTCCCTGCAAGCGTTCACGGCGCGTTACGGCTCGCCCGAGCAGTTCAGCCGTCGCTATGGCTCGACCGGCCCGTGGAGCGACGTATTTTCGCTGACGCTCGTGCTGATCGAAGCGGTCGTGGGGCACAGCGCGCTCGAGGGCGTGGACGCTGCGCAGCTCTTCATCGCGGCAGCGGACACGACGCGGCGCCCGACGTTGCGCGCTCACGGCGTGGATGCGGGTGACGCGATCGAAGCCGTGCTGTCGGTTGCCCTGTCGGTCGATCCGAAAGAGCGCTACCCCAACGCGGGCCAATTTTGGGACGCGCTACAAGCCGCGGTCGCGCAAAGTGGAGACGCGGCCAACGTGTCGGGGGGACCGAGCTCGGGCAACGTGCGTCCGACCTTCAGCAGCACGAGCGCCACGCGCGCGGAAGGCGCGTCGCCGCCCGTTTCTGGGCGCGCGAGCCTGAGCGCATTGCCGGGCTCTGCGACGGAGCTCACCGCGAGCACGCCGCTGCCCGGTCAACCGGCGCCGAAGCGCGCAAGTGGGCACGGCAGAATGCTGATCAGCCTGTTGATGTTGGTCGTGGCTGCGGGCGCCACGGTCGGGATTTGGCTTGGGCGCGGAAAATCATTCACGCCGCAAACCGTGAGCTCGAGCGACGCAGCCGCGAGCACGTCAGTGGCCAGCGGCACGCCCACGGCAAACGGCGAGCCTGCGAGCAGCGCGCGGGCAAGCAGTTTGCCGGCCAATTTGCCGGCGATTGCGACCAGCGCGGCGATTGCGACCAGCGCGGCGATTGCGACTAGCGCGGCGGTCGTCGGCACGAGCGCGCCCGCGGCCTCGGCCGCGATCGTGAAAAGCCGGGGCTTTGCGGGGTTGCCAGCGCGCGACGTGCCCGGTGGTCAATTGTCGACGAACGGGGCCTGGGTCGACAAGTTCAGCATATTGCGGCGCGAAGACAGCCAAGGCCTCGCGTATAGCCAAGCCTTTGCCCGCTGCACCGACGCGGGCAAAACACTCTGCAGTGAAGAGCAGTGGCAGCGCGCGTGCGACAATTTTCCAGAGGTCGGCGAAGCGGCCTCCTGGACCGAGAGTCTGGACGACGGGCGCGTGGTCGTGCGCGGTGGCGGCTCGTGCGCGCCACGCAAAGTAGTACCGCAAAGCGATCAAGATGCGCAGCGTGTGGGCTTGTGTTGCGACCGCGCGGTGGCCATGACCTCCGCCTCGCTACAGAAGCCGTTTCTGTCGTCGACTGCCGGGATCGTGCTCAAGCTCGAGCGCGCGCTGAACCAGCGCAGCATCGACGGTTTCCTCGACCTTTCCGAGGATCACGTGGTGCTCAATCAGAAGCCGCGGGACAAGGCCAGCTTGAAGAGCTTGCTCACGCAGTCCTTCGCCGGCTCGCGCGATCTGGTGATCGTGAATGACACCTGCGAAGTTTCGGTGGAAGCAAAGAAGGTCGTCGTCAGGCGCTCCCGACGCGTAAAAAAGACCAGCTACGAGACCACCGGCTGGACCGCGGTTTGTCAGCAGACGCGGCACCGGGACGGCAAGGCGCTCAGCGCCAAGAGCACGTATGATTTCTCGGCGTCCAGTAAGCTTCGGGCCATAACCGACAGCGAAGCCCCCGCGCCGCCAGAATAGCCGCAGCGCGATTTTAGCCGCCCAAGCGCGACTCGTTGTAACAGAGCTCGCCTAAGTTGTCCGGGCAGGCGATGCGCACGTGAAAGTGGTCGTCGTGCACGGCACGCCCTGCCGGCTGCTTCAAGAGCACGGACACTTCATCCACGTATTTGGCAAACTGTGGATCTTTGCGACCGTATTCGATCAAGCGCCAACGCAGGCCCGTGGAGACGAAGATGTGCGCGAGGCCAGCGCGGTTGTCCGTGACCCAGGCTCGGAGCAGCACCCAATTGCGATAGTCATCGAAGTACAGACCGGGCTCGTAGCGCGCACGACCATTCGGGTCGAAGGGCTGAAAGTGCTCGCGCACGACGGGGCGCCCGGCAGCGTCTTTCAGGTAGAAACCCACGTCCGCGTCGCGACCGCTTTGGTGACTGACGTGACCGGCGAGTGGTCCGCCGTCTCGGCTCGACAGGTCGCCGACCATCATCAACGAGCCCTTTTCGATGCGGGCCACTTCACGCGCGCTGCGTTCGAGCATCAGCACCAACGCGGGGTGGGCATAGGTGTTCTCGCGGCTGTTGTCCTTGACCCGCAGAAATTCGGAATTCTTCAGCTTTTTTGCACGAAGCTGGAAGCCCGCGTTGGGATAACCCACCGTCAAGGACATCAGCGAGAACGGCGCCTCCAGAAAGCGCGCCGGCAAGTCTCGTCCGGTGCCCGCGCTCGCGCTGGGTGAAAGCACAGCGAGCGCGCCGCCGAGCGCGGCCAGCGCCGCCGCCGTTCGAGCCCATTTCGGCCGCCGAAACATCACCCCTGAGGCTGTATCACGGGCTTGCGAGAATGCGCAAAATCGTGGCTGCTTCTTGGGCGTGAACGCGACGCCGAAGGCTTTGCCGCAGCGCGACGTGGCGCGTGACCAGCAATAAATCAGTAGCCCTCGTCAACGGCGCACGCGACGAAAACGTTCACCACCAGGCTTCGACGGACAGGTGAAAGCTGCGGCCGGGCACTGGGTAACCGATGAAATCGAAGTGGTGCGCGTCGAATACGTCGTCGACCGCGCCGCGGACCGAGAGATCCCCCTCGAATAGCGCGCTGGCGCCCAGATCGAGCTCGGTCGAATCCGGCAGGACGATGAGCCCGGCTGGATCAGCCAACCGTGAGCCGCGGTAGCTGACGCGCGCGTCGACTCCGGTCCGGGTCAGGGCGCGCGAACGCGGTTCGATGAATGCTTCGCTGAATAGACTGCCCACTAGGCGCGACTGATAGGGAATCACGTCGTTGGTCAACGTGCGACCCGGTGTCGTGTCACGCGGATCGAGCAGGGTCAGCGTCAGCGCGGACCGCAAGTGGCGCGACCACGCGGCGCCCGCTTCGAGCTCGCCGCCCAGCACGCGGGCGCTGCCGACGTTGTACGGTTGCACCGCGCCGAGCGACGAACGGCGATACGCGATCAGCTCGGACACGTGGCGCGCAAAGCCGAACGCATCGACATAGCTCGAGATTGGACCGAGGCGAGCCTCCCAGCGCGTCCCCAAATCCCAAGCCACGCCTTGCTCGGGGACGAGCGCCGAGCTGCCGCGCACGATCGGGGAAATGCCGTATAGCTCGCCCAGTGTGGGCACTCGCGCGTAGCGGCCGAGGTTGCTGCGCAGCTCGAACGGCCCCCATTTTTCGCGCACGCCGAGGCGACCCTCGGGGGTGAGCGCGGCGCAGTCGTCGGCCTGGGCGGGGCCACGCGTGGTGTCACAAGTGAGGACGGCAAGACCGCTGAGCTCGGTCTGCGGCGTGAGCGCCGCCATCAGCCCCGCGCGCGCCGAGAGCGTGCCGCGTGTGGCGCGAATGGCCGTTGCGCCGTCCAATGCCAAGCGCTCGAACTCGACGTTCGTGCCGAGCAGCGCGCGGAACACATCACCGGACCAAGTCACGCGCGCCCCTTCGGCCACGCGTGCGCCCTCCGAATCCACGCGGCTCACCAACAGACCGAGCTCGTGGCGCGGATCGCTGAGCCGAGTGCGGGCGGAAACGACCTGGCTCGTCAGCTCGAGCTCGCAGCTGGGGTCGCCGGAACAAGGCACCTTGGCCGATAGCCCAGCGAGCAC
>Ga0210387_10003346_pt1 | contig 12322 bp, 17 predicted proteins | sample IncBWC7OmetaG_FD_160108 | JGI IMG/M metagenome (GOLD analysis project Ga0210387, IMG submission 160108) | Forest soil microbial communities from Barre Woods Harvard Forest LTER site, Petersham, Massachusetts, United States - Inc-BW-C-7-O ... | reverse complement strand
GGATTCCAATTGACGCGCGCGTCGATGAGGCCACAGTCGAAGACTACGATGCGGTTTATGTGCCCGGGGGCGCCTGGAATCCGGATCAGCTGCGCGCCAACCCAGCCGTGTTGTCCTTCCTGCAAAAATTTCAAGCGACAGGCAAACCCTTGGGCGCGCTGTGCCACGGCTCGCAGGTTTTTCTAAGTGCGAAGCTGACCAAAGGCCGGAAGGCGACAGGTTACTGGGCAATGATGGAAGACTTGGCGAATGCGGGGGCCACCGTGTTGGACCAGCCTGTGGTGGTCGACGGGAACGTAATCACCAGCCGCTTTATTTACGACATCCCGCAGTTTGTTGATGCGATCGTCGCGCAACTCATCTGAACGCCAAATCAAAAGGAGATACCAATGGTCGAGCTTATCGTTCTCTACAAGAAACCCAAGGATCCCGAGCATTTCGAGAACTACTACCGCGAAGTCCACGGGCCGATGACCGCCAAACTGGCAGGACTTAAAAGCTATAGCTACGGGCTTGTCCGAGCGGTGGACGGCGGCGCCGGCGAATTCTTCTGGTACTGGTCCGGCACATTCGACAGCAAGCAGGCTGCCATCGATGCCATGGCCTCGCCCGAAGGCCAGGCGGGCAATGCCGACGTGCCGAACTACTATCACGCGGATCCGCTCTTCATGTTCTTCGAAAAGTAAGCCTACTACGAAGCCATCGCAACTGGAGTGGACGCGTCAACCAGCAGGAGATTTTTATGGCCGCTTATTTGATTGCATTCGCCAAGGTAAAGAATGCCAAGCGCATTCCCGAATACTCGTCAGCCGCTGGACCGACCTTACAAGCGTCCGCGGGAAGCGTTGTCACGCGCGGCAAGGTCCGATCGCTCGTTGGCGGGTTCAGCGCCGATTCCTGCTTGATCGTGAAATTCAAAGATGCTGCGGCGATTGAAGCTTGGCACGGTTCTCCCGCGTACCAGGCGCTGATTCCGCTGCGAGATGAGGTGATGGATTCGAATTTTCTGGTACTGGAGGAGCCTACCTGAAGGGTGCGAAACACCCTGCGGCATTAGAAGGAACATGACGATGTTTCATACCACTACTTCTGGGGGGTGTGCATGAACTATCCGTGCCCTGAAGATTTCGTGGGCGCGTCCGACGACTTCCCCACGGCCATACCAAGCCTTATCGGTGCCGCCGTCGCGACTTTCGACGCGGATCGGGATACCTCGCGCCGCTATCTCCAGCGTGCGTGGGCACTCCTTGACGCCATGGGCCGCGCACCAGGTGTTGAGAGCGCCAAAGGATCGAACCGAGGTGGACTCTTGGTCTGGCAGTTGAACGGCGTGGTCGACTATATCGAGGCGCACTTATCGGAAAAAATCGCCGCCGGGGATCTCGCGGATCTTGCCAATCTGAGCAAGGGACAGCTAAGTAAAGCGTTCAAGATCAGCGTCGGTGTCCCTCCCTCTCGCTACATCGTCAGGCGCCGACTCGAGCTGGCATGTACGATGATGAGGACAACGCGGGAGCCGCTCTCCCAGGTTGCCCTAGCGTGTGGGCTGTGCGATCAGGCGCACTTCAGCAGATTGTTTCGCAACGAGATCGGCATGAGCCCATCGGAATGGCGTCGCGCGATGTTAGCCCCAGACACGACAAACTTCAGGATCATCGAAGTAGGTCACTAAAGAGTCGATCAGCGAGATCCAGCCGATGACGCATTCTGACGCATGATGAGCGCGATAGCGCCACAATCCCCGAAATTCCCGAACGGCACGCACGACGCCCGACGTCTATCACTTCTCCCATCGCCATCGACTGCGACCTTTTTAAATGACTGGCAGTGGGCCATGGACGCTCGCCGAAGGGCAGGGCAGCGCTCCGTGAGATCCGAGAGGGCTCGCCTGTTTTGGAGGCTGGGATAAGCAGAGCCTTGCATCCTCTTCCATGTGCATGTCGCGGCGCTAAGAATCGAGCGCGCCAATCTCATGATGACATCCATGCGGGAGAGGCTGATTCAGATTGCGCCGGCATGTGGATTCGCTGACCGGTTGCATTTCACCATCTCGCCGCGTTGTCGGCACGAGTCCCACGCTTTGGCGTCGCGCATCGACATGTGACCCCTCCTAACGGCAAATGAGAAATTCTCATGGAGCTTCCGCGAGCGAGCAATCCGGTTCGACGGCGCTACGCCGATACGTGCTATTTCGAAGCGCGCGCGAGATTCTGTGGTGGACCCGTCATCTACACGCGGGCACAGGATGCAGACCTCGATTCCGCCGGTTAGCGCCCGGCACCTGCTCAGTGTCTCCGAAGGTTTCTCGCGAGCACCGCCGAATCCAAATGCGATGAAGAGCATCCAATAAATGGCTGCAGCATCGCGCAATGATTTCACCACCCTAGTGCTATGCCACGGATCCGAAGGAGATGCCGATGTCTAATCGCCGATTACTGAATGCGGAGAAACGTATGAACATTGCAAAACTAACGTCTATGTGGTGCGCCGGCTTCGTCCTAATAGGCGCGCTCAGTGGATGTGCGACATTCCAGAAATGCGGATTCAAAGGTTGTCCCGGTGACGCGCAAATTACCGCGGAAGTGCAAGCGCTGTTCGACAGACATCCGGAATTGGGGACCACAATCCATGTACAGACGCTTGATCATGTCGTGTATCTGTATGGCCTGGTCCCTAGTCCCTTATTTTCCGCGATCGCCGAATCCGTTGCCCTTGAAGCGCCAGGCGTGACTCGTGTCGTGAACTCAGTCGCCCCCGAGAACATCTAGGCGTCGAAGAGATGCCGGCGCCGGCACCTGATGGATTCGCTCAATCCGTTCGCACATGCAGAGGCGCGATAGCGAGAAATTTCACGTCATGAGAACGGTTCCCCCACGGTGGAGCGGCGAGGTCAAGCCCCCATCCGCTCAAATGCCACAAAGAGTGCTCGTCATCCCATATTTGGAGAAACCTTACGATGCAATCCAGGAAATTATTGTTTATCAGCGCCAGCTTAGGTGCGCTGATAAACATAGGCACGGTGGGGGCCGCCGAAGCCCCACAGTCTTCGGACTCCAATCCAGCCCCCAAGCCATCGCTCAGGGCCAAGCCAGCCGCCAAATCATCAGCCGAGACCGCTCAGTTGCAGGCACTTCGCGACCAAGTCGATGCGTTGCAGAGACGCCTGGATGCTCAGAGCGTAGCCGAGCAGCAGACAAAAGCGACAGCTGACCAAGCGGCCGCGCAAGCAGCGTCGGCAAAAACCGAGGCCGCTACTGCTACTGCAGCGGCACAAGCGATTCCCGCAGAAGTGAAAACGGCAATCGACGCGGCCACGCCAAAAACCGATGGGATTCACTACAAGGGCGTGACCCTCACGCTGGGCGGCTTCGGCGCGCTTGAATCCGTGTACCGAACCAGAAATGAAACGGCCGACATGGCCTCGTCTTTCAGCGGAATCCCATTTAACAACAGTTCCGTGGGCCAGACTGGTGAGTTCCGCTTCAGCGCTCGTCAGTCCCGAGTCACTGCGCTTGTACAGGGTGATGTGAACCCGGACACGCACCTCGCGTTTTATGGTGAGATCGATTTTCTGGGTGCCGCGCAGACGGCGAACTCGAATGAAACCAATTCCTATACTCCGCGAATGCGTGTTCTCTACAATCAGATCGATTGGGATCATTTGGGCCTGCATCTGTTGGCTGGTCAGAACTGGTCGCTGGTGACCATGCAGGCCAAAGGCATCATGCCGCGCAATGAGGACATACCGCCGACGATTGACGCCCAGTACATCCCGGGATTCTCCTTTACGCGTCAACCGCAAATTCGCATTACGAAAGATTTCGGCGGGGCATTTTGGTTTGCCGTCTCACTCGAAAATCCGCAAACGACTTCCTATACCAGCCCAACGGCGTACCCAGCCAGCGTCCATTTGACCTCTAGCGCGCCCGGTGGCTCAGGCTTCGATTCGGCGAACACGCTGTCGCTCAACCACATCCCGGACGCCGTCGTGAAAGTGGCTTACGATCCCACCATTGCCGACCGGACTCTCCATTTCGAGGTGTTCGGGCTGTATCGCAGCTTCTACGAACGCCTCGACTTTGCGAATCGGAACGTCAACGGCGGCGGCGTTGGAGCAGGGCTCATCGTACCGCTAGTGCCGCAGTTTCTTGACTTCCAATTATCCGGCATGGGCGGAAAGGGCATTGGCCGTTACGGCGCCGCTCAGCTTACCGATGTCACTTTCGATGCAGCGGGTAACATCAAACCCGTCAGGGAAATCCAAGCATTGGCAGGCTTGACCTTACACGCGTCGCCCAAGTGGGACATTTACGCGTTTGCGGGGGAAGAAAAGGAAAGCGCGCAAGATTACTTTCTGACCTCCTCGACCGACGTTGTCAGCCCCTACGGTTATGGCAATCCGCTGTACGACAACCGCGGTTGCGCGAGCGAAACGGCGGCCGGAGCCTGCGTAGGCAATACCCGTGTAGTGGAACAAGGGACCGCGGGGTTTTGGTACAAGCCGTTCATCGGTAGATACGGTCGGTACCAAATCGGCTTGCAGTATTCGTACACCGAGCGAAAGGCATTCAACGGCAACGGACCGTTGAGTATCGCGCCGATTGGCAATGACAGCATGGTGTTTGCGAGCTTCCGCTACTACCCGTTCTAAGCGCGCGTATCGCTGGTTTTCCGTCCGAAGCAAATCGCGGATTTGATTCTGCTGGCTGCGGGCCGCAACAAAGCGCAGTGAGGCGTAAGGTTAGTGCAAGGCCTGGTCCGCCGCCACGCCTACAGATTCGGCAGGCGCGAGTCGCTTGACCAGCGAAACCTCGCATCGATAATCGCGATTTGGGATCCATGTGCATGACCACCAGTCTCCGGCGGTTTGTCGTGAGCACGGCCGTATCCAAATGCGATGAAGAGCGTCCAATAAATGACTGCAGCGACGCGCCATGATTGCATCACCTTGGCGCTACGCCAAGAATCCGAAGGAGATGTTGATCTCTGATCGCCGTTCACGGAATGCGGAGAAACGTATGAACATTGAGCTAAGAAAAGTGCGTCCGATTATCCCATTACTCATTCTGATAGGTGGCCTGCATGCGTGTGCCATAGATCGGGCAAGCGGCCAGTGTAGTTTCTGGTCGGGGTGTCCGGGCGATGCGAAGATCACCGCTACCGTGAGGGAGCAGTTGGTGCAAAATCCGTCGACCGCGACGGACGTTATATATGTTTCTACCTACAATGGTGTGGTGTACCTCAACGGGGCAGTGGATTCTCTTGGGGACAGTCAGACGGCCGAAAGGATTGCGCGCGAAACGCCGGGAGTGAGAAACGTAATCTCTTCCTTCGGCTCGAACCCCTAACTTAAGACGGCGGCCTCCAAGAGAAGTTACGCGCAGGGACGCGCGCCTCGCTAATCGACGGATGCTGTACGGCACACTCAAGGCAATGCAATGATTCGTACGAAGCAGCTGCTCATTGAAACACGTGATTGTGGGCCCAAGTCAGGGTACGCGATTCTCTTGGCTCACGGTTGGCCGGACGACGCATCGGCGTGGGATGCTGTTACCCCTGCACTCAATGAGGCGGGCTTTAGAACGATCGCTCCGATGTACAGGGGATTCGGTCAGACCCGGTTTCTCTCGGCCAAGGCGCGCCGAACCGGCAACGTCGGCATCCTTGCGATCGATGCCATCGCGCTCATGGATGCGTTGTCAATCGAGCGATTCTACGTCGCAGGCCACGATTGGGGCTCAAACGTGGCAGAAGCCCTGGCCGTCGGATGGTCAGATCGCGTGCCGCGCATCGCAATGATGTCGACTCCATCGCGACTGGGCGGACTGCAATCGCCATCTTTCGAACAGGCGCGCCGCCAGTGGTATCACTGGTTTCAGGCGACCCAGAAGGGCGCCGAAGCCGTGATTCGCGACCCCAAGGGGTTCGCGCATACCATGTGGAAGACTTGGTCGCCCGAAGGATGGTTTGAGGAGATGCAATTTGAACGCGTCGCGAAGTCCTTCCTCAACCCAGACTGGACAAAAGTGACTTTGCATTCTTATCGCTCACGCTGGGGTGAGACGGCCTTCGATCCCCGCAGTCTTAAGCTCGAGGCGAAAATCAAATCCACAAATCTGCTTGATACGCCGACGCTCTTTTTCCATGGCGAGAAAGATGGGGTGACCCCGCCGAGCGGGAGTGAGGGGATGGCACAGAAGTTCAAACACTTCCGCCGCATCGTCCTTGAAGGGGTTGGTCATTTTCCGCCTCGTGAAGCGCCGGCACTAGTTGCCGCGGAACTGGTAAAGCACTTTTCTCTGTCGTGAGCTTTGGTTCCGGGTTGCTAAGTGTGCAGCGGTTCAAGGAACGGGAACATGTGCAGCGGATCGCCATGTCTTGTCGGCAAACACTGGATGCCGACAAAATCCAAGCAGTCACTCTGTGGCGGTCCCGCGGGGCCTATGTCCTAAGGCCTCATAACTTAATGACTTTCAATAGGGGAGCCACTTCACTGATCCTGCCTCCTTGGCTCGGCATACTGGGTAGGTCAGTGGATACGGAATTTCCCAAGCAATCCTTTGGTTGACCGGTTGGTTAGCCAATTGGTAAGGCGCATGAAGTTCAAACTTAGTAGCGGGGCTCGGGGTCTGCTCGGCGCTATTGCTTCGATCCCGATAGCTCTTGGGACGGGGTGTCACGCCAAGCAGGGACCGGCAGGGCAGGTGTCGCCGCCCAAAAATACCCAGACATTGCGACGTGGCCTCGGAGGCGAACCCGGGACTCTGGATCCAGGCGCCGCCGCCGACTCGTTTTCATCGGAGGTTCTGGGCGATCTTTATGAAGGGTTGACGTCAGAGACCGCTGACGGCGCTATTGTGCCGGGCGTAGCTTCTGCTTGGACAGTGGATTCCACCGGCACGAGGTACGAGTTCCACTTACGGCACGATGCCCGCTGGTCGAATGGTGCCCCGTTACGCGCTCAGGACTTCGTTAGCGCTTGGCGCCGGGTCGTGGACCCAAAGCGGGCTTCTCCGGTGGCTGACAATCTGCGGGTTGTCCTCGGCGCGCGCGACATTATCGCCGGACGCGCGCCTCCGAGTTCGCTCGGCGTTTCGGCAGCACGCGATGACTTACTTGAAGTTGTACTGACAAGACCTGCGCCGTATTTTCCGCAGCTCCTGACACACTACTCCACATTCCCGGTGTTCTCCGACTCTGCCGCCAGGTCTCACGACTCGAGAACCTGGGTGTCGAACGGTGCGTATGTTCTTTCAAGCTGGATTCCCGGCGGTACTCTTCAACTGCTAAGGAACCCGTTTTACTGGGACCGAAATCATGTCCCGATAGCGAACATCGTGTATGACCCCTTACCTGACGAAAACGCGGAATGGCTGCGATATCGGGCGGGCGAATTGGATCTGACACAAAGCGTACCTGTGGCGGCTCTCGCCTCGATTCGCGCCGAAAGGCCAAGTGAACTACGCGTCGCGCCATTTTTGGGGACGATGTACTACGCGTTTAATTTGCGCACCGGACCTTTCAAAGCTCATCTGGCGCTGCGTAAGGCCTTGGTGATGGCCATCGACCGGCGAACGATCCTGCGGTCCATCCAACCGTTCGGTCAACAGCCGGCGTTTGGCTTTGTGCCGCCCGGCACTTGGAATTACCGATCGCAGTCCTGGGATTGGGCCGATCTCGCGGACGCGGCCCGAATCGCCGAGGCAAAAGATCTGTACGCCAGGGCTGGATTTTCGAAGGAGGCGCCACAGCATTTGAAGCTGTTATTTAACTCAAACCCGGGTATCAAGCAAATAGCCATCGCGGTGGCCGCCATGTGGAGGGAAACCCTCGGGATCGACACAGAACTCATTGACGAGGAGTACCGCGTATTTTTGGATTCCCGCAAGGACTTTTCTCGATGGGACGTTGTGCGTTTAGCTTGGCTCGCCGACTACAATGACGCGGGCTCTTTTCTCGACACGTTTCGCGGTGATTCGCCCAACGATGACTCCGGCTATGACAGTCCGCAGTTCAACGCCCTGATCGAGGAGGCTGAGAATACCGCCGACGTGCAGAAGCGTCGCGCGATTCTGCAGTCCGCGGAAAGAATCATGCTCGAGGATTACCCGGTGATCCCGATCTATTTCTACAGCTCAAAGCGTCTCTTTAAGCCCTACATTCGGGGCGAAACGCCCAACCCGCTAAACCGGCTCTACTCGAAGCACATTAAGATCGAAGCGCACTAGGCCGCGCAATCCGGTTTCACGGTCAGCTCCCCGCGTGCAATCCGCCCCGCGCAGTGATCGCAGAGCATCACCGACTGCACTCGCTGCCGCCCCATTACGATCCCATCAGGGGTCTCGGCCCAATTGCCATTGCCCTGCACATTCACATCCCCAACTCTGACATGGAGTGCACATCCGTCGTTCGCGCAGAACGCCAAGTCGCATTCCCGCACGCCAATGGGTTCTACGATGAGACAGCGTCCTTGGACCGACTCAGCGCGACCCGTCTGGTGAGCCAGGCGTTGACCTCGTTGTCGAGCCATCCGACCGCCCGAACGCCAATCTTGACGCGTTGCGGAAAGCGCAAATCGGCCTCCAATTGGTAAATCATTGATCGACACAAGCCGGTGACTTCACAGACCTGCGGCAAGCGTAGAATTTTGACGGACGCAGCCGTTGTCGACGGGCTGATCATGGGGAAACTCCAGGGATAAATGAGGTGGACCCGTGGCCGCGTAAGGCGGGCCTGAGGGGTAGCACGTGCTGATTGGGGATTGAATGGCGACGTCGAGCGCAATGAGGACTGTTTGTAGGTTTCGCGATGGGCCGCCGGGGGCTACTCGCCATCCATTCGAAGATGTCCGCTTTGAGCCAACCGATGTGTTTCCCGTGAAAGTGACGGCTGCGCGGGATTTGTCCGATCGCCGCCAAGCCCCTTAGCATCCACCGGGGTCGCCGGATCAGACGTGCGACATCATGGGCCGTGAGAATACAATCCCATGTGGGATAAGGCTCATTGACCCAGCGGGAGATCGAGACTCGCTGTCGAACGATGGTGCCGCCCGTATCGGGGCTACGTTGAGTCGAATTTGTCGGCATAAACGACCTTCAATGTGGTTCCGGTCGTTTAGGGTCAAGTTGTCACGTATGGCGCAATAATGGACCGAGTTCGGTCCGAGGGGTGCGCGAGTTTCGCGGAGAATTCAGCGAAACGCTCACCAAACTCGCTCTAAGGCATCAGTTGGGCTAAGACTTCGCGCGGATCGATCCGCAGCGCGCGCGCTAAGTCGATGAATTCAATGACATCGATGCGTCTTTCACCGATTTCGATTCTGGCAATGACCGTTTGTGAGGTCTTAAGCCGCAAGGCAAGCTCGTGCTGCGAAAGACCAGCAGTCTTGCGTGCGGCCGCCAACGCGACGCACAGCGCTCGGTGTCGGCGACTTCGAAGGGCTTTCAACGGGGGGTGCTCCTTAACTGTTTTCTGTCAGAGCATCCACATATAATGCGAAAATTGACTTATGCGATTTTTAACTAAGCGCTAGAATGCGGCTTGCCGGCTAGTCAACACGCTTGAGAGCTTAAAGGAGGCGGCATGCTTATATTGACGCGACGCGTGCGTGAGACGCTGATGATCGGAGATGATGTCGCTGTCACGATCTTGGGCGTGAAGGGGACGCGGGTTCGAGTCGGAATCGATGCGCCGAAGGCAAAGCCTGTGCACCGACGTGAGATCTACGAGCAAATACGGTCACAAAGGCCGATCAGTGGACATTGATAGCGCCCGATCGGTTCAGGTCATTCGCTCACTCTGGCGGGTGACGACGCTGCCTGTCTTGCTGGCTCTCGTGATATTGGAGCCCGTGGTGACTTTTCTGCTGGCGGGGCTTGCGCTCTTGGGGCTGCTGGTAACACTATTTTTCTACTTTGCGGGACCCCCCGGATTTCCCGTGTGGACCATGCTCGCGCTATCGCTCGGATTTGCGATTGTGTTGGTACCCTACCATGCATTGATTCGATTGCTCTCGAGCAAATAAGCGGGCGAGAGGTTATCTCAACCACCGGTAGGTCTTTTGTAGCTCTCAGCTACCGCATCAGGATTCGTGTGCGTTAAGACCCTCGCAGTGCGAACAAGTCTCACGCCCGCGATCATATCGGTGGTTCATAATCAGACCCTTACAGACACGGCATAGCGCAAGATCGAGCAGATTTCCCTTGCTAAGGCTTCTCTTGAGAAGCATTAAGTCTTCAAATCGCACGTTCGATTGCGGGTGGTAGGCAAGATAGGCATCGTAGATATCGCAAGCTTGTTCGCCTTCATCAAGGTATGTGGGTGACGGGGTCGACACCACGTTCTTAAATAAGGGGAAAAGTGCCGCGACCGCGGCGCCCTCAGTCCGGCCGCGCGCGGTGCGCAACAATACATCGAGGGAGCGGGGAGGCCCGCGATGGCGCTCATCGTCTGGCACCTTTAACCGGCGCCTTAAGGTCGCGAGCCGATTGCGCGAGAGGCCCGTCAGTTTGCTGATCGTCTCGGTTCTGACGCCGTGAACGATTAGCCGCCGCGCTAATTCGAAGCCGCGCAGCTCGCGGCCAACCGAGTCGTCATTGCGATGAGCGTCCATTGCCTTTTCTCGCTGAAAGGCTGGTGCAAGCGCGGTCCCGGATCCCGCGAAATTTTGATCCAGCCTAGATCACGCCTCCAAAATACTTGCCTATAGCGTGACAGGTTTGTTCGGTATAAACTCGACTGTAATTGGAATCGCCGGCCAGTTCAACTGCGCTAACGTTGGGTGCTGCCGAGCTTCGATGGGCCGTCGTCATGACGGCTGAAGGCTCGCGGACAATGTAGTCTGTTGGGCGCTATGCCTGCGACAAGGGAGTGTCGTGTCCGCCAAAAAAAGCAAAAGCGACGGAAAGTAAAACCGTCATGAATAGACGTATTCGATCGATGCCAACTCCGGCGCTTGCGCTCGCCTTGATATCTATTGACTAGTCAGTCATGAAGTCTTCGCAAGAACACATCGATATCGCGCGAGCCTTAAGCGCCGCGTTCGAGCCCCTGATCGATCTCTGTTTGACGATCGGGATCACGAGTCCCGAAATTGAGAGCTTGCTGCGTGCCACCTTCGTACAGCGCGCCTTTGTGCGGCTGCCACATCACAGCCGTACCGGTCGCGGGCCAAGCGACTCTAAAGTTAGCCTGGCGGCGGGCGTTCACCGCAGCGAGGTGAGTCGGATTCGTGCCGCCGGCGGCGTCAAGGGCGCGAAAGGGACGATGGAGCAAAAACAGCGCCTCTATTCGAAGAGCGCGCGGGTGCTCACCGGCTGGACGACCGATCAACGATTCATGACGAGCGGCGGACTTCCGCTGGATTTGCCCATGGAACGCAACCGGCAGCGCCAGAGCTTCGAAGATTTGGTGGATAAATATGCTCCCAGCAATCATCCGGGAAGCGTGCTGAAGGAGCTGCGTCGCCGCGGAAATGTAGAACTCTTAGAGGACGCTATTGTTCGATTCAAAGCCACGATGACCCGACCGAGTGGGCTCACCAAAACGAACGCCGCGGGCGCCGCGCGCCGCATCAAGCGTCTTGGGGACACCTTGATTCACAATGTTGTGAATGTTGAACAGGCACGCCTCTATGCCGAAACCAGTACCTTTCGTCTGAACAGCGAGCAACTGGCGCTGATACGTGCCGTGCTCGAGAGACGCGCGAAGACATTTATCGCTGCGTTGGAGAGTGAGTGCGAGACTCGAATTGCTGCCGGCGGTGATGGAGCTGCGAAGAAGATGGGCGTGAGCGTGTTTGCATGGGAAGAGGATGGCTGAGACCGACGGCGAAATTTGACAGGTGAGACGAGCGTTTAAGGGGTTCCGAGGTCCGTGGACGGAGTTGCGGCAGCAGGGTGACCAACGAGCTAACGATGCCCTTGGAAGGGAATGCATCATGGCAAGGAAAAAGGCGGCGAAAAACGCGAGGAGCGGCTCGGTCAAAGCCGCTCGCGCGCCGCTTTCAGGTTCTGTCGCGCGCAATTCGCTGGCCCTTGAGCTGCACGGAATTATCCGTGGAGCGCTGAGCCACTACGGCTTTTCACCCGCGGAGCAGGAAGGAGTGTTTGCCCAATCGCAGCGCGGGTCCCGCACTAAACCTGCGAGCGCCGAGCTTCTTATGCAAATTCGGCGACTAAGCGATCTTTTAACGACTTGGTTTGAGGAAGCGCCGTATGTCGATTCGGTTGGAAATCCGCGTGTACTGAAGATTGCAGGCGGTCAAGCAAGCTTCGAAACCTTGGCACAGCGATTCATGCCAGGCGTGCCTGTTGACGAGGTG